>WNGI01007726.1_pt1 | contig 12213 bp, 14 predicted proteins | sample 5400621 | NCBI WGS metagenome assembly WNGI01 (sample SAMN13153374, study PRJNA577476) | soil metagenome | isolation source: 20 cm soil or saprolite under Garry oak tree replicate 1 | place: USA:California | collected 2016-06-15 | reverse complement strand
AAAGAGGGCACTGCATTGTTCACCAAGCGCGAGTGGCAACTGCTCACCTTCTTTTTGGCCACTCCTAATCAGTTTCTGAAAGCTGCTGCGTTAGCGTCCCAAGCTTGGGGTCCAGAGACGTCAGCGGAGCAGTTTCGAAGCTACGTAACTCGCCTTCGTAAGAAGCTTTTACCATTCGCCGCCTACTGCGGGGTGGTTACCGAGAAGGGAAAGGGTTACTGCCTTGTAATCCGCGAGACCGCAAGCGCCTAGGCCCGATCAGCGCCTTTCGTCTATTCGTTTTTGGGCAAGAATTCTTGCGATTGACATTGACGTTGGTTCCATTTACCACTAAACATGTCCGCTTGCGCTTCTCCAAATTCTTATGACGCAAGCTGGTCACCTGTGAAGCAATTTGCTGGAGTGATTGGTGATTGGTGATTGGTGATTGTGGTTCGGGCTTCAGGCCAGATTTGGATCGAAGCTGCAGCGCTCCGAAAGTTGTTGCGACGATGGATTGGCCTGAGTTGCTGAGTCACCTGGTCAATGTGCACTGGGAATCACCTCAAGAAATTGACAAGCTCGAAGGGAATGGCGATGGAACGGCCGGCCGCCGCAAGAATGCTGAGGATCGCCACCGCGCGCTGCATCTGGAAATGTGACCGTGCAACGTGATGCAACTTCATCCAATCGGATAGCTATTGCTTAGGAGTGTCGACGCGATAACGACGGAGGTCTTGACGCCACCCGCGAAGATCGGGAGGCCTCTGAAGCTGGTGACCTGGGCGGGCTTGATCGACGAGCGGGGCAAGTCGGAATCGCAGGAATTGGACGATCGATAGACCGCCGGGATCCCGTCGGCGAGTTGCACCAAACCGGGGACGTCTCGACCGCGCTGTCCGACGCCAGTACCGGCAACTTTGACCTGAACCTTGACCTGAGCCGTCTCGAGTTCACAGACGTGACCGGCATCAGGGCGTTGGTCCAGGTCGCCGAGACCGCGCCGGCTCGTCGGCGCCTGGTGCTGCACGGCCTGCCACCGCGCATTCGGACTGTAATGGTGATCGGGGGTTGGGCCGACCTGCCGAACCTGGTCATTGACAAGGACTAGCCCCGCCCGAATCCACTACGCAGATCATTTCGGCCCCTGGCCACGCCATCGGCAGCGTGTAGGGAAGTGAACCGCTTGCGCGTTCTATCTGATATACGGATGACGAGATGAGCGAATCGAATACCGCCGTGGCCGCCGACGAAGCAACAGAACCGCTCCCGGGTGAGCGCCGGACCCGCCTGAGCGGAGCCTGGACCGCGATCGTCATCGGCCTTGTCGCGCTCGTGGTCATCCTCGTCTTCATCCTCCAGAACGGGCAGAAAGTAGAGGTCACGTTCCTGGTATTCAGGGGCCAGCTCCCGCTGGCGGTGGCGCTGCTCTTCGCGCTGATCCTGGGTGCGGTCATCGTCTTCGCGTTCGGGGCGGCGCGCATCCTCCAGCTTCGAATGGTGGCCGGGCGCGCGCGGCGCAAGGAAACTAGCCCCGCCACACGGCCCGAGTGACGCCCGCCCCGAAGCCGGGACAGGCGGCTGAGCAGGACCCCAGGCCGAAGCCGGACGACCCGGAGGTCACAGATCCAAAGGGCGACCAGCCGACCAGCCCGCCCGTGGCTGAGGCGGGCCCGGTCGCCGTCCACATCGACTCGGGCAAGGTGGCGGTGGTGGTCGCTCCTCCCGGCCGGGACGGGTTCGACCGCCGGCTCTATCGGGTGCTCAACGACCTGCCTCACAACAAGGTCAGCGACCGCTACGTCAGCGTCCTGTCGGACCTCGGTGAAGGCCTGGGCTGGGTGGCGGGCGGAATCGCGCTGGCAGTGCTTGGCGGCCCCAAAGGCCGGCGCGCCGGCGCGGCCACGGCCCTGGCTTCGGTCGCCGCGACATACGTCGTGCAAGAGCGGGTCAAGCCGATCTTTCGGCGGGTTCGCCCCTTCGTGAATCGCGAAGCGCGAGTGGTGGGCGTGCGCCCCGCGGATCACTCGTTCCCATCTGGTCACACCGCGTCATCGTTCGCCGCCGCGACGGCCCTTGCCTTCTACTACCCCAAGGCCGCGCCTCTCGCGTTCGCGGTAGCGACCGGTGTCGGCATGTCGAGGGTCCACCTCGGCGTGCATTTCCCGAGCGACGCCGCTGTGGGCGGTGTGATCGGGATCGGGATCGGCACGTTCTGTGCCTGGATCTTCAAGCCGCGACACCGGCGGCGCTAGCCGACCTTACCGGCTGAGGATTACCCGGAGCGCACTGAGCTCGGCGGTGATGGTGGCCGGCGTGCGGCCGAGGTTCGCATTGTCGGCGTAGATCCGCACCTTCGGCTTGGTGGTCACCTCCAACCTGCGGAACTTGAACACCTGGCCCAGGCCTTCCTCGCTGTGTTTGGACAGGACGGCGCGAGCCAGCACCCGCTTCACGATGTCCGTGCGAGTTGCGCCCGCGTGGACCGAAAGTTCCAGGTACGGATCTTCGGGCGTCTTGTCACTGACCGGCATTTGCGAGCCGATCGAAGTGGTGTTGATGAGGACAAGCGACATCGCGGTGCCGCTGCCCCTGATGTCGCCACTCAGCTCGTAAGTGAATGGCCTGGCCTCCACGATGTGCTTGAGGTCGTCGGCGAAGGCTCCGAAGGCGCGGTCCTTGGCCGATTCACCGGCCGCGATAGTCTCGCCAAACAGCCCGATTGCGGCGGCCTCCAGGAAAATCTTTCCGTTCAAGCGTCCAAGCGTGATCGGTCGGGGTCGACCAGTCTTGATCACGCGAATGGCCGCGTCGACGGTCGTGGGCAAGTGCAGAGATTTCGCGAAGTTGTTGAAGGTACCCATCGAAAGAATGCCCACCGGATGCTTGGTGTCGACCAACCTGCGGACCACCCAGCCGATCGTTCCATCGCCGCCTGCGACGATGATCGTCGCGTGGGGCGTCACCAGCTTTTCGACGTCCATCTTGGGGTCGAATTCAACGATCAGGCTGTTCGCGAAGGCCTTGCGGAGCTTGGCCTCGATCTGTGGAGTCATCGAGCCCGCCTTGGAGCTCAAGATCAAAAGGCTGGTCGCGCGCTTGCTGCTGTTCGCCGGAGCCTTCATTTCTTCGGCGCCATCGCCGGATCCGACAGCCTGCGCACCGACAGCGCGAGCGCCGTCCAGCCCAACCCCAGCGCAAGTCCAGCAAGCACGTCGCTCGGCCAATGTTCGCCCATGTAGATGCGCCCGATGCACACGGTCAGCACGATCAACGTCGCAATGACCCATAGCACACCGACCGCGGGCCGCGGCAGCCGGCCGACCGCCAGGCAGAGGATGAGCATGATCAGGAACCAGCTGAAAAAGGCTACGTGTCCGCTGGGGTAGCTGCCCATGCTTGTGTGCCGTATCACGTGCACCAGGTCTGCTGATGGACGCGGCCGGTTGATGACCTGCGCCGTTGCCGCGTATATAGGTCCGCTGATCGCCACCACCAACATCAACGGCGCCGCCCTCCAGTTGACAGCCGCGACGAGGAGGATGCCGGCGACAGCAAGCAGCTGCTGACGGATCCCTTCGATCTCGTCGAGGCGCGTGAACAGCGGGACGAGCGGACCCCAGTCGATCGATTGGATGAAGCGCTCGAGTGGAACGTCGAAAGGGAAGTACTGATAGCTCGCGGCGGCGATGGTCAGCGCCACGTACAGCGCCATCCCCGCCAGGCCGGCCAGAAAAAGCGGCCACCGAATTGGGGATCTAGGTTCCGCGGGTATCACCTCTCGACCATAACGGGTGACCCGGCGACGACGTGCGATAGTTGCACGCGTCATGCGGCGGCGCGGCTTCCCAATCCTGTTCGTGTTGGTCACCGCGGCCACCATCGCGCTCTGGCCGGTGGGCGCGGGCGCCCACCACGAGCGTCAGACGCGAGCGCCCGACGGCACAGGGAGCGTCCCGGTCTATCGGACGAGCGGTCCTCACCTGGTGGTATGCAAGGCCGACCTGACCGACTTCACGAATCGCATCGCGGCATTCCCGGCCGAGCTCAAAGACCTCAACTTCCGGCTGTATTCGGAGTGCATCGACAGCGGGTATCGGTACCTTCAGGCCGCCGTGGATCACGTCGGCGCTCCGGGCACCACGATTTTCGTGCTGCCAGGGGTCTACCTGGAAGAACCCAGCCTGGCTCCTGAGTCGGACGCGTGCCGGCACCTCGATGCGCCGGTCAAGGTCGGCTACCAGATCCTCACGTACGAGCAGCAGAGGGGATGTCCGCACGAGCAGAACCTGGTCGGCATCTTCGGAATCCAGGACCTGCAGATCGAAGGCACCGGCGCGGCGCCATCCGATGTCATCTTCGATGCGCAGTTCCAGAAGCTCAACGTGATCCGCGGTGACCGGACCGACGGCATTTATCTGCGCAACTTCACCGCCCAGCGCTCGACGTTCAACGCCGTCTACGTGCTCGAGTCGGACGGGTTCGTCGTCGACAAAGTGGTGGGACGCTGGAACCTCGAGTACGGGTTCCTCTCATTTGCCTCTGACCACGGACTGTTCTCGCGATGTGAGGCCTATGGCAACGGCGACGCGGGCGTCTACCCCGGCGGCACCTCGGATATCAATCACGCGCGCGGGGCAGACGTGCCCCGCTATGCGATCGAGGTCACCGGCTGTCACAGCCACGACAACACACTGGGCTACTCGGGAACAGGCGGCGACTCGAACTGGGTGCACGACAACGAGTTCGACCACAACACCGGCGGCGCCTCGATGGACAGCCTCTTTCCCAACCATCCGGGCCTGCCCCAGAACCATGCGCTCTTCGAGCGCAACCTGATCCACAGCAACAACGCCAACTACTACCCGTACGTCCGCGACGGAACATGCGCGCGATCGTTCCTGCTTCGTGGCATTGAGAAGGGCGTGGTTTGTCCGGCCACCTTCGTACCGGTGGGGACCGGCGTCCTGGTCATCGGGGGCAACTACAACGTCTTCCGCGATAACTGGGTCTACGACAACTGGAAGATCGGTTTCGTGCAGACCTGGGTCCCTGGCGTTCTCCGCGACGACACCCGAATGTCCTCGCAAGGGGAGACCTCGCATTACAACCGCTATCTGGGCAACCATATGGGTACCAGCGCCGGCGGGGACCGCCTGCGCAACGGGATCGACTTTTTCTGGGACGGCGAAGGCACAGGGAACTGCTGGCAGACCTTGGGAACCGACATGGTCCAACCCCTGGCCATGCCCGGCTGCCCGGCCGGCGCTCAGCACCGATTCATCTCCGACCCCAATACCGTCGTCCTGTTTGCGAATTGCTCCGGCTATGACCTCGCGAAGCAGGCGTTTCCCGCAGGGTGTGATTGGTTCGAGACTCCGCCACGACCGGGTTCGGTCGGGCTCTCGGCGAACATCGAAGTCATCGCTCCGGCCATTCAGCTCGTCGCCCTGCTACTTCTAACCCTGCTGCTCGTGCGGCGAAGCGGGCGGCCTGGACCGCTATCCATGGCGGCTCTGTTCCTCGTGGGCCTGGGCTCGGTACTGCTGGTCGCGGCGTCGCTGAACCAGCTCTACTTCCTCGCCGCTCCAGGCGTTGCGGTGCTCGGTTTGGGATGGCTCGCGGCCGTGCGCGTTGTCCCCTCCGAGCGTCTGGCCGTGCTGACGCTGCTGCTTGGCGTCGTCGCGCTGCTCGAGGCCGTGGACAGTGGAATCATCCTCATCCCGTCTCCGATCGGTCCCGTCTGGATCCGGGTCATTCTCGAGGTGGTCTGGGTCGTCTGGGTCGCCGCGGCGCTGATCAGGTCCCCGCGGCGACAGCGCGCAACCGCGTGAAATCGCGCGACGTGGCCCGGATCGAGATGCCGGCGCCGTTGCGCCGGGAAGTGCGCCTGCTTGGCGAGGTACTCGGGCAAGTGCTCGCGGAGTACGGCGGTCCCGAGCTGCTGGAGGACGTCGAGCTCCTTCGCCGCACGGTGATTGCCGCGCGCGAGAGCGACGAGGACGAGCGCCAGGCCGCTCGCCTCGTGGCATCATGGACGCTCGACCGGGCGGAGCAGGTGGCTCGTGCGTTCACTTGCTACTTCCAGCTGATCAACCTGGCTGAGGAACGTCATCGGGCTCGCGCTTTACGCGAGCGCGACCGAGGCACGGAGCTGCTGTCGGAATCGCTTGCGGAAGCGGTGGCCGAGATTCGATCCCGTCAGGGCGAAGACCGGCTCAACGAGCTCCTCGCGGACCTGTTGATCCAGCCGGTGCTTACCGCTCATCCAACCGAGTCGCGCCGGCGCGCTGTTGTGGCGGCCATCGCTCGGGTTGGCGCTCAGCTCGAGGTGCTCGACGACCCGCGTATGTCGGGCCGAGAGGAGCGCGAGGGGAGGAGGCGCCTGCTCGAGGAGATCGACACCCTCTGGCGTACTGCGCAGCTCCGCAGCACCGCGATGCATCCACTCGACGAGGTCCGCTCCGTGATGGCGATCTTCGACGAGACACTGTTTCGAGCTGTGCCCGAGATCTATCGCGACCTCGACTTCGCGCTGGCCCCTGACGACGCCGGGTCGCGCCCTCCTCTTGCCCCGGCGTTCATCCGCCTCGGGAGCTGGGTCGGCGGCGATCGCGACGGCAATGCGACGGTCACGGCCGATGTGACCGTCCGGGCGATGGAGATCCACGCCGACCATGTGCTGCGCGGGTTCGAGGCCGCGGTCACTCGCATCGGCCGCGCCCTGACCGCAGACTCGGTGACGACCGCGCCAGACCAGGGGCTGAGGTCGCGTCTCGATGCAGCCCGGCATGCCGACCCCGCTCGCTTCGCTGACATCGAGGCTCGGTCCCAATCCGAGCAGCACCGCCAATACCTTTTATATGTGGCGGAGCGGGTGAGGGCGACCCGCCTGGCGGCCGCGCCGGCTGCGTACCAGTCTCCGAAGGATCTGCTCGACGACCTGCGGGCAGTGCAGCGGTCGCTTTCAGCGGCAGGTGCCAAGCGACTGGCTTTCGGTGAGCTCCAGAGCCTCATCTGGCAGGCGGAGACGTTTGGGTTCCACCTCGCGGAGCTCGAGGTCCGCCAGCACAGCCGCATTCACGCTCTCGCACTGGCCGAGGTCAAGTCGGGCAAACCGTCGCCCGAGACCGAGGAGGTGCTGGCGACTTTTCGAGCGATCAAGCAGATTCAGGACCGTTTCGGCGCAGACGCCTGCCGGCGGTACATAGTCAGCTTCACCCAGGGCGCCGGCGACATCGCCGCCGTCTTCACCCTCGCGCAGGCAGCCGGTCCCGACCTCGAGGTGGTGCCCTTGTTTGAGACGGTCGAAGACCTGCGGGCCTCGACAGCGGTGCTGGACGGCATGGTCGAGCTCGAGCCGGTGCGCCGGCAGCTGGAGAAGACAGGTCGGTTGGAGGTGATGCTCGGCTACTCCGACTCGACCAAGGAGGTCGGGCCGGTCTCGGCCAGCCTTGCCCTCTACGCGGCCCAGGTCAACCTCGTCCGCTGGGCCGCGGACCGAAAGGTGGGACTGACCTTGTTTCATGGTCGCGGCGGAGCCCTCGGCCGCGGCGGCGGGCCGGCCAACCGAGCCATTCGCGCTCAGGCGCCCGGCTCGATCGCGGGCCATTTCAAGGTCACCGAGCAGGGTGAGGTGGTCTTTGCCCGCTACTCCAATCCCGCCATCGCGCGCCGCCACCTGGAACAGGTCGCATCGGCTGTGCTCATGAGCTCGATTGAGGTTGATGAGGTGGCGCGGAAAGCGCAGGAGCGTTACCAGGCTCTCGGCGGCCAGATCGACGCCCCGGCCCGGGCCGCTTACCGCGGTCTGGTCGAGAGCGCCGGCTTTGAGGAGTGGTTCGGCCGGGTCAGCCCGGTCGACGAGCTCGGCCGCCTCAGGCTGGGCTCGCGGCCGGCTCGGCGCAGCCAATCGGAAAGGCTCGAAGAGCTCCGGGCGATCCCGTGGGTATTCGCCTGGTCACAGATGCGGCTCAACGTTCCCGGCTGGTATGGGCTCGGTAGCGGGATGGCCGCTGCAGACCTGGCGGAGCTGCGCGATGCCTATGCCGAATGGCCGCTCTTCAACGTCCTTATTGACAACGCGGAGATGAGCCTCGCCAAGACCGACCGCCGGATCGCCGAACGGTACCTCGCGCTTGGCGACCGGTCGGACCTGAGCGATCAGGTCCTGGCGGAGTACGACCTGACCATCGACAGCGTGCTTGCGGTGACCGGCCACCGGAGGCTGCTCGAAAACCATCGGGTTCTCTCATGGGCCGTCGAGCTGCGCAACCCATACGTGGACGCTTTGTCCCACATACAGCTCCACGCGCTGGAGGCGTTGCGCGGCGACGCCGTCGGGCGCGGCGAGCGGGAGCGCCTCGAGCAGGTCTTGCTAGTGACCGTGAACGGAGTCGCGGCCGGCCTTCAGAACACCGGCTGACGGTTTGCGGTTACTTCGATCGTGCGGGCAGGCGCTGCCCGACCCACTGCCGCAGCGCGTCGACGCCCATCGCCCCGACCACGCGGTCGCGCTCCTTCCCGCCGTCCATCAGGACCAGGGTTGGGATGCCCCGGACTCCGAACCTCTCCTGCAGCTCGGGCGCCAGGTCGGTATTGACCTTCACGGCTTTCAGCTGGCCGGCCAGGTCCTGGGAGAGCTTTTCGACCGCCGGGGCGACGATCTTGCAGGGCCCGCACCACGGCGCCCAGAAATCGATCAGCACCGGGATCGGGCTCATCTCGGCGACCGCATTGAAGTCCGACACACCGCTTTCGGCGAGCCACGGAAGCGGCTTGCCGCACTTAGGGCAGTGGGGAACACCCTCGGCCGCGGCCCGCACGCGAGACTTCTGCCCGCAGTTTGGACACCTCACGACGTTGGGATCGCTCATCACTCACGAATATACGTACCCGGTCCAGAGGTGGCCAAACTCGGCTACAAGCGGCTAGAGAACACCTCCCCGCTTGCCAGGGAGGTCCGGCGCAGGCGTGGTGGGGAGGTGGGGGACGGCAGCGACCATGCTTATCGAACACGCCACGATCCATCCAAGCATGGCGGCGAAGGCGACGATGTCCGGGTATGCGCCCGCCGCCAGCCCGCCCGGCGCCGCGAAGAACGAAACCCAGCTGACAGCCTGCAGGCCGGCCGCCGCCGCAGCCGCCAGCCCCAGCCACCTCGGCATCACACCTGAGCGAAGGATCGCGAGGCAAGCGGCCGCGAGAAACAGCAGAGCTGGAAAAGTGGTGACCTGAAAGGAAAAAACCTGTAGGTCGTTGAGCAGCGCCGCGCGGGCGGGGTCGGGGTTCTGTCGATAGGCGAGCGCCTGGAACGCCGCCACCTGGACCAGCGTGCAGGCGGCGAAGATGGCCGCGCCGATGAATCCCACCAAGGAAGGAATGCTTCGAATGCGGGCATGGAAGGTCGCCGCGAACACGACCACGAGGAGCGCGCCGATGCAGTCCGCGACGCTCTCGGCTTCCAGGCCGGTGTGGTGGTGGGCATAGTACAAAACGATCTCGGCCGGGGGGGCTCCTGCGATCGGCGGCGGCGGCGAGATGAGCCCGGTCAGCGCCAGCGAGACGACCGCGAGCAGGCCGGAAACCGGCAGCCACCGCTCGAACCGGTGCACATCCCTGACTTTAAGACGGCGCTCTCCGCATGGCTGTGCGCAATAGCACGCGCAGATTTGTGAGATCGCGGCTATTGAGGCTCCCTAACGGCCCCGACTTGTTAGTAAGCCGCTCCCAGAAGGCCTGGCGAAGGCGCTGGCCTTCCGCAGTCAGAACGACCCTCTTCGCGCGGCGGTCATTGGGCTGGGGCTGGCGGCGAACGGCGCCCATCTCCTCCAGGCGGTCGACCACGCCCGTCAGATTGGAAGCGTCGTACTGCAGCTGCCCTGCCAGCGCCCGCATTGTCATAGCACCATCCGGCTGCAGCTGCAGGAGGACCTTCGCCTGGACAGCCGAAAGCCCGTGCTGCGCGGCCAGCTCGGTGAAATGCCCCTCCAGTCGAGCCTGCATCTCGAACCACAGGCCCACGACATCGCCCTCCAACCTGAGGTGCTCCGACGGGGGCGAGGCTCTCTTTCGCGGCGGGGCCGGCGCGAACGCCGGCATGGGAAAGGAAATCTCGCTCGCGCTGGCCGGCATGGGAGCGAACGTGGTGATGGTCTGCCGGGATCGCGCGCGGGGTGAGGCCTCACGTGCAGCGGTGGAATCGACAACCGGAAACCGCGACGTCGAGCTTCTCGTCGCCGACCTGTCGTCACAAAAGTCGATCCGGCAGCTCGTGAGCGAATTCAAAGCCACGCACGACCGGCTGCACGTGCTCGTCAACAACGTAGGCATCACGCTTCCCAAGCGAAATGAGACGGTGGATGGGATCGAAGCTGTGTTCGCGACCAATCATCTGGCCCCTTTCCTCCTCACCAACCTGCTGCTGCCCATCCTCGAGGCGAGCGCTCCGAGCCGGATCGTGACTGTCTCATCGGCAGCCCACACCATGGGCAAGATCGACTTCGACGATGTGCAAGCTGTTCGTGGCTACAACGAGATTCGCGTCTATAACGCCTCCAAGCTCGCCAACGTGCTCTTTACATACGAGCTGGCACGCCGCCTGGCGGGCACCGGAGTCACAGCCAACGTCGTGGAGCCCGGGTTTGTGAAGACGAACATGAGAGTTCCATTTCCGTTCAGCATCTTCTCGATGATGAGAGGTTCGGTGGCAAACGGTGCAAAGCCCACCGTCTTCCTTGCATCTTCCTCCGAGGTGAAGGGAGTCAGCGGGAGCTTCTTCAGCCAGAAGGGCGTGGCCACCAAGTCATCGAAGCTCTCTTATGACGCCGCCGCCGCGCGGCGACTCTGGGCACTCAGCACGGAACTTACTTCTATCGGGTAGGAGCACGACCCGTCCACAAGTCGAGCTCTTGCGCCCCGTGCATCCCAAGAGTCTGCGAAATCTCGCCGGCGTGAGAGGCGTCGTGGGTGATGAGGCGCATGAGGATCGACTGGCGCGTGTGGACCTGAGTCTTGCCATCGCGCCCTCGCTCGAACTCGACGTTGAGCATCTCGGGCGTCCATTCATCCAGGCAGCGGGCGACGATGGCCCACGAGGATTCAAGCGCGAAAACGAGCTCGTTCGCCGGGCGGGGATGGTCCAGGTTGTCCTCCCACCCCTCGTTCGCTGAATCAAGGAACGGTGTGCTTTCGGCACCAGGTTCCCCTGCTACCACGCACAACCAGTACACCCGCGCCCCAGCGAGATGCCCCGCCGTGGCCCAGATCGGCCATAGATGGGGTGCGGGCCTCAACTCGAGCTGTTCTGAACCCAGAGCGCCGATGGTGTCCACCAGGCGCTCGTTGGTGAATCGCCATCCCTCGTAATACCGGGCGACAGTCCTTGCGTATGAGCTCAACTCCTCACCATTAAATCAATCAACGTGGAATCCGGGCGGGCTGGGAGCCATACTGGATTGGTATGAGCAAAGGATTTCGAGAGCCCGACTTCGCGCAGGTCGTGATCGATCGCGCGACCACCGACACGATCCATCGCATCCTTGAAGAGGACGCAGCCGCGGCCGAGCATGCGCGCGACCGGTTCGCCCACGGGGGATTCGGCGTGTGCGAAGACTGCTCCGGCCAGATCGCCCCTGAGCGCCTGGAGGCACTGCCCGACGCGACTCGTTGCATCCGCTGCCAGGCGATCTGGGAGCAGACCAACCCGCGCTAGTCAGAGCTAGAAAGGTCGTCGCCCAGGGGGATTAGGACCGGCCGGACCTGGGAAGGATCAACTGAGATGAACCAGTTGAAAACGGCCTTCTGGATGGTCCTGCTCACGGTGCTCCTGGTCCTTATCGGCCGGGTATGGCTGGGCAACAGCGGCATGGTTCTTTTCCTCGGGATCGCGATCGTCATGAACGGCGTGGCTTACTGGTTCAGCGACAAGATCGCGCTTGCCTCAGCCCAGGCCAAGGAGGTTGGGCCGGCCGACGCCCCGATGCTCCACCGCCTCGCGGACCGCCTTGCGCTTCAGTACCGCGTGCCCAAGCCTCGGGTTTACGTGAGCCCCGATCCATCGCCCAATGCATTTGCCACCGGTCGCAGCCCATCCCACGCCGCGATCTGTGTCAACCAGGGCTTGCTGCAGATCCTCGACGAGGAGGAGCTCTACGGAGTGCTGGCGCACGAGTTCGCGCACGTTCGCAACCGCGACATCCTGATCAGCTCGGTGGTGGCGGTGCTGGCAGGGAC
>WNGI01004706.1_pt1 | contig 12213 bp, 9 predicted proteins | sample 5400621 | NCBI WGS metagenome assembly WNGI01 (sample SAMN13153374, study PRJNA577476) | soil metagenome | isolation source: 20 cm soil or saprolite under Garry oak tree replicate 1 | place: USA:California | collected 2016-06-15 | reverse complement strand
AGAAGGGGCGTACGCGTGCGCGAGTTGCGGCGAGGTGTATCCGCAGCTTCGACCGTCCAGCCAGTTGCTTGAACGCCGTTGGGAAATGGAGTGTCCGACTTGCAGAGGACAACTGTCACCGGCGCCCACGAGCGAAGACAAACCTTTATTTCCTACTTCCATCTATGCGGTCACCAAACAGGACCAGGAACAGTTCTGCCTGGTGTTCGGCCGCGCTTACGGAATACCCACGGTGGCGCTGCGCTTTTTCAATGTCTACGGGCCGAGGCAGGCTCTTTCGAACCCTTACACGGGCGTCTGCGCCATTTTTTCCGCGCGCCTGCTCAACGATCAGCGGCCGTTGATCTTTGAAGACGGCAACCAAACGCGCGACTTTGTGCACGTCAGCGATATCGTGCAGGCAAATCTTCTGGCGCTTGAGTCGAATGGCGCGGACTATCACGCCGTAAACGTCGGCACCGGCGTGGCAACCTCGGTACAACAAGTTTCGCGCCTGCTGGCCGAGGGTTTAGGGAAAGATCTGGAGCCTGAAATTGTCTCAAAATACCGCGAGGGCGACATCCGCCATTGCGTCTCGGACATCTCTCGCGCCCGCGCCTTACTGGGCTACGAACCTCGGGTCTCGCTCGAACAGGGAATACCAGAGTTGTTGAAATGGGTCCGCGCTCAGGAAGCAGAGGATCAGGTGGGCAAAGCTACAACGGAATTGGAAACGCGAGAACTGGTACGGTAAGAACCGAAGTCGAATTCCGAGGATGACCAAAACGGAATGATGCACCGAGTGAGCAAATTTCGACTGCTTGTGCTCGCCTTGATAGCCGTGCTGCCGTCGTTTCTAATGCGTCCATGTTATCGGCTGTTGTTCGGTTACCGCATCGGCAAGCGACTCAGGATTGGTTTCAGTATCATTGATGTCCAGGAATGTCAGATAGAAGACGACGTAAAGATCGGTCATCTCAATGTAATCATCGGCGTAAGAAAACTGGTCATCGGGGATCATGTCCGGATTGGACATTTGAACATCATCCGCGGCGGCGAAGAAGTAGACCTGGGCCGATACTCTGAGTTAATCCGCATGAACGAGATAAATTCTATTCCTGAGCCGGACGAGGTAAACCCCATGGACCCGCGCTTTACCCTGGGAGCTGGAAGTATCATTACGACCGGACATAAAATCGACTTTACCGATCGGGTTTGCATCGGCCGCCGCACAATAATCGGCGGCCGCAACTCATCGTTGTGGACGCATAATCGACAACGCACGCGACCCATCAGCATCGGCGACTTTGCCTACGTTGGATCGGAGATAAGAATGGCGCCCGGCAGTTCTATTCCGTCGCGATGTATAGTCGGAATCGGATCCGTAATTACTGGCAAGATTGAAACTGAAGAATGGCTGATCGCCGGCGTGCCCGCGAAGCCGATTAAAGAGTTGGCGGCTGAGGACAAATTTCTGATCGAGCGCAAGACGCGCAAAGATCTACCGGACGACGTATGATCCAGGGTGGCGGCGCAGGTTGCCGGCGCCGCCTAATGGATTGAGCATCGCCCGTCGTAACCACTAAAACAAATGAACAGCGTACTGGCAGTTCTCACTTTCATCACGTTTGTCATAGTCCTCGTCATGGCTCCTGCCGACGGCGGAACGGCAATGATGCTCGTGTTGCCGGTTGCAGCTCTCGCAGCCTGGATAATCTCACAGTTTAAAGTCGAAGAGAGGTTTTTGTTTCGATTGTTCGCCACTGCCGTGCTGGTGCGGATTCTCGTGGGGACGCTGATATATGTTTTCCACATGCAGACATTCTTTGGGGGTGACGCCAATACCTACGATTACTTCGGATATGCGCTGCTAAAGGCTTGGGAGGGAAACAAAGACTACCAGATTGCCGTCGACATATTCTCGGGCGGTGGCGCATCCAGCGGATGGGGCATGCTCTATTTGGTGGCTGCCGTCTACAAGATTGTTGGCCGCAACCCGCTGGCCGTCCAGTTTGTGAACGCTGTGGTGGGCGCCACCACAGCTCCGCTTGCCTATATGATTTCGATAGAAATTTTTCCCAACAAACGAGTCGCCCGCATCTGCGCGCTGCTCTCGGCGTTCTTTCCCTCACTGGTGCTTTGGTCCTCCCAGGGGCTAAAGGACGGACCGATTGTATTTCTCCTGGTGTTGTTGATGCTGGCTACCTTGAAGCTGGGAAACCGGTTTAGTTTCAGGTATCTGACAGCTTTGGCATTGGCGCTCTGCTGTCTGATTACGTTGCGCTTCTACGTTTTCTATATCGCCGTCCTGGCGATCACTGTAGCCTTCATTCTGGGCAGACGTCGCCTCACGGCGCAAACCTTCGCGCGGCAATTGATCGTTATGATCATTATTGGGTTGACGCTGGCTTACTTTGGCGTAAGTCGGTACGCCTCCAAACAGTTCGACACCTACGGCAACCTCCGACAAATGCAGGTTATGCGATTGGATTCTTCCCGATCTGCCGCGTCCGGTTTTGCGGAAGACGTTGACGTGTCGTCAGCCGAGGGAGCCCTCAGCGCTCTTCCGCTGGGACTCAGCTATCTGATCCTCGCCCCGTTCCCCTGGCAATTATCTTCACTACGACAAGCCATTACCTTGCCTGAAATGATCATTTGGTGGGCATCCCTTCCGCTGCTTGTTCTCGGTTTGTGGTTCGCCATCAAATATCGCATCAGAGAGGTGGCGCCGATCATCATCTTCACGACCTTGCTGACTCTGACCTATTCGATTCTTCAGGGCAACGTCGGCACGGCATATCGCCAGCGCGCGCAGTTGCTCATTTTCTACTTCGTCTTCGTGGCGATTGGTTATGTCCTGATGAAAGAAAAGCGGGAAGAGAGGGCCCGGCAACGAATAAAAGACCGGCAATCCGCGCGCGCGGAAGGGATGTGGGGACCGCATAGAAAAGATCAGCTACCGCCGCCGGATAAGGCGATTCTCACGAACTGATTTTGACTGTGCCGGGCGCGGTTGTTCATGAATTGAAAGCCTCACGCGCCTTGTACCCGCGTCCGGCCCGTGACCTCTTCCAGGACTACGAGTTGCAGCACGAAGTTTATGATGAGATGTACGCTGGTTGCGATTGCCAGGCCGAGTAATCCATAGCGAACAAAGACCAGGACTTTGATCGGGATGTAAATGGTGAAGGTCCACACAAACAACATCGTCGGAGTCCTGGTGTCGCCCATCGCATAAAAAGCAACCGCCGTTACCTGGCCAGATGTCCCGCCTATCAGCAATCCGATCAGCGCCAGCATTATCCACCACAACATCTGGACGTTCTGGGCGGTGATTCCACCATGTCCGATCATTAGACGCAGCATAGGTTCTCCGAAAACCAGCAGGCCGATGAAAGCAGCAACGCTCAGCGCCGCCACCCACAATAGTCTATGGCGATAGATGCGGCGGAAATTGGGCCAGTCGCCGGACTTCGCCGCCAGCGCAAGGCGCGGCACCGTCGGTGCGGAGACCGCTTTGGTAATGATCAGATTGATCGCCGAATATATCTGCTGGCCAATGTAAAGAAGCGACAAATCTCCGGCGACACTCATGGAAGTCAGGAAACGGTCAATCAGCGGATCCGTTCTTGAATACGTCTGACCCAGGAGAAAGGGCTGGATACGTCGCCAGGCTTCCCTCATCGCATAAGAGTTCCATTGCGGCAATTGCCAGCGGCCCAAAACGGGAAGTAACAGCCCAACCTTCAATCCAAGATTTAGCACAGCAGCCCAGGCCGCCGCGGTAATGCCATAGTGTGGCAGCATCCAGATCAGAAAGAGCAAGGCCGCACCGTTGGCAAAGATCGCTGACAACTCGGCCCAGATAAATTTTTGCCGCGCATAATAAACCGACCACAGGACGGCAATGGAAGCGTTGCCCACCATAGCCAGCAGTTGGATACGGCTTAGGCTGACGGTAAGTTGTTTTGCTCTGTCTGAGAATCCCGGCACGAACAGTGGCACCCAATATCCGGCGGTCGCATATAGCAGGATTGCCAGCAAGCTGAAAATGGCGCTCACAGATATGAAGAATCCCCACGCGTCACGACGAAATGTCTCTTCGTCTTCGGTGGCCAACAGCGGAACCAGAACCTGCGCCAGCGAGAAGCTGACTACCAGAAAAATCAGTTGGGGAAGTGCGCCGGAAGCAAAGTAAGAATCGGTTTCGATTCCAACGCCGAGGCGGGTGACGACATACCATGGCATCAGGATGGCCAGCACGGCGTTGCAGATTGCCAGCCCTGCAAGAGTGAAACTTAGTTTGATCAACCTGAAGTATACCCGGCGGACGAGTCTGAAGAACTGAATGCAGTTCTAATTTCACTCATACCTGATTACAAAGAACGCCATTCTTACAGAGTTGGTAATGAACTCCAAGCTCATAGACTGTGTTCCGTAAAACCAGGTTCATGTTCAGCGACCGACCCAACTGCGGGCTGCGGAAAGACCGAAATCTGCCGCGTCACAAGGTACGAACTCCTTGATGGCGGCCACAACGTGTGCCTGGTCCGACTCCGTCAAGTCATTATAAAAAGGCAGGCGCAGCAAGCGATCGCTCGCAGCCTCGGCAACGGGACAATCGCCCTCCTTACCCCCAAACCTGCGACCCATACTTGAGAGGTGCAGAGGCTGATAATGAAAAATGGCATTCACCCCACGGGAACTCAAGTGACGGATCAGAGCCTGGCGCTCTTCCAGCGAACCTAAGAGCAGGTGAAACATATGATACGGCTGCTCGCAGTGAGCCGGTACGAAGGGGAGTTGCACGTTGTAATTGCTCGCCCAATCTTTGAGTTGTGCATAGTAGTACTGCCAAATCCGGTTTCGCCTGGACTGAATTAATTCGCGCACTTCCAATTGAGCGTAGAGGAACGCTGCGAGAATGTCGGAAAGCAGATAGCTCGAACCAACGTCCACCCATGTGTACTTGTCCACCTGGCCGCGAAAGAAGCGGCTGCGGTCGGTTCCTTTTTCCCGAATGATCTCGGCGCGCTCGATAAATTTCGGATCGTTGATTAGCAGTGCACCACCTTCACCGCAGGTAAAATTCTTGGTTTCGTGAAAGCTCAGCGTTGCCAGGCAGCCGAAGGTGCCTAAATGCTTTCCCCGATATTTTCCCAACAGACCGTGCGCGTTATCTTCGATCACCGGCACGCCGTGCCGCTGGGCAATATCGAGAATGGTGTCCATTTCGCAACCGACTCCGGCGTAATGAACGACCACAATAGCCCTCGTACGAGGCGTGATGAGACGTTCCAGGTGCGACTCATCGAGATTAAGAGTCTCCGGTCTGATGTCTATAAAGACGGGCCGAGCACCGCGCAAGACGAAAGCGTTAACGGTTGAGACGAACGTGAACGAAGGTATGATTATCTCGTCACCGGGTTTGATGTCGAGAAGCAGGGCCGTCATTTCAAGGGCGTGCGTGCAGGAGGTCGTCAGCAGCGCCCGGGAAACACCAAGCTCTTGCTCCAGCAAGGCCTCGCACCTTTTGGTGAAGGGCCCATCGCCGGAGAGATGAAGATTATCAACGGCTTGTTGGATGTACTCAAATTCTTTTCCAACAACGTACGGCTTGTTAAATGGAATCATGAATTAGTATGAAACCAGGGCTATGAAATGTCAGCCTCGCCTCTTACTCATAATAGGAATTCCAATAATTCTCAAGAATGCATGCAGCACTAGACTACCGAGTTGTGCACGCCCGCACAAGATAAGTCAGAAATGGTAATGGTTCCGAAACCAGTAAGGCGGCGATTGATTATTTGCGACGCGCGATCAAAAGCAACGACCCGCCAACCGGAAGCGAAAGGCCCCCGCGAATCAAGCTTCTTTCCAGGTCGAGAATTTTCTCCAATGAGGTGTTCATCAGAGAATTGATCCTGAGTTCAGACGTGGGATCAAATTCTTTTCCCTGGAACCGCTGTTTGAATCGGGACAAAACCAATAGCGGTAACAACAGCGAAACGAAAGAAGTAACCCGGATAACCTCAAAACCGGCCCGCTTAACTTTGTGCTTTAGTTCCTGTGATTTGTACCTGCGGACGTGCCGCGCATAGTCGTCCGCCGGGCTCCACAGGAATGGATGGTGCGGGACGGTCAACAGAATTCCACCCTGCTTGCGCGTCGCCTGATACATCTGCGACAGGACTTCGGAGTCCTCCTTGACGTGCTCCAGCACATCAAAGGCGCCAATTACGTCAAACTCTTCCATGAAGGGAATTCGTCGAGCATCCATCTGAAACAACTCGACTCCGGGCAGACGTTGCGCGGCGAACCCCAGCCCGGCGCTGAATATTTCGCTGCCGGTGAGAGAGAGTCCGGGTAAGGCTTCCTTAATACCAGACAGGACGAAGCCGGTTCCACAGCCAATTTCCAAAAGGCTCTCGGCTCGTGGAAAATAGCGCCGCAGGGACCACACAATCAATTGATTCCGAGAGCGAAACCAGAAATTATCACGCTCGAGTTTAGCGAGCTGGTGAAAATAATCAGCCTCAAACCCGATGTTCTTCTCCGCCAGTTCCGGAGCGAAAGCCAAATGGCCCTCGATTCTCTTCGGTTCGTGAAGACAAAAGGGGCACTGCCAACTTGCCCGGTCGAACGGCTTGTTGCAATTACCGCAGAGTCTCATTGCAACCTATGATTGTTGAGTACGATCAATAGCGACCCCCTGGAATCAGATCCAGAATCTCACCTTAATATTTCAATAGCCCGACAGGATCACTCGTTGCCCGAGTATCGGGCTGTGTTTGCATTTTCACTATAGCTCTGACTATTGCTTCAGCGATGATCCGGTGCGCGTTTTCATTCGGGTGAGAATCTACAATTCTTGATGGCGACCCGCGCCAGTGGAAATATGCCTGCTCGTAATTATCCTGATTTACATTTGGCAAATGCCCTAATAAAGCATCCTGGGCGTTTACGATGTGGGCCTCGGCAGGGAACATCCCGTCCGGGATTTGCACCGGCCTATAGTCATTTCCCAGGACTACAATAACTAACGTTGCTCCATTCGCCTTTGCTACTTTAGCGACTTCTTCATAGACATACCTGGTTAGCTGCTCACGATTGGTCGCCGGTTCAGGCAGAAATCCGAAGACACGACGGAATTTGTAGACCGACAAATTGAAATCATCATGAATATACAGAGGCAACCCGACGTGCCACAGAAAGGAAACCCTATCGACAAAACCTGTTTGTGGATTCCGATACCTGTCGATTGGCAAATCCAGTATTTTTGTTTGAAAGACAGGGGGATGCAATACCAATTCATTCTGGCTGATAAAAAAATATGGTGTCGCAACGCTGCCAAAGTAAGTTGGCGCAAATGGGCTTTGCGCGCGCTCAACGAGCCAGGGTGAGTACTGGACGAGCAGATAGTCGGGCTTGTGAATTGGAACCAGTCTCTTGGCGAGCACCATCATTTGGGAAAGGCCATAACTAGAGACGCCGGCATTTCTGGTAGTACCTCCGAGGTATTGGCCTACCAAAAAAGGATAAGTGCTTTCGGCGGACGTTGCGGCTCCATATGTAAAAGAGCACCCCAGTGTAAGCACAATGGGATGGCGACTTGGTGACCTGCTCACGCCGGTTTCCAAAGGAACGCGAAAACCATCCTTGTCATAGCGCACTGGCATTTCATCACCTATCGGGAATACTTCAGCCCCCTGGGAATCAGGAACCGGTGCGAACCCAAGTTCGGAGTCGGCCCGATGAACCTTACCCTTCCATCCGCGCTGATTAAGTTTTACATACCAGTAAAGTGGGTTTGTTCGGTATGCAGTGTAGACAACATAAAAGGAGGAAATCGTAATCGCAGGTATGAGGAAGACAATAAGATAAAATGCAAACTTCTTTCTTCTGCTCAGGTTCTGGTTGCGTTCAGGCAATGTCTGCTTCTGCCCGGCGCCAGATTCATAGTGGTTGCCATCGATCATCACTCAGTTCAAATTAGCTAGTTCAAGTTCTCACGAGCCTGCTCAAATTGCTCATCGCCGAGCGACACAACGCCGGTTACGGGAGAATACTCGTAAACCTCTTTGATGATGGTGTAAGGTCGCTGTTTCACTTCGATGAACATCTTCGAAAGATAAATTCCAATCACTCCCAGACAGAAGATAGTCAGCCCGCCGAGTAGCCAGATGGAAATGATCAGCGAAGGCCACCCCAGCAGCAACGCCCCAAAAAACAACTTTCTAACAATGAGGACAAGTGCCGCAATGGTAGACATAAACAAGATTGCGCACCCGAGGTAAAAGATCATAACCAGGGGCTTATTACTAAACGAGGTGATGGCGTTTACCAACTGCGAGACTTTTCGCCGGACGTCATAGGTACTGGAAGTCTTGAGAAGTTTTTTGACGGGCACCGATACTTGATCGAACCCAGTGATCGCCCACAAGCCAGCGATCAAAGTCTCTCGCTCTCTGTGTTGCACGAGAGCTTTGACATACTTCCGGGTCATTAAGCGAGCGGTAATCAGGTTTGGCGGAATCGGATCAGTGGATAGGAAGTTGAACAGCTTAAAGAAAATGCTCCCGCTGACACGTTCAAAGAGCCCGCCCTTGCGCTCCTGCTGCACGCCAAATACAACTTCGGCCTCCGTTACCTTTAGTTTTCGGTAAAACGTTTCTAACAGCTCAGGCTCCTCTTCGAGATCGCAGTCAACCAGAAATACCAACTCACCGCAGGCGTGGGTCAGTCCGGTCATCATGGCTTTATGATGACCGAAGTTTCTTGAGAGATCGATGACCCTAACCCGCTTATCCTTCCGATAAAGAGAGATAGCTGTCTGCAGCGAATCGTCCGGTGAGCCGTCATTAACCAGGATGATTTCGAAGTCGGTTGCCAGTCCTTCGGCAGCCGCGCACACGCGCGCGTAAAACTCCTCGAGATATGGGGCCGAATAATAGAGGGTCGTAACGATTGAGAGGTCCATATCAGAAATGCCGTTTGGTTTGAACAATAGCAACTCTCACGTGTTCATCCCTCTCGTTCAAACTTAGATCGAGTGCCGATTTGCCGTGCTCGCGCGGAGCCGATTCAAATGGCGCCACAAGGCGGCAAACGTCAGGCTGCAGGCTGCGATCATGGGCGGATAAGCCTCAACGATGTAGTGTTCGTTGCTGTTGATAAAACCAAAAGCCAGGGTGCGCGTCAAAATTATCAGCACGAGTAACTCGCCCAACCTGCTATTCCATGTCAAGAAAACAAAGCCGGCGATCCCGCCCATGATGATGGGCAGGACCAAAAGGATTCTTACGAATCGGTGAAATCGATTGGTGGTGGCGAAGCCAGTCAACCACATTCCGGCGATTCGCTGCAACGGCAACCAAACAAAGAAACGCATGGGCGCGCGTTTGATTCGTTCGTTTGCGATCGTTCGAAAGCTCTCGCTCGTTTCCGGAGTCAGCTTACCCTCTCGATCATATCGGGCAAAGAGCTGAAAGACTCGTTCTCTCTCTTCAGCAGAATCAAACGTGTCATCGGGTAACTCATGCGGATCGAATGTTCGGAGACCAGGGTAAAGGAACGGCTCGTACGCTTTATAGTAGGTCTGGTCCGTCATCCATGTTCCGAGCCACCGAATGTAGCCGTTAGGGACGTATTCGCCATGAGGTCTCCCTGTGGCCGAGGCCAGTGGTTGAAATTTTCCAAACGCAATGTAGTTGCGGACGATCCAGGGCGCGAGCACGACCGGGATAGTGGAACAGAAGAGAAGGAGACTCATAACGCTCTTTGCCGAACGCCGCCGCACAATTTGAAAGCTCAGGAATAAGCCGAAGGCTAACACAAGCAACACCGAATCAGCCCGCGTCAAGAGTGCGACGCCGCAGATCAGGCCGACCACCGGCCAGCGCCACCGTTCGGCTCGAAAGGCCATGAGGCTTACAGCCACCGCCAGCATCGTAAGGAAACTCGCCAGAGTTTCCGTCAGGATGTATCTCGTCCAGGAAACCGTAAACCACGAGAGGCATCCATAGATTATCAGCGCGGACATCGCGGCGGATCTCTTCAACGACGGCGGCGCGAGACTAAAGGAAACGAAGGCAACCAGCAGACAGGTAATCAGATCAACTGCACTTTGCGCGACTCTAACAGCCGAATTGTGATGGCCGAATACGGAGTAAACCGCGGCGATGAATAGCGGGTAAACCGGAACCGTATGCTCGCTCGGCAAAATAGGTTCGCTCTCATCCGAAGAGAAGCCGCGACCTGCGAGTATATTGACTGCGGGAGCGGTATAGCGAATTTCATCGTAAGCAGCGTGGGGAAATCCAATCACCAAAACCAGCCGCCAGGCAAAGGCAATTAGCAGAATGAGGAGAATGGGAGTCCGATACTCGGAAAGCAACGTTCGAAACGAGTGGTGCGTCGAGCCTTCAGTTGCCTTCTCGCGTTCGGTGGTTGTCATCACAAGAATTTCAAATTGAATTATTGGCAACCGGAGCCATAGCGACCACTCGTTTGACGGTTACCGATCATAGCACAATCCAATCCGGCTAAGGCCGATGCTAATGGCGGCAACGGGCCCGACCACCTCGCGATATGATTACTCTTGGGTTTGCGCGTGGATAGAGGAATTTGAAGGGCGCGATAGTTTTGATGTAGGCTTTCGCGGTTGCTCGCGTGCATGTAGTCGCGCGATTCGATTGGCTGGGTTCTGGTGCAGTTTGAGTCATCTCCACTTCTCATTAGCACCGCGACTTTAGCCCGGTGACCATTGAGCGAGAATGAAGAATGGAAAACCGTTTGAAACGGTTTCCGGCTCCCAAAGGTCACTGTTGCACCGGGCTAAAGCCACGGTGCTAATGAGACTAAAAAGGGAAACTGCACCAATACCGATTGGCTGACATTATTGACAGAAACGCACGAAAAGCCACTGGACCCTCTTGCTGCCTCGTCCCAATGGGTCTGCAACAGGGCCGTTCAACTTATGCGGCAAAAACGGCTCATGGTCATTGCAGGCGGTCAGTGGCAAGTGGCGCTCATCCGCAAGGCAAAGGCCATGGGGTTGTTCGTCATCAACTCGAATCTTTATCCAGACTCGCCAGGCTTCCGCTACGCGGATGTCGGGTTGGTGGCCGATGTGCGGGACAAGGAGAAGAACCTGGCGTTCGCGCGCCAATACCAACCGGACGGCATCGTCACCGATCAAACCGATCTTTCTGTACCAACCGTTGCATATCTCTGCGAAGAACTCGGGCTGCCTGGCATCGGGCTGACAAAAGCCGAACTGTTTACCAACAAATATCAGATGCGCCAATTCCTTCGTCAGCGAGGGTACCCCACGCCGGAATACCGGCTGTGCCAATCGCCGGCGGACGCCGCGGATCTTGCCGCGAAGTTTGGCTATCCGATTGTGCTTAAGCCACCAGCCAGCCAGGGCGGCCGCGGTGTTTTCCTGGTGAGCACCGACTCGGAACTGCCGAGCCGGTACGCTGAAGCGCTTCGCTGGAGTTACGACGATCAGGTTCTCGCCGAGCAGTTTCTCCCAGGTCCTGAACTGACGGTCGAAGGGTTCAAAGCCAGTGACCGCCACTATTCGCTCGCCGTCTCGCGCAAGAAACGCTTCGCCCATAATCCTATGGTTGCGTCAGAAATAATCTATTCGCCCGCCGCCGAAGACCTGGACTTTGAAGCGCTAAAACAGCAACACAACGCTATGGTGGAAGAAATGGGCCTGCGTTTCGGGATCACCCACGCGGAGTACATCTTTTCTCAGGGCCGTTTTGTCCTGGTTGAGGTTGCAGCCCGAGGTGGCGGCAACAATATCTCGTCCGACATAGTCCCCGCCATTTCAGGTATTAACGTTAACGAACTGCTGGTCAGGATGAGCTTAGGCGAGACGGTGGACTTGCTCGCTCCGTGCGCGAATGGTGTTTCCTTTGTTGGGCTCGGTTTCTTCAATTTTGAATCCGGCATAGTTCGAGCTGTTTGCGGCGTGGAAACGGTTCGCACGCTCCCTGGAGTACTGGACATTTCCATCAGCGTTCGGTCCGGGCAGCGATTAGAGCCCGCATCAGATGATCCCTCACGGCATGGATATTTTATCGCCACGGCAAAATCAGCTAAAGAACTTCACTCACTCTGCCGGCGGATTCACCAGGAGGTGCGCGTGGCCTATGCGTGACATTCCGCTTTTCGATAGCTTGACGCATCCTACACTCGACGGAACCTGGATCGGATCGG
>WNGI01004705.1_pt2 | contig 12213 bp, 6 predicted proteins | sample 5400621 | NCBI WGS metagenome assembly WNGI01 (sample SAMN13153374, study PRJNA577476) | soil metagenome | isolation source: 20 cm soil or saprolite under Garry oak tree replicate 1 | place: USA:California | collected 2016-06-15 | reverse complement strand
GCCTCCATGACTTGTACCTGCAGCTTCTCTGCTTCATCCCACCTCCCCTGAATCCAGTATGTGCCTGCAAGATTACCCATGCTTGTCAGAGTGCCTGGGTGGTATGATCCAAGCTTTTCTTTACTGGCCTCCATGACTTGTACTTGCAGCTTCTCTGATTCATCCCACCTCCCCTGATTCCAGTATGTGCCTGCTAGATTACCCATGCTTGTCAGGGTGTCTGGGTGGTATGCTCCAAGCTTTTCTTTCCTGGCCTCCATGACTTGTACCTCCAGCTTCTCTTCTTCATTCCAACTCCCAATGTGCTCAAATACAAGTGCAAATCTAACACATTCATCATCATAGTAGACAGTGCTTGAACCTAGCTCAACTGCATGATCATAATTTGCTCTAACATGTGGGGCAAGCAGCCCACAAAACTTATAGTTGTCAACACTATAATCCAACTCTACAGAACAGGCTAGTATGGCCCTTGTCATTGAAATCCGCCTATTAATTTCTATGTCTGAAATTCTGCTTCTGTTCCAGGAGTTCACTAATGGATGGACTGAGTACATTTTACCACTTTTCTTTAGCAGGGAAAATGATAGCAGCACTTGTACCCCTAGTTGAAATTGCATTATATCCCATTCTCCTATCTTGTTTAAAAACAACACAGTAGGATCTAACATTGTTACTGACAATGGGAAACCCAGTTTTTCTTCTGCATCAATGTTTCTCTTCTTATAGTTCTCTGCAGCAACTTTGAACAATTCTTCTGGTATATTCTCATGATGCAGGAAAGCAATTGTTCTATATAGGATAGTGGCACTCTTAGCTCCTATAGCCCCAAAATCAACTCCCTTTGCAACTTGTGCCTCAATCTCCTTCATTGAAATCTCCCAAGTTTCATATGTAGATGATCCATAATCAGATGCACCTTTGAAATAAGGATTTTGCATCAACTGATTCCGAGGCCGACTGAAAGGAGGAATCGGTTTTTTTAGTGTCATGTTTTTTGTAACACTTTAAGTTGCCGATGATGGCCGAAGCCTTCTAAAAAAAACAACTTAAAGTTACCTTTTTTTTTGCTTCTGTTACTTACATCTGCTTCTCACAAATATAGTCTGCATTATAATATAGGTCTGCAGATTTATTAATAAGATATAGCTGGGGTCGTATCTAGAGAATTGTAAGTTTTGGGAGCATTCTCATTTCATTCTGGAATTATCGCTTCGAACTTTATCGGTAACTACCGACTCGCGACTTGCCAAGCAAGATCAAATAATGCAGGGCGAGACATTTTTATATACATTTTTTCTGTACTACGGAAGAGCCTGCATCTAATACTCTATTTCCTCATCGTGGTATATAGTACGTGTCGCCTCCTGGCGGGTAATTTCATTTTGTTTGTATTTTTTCCATACGTGTGGTAGTCGCTTAGGAGTGACGATCGCTAAGCCTCTTTGGCAGCATTCCGGATTATCGTCGAGGGGAGAAAAGAGTTGCAGGCTTGTACCATGAAAATGATCTGGTTGCCATGCGATGAGAGTATTCTTTGCACCTGAAATTCGTACACCATATTGAGCAATGTAAAATGCTCCTCCGATGTCATCCTCTCGTGTTCGTTCGGTCGTCCATGAGATCGACCATTTGTGAGGTTGATCTTCACGATGTATCACTCTAATAAAATCGGAAAAGTCAGGACTGTTGTTCTAATCATCTTAAAGGCTTTACCTGGAATAATTTGTCGACATCACTCCAGATGGCGGTGCAAGAAGAGCATCGTGGAATTCGATCTCAATGTCATTTATGTTAACAGTATATGTTCCATAGGTTGTGTCCTTTTTGTGATGGCCATCCATTAATGCGATATGATTTGAGCTGGTAAAGTTCGCTATGTCTTGGATTATGGAACATGGTAACCATGCTCGACACATGTTCCAAAACATAGCAAATACGGAGCTGGTTGCGACGTCGAGATTTTCGGCGAGCTGTTTTGTTGTGCGTTTAGATATAATGTTGCGAGCCCAATCGAATGTAGGAGCACTGCGAGCTCCAGTCGAATAACCGATTTGAACTATAGAGCCTGTGTCTTCAAGCTGGAGAATGAATTGATTTAAATAGCAATGTTACATAGACGAAATTTGTACTGACACGACAATTTTTTAACATATCCACTGCCTGGATCACTACAGAATCTGCCTTATCTCGAAGTTCGTCAACAGCACATATGTTGCGATAAACGACAAGGACCATCTCCTTGGTGTCTTTGTCATATACGATCGCATCTTCGCTGGGTCCTATCAAAGCAAAAAGAGAATCCATGTCGATCATGTGTAGCGGCGCATGGGATCGTCGAGTGTCAGGAAGTTTTTTGTACGTGAGATATTTCTTCCATAAATGCATGACGTCGGGGTGCTCGACGACCCATTCTCCCTGTGGGGGATAAGGGATATGAAGGAATGGGGCATATATTTTGCGAGCCTTTTCGAATCTATGGTCTCTGGAAATCTTTTGTTCTGGACATTTCCAATTTAGACCTGCATCGCGAATAATTTTGCGGTGGTAGTTTCGGCGGAAAGCACGTAATCGTTGCCGAGATTTAATAGCCTGCCGTAAGTTTTGTCCTACGTGTGGTGTGGATGATGCAAGGTTGCAGTAGGATAGGAATGTGCTGAATATGTCGTTATCATCGCTGAACACAGATGCCAGAGTGCCGGCTTCAACGAAAATAGCAACCAGATGAGTTACGCATGCACTGATTTCTTCTTTTGTTACAGCGACGCTAAGAACCGAACAGAATTCAGCATTGGTATTTAAGATCGGTAAGATCTTGCGAAAATATGTGCCATATTCCTTCAGCATGCCGGAGACGTGGCAGTGGGGAGCGTTGTTTGCACTTATTTGTTCTTTGCACCTGCCACGTCGAAAATTTCCGCCCTCGGCAGCATTCAGCGGCCACTGCGCATGCATAGGTGCAGCGCGGCACCTTTGCCTTAGCTTCAATTGCTGGGCGAAACCCAGTGCCGCTGCTCACCATGTTTGTTTGAGTGGGGATTCTACGAGAGGATTGGCTGTGCTGGGGCCTGCCTTCTCCTCGACCTCGACCCTCTTCCCCTTGGCCAGCCTTCCCAACACCAGCCCCTGCGCGCAAAATGCCTTTCTACCCTTGATGCTCCAGGTCTTCCAGGGCCAGGAGCATTCGTCTGCCCAACTTGGTGAAAACTCCTGCAGCCGACGCCTGGGGGCTCTGCTCCCGCCTTCGGCACCTGCATCGACCTTCCCCTCGCTCTCCCACATTCCCAGCCCCTGTTGCGCCGAGCACGAGGCTGGTGCCAGATTCTGCAGGCTCCATGCTGCTAAGTGGTACCATAAACTACCGAATACCGGCCGCCATTCGCCCCTCTGGCCCTCCCCCAAGAACGATTAGGAAACCGGCCCTGCCATGTATCCCCAGCAACGTCTCCGCACCTGCACCTCCCGCAACCTACAGCTCTGCTCAGCGTTCGACACCTTCCCCAGCAATCGGCTCTACGCCAAAAATGCATGACTTCCGGTTCAATGGCCGGCGTCACGCGGTTGCGTGTTCGAACCTCAACACATCACTGCCTGTATCCAGCCACCACCTTTGTTGGAACACAGCAGAGCGACAGAAGTAGCTACGACGTCGCTGCTACCGTTGTGGTACGTGGGCGGGGCAGGTTATCATCAATACTCGCAACATCTTAATAGTTCCCATCCTGGCAGCTCCCACCCTCCTCCACCTCCTTCGCACAACCATCCTGCGGCCCCGGCCCCGCCACTTGCACACCATGCCACACCCCCCTCTTCGCATCCTCACCATCCTCCGCCTCCTGCTCATGGAGGCTTAGGTTCTCCAGTACCTTCTCATACCCTCGCTCACCACCCACCATCGTCGTCGTATGGGTATCTCGATCGAGATCGAGACCGAGACCGTAGCATTAGGGACATTAGGGACAACCGCGATAGGGATCGGCTAAACGAGCGCGAGAAAGAACGGGAACGCGGCAGAGGAGGACCTATTGAAAGGGATCAACGATACCAAGAATACCGCCAGCTTCTACGGGGATGACGACGAACGCGAACCTGGCGAATGCAAGCGGGAGCAGGGATCGTGATCATCATGGTCCAAGCCCGACGCCTCAATCTCAGATTAGTAGGACGTCCTCGCCGCCTACGTTAGGACGAGCGAGTATTGGGAGAGTAGGAGGTAACGCTGGTGGAACGACGGGCGGTGCAAGTTCGAGGCCGTCGTTTGTTGGGTCTTCGGTTGCGTCTAAAGCGGGGTGGATTGGTGCAAAGAGAATGGAAAAAGAAACCCGAGACGGGGTCAGCCACGTATGGTGCTGTCCGCCGATATTTAGTAAGTGTTAAGCTTCATGTACCATTTGTTGCTGCTGATTATCGCACTCAACTTTCAAGGTAGTCATTTGTGGACCAAAGCATGGCGTATCTGGTGACCACGACTCGTGCTCCCCCTCTCTGGTGTTGGCCGACCATTTAGTACACATTGGTATGTGTGCTCTCTCGCCAGTTCCATTTGCAACCTCATCCTACTGTCCCAGGCGACTTCTTGCTGCACCACCCATCCTTTTTCCAATGTGAAGCCCTCCTCTGCCCTCCGATGCTTGCTGCCTATGTCGCCCTGCATCAATGTTCTGTGCCGGTGCTATCGTATGCATTCCCGTTCCCGGGACTGCAGTAGTGGCGACACCTGGGCGGCAGCATGGCGGTGAAACGCTCATCCTGCGTCCGAACCTCTTCCATACTCTGCTGCTGCTCGTTGGGATTTTCGACATCTTGAGTTATCTTGTATTTGCATTTATATTCTGGTACCCAGCTTGCCTAGTAGCGACTTAATTCATGGCGAACGTTCGTATCCATGATATAATGGCATTGGTACACCCAATCTTGCCATTTACGCAGAAATACTTGTTAGTACATAATCAAAATAAAATATCACATATTATTGTATATTACTATGAATGCCTTTCTCCATCTGTACGTATAATGACGTGGCGTCGTTCGCCAGTATCGTCAACTTCCATCCTTCTTAAGGTCTCTTCGCGGTTGGTGTAACCAACCTTGCGCTTAAATGAAATGATTGATGTGGAGTGAGCGTGAGGCTGTACTGTCGCTTGATTTGATGCATTAGCTACTAATGATAACTTGATGAGTTTATGAGTGGGCCAAAATTATGATCGATGCTTGATTTATTATTCACCTGAGAAAATTTCGAGTCTAGCATTGTCAAGCACCGCAATACGGGTGTTAATTTGTACTGATCTCCTCTTAATGGCACCAACATCAAAGTTATTTGTGCTTCGACGAGATCTCCGACACAAAACTTGACAGGTGTGATTTCGTCGTAGCTATAGATCCATTTGGCAACAATTTTTCGTTTGCGGATTTATGCGACACACCTGGTATTGCCATCTGATGCTACTGAACATTCGTAGTATGAAACTACATTCTGTTCTGCATGTATAAAATTTGTTCCTGCTGCTCGAGTTAAGATTCCTTTAGGATCTATGTCACTGCTGAATGGGACACTTTTGCTGGTCGGGAAATCTTTTTTCGGTGAAAAATACCTGTTAGACATTTCGATTCCAGAGTATGTGCCATAGCGATCGATAAACGAGCATTGTTGCAGTTTTTCTCGTGGTACCGATCGGCTGAAAAGGGCATATATATCCAGTATCGCTTTAATGGACGATTCAAAATGTGGTGTGCCTAGCCCAGTAAGAGATATGCTTTGTCGAAGATACTTAATCTGCTTCATTGAAGAGGCTCTACTCAAATGAAAATGAGAAAATTTTACGACCAGAAAAAGATGGTTGTTCGACATACGGTATTTGCTTGTCGAAAGGAGGAAGATCTTGTCTGTAAATTATACCTTGTATCGCAAACACAACTTCCTCCGACGGCTCCTTCTCCTTGACTGAATAAATGAGATGATAGGTCAGGATGTCGGATTTCATGACTGCGAATTTTCCAGCCCATTGTCGATCCTAACACAATTATGTGATAATTCAAGTTCTCATTTTATATTGGTGATAACTTTACACCTGCCTTCGTTACTTCTGATAATTGCCAAAACGAATCTTTATTTGACTCGGATGCACGCCCAGATGCAACTTTGGCGAGTGCTGAACCTACAGTAAAATTGAGCATTATCAACAACTCTGCGACTGTACAGTGTACGATACTTACTTGCTCCATCCCAGTCATAATTGTCATTCATTTCGTTGAACGACAGATTTTTTTTTTCAAATTTATCGTATTAGTATACAAATCGCGATTCGCCACCTTCACCAACTAATCTGTGTATATCTTCATATGGCAATTGTTTCGTTAACATGTTCGTCCCGTTCGCCTTCTTGCTTTGTGGCCGCTACCCTGCAAAATGGATATAATTGAATGATAGACATCGAAACGGTGTGCCACATCCGAGTTTTTTAAGGGCTAGATCCAGTACCATTTTTATATTTTCCTGGCATTCTGGCATCTCAAAGTTAGTACCCTTAAAATTTTGAATCTGCTTTGCATTGCCTTGAGGCATGAAACAACTCGCTTTTTTAAGTCGCCTGGCTTGTAGTACTGTACGATGCTGACTTATACAGCTACCTCAAAAGTTTAGTTCTGTATGACCTCATATTGTGGCGCACACCTACAAACGTGCATGATGTTACGAATACAAACAACGTCCTTCATTTTTAATGCCACCTTTGATTCGAATGTGTCTCACTGTAAAATCAGAGATTAGAATACTGCTTCGTTGTTCAACGTTCAACTGTTGAGGTTCACTGCATGATTAACAAAGCTTTAGACACCAGTTTTGCTCGAAATTTGCATACACATGCCACCGTACCTACCTCGGGTTATATATTAGTCACCTATCAAAAGATTAAATAAAGCCTGTACCCATGTTTGTCAATGTTCGATCTGCTGATCATGCACTTTTCGTTGCTACTACTACATTTGGACGTCACATGTGCATTGGTTCAACGCAGCCTAACGTTTATCGGCATCTTGAATGGCAATGCTTGAAATGTTTCAGCATCGCGATGTGGCTCACTGCTTCATATTTCCAAAATGGTTTGTAGAATATAAGATTGGACTCTACCAGGCGCACCACAGTACCCCTCGTCTTATCTACGTCTGCAACGTCTATTTGAAAACAAAAACTTCACTCGTCGCATTGAAATGTAAGACGTATTTATGCATATTTGGTTTTCTATCAAAATTTATCGCTGGATTCGCATACCGCTAGGGCACGAAAAGCAAAGCAAACCATTAATACAGAAACGCCGATTGAGCCTACTACAATTGAAATGTAAGTGCAATGTAATGGCTGTTCAGCCTATTCTTTGATAAAATGGTCGCTGAATCATTAAGTGGCCTGAGCGATTCCAGCGACAATTCGACTGCTTTAACGATCGCGCCTAATAAAAGGTGCGGTATTACATTTCAATGCATGGTGGCCAACGTTTCACACAAAATCAAAGCTCTGATACGAATGCCGCGAAACGAAAAGGTCGTTCCACCGATAAGTCAGATACAAAGTACATCGAGATTTTTTACATTTTGCCTCATATGTAATACTAATATCTGTTGAAGGAACAGTAATGTTTCAGGAAACTCAACCAAGAAAGTGAGGATTGAAGATGGCGAAGGGCAAAAATCGAAGACAGATAATAATCGGTCGAAGCGAACGTAAAATTCATGTGCTATTTACTATATTTCTCTGTTGACAAACTACTCTAGAATAAGACCATCGGCGAAAATGAAAGCAACCATGATTAACAAATCTGACATTGAGGACGACGAGTCGCCTAAGAAGTTATTTGCCGAAAAGCTTTTGGTGCCTAAAATTGAACCCGCAATGTTCGTCTCTTCATATCGAATTACTGTCTTCGTGATTGCTTATCTCAAAGCTTATAACAGTACTGATGAAATTCGCTTCGATTTGAGAGGGGAATCATCAAACACAAAAAATCAGTGCGATCGCTTGTCTTTATTCTTTTTTCGTTCATTGTATCTTATGTTTATTAATAGAGAAAGTGATTCACAAGATGATAGTATGGCATCAGCCGATGATCATAGTGAACATTCTATTCAATTGAGGAAAGCAAAGAAAGCGAAAAAAATACAGAATGATATGGCGGTGTATGTTTTGTCCTACTATCATTGGGTTTGACTAAATACTTAACATTATGGCGACAAGCAACTCTGCGAAAGGAAAACGTGTTGCCGAATCATCTGATTCTGAAACTGAAGATTATCGTCGAAAGGAAAAAAAGTAAGGGAGATCGTTTATTCTTAATTTCGTAAATTTACAATGAGAATCATACCATAATAGTGATCAATCATTGGTACCCGATTTACAGCGCAATAAGAAAGATAGTAATAGCAGTGGTGGAGAAACAGTGGAGACTTTGCGACTTATGCCGCTCGAGTTGAGAGATCCACAACTTGCATCGGATTATTTAAGACTTCCACCACTTAAGTAAGTCGCAATTTCATTGCAGCTGAAACTTAAATCATTTCTTCTTGCAGATTATGTATAATGCAACCATTTTCTGCCGCACAGAGAGGCAAAATAAGAAACGAAAGTTTTTCAACACTCGTTGAATACATGGATGGTCGCGAGAACGAACAAAGGTGAGAATCGTTTTCATATAAAACTTTCTTTCAAGTTTGTCGCCCTTATCTCTGAAACAGATTGTTCAAAGCGGCTGTGAAATTTCAATTTTCTGTACCATTTGTTAATCCTGCTCGTGCATCTCCGTCTCTCGTTAATTTTGAACATGGCAAATTCATCATGAGTGGAAGTCACGAATATTCCGGCCACAATGCTGTTTTCCTCCTGCCTGGCCATGTAATGGAAAGCCATCTCGTCGAAGGAACACCTTCTGTCGAAGCGAATGCGTTTAATAACAACATGCCTGGATCTCTCGTCAAACGGATCAAGGTTCGTTTCCTGTCCATCGAATATGAACGATTTTGCTCTTTTATCGGTTCCCATCTTCCACTTCAAGACGATAGAGCTTATGTAGGACCTACTTCTGTCTTGGGTGTAACCTTTTCAACGAAGAAAATCGATTTTACACCTGATACTGGTAAGTATATAATAGATCATATTCGCAATATGCAGCCAATACAAAACAACCATCATAGGTTCTATCCCAACCACACCTTCCCGATCAAACAGATTTTTATCTACTATCGCTACGAAATCACGAATTGACAGTGATGATGAAATAACGAACATGATGTATCCTCAGTATCTCATGTTTAGCGATGCAGGTATGTTGTAGACAACTATACTAGATGCCTCGTAAATATGATTCAATTTAGTGAAAGTCTACGATGCTCGAAACGATGAAAGTTTCGCATTTCAGCCCGAAGATCTTAAACATGTGAAAGATTTACCTCTTTTCAAAAATGGTAAACACGATATCTTGCCTGAAAAATATGTCGCAACAATCGCTTTCACTGTTGGTTCGTTTCCTTATAATGGCGCATATTCCGCGACGACATATAAGAATTATTCGCAAGTTACATTAAACTTGCTGTTTGTCATCGTTTTAGGAAAGTTAAATGGAATGTAATGGCAGTTAGTGGCGACTTTCGTGTACTTATATTCAGTTTTATGCATACCAGTAGCCGCAAATATATGTTGAACCCACCTGTATGTTTCACATCATGACTAAGCAGCAGCACCGTGCCGAACAGCGTCCAAGTCCAATTCCCCATGTTCATCAAGACTGTAGCTGCCATACATCACACCCTCGCCTCTCATAGATGCTTCTCGCATCATACGTGACTTCTGCAGGAACATGCCATCCTGCAAAATCACTTACAGTAACCCTCTGGCCGCCTAGTATCTCTGGATGGCCATCACCGTCTTTCCCACTCCCCGTCCTTCCCACCAGCCTTTACTGCTTTACCCCCATCCAGTACCAACCGCAAATGGTCGCCACTGTAGAGAAGAGAAGCCTCACACTTGCAGGCGATTGGCGGCAGATCGGCACGAATGGCGAGTCGGTCAGTACTCATCTTTTTGTTTGATGCCTTACTATCACCGCTGCAAACAGTAGAGTCCCGAGAGCGTACCAAGCGTGCTTGATCATGACATCTGCCGGCGGCGAACCCAACCATCGAAGTCGCGGTTGCCAGTCACCCACTCGCTAATGTCTTCCAGTCGCTCCAGCACAAACTCTGTCTGTCGACACCACCTTCGTAAAGAAGATCCGATCCAAATTATCCACAAAATCGTCATCCGTCATGCCGACCAGCTTTCCACTGCCAACACCCCTCTTGTCTCCTGCTCAGCTCTATCATGCCTGCCCCTGTCTCCCGGTTATACAATCCCGTCGCTTCCCTCCTGCACTAGTAACTGATTCACCACTCTCATGCCCGTCACTGAACACTCACCTATCATTTCTAGAAATGTATTGAACGGAGAGATGATCTCGATAGCAGCTTTCTGCCTCGAATCCGCTCGACATCATTGCAGTGCTTTAATGACCAGAAACACAGAACTAAATGGTCGCCGGTCATTTGCTCAACCCCGGATCTTCTGCCAAGCAAGTACGGAGTTTGTTACCTGCCAATCGATATGGAGAGAAGGGAGGATGTTGAGACGGAGGTCTGGAAGGTGGGAGTTGAGATGAACTGGTGTGTATACAGCTCTATCGTGAGACACGGTGACAAATGTCGTCTTAGGATTAGTTTATTCAGGCCACAATTAGTGTACCCATACTACGCATAGCAGGTGTCGGATAAAAAGTGATCATATCATATACATAGTAGTTATGCCATTTACGCCCTTATGATCAAACTTTCATGTCAGAGGTTCAGAGGTTCAGGATTATCCAGATGAACCACAGGGATATCTCGACGAGAATGGTCGTCAAATGAATCCCAATCAACGACTGCCGACTGGAACTTCCAGATTCTATTCCCTCAGCATCATGGCCAGCCTCCTCTACATCCATATCATTCTGCAAGTGAAATGACGATTGAGTCCATTGATATTCTCTTCTTAAATAATCGTATAGTTTCTTCAATATGTACATATAATCTTCGCCAGTGATGTATACTTAGATTTTTTCGTCGCATCACTATCTGCAGCATGGCATGTGTACACTTACCGTGCTGGCCAATCAATCCCTATTTCACAGGTGACAGGAGCCCAGGTCCGGCAACTAAACTGAGCTAAAACCATTCTCACCTGATTTCGGTAACTGTATTGATCGGTATCATGCCACACTGCCTCATCCATAGAGATATCCATATTTGACAATCAACATATTTGGACTTATTGCTTCTTACACCCAGACGTCCATATTCAGCTGATGAATTTTACCACATGATCGAATATAATCATATAAAACTGCAGCATTCTGAGAATCATTCATTTACTGTACTACATCATTACAAGCAGTGGAAACTACCGAAACAACTTCTAAATTGCGATACTTGTTGTTGAATTTTTTGTATGTTAAACTCTTTAATTATTTAAACACACCCATCATCATTTGAACTATACTCATCAGCTACTATCATGCCAAACTCAAATCATCATCAAGATTTCACACAAGTTGAAAACAACATTGTATATGAATCACCTGCCTTGAAACAGATAATCAGATTCCTTAGTAAGTCTATGTAAAGCATTATGTACTTCCAAATTCACTAATTGTTTGCTAGACATTAGCAATATACAGATGAAACCAACTAATTTCATCAGTGTTTCAAACATGAATTTGAATATAAAATGGATCATATACATAACAGTATGTGTTTCACTTCATGTTATTTTTTACATACCATGAATATCACTAATATCAAACCTTAAGCCTTCAATTGTTTCTTCTGATTCTGCCACCTTATACTGTAAGCTAGAAAACAATGGATGTAAGCATTGTTCTATTTTTATTTTGTATCAAGACTAACATACAATATTTAGCTATTATGCTCATGTCTGATTGTTCAGCTGTATTTTCCTTGATATCACCATCCATTTCATGTTCTAAAATCATCAAAAAAGGTGTACTTTTTTTACAAGCCTCAGAAAGAGGTATACTTGTTTCACAAGCCTCAGAAAGAGGTATACTTGTTTCACAAGCCTCAGAAAGAGGTATACTTGTTTCACAAGCCTCAGAAAGAGGTATACTTGTTTCACAAGCCTCAGAAAGAGGT
>WNGI01005065.1_pt1 | contig 12216 bp, 10 predicted proteins | sample 5400621 | NCBI WGS metagenome assembly WNGI01 (sample SAMN13153374, study PRJNA577476) | soil metagenome | isolation source: 20 cm soil or saprolite under Garry oak tree replicate 1 | place: USA:California | collected 2016-06-15 | reverse complement strand
GACGAAATGGGCACTAAGATAACTCTCCTGCGCTCCTATACCAAACCCCTGGCCACGGCGCCTGCGCAACCACCAGCCCAGTAAAAATATTCGCTTCCTGTTCCAAAACAGTCTTATGGCTGGTCAAGCGTAAACGAAACGAACAGCAGCTTCTGGTCGCGCTGAATCTGTAGGGCCTGATCTTAGGCTTGTCCGTTTGCGGCTGGCAAATGGGCCAGCAGAAATAACGCGCTAGAGAGCGCACGGAAAAGGCGCAGCGCCAAACGCAGGCGTATCATGGGCCGGCTACTGGACTCCGACATGGCTGGTCTCCTCAGAACTACCCTCAGTCGAATTGATGCTTGCTAGGCCCCCGGAGAGTACAACGATTGGCTTGGTCCCCGGGTTTCACGTAATCCAGGAAAAATGCGACCATAGCCTGGAACTTTCGGCCGGGGGCCGTCCAAGCATGCCACGAATCCAGACCACCGAAGACCGCCGGCTCGAAGAAGCGCGCACCCGAAAAAAGCATTGGAAGCGCTGGGGGCCCTATCTTTCCGAGCGGCAGTGGGGAACCGTCCGCGAGGATTACAGTCCCGGAGGCACGGCCTGGGAATTTTTTCCGCACGACCACGCTCGCTCCCGAGCGTATCGTTGGGGGGAAGACGGCATCGGCGGCATCTCGGACCGTCACCAGATGATTTGTTTCGGGCTGGCGTTATGGAATGGCCGCGACCCCATTTTGAAAGAGCGCTTCTTTGGCCTGACCGGGAATCAGGGCAATCACGGCGAGGACGTGAAGGAGTATTATTTCTACCTCGATGCCACCCCCACACACAGCTACATGCGCATGCTTTACAAATATCCGCAGTCCGAATTTCCCTATGAATCACTTGTAGAAGAGAATCGCGGGCGCGGCCGGGTCGATCCAGAATTCGAATTGCTCGATACCGGAGCATTTTCTGGCAATCGCTACTTCGATATTTTCGTGGAATACGCAAAAGCTGACGTCGAAGACATCCTCATTCGTATCACCGCGGTGAATCGCGGGCCGGAAGCCGCTACATTGCACATTCTTCCGCAAGTTTGGTTTCGCAATACCTGGTCCTGGGGCCGGGACTTGCGGCGACCGGTAGCGCGCCAAGCAACCGGGGCGCCCGGAAGCACGTGCATCGAATTGCAGCATTGGCAGTACGGCAAGCGCTGGCTGCTGTGCGCCGGTCAGCCGGAGCTGTTTTTCACGGAAAACGAAACCAACAGCGCGCGCCTCTTTGGCGGGAGCAATCGTTCACCGTACGTGAAAGACGCCTTCCACGAATATGTGATTCGCGGCAACAAAGCGGCGGTCAATCCTCAACAAATGGGAACCAAGGTAGCCGCGTATTACCCGCTTCAACTTAATTCCGGTCAGCCCGTCACGCTCAAGCTGCGATTCACCGATATCGAGCCGCTCGGCGGAATGGGTTTCAACTCCGGAAAAGTCGGCACCATCGCCTCGTCCGGACAAGCCGAGCGCGCCGAAGGCGTTCCCGGCACCAACGACTTTGGCGCTGGATTCGACGGCCTGTTCGTGACGCGCCAAAAAGAAGCCGAAGAATTTTATGCTACAAGAATATCTAAAGAGCTCTCCGACGATGCCAAAGCGGTCATGCGGCAATCCTTTTCAGGAATGCTCTGGTCGAAGCAGTTTTATCACTACGATGTGCGCAACTGGCTCGAAGGCGATCCCGCTGGCCCCACACCACCTGAGGAGCGCTGGAACGGCCGCAACAGGGATTGGACACATCTTTATAACGACGACATTATTTCCATGCCGGATAAATGGGAATATCCGTGGTACGCGGCCTGGGACTTGGCGTTTCACTGCATTCCTCTCGCACTCGTCGATCCCGATTTCGCGAAAGAGCAGCTCATCCTTCTTCTCCGCGAGTGGTACATGCACCCCAACGGTCAATTACCCGCCTACGAATGGGCCTTCGGCGATGTGAATCCACCTGTTCATGCCTGGGCCGCCTGGCGCGTCTACAAAATCGAGCGCCGCGTGCGTGGCGTCGCCGATCGTGGATTCCTCGAAAAAGTTTTTCATAAGCTGCTCCTGAATTTCACCTGGTGGGTGAACCGCAAGGACCCGGATGGCGCAAATATTTTTCAGGGCGGCTTCCTGGGCCTCGATAACATCGGAGTTTTTGACCGTTCCGCGCCGCTCCCCACCGGAGGCCACCTGGAGCAATCCGACGGCACCAGCTGGATGGGCATGTATTGTCTGAACATGCTGGCGATCGCACTGGAGCTGGCCAAAGAAGACCCTGCCTATGAAGACGTGGCCAGCAAATTTTTCGAGCATTTCGTGTACATCGCCCGGGCCATGAACGATTTCGGCACTGGCGGGCAGTCGCTATGGGACGATGTGGATGGTTTTTATTACGACGTTTTAAAACTCCCCAACGGCGAAGAACATTTCCTTAAAATCCGCTCGATGGTCGGATTGATCCCGCTTTTCGCCGTCGAGACCCTCGAGCCAGAAATCGTCGATTGCCTTCCGGGCTTCAAGCGCCGTATGCAATGGTTCATCGACAATCATCCGGACGTGCCCGAACACATTGAAATGACGCAGCGCTCCGCGCGCGGCGTGCGCCGGCTCCTCTCGCTCGTGAATCGTAAACAACTCAAGCGCGTGCTCGGCCGCATGCTGGATGAGACGGAATTTCTTTCGCCTTATGGCGTGCGTGCCCTTTCGCGCTTCCACAAGGACCACCCTTACGAAGTTAACGTGAACGGAAACGTAAACCGGGTCGACTACGAGCCGGGCGAATCCACCACCGGCCTATTCGGCGGAAATTCGAACTGGCGCGGGCCGATCTGGTTTCCGGTCAATTATCTGCTGGTCGAATCTCTGCAAAAATTTCATCACTACTACGGCGAAGACTTCAAAGTGGAATGCCCGACACATGCTCCAGCGGAATCCGACCTCTGGCAGGTAGCCGCGGAAATATCCCGCCGGCTCACCCATATTTTCTTGCGGGGACCGGACGGGCGGCGCCCGGTGGCCGGGGGATTGGAACTCTTTCAAAGCGATCCGCACTGGAGGGATCTGATCCTCTTCCACGAATATTTTCATGGCGACAACGGCGCCGGCATCGGCGCCAGCCATCAAACCGGCTGGACCGGTCTGGTCGCAAAACTAATTGAACAAAGCGGTGAATGAGGTGTCCCCCTTGGCCATTCGAGAGGCAACTCTCGCGGACGAATCCCAACTCCTCCCCATGATGCGCAAATTGGCGGAACAACAGCCGGGAGCCATCAAATTTGACGAGCCTGCGGTTCGCGTGGCCTTCGGGAGGATCCTGTCGGTGCCCGCCTTCGGGAAAGTTTGGCTTCTCTGTGAAGGGACCAAACCAGTCGGCTATGTTGTCCTGACGCTGGGCTTCAGCTTTGAATTCCACGGCCACGACGCATTCATCGACGAGTTGTACATCGAGGCCGCCTTCGGGCGACGCGGATATGGCCCTGCAGGCAGTTGCCTTTGTGGAAAAAAAGGCCCACGAGATGGGCGTGAATGCCATCCATCTCGAAGTTGATCGGGGAACGATCCCGCATGTGAACTCTACCGGCGAGCGGGATATCAGGATCATGATCGTTTCTTGATGACCAAGTGGCTGAATCGCGGAGCTCAATGATCGGAGGCGCGCGCTAATGAGTGCGAAATTCGAGGATAAAGTGGTTCTCGTGGCTGGCGGCACAGGTGGATTGGGGCGCGCCGTGACCCGGGCGTTCCTTGAGGAAGGCGCCCAGGTCGTGGTTACCTATCGTGCGCAGGCAGAATTCGATGCTTTGAAAAGTACGCTGGGGACAAAGGGATCGAGATTGGAAGGACACGCGGTCGATGTCACGGATGAAGCTGCCGTGCGCCAGTTGATGGAGAAAATCGTGGGGAAGTATCGCCGATTGGACGCCATGGTCAGCACCGTAGGTGGTTATGCGGGTGGCACGAAGTTGTGGGAACTGGAGACGAAAGTCTTCGAAAAGATGCTGGCGCTGAATCTCTGCTCGGGATATGCGCTGTCGCGGGCGGCGGTAAGAGCGATGTTGAAAGAAGGCCATGGAGCCATCGTAAACGTCGCTGCAAAAGCGGCGGTTGATCACGCTGCTGGCGCAGCCGCTTACGCGGCTTCAAAATCGGCCGCGGTGGCGCTACTGGATTCGCTGGCTGCGGACTTAAAAGGGAGCGGCGTTCGCGTGAACTCCATTCTCCCCAGCATCATCGATACCGAGGCCAACCGCAAGGCCATGCCCAAAGCGGACTTTGCGAAGTGGCCGAAGCCCGAGGACATCGCGCGGGTCATCCTGTTTTTATGCAGCGACGACGCCAGGGTCATTCATGGCGCCGCCATCCCCGTTTATGGAGATAGCTGAAACCTTCGTTCAAGACTTGAATCTGAATTAAGTGGCCGTGAATGGCCGGGCCAGGTGCAATCCTCTTGCGGCCAAGGAGCGGTCGGTGCCGGAACAGGCGGAAGTTCAGTTTGGCCGCGAGATCTGTGGCGACCTCGTCGCCGCCGAATCGCGCGAGTGGCTGGTCACCAATGGAATCGGCGGATACGCCTCCGGCACCGTCGCCGGAAGCCAGACGCGGCGCTACCATGGAGTGCTGATCGCCGCCCTGCAGCCCCCCCTCGGTCGCACCCAGCTGGTCTCCACTATCGACGAAATCGTGCACTACGCCGGAGCGGATTTTTCTCTCGCCACCCATCGCTGGGCCAGCGGTGCCGTCGATCCGCAAGGCTTTCTACTCCTCGAGGATTTTCACCTGGAAGGTTCCACTCCCGTGTGGACTTACGCGCTGGCCGATGCGCTTCTGGAAAAGCGCGTGTGGATGCGCCAGGGCGAAAACACCACCTTCATTCAGTACACCCTCGTGAGGGGAAGCGCGGCCCTCGACATGGAACTGAAAGCGCTCGTGAATTATCGCGACTTCCATTCCTTGACTCATGCAGGTGATTGGCGCATGCATATCGAGCCGGTCGAGCACGGCGTGAAGGTGCTGGCCCTCGATGGCGCGAGGCCCTTTTATCTGAAAAGCACTACAGCGACCTGCCAGCCGCGCCACGATTGGTACCTTGGCTGCTTCTTGGGGGAAGAAACCGCGCGCGGCCTTGATGACCGCGAAGATCGCCTTTTTGCCGCGCTGTTCCGCGCAAAACTAGAAGCCGGTTCGAGCCTTACGCTGGTGGCGACCACGGAAGCAGCAGCCTCGCTCGATATTGAAACCGCCCGCGCGGAGCGACCGAATTACGAAGTGAAACTGTTCCATGACTGGCAAGCGAAAAACGAGGCTCTCGCCGAAGAAGCGCCCACCTGGCTTTGGCAGCTCATCCTTGCCGCCGACCAATTCATCGTAAAGCGCAGCCTTCCGGAAGAGCCGGACGGCCGCAGCATCATCGCCGGCTATCACTGGTTCGGCGATTGGGGCCGCGACACCATGATTGCGCTGCCGGGACTGACCCTCGCGACCGGCCGGGCTGCCGTTGCCAGGCAAATCCTTCTCGCCTTTTCTCGCTACGTTGACGGCGGGATGCTCCCCAACAATTTCCCTGACATCGGGGGCCAACCAGAATACAACACCGTCGATGCCGCGCTGTGGTATATCGAATCCGTCCGGCAGTATTTCGAAGCGACGCAAGATGCTGTGACGCTGCAAAAACTCTTCCCGGTTCTCGCAGCCATGATCGAGGCGCACATCGCGGGCACCCGCTACAGCATCCACGCGGACCCGGCCGACGGGCTTCTTTATGCCGGTGGTCCGGGAGTCCAACTTACTTGGATGGATGCTAAAATCGGCGACTGGGTGGTGACGCCCCGCACGGGAAAGCCCGTGGAGATTAACGCGCTGTGGATCAACGCGCTCGAAACGATCGCCGGACTTGCTCGGTTGCTCGAGAAACCGGGCGACGATTACGAAAAACTCGCGGCCAAAGTAAAGAAAAGTTTTCAGAGATTCTGGAACCCGGCGCGTAACTGCTGCTGGGACGTCATCGATTCGCCGGGAATCGGAAATGATGCCTCGCTCCGGCCGAATCAGATTCTTGCCGTGTCTTTGCCGGTAAGCCCGCTCACCCCCGAGCAGCAAAAGGCGGTCGTCGACGTTTGTGCGCGGCAGCTCTTGACCTCGCACGGACTGCGGAGTCTCGCGCCGGGCGAAGCTGGCTATGCCGGCCATTACGGTGGTAGCCCCCGGGATCGCGACGCCGCCTATCATCAAGGCACCGTGTGGGGCTGGCTGCTCGGACCGTTCGCTCTCGCGCACTATCGTGTCTACCACGATCGCGAGGCGGCCTTGCGTTTCCTCGAGCCGCTCGGTCGCCAGATTTACGCGAGCGGCCTCGGCACGTTAAGCGAAATATTCGATGGCGATGCCCCCTTCACACCGCGCGGCTGCATTGCTCAGGCCTGGACCGTCGCCGAAGTGTTGCGGGCTTGGAAGGAAATAATGGGCGGAAAGAGAGCTGATTCAGTTAGAAGTATTTAATATCGCTGAGGTTCGAATATCTACCTCGAAGACTGTGATTCGTACAGTTCGATGAGCACCTTGCCGCCATCGGGAGAGACGACGAGGAAAAAATTGATTCGCGTGCCATCCGCGCCAGGCCGCGTGGCAGGATAAACAGGAGCAACTCCGAATTTGTCTTTCAGTATTTGGGTGGCGCGGTCGACATTGGTGCAGCGATATTCCACTTGTTGCACGCCCTCTCCAAACTTGGCCAGGTATTTTGCGATGGCCCCGGAGCCGCCGGGCTCCCGCGTTGTCAGCAGATCCAGAAACACGCCATCAGCGAAACGAAGTTCGAATTCCTCGGCATCCTGATCCGCCGGCACTTCGGCAAGTCTGGGCGTGCCATTGGCCATGCGAATCCGCCCAAACGTATCGCGTTCGACCGCTAGTCCAACCGTTATGGCGGGATGGGGTCCAAGTAGCAGCCCGGAGAGCTCACTCTCGGCCCACCAGTTAGAAATAGCAGATCCTGCGGCCGCCCGGCCCAAGCGGTAGATTTCGCCCGCGGCCGCAAGCCTCTTGGATGCTTCGGCGGACGACAGGTCCGCGATGAATTGAGCGAGAAGGCTGGACATGGGAGCGTCAGGAATTGTAGCTTGAGGGCGGCAGGAAGAGTAGCTGAAGCCGTACAGCAGTCCTCCTAAGACGCAACGAAATCACCTGCGCCGCATCTGAGGAATATGCCAAAGCCAGTTTTATTAACCGTGGATGACGACCCGGAAGTCCTGCGGGCCATTGAGCGCGACCTGCGCGGCCGCTATGCGGATCGCTACCGTGTCATGCGCGCGAATTCCGGAAGCGCCGGCCTCACCACCCTGCGGGAACTAAAAGCGCGCAACAATCCTGTGGCCCTGGTGCTTGCGGATCAGCGCATGCCCCAAATGGACGGCGTTAACTTCCTTTCCGAAGCCATGGAGATGCACCCCCTCGCCAAGCGCGCCCTGCTCACCGCCTACGCGGATACCAACGCCGCCATCGATGCCATCAACGAAGCCCGCGTGCACTACTATTTGATGAAGCCGTGGGATCCGCCCGAGGAAAAACTCTTTCCCGCTCTCGACGACCTGCTGCACGATTGGACCGCGACGTTTCGCCCGCCGTATGAAGGAATTCGCGTCCTCGGCACGCGCTGGTCAACTCGCTCCTATGAGTTGCGCGATTTTCTCGCTCGAAATCAAGTGCCTTACCAATGGATCGACGTGGAGCTGGCGCAAACCGATCCTGAAGTGCGCGGGTTGATCGATTCGCTCGGACCCGAAGCCGAAACGCTTCCTCTGATTCTTTTTCCCGACGGCGCGCGGCTTGCCGAACCTCCTCTGCCTGCGGTTGCCGACAAGATCGGTCTCCGCACGCACACGCAAACCAGCTTCTACGACCTTGCCATTGTCGGAGGCGGCCCCGCCGGTCTCGCTGCCGCCGTTTATGGCGCCAGCGAAGGCTTGCACACGGTGATGATAGAACGCGAAGCGCCCGGCGGTCAGGCCGGGCTCAGCTCTCGCATCGAGAACTACCTCGGTTTTCCTGCCGGGCTCAGCGGCAACGATCTCGCCCGCCGCGCCGTGGCCCAGGCCCGGCGATTTGGAGTGGAAATTCTCGCTCCGCAGGAAGCCGTCAGCCTCCGGGCGGAAGGTCCGTACCGCTTCCTGAAACTGGCGGATGGGTTTGAGATTTCCTGTCATGCGCTTCTTCTGGCCATGGGCGTTCAGTGGCGCACGCTGGAGGTGCCCGGGATCGAGCGCCTGCAGGGCGCGGGCGTCTATTACGGCGGCGGAACCACCGAAGCCATGGCCTGCAAGGGCGAGACCGTGCACATCATTGGGGGCGCGAATTCCGCCGGGCAGGCCGCCATGCACTTTGCCAAGTTCGCCGTTAAAGTTGTCATGCTGGTGCGCGGCGAATCCCTCGCGAGCACCATGTCGCATTACTTGATCGAGCAAATCGAAAAGACGCCCAACATCGAAGTCCAGACGCGTAGCAGCGTGGTCGAGGTTCACGGGGAATCACGGCTCACCGGCCTCACCATCCTGCGTTCACTCACTGGTGAAAAGGAAAATGTGCCGGCTACCAGCCTGTACATTTTCATCGGCGCACAACCGCGGACGGAATGGCTGGGCAGCTTGATTGAGCGCGACGAGCGCGGATTCATTCTTTCTGGCCCGGACCTCCTCCGCGGCGGAAACAGACCGCCATCATGGACGCTCGATCGCGACCCGGGATTGCTGGAAACCAACGTGCCCGGAATTTTTGTCGTCGGTGACGTGCGCCACGGTTCCGTCAAGCGCGTGGCTTCCGGCGTTGGCGAAGGCGCCGTCGTCGTGCAGTTCATGCACCAGTATCTGGCGAAGGTCCAATGAGCGAAAAGACGCGGGGGGCGGAACGCCCATGAGCGGCGCGCCGGAGCAGGCACGGATTGAAGCTCTGATTGCGGATTTGCGCAAGGTGCCTGCTTTTGTGGACCAGCCCCAAGCCGATCTCGAATGGTTTGTCGCGCAAGCTGAGGAACGCCGCGTCGGCGTGGGCGAAGTCTCCGTCCGCGAAGATACTCCGGCAGACACGATGTTTGTGATGCTCGAAGGAGAATTGCGAGCGCGGCGGGAGAATGGTCCGCAGGATGGCCCCGTTTTTACCGCTCGCGCCGGCGAAGTCACTGGCGTCTTGCCTTTTTCCAGAATGAAAACGTTTGGTGTGACCGGACGCGCGGTGCTTCCGATTCGTGCGCTGGCGTTTCCTGCCGGCAAGTTTCCCGAACTTTTCCAGCGGATGCCCGAGCTTTCCCAGCGCCTCGTTGGATTGTTGACCGATCGCGTTCGAAACGTCACGCGCGAAGAGCAGCAAAGGGAAAAACTGGCAGCGCTGGGAAAATTGTCGGCCGGCCTCGCGCACGAGCTGAACAATCCTTCTGCTGCCGCCCGCCGCTCGGCTGCGGCACTGCGGGATTGCCTCCAGCGCCTGCGCGTTGCCGGACGTAGCTCAAGCCTGGGTCCGGAAGACTGCGGCCTGCTGGCGCAGCGCGAAGAGGAGATTCGCTCCGTGCTGAAGCCCGCTCCATACAAAGATGAGTTCGCGCGTGTCGAGCGAGAAGAAGCGATTCAAAGCTGGCTGGAAGGGCGTGGTGTTACCGAGGCCTGGAAACTGGCGCCGCTTCTGACTGAGGACAACTTAACGGACGCGCAACTAGAAAGGTTTGCGGCCGCCGCGGGAGCTTCTTTGGGCCCCGAGCTGACGCGATTCGGCACCCTCCTCGAAATGGAGCGCATTGCCGCCGAGCTCGAACACAGCACCGCCCGCATTTCGGATCTCATCAAAGCGATCAAAGAATATTCCTACATGGACCAGGCTGCGCTCCAGGAAGTGGACATCCAGAGCAGCCTGGAAACAACTCTGACCATCATGCATCACAAACTGAAGCGCGGCATTGTGGTGTCACGCGAATATGAAGCGAACCTTCCGAAGGTGCTGGCCTACGGAAGCGAGTTGAATCAGGTGTGGACAAACCTGATCGACAACGCCGCCGACGCAATGAAGGAAAAAGGAAAACTTCTCGTGCGCGTGGTGCGCGAAAATGATTACGTGCTAGTGGAGATCGCCGACGACGGCCCGGGAATTCCGCCCGAGGTGCAATCGCGGATTTTTGAGCCTTTTTTTACGACCAAGGGCGTGGGGGAGGGAACCGGGCTCGGCTTGGACGTCGTGCATCGCATCGTAAGAAAAATGCGCGGGCTGGTCACCGTAAAATCGGTTTCGGGAGATACGCGATTCCAGGTCCGAATTCCAATTCAAGCAGCGATGTGATTTCGCGGGAGACCACCATGGCGAAAAACTGCACTCACCTCGATCAAATCAAACGCGTAAAGCCAAAGACCAAGGGCTGCGAAGAGTGTCTGAAGATGGGCGACGGCTGGTTGCACTTGCGTTTGTGTTTGAGCTGCGGCCATGTCGGCTGTTGCGACTCCTCAAAAAACAAACACGCCACAAAACATTTTCACGCCACCAAGCACCCCATTGTGCGGTCGCAAGAGCCGGGAGAAAACTGGATGTGGTGCTACGTCGACGACCTGATGTTCGAGGAAGAATAAATTTCACGCTTTGTTCCTCGGCGGAAAGAGTAGCGACGCCAGCAGCGCGACCAGCAGTACGCCTCCTACAACGCCGAGAGACACAACCACCGGAATGTGCAGCCACCGCTCGCCGATCATTTTTCCGCCGATAAACAGCAGCACGACCGCCAGCCCCTCATCCAGAAAACGCAAACGGTCGATGACTCCCGCCAGCAGGAAGTACAGGGCGCGGAGCCCCAGAATCGCGAGCACGTTCGACGTGTACACAATGAACGGATCCTCGGTAATGCCGAACACCGCCGGGATGGAATCGACGGCCAGAGTGACGTCCGTGATTTCCACGACGAGCAGCACGAGAAACAACGGAGTGGCGAACAAGCGGCCCGCGGTGCGCACAAAAAAATGTTCGCCGTGATAGTCATGGCTGACGCGAAGATGGCGGCTGGCGAAGCGGAAGATTTTGTTTTGTTCCGGGTGGACTTCTCCCCGATGGGCGAGGAGCATGCGCCCGCCGGCATAGACGAGGAATGCGCCGAGCGCGTACATGATCCAAGAGAAATGTTCGATCAATTCCGCGCCCAGCGCGATCATCACTCCGCGCATGACCAGCGCGCCTACCACTCCCCATTCTAGAAGGCGATGCTGTAGGCGCTCATCCACGGCAAACGCGCGAAAGATCACCAGAAAGAGAAACAGATTGTCAACGCTGAGGGCTTTTTCGATCAGGTAACCAGTAAAGAATTCCAGGGCCGGCTGGGGGCCGCGGAAATAGAACACCCCAAGCCCAAAGAGGACCGAGACTGCGATCCAGCCGAAACTGGCGAGGGCCGCTTCGCGAATTCCGATCTTGTGCGGACGGCGGTGGAAAACGCGAAGATCTAACGCGATGGCAATAACGATGAAAAGATTGAACGCAATCCAGTTGAGGGACGTGCCCATGGCGGCGCTCGCAGGCTAGGGAGTGGAGCTGCGAGCGTCGATGGAGTTCAAATTCGACAGTTCGATGCGGATGGTTTTGCCGCGTTCAATTTTTACGGGAACATCCCAGCGCACGCGCATATCGCCGGCGTCGGCGTCCAGATTGAGCGAGCTGATCCAATAGTCGCCGGGGGCAACACCCGATAACGAGGCGCGCCCTTCGAGATCGGTGTCCGCCTTGGCGGCGAGAAACTTGAGCTGGGCCACGTCCGGGGCGACGCGTTGGACGCGCTTGCGACGGTCGTTCTGGAGCGTGGCCCACTTGCGCAGCGGGTTGACGCCGTCCAGTTCGAGCTCAACACCGGAAACGGTCTCGGGACGCGAGCGGATGAATTTCTTGAGGCTGAACAGATAATCTTGTTTCAGTTTGTCGTATTTCTCAGGATGTTCCGTCTTGTCAGCTTCCGTATATTTTGGTTTTGGTAGGCCGTTGGTTACGCCGCCGCTGTTCGAGCGCTGGTAGGCTAGCAGGAATTCCGGAACGTTGAGGACGTCATCCGGAGTAAGGAGCTTGTCGAGGTCCGGCTCCGTAAGGTCGAGAGTGTCATGGCCCTTAAGCCAAGCACGCAGCTCGGGAGATACCTTGAGGCCATCGATAAACTGATCGCGTGCCGGGATGGGGTCTTGCTCTTCTACTTCCTTGACGATCTC
>WNGI01006613.1_pt1 | contig 12219 bp, 10 predicted proteins | sample 5400621 | NCBI WGS metagenome assembly WNGI01 (sample SAMN13153374, study PRJNA577476) | soil metagenome | isolation source: 20 cm soil or saprolite under Garry oak tree replicate 1 | place: USA:California | collected 2016-06-15 | reverse complement strand
GCGTAGGAACTTCAAAGCACTTCAGCGCTCGAGTTGACGGCCCTGAACGCGGCGGCCGCGCCGGAGTCCTCAGGTAATTACCTGGGAACGCCTTCGGTTATTTTCCCCTCCCTGATTCGATGACTCACCGGATTGTGAGGCCGTTCGAGGTGCCCTATCCCCGATTCAAACGTGACCGGCAACGTGAATCGGGGGTCGGTCCACCAACCAACAGGCGAGGGAAAAGCCATGACCGGACTTCGCTGCGGAAGAGTCGCCCTGAGCGGCCTCATGTCGATCGCTCTCAGTCTCACGGCGGGAACCAGTCTCGCGCAAACCTGCAACTGCTGCACGGCGAGCCCGCAGCTCTCCTTTACGACCGGCACGCCGCAGATCGGCGGCGGAGGCTGCGGGACGACGAAGGACAGCGGCGGCGCCATCCTGCGCAGGCTCGACTGCGGCGGGCTCTACTTCGGCGGTGCCGGGGTCGGCGTGCCGCTGCCGGCGGTGGTGCCCGACCAAGGCCGGTCCATCCTCAACATCACCGCGTGCAGCGCCACCACGGGTGCGCTGACGCTCGGGGCCACCACGCCCGCCGACAGCGGCAGCAACCGCAACTGCAGCGCGGCTGGCGTGAGCAACCCCGAGTACCCCGGCAAGAACGGCTGTCTCTTCGGGCCGCCGCTCCCGATTCCGAACGCGAGCACGCCGGCCACCAGCTCGTGCGTCGTCAATCGCGTCGCTCAGAACGCCACCGGCTCGGGCAACTGCACCAACGGCAGCGCCAACGTCAACATTCCGCTCTTCTCGGACATCTACCTGACGGGAGACCTGCTCTCCAACGTCCCCGGCATCCAGCCCTGCCCCGTCTGCCTCAACGGCACGTGCAACGGCGGACCGCGGAACGGCCTGCCCTGCACGCCCGGCGACTCGGCCTCGCTCGGAGCGGCCTACCCGACCAGCCACGACTGCCCGCCGCCCCCGTCCCTGTTCATCGGGAGCCTCGGCATCCCGTTCAGCCTCTCGACCGGCACGCAGACCAAGACCTCGGTCGACCTGCCGGCGCAGCAATTCGTCTTCTGCGGCTTCTGCGCCAACTCGGTGGCGTTCCAGAACCCCCCCGTGCCCTGCACGTCGGACACCAACTGCTCGGCGGCGTCGGGCTTCCCGACGTGCCGCCAGCGGACCGCGGGCGCGTTCGGTCAGACGGCGCGAACCATCACCGAGACCGGCGCGCCGGCCGGGGTCTGCATCGCCGACGGGGCGGCACACAACGCGACCGAGGTGAGTGTCTTCTGCATCCCGCCGAGCTTCAACGCGACCGCCGACGCCGCGGGAGACCTCCCCGGGCCGGGCGCCGTGGCGCTGCCGGGCCAGACCACGTTCCTCCCGTGACGACCCGCGCATAGATCCGAGGCGGAGAGCGTAGGAACTTCAAAGCACTTCAGCGCTCGAGTCGACGGTACCCCTTGGTGGGGGCCAGCCCGTCTGGTAAGCGAGATGCCGCGTGCTCGACCCCGCAGCGCAGGAGCATTGGCAGCGGCACGGGTGGCTCTGGCTCCGAGCCTTCCTCGGCGACGAGGTGGCGCGCGACCTCGGCGTCTGGACCGACGAGATCGCCGCCTGGCCCGAGGTGCCCGGCCGCTGGATGCGCTACTACGAGCGCCGCGGCGGCGACGCGGCGGCGAAGATGCTCGCCCGCATCGAGAACTTCGTCCCGTATCACGAGCGGCTTGCCGCGCTCTTCACCGGCCCGCGCGTGCTCGGGCTGCTCGCCGACTGCGTCGGCGAGCCCGTCGTGCTGTTCAAGGACAAGATCAACTTCAAGCTGCCGGGCGGCGCCGGATTCGCGCCACACCAGGACGCGCCAGCCTACGTCGACTTCGGTATCGACCACCACGTGACGCTGATGGCCCCGGTCGACGCCTTCACAGCCGACAACGGCTGCCTCGAGCTCGCGCGCGACGCCCGCGCGCGCGTCTTCCTGCCGCAGAATCCCGACGGCACGCTGCGCGCCGGCGTCATGGACGCGCTCGACGTCGCGCCGATCCTCGCGCGGCCGGGCGACGTGATCGTGTTCGACGCCTGGGTGCCGCACCGGTCGGGCCCGAACCATTCGTTGGCGCCGCGCCGCTCGTTCTACCTGACGTTCAACCCCTCATCCGCCGGCGACCGCCGCGCGGCGTACTACGAGCGGAAGCGCGAGTGCTTCCCGCCCGAGTACGAGCGCGTGCCCGGCGTCGACTACGCGGCGCGCGGGCGGCAGTTCAACCTCGGCAACCCGTTCGACTGACGTCGGCCGATGGCGCCCGCCCCGTCCCGCCTTGGCGCGAGCCTGCCGCTGCCCCCGGATCTCCCGATGTGCCGCCGCGTCGCAGCGCGGGCCGAGGAGCTCGGCTACGAGAGCCTCTGGGTCGCCGACACCGGCGCCGGACCCGATGCGTTCGTCGTCGCCGCCGCGGCCGCGCTGGCGACGCGGCGCGTCCGGGTGGGCACGGCCGTCGTCCCGATCTATACGCGCGCGCTGCCCGTGCTCGCCGCCGGCGCCGGCTCGTGCGCCCAGCTCATGACCGGCCGCTCCTTCGTGCTCGGCCTCGGTGTGTCGAGCGAGACGATCGTCGAGGCGTGGGGCGGGGTGCCGTACCGCCGGCCGCTGACGCGGATGCGCGAGACGGTCGGCGCGGTCCGCCGCATGCTGGCCGGCGAGCGTGTCGCGTTCGAGGGCAAGACGGTCCGGACGCGCGGGTTCCGGCTGGTCTCGCCGCCGCCGGCACCCGTCCCGATCTACGTCGGCGCGCTGATGCCGCCCATGCTCGAGCTCGCGGGCGAGGTGGCCGACGGCGTCGTCCTGAACTTCATGCCCGTCGACGCCGTGCCCCGGATGCTGGCACACGTCCGCGCCGGAGCCGAACGCGCCGGCCGCGATCCCGCCGCGCTCGAGGTCGTCGCGCGCTTCCAGACGGTCGTCACCGACGACGTCCGCACGGCGCGCGACGCCATCCGCCAGATGATGGGGCCGTACTTCGCGACGTCCGTCTACAACCGCTTCATCGGCTGGTGCGGCTTCGCCGAGGAGGCCCGCGCGATCGACGCGGCGTGGCGGGCGAAGGACCGGACGGGCAACGTCGCCGCCGTGACCGACGAGATGATCGACCGGCTCGTGATCATCGGCCCGGCCGAGCACTGCCGGGCGCGCCTCGCCGAGTTCGCTGCGGCCGGCGTGACCACACCCATGATCCATCCTTTTCTGTTCGACGAGACGGCGATCTGGCGGACGCTCGAGCAGCTGGCGCCGGCTTGAACCAGCTCGCCACGCTGTCTACAAGCGGCCATGACGACGCTTCCGGCCGGCCCCGCCTCCTCTCCGGTCGTCCAGCTCCTCTACTGGGTGTACCGGCCGATTCCGTTCATGGAGGACTGCGCCCGGCGCTTCGGCGACGTCTTCACGGTCCGCTTTCCCGCCAACCCGCCCTTCGTCTTCTTCAGCCATCCCGACGCGATCCGCGATATCTTCACGGCCGACCCCGATCGGCTGCGCGCCGGCGAGGCGAACCGCCCGCTCCTCCGGCTGCTCGGCGATCACTCGCTCCTCGTCCTCGACGGCGCGCGGCACCTCGCGGAGCGGCGGCTCCTGATGCCGCCGTTCCACGGCGAACGGATGCAGGCGTACGGCGCGATCATGCGCGACGTCGCGGACCGCACGATCGACGCGTGGCCCCTCGGGGAGCCGTTTCCGATCCACCCCCGCATGCAGGCCCTCACGCTCGACGTGATCATGCGGACCGTGTTCGGCGTCGCGGAGGGACCGACGTTCACGCGGCTCCGCGAGCGGCTCACGCGCCTCCTCGCGATGACCGGCAGCCGCTTCGCACCGCTCGTGCTGCTCCCCTTCCTGCAGGTCGACCTCGGGCTCTTCTCGCCGTGGGGCTGGCTCGTCCGCATCGCGCGCGACGTCGACGAGATCCTCTTCGCCGAGATCCGCCGGCGCCGCGCCGAGGGTGGCGCCGGACGCGACGACGTGCTGTCGATGCTCGTCGAGGCGCGCTACGACGACGGCACGGCGATGACGGACCAGGAGCTGCGGGACGAGATGCTGACGCTGCTGCTAGCCGGGCACGAGACGACGGCGACGTCGCTCGCCTGGGTCTTCCACCGCGTGCTCGAACGGCCGGACGTGCTCGAGAAGCTCCGCACCGAGGTCCGCGACGCGGCGGGCGACGGTCCCCTCGAGCTGCGTCACGTGGCGGAGCTCGAGTACCTCGATGCCACCATCAAGGAGACCGCGCGCCTGACCCCGATCCTGCCGATCGTCGCGCGCCGCCTCGAGGAGCCGACGTCGATCGGCGGGCACGAGCTCCCCGCCGGCGCCGTCGCGGTGCCGTGCATCTACCTCGCGCACCATCGCCCCGACGTCTGGCCGGATGCCGAGCGCTTCGAGCCCGAGCGCTTCCTCGGCCGGCGGCCGACGCCGTACGAGTTCCTGCCCTTCGGCGGCGGCGTCCGCCGCTGCCTCGGCATGGCGTTCGCGACCTACGAGATGAAGGTGGTCCTCGCCGAGACGCTGCTCCGTGCCGAGCTGCGCGCCGCGCCCGGGAAGAACGTGCGCCTCGTCCGGCGCGGCATCACCTTCGCGCCGTCGGCAGGGATGCCGGTGGTGCTCGAGAAGCGCGCGGCCTGATCGCACAGCCGCTCGCGTCGGCCGGCTTACCAGTCGATCGTCATCCAGAGTGTGTTCCCGGAGCGTCTGGAGACGTGCGGTGCGCGGGGCATCCGGAGAGCTTCTCGCGGCGACCGACCGCGTGGGCAACCTCTTCATCCCGTTCGATTACTCGCAGTTCGTCCCGCCCGACGCCGTGCTGACACGTTTCCTCGAGATCCAGGCGCCCTCGCTCCCGGCGATCGAGGACAACGGCATCGTCTCGTTCACGCCGGACGGCCGCCAGTTGCCGCCGCTGCTCCGGCGCGTCGGGACGGACGACGTGCTCGGCACCGTCGATGCACCACGATCGGTCCTGCGTGTCGCCGCGGGAACCCACGCTCCCGCCCTAGCGGAGCAACGTGCCGCGTCACTGCCGGTAGACGTCGAGTAAGGATCTTGGAAAGCGACCCCCGGCTGTGCTCTAGTCGCGCGCATGGTGAAGCTCTACGAGCATCCACTCTCCCCGTACGCGCAGAAGGTGAAGATCGCGCTCGCCGAGAAGGGCGTGCCGTTCGAGGCCGAGATCCCGCCGCTCGCCGGCGGCGACCTCGGACAGTTCCGCGCGCTCAACCCGCGCCTCGAGGTGCCGACCCTGATCGACGGCGACACTGCAGTCTTCGACTCGACGGTGATCCTCGAGTACATCGAGGACCGCTGGCCGACGCCGCCGCTGCTGCCGAAGACGCCCGCGGAGCGCGCGCGGGTGCGCATGCTCGAGGACGTCTGCGACACCTACTACGAGGCGATCAACTGGGCCTGCTTCGAGATCAACGTCTTCAAGCGCGCGGAGGGTGGTCTCGCCGAGCGGCTTCTCGGCCGCGCCGCCGAGCAGACGGCCAGCGTCCACACCTGGCTCGAGCAGCAGCTGGGGTCGCGCACGTTCTTCAACGGCGACGCGTTCGGTTGGGGCGACCTCTCGGTCGTGCCGCACGTGCAGGCTTCGGCGCTCGTCGGCCACGCGCCGCCGGACGGCTCGCGGCTCGCCGCGTGGCTCGATCGCGTGCGGACGCGGCCGAGCGTCGCCGCGGTGGTCGAAGCGGCCGCCGCCAGCATGGGCGGCTTCGAGATGCTGCCGCAGCTCATCGCGTCCGGCCAGTTCGTCCGCGAGTACCGCGACCATCGCCTCGAGTGGATGATGCGGAGCGGCGGCGTCGAGATCGTGCTCGACGGGATGCGCAAGAAGAACATCCGCTTCACCCATCAGCTCGCGTGACCGCGGCGCGGCGTCGCCGGTTCTGGGGCTGGGGCTGGGAGGGCGAGGGACCGGCGCCCGAGCAGCAGGAGGCGATCGCGCGGCTCCTCGCCGCGCGGTTCGACGTCCCGGTGCCCGAGATCGCGGCACCGCCGCGGCTCGAGGAGCTCCGGCTCCCGGCGCCGCGCTTGCAGCCGCCCGCGGCGCTCGCCGCGCTCGTTTCCGACGCGCCCCACGACCGCGCCGCTCACACCTACGGCAAGTCGTTCCGGGACGTCGTGCGCGCGTTGCGCCGCGAGTTCTCTCACGCCCCGGACCTCGTCGCCTTCCCGCGCATCGAGGACGACGTCCGAGCGCTGCTCGACTGGGCCGCGACGGCCGGCGCGGCGGTCATCCCATACGGTGGCGGGTCGAGCGTCGTCGGCGGCGTCGAGGCCGACGTCGGCGACCGCTACCGCGGCGCCGTCTCGCTCGACCTCTCGCGCCTCGACCGCGTGCTCGAGGTCGACCGTGCGTCGCGCGCCGCCCGCATCCAGGCGGGCGTCCTGGGACCGGCGCTCGAGGAGCAGCTCCGGCTGCACGGGCTCACGCTCCGGCACTTTCCGCAGTCGTTCGAGTTCTCCTCGCTCGGTGGCTGGATCGCGACGCGCTCGGGCGGCCACTACGCGACGCTCTACACGCACATCGACGACTTCGTGGAGTCGCTGCGCGTGATCACGCCGGCGGGGACCATCGAGACGCGGCGGCTGCCGGGCTCGGGTGCCGGCCCGAGCCCGGATCGGCTGTTCATCGGCTCGGAGGGCATCCTCGGGGTGATCGTCGAGGCCTGGATGCGGCTCCAGGACCGGCCGACGTACCGCGCGGCCGCGGCGGTCACGTTCTCCGAGTTCGCGCGCGGCGCCGACGCGGCGCGCGCCGTCGCGCAGGCCGGCCTCTACCCCGCGAACTGCCGGCTCCTCGACCCCGGGGAGGCGGCCACCGCGGGGGCAGGCGACGGCACGGCCGCGGTGCTGCTGCTCGCGTTCGAGTCCGCCGACCACGCGCTCGACCCGTGGATGGCGCGCGCCCTGGCGCTCGCGGCGGAGCACGGCGGCGCCGTACCGTCCGGCGCCGGGCAGACGAAGCGGACGGAGGCCGGCGCGCGCGAGGGCGCCGCGGGGGCATGGCGGAAGACATTCCTCGACGCGCCGTATCTGCGCGATGCGTTGGCATCCATGGGGATGGTCAGCGAGACGTTCGAGACCGCGATCACGTGGGATCGCTTTGCGGCGTTCGACGAGGGGGTGCGCGCCGCGGCGGGCGAGGCGCTGCGGCGCGTCTGCGGCGCCGGGCAGGTGACGTGCCGCTTCACGCACGTCTACCCCGACGGACCCGCCCCCTACTACACGGTCCTCGCCCCCGGGCGGCGCGGCGCGGAGCTCGAGCAGTGGGCGGAGATCAAGCGTGCCGCCTCCGAGGCGATCCTGGCGCTCGGCGGCACGATCACCCATCACCACGCCGTCGGCCGCGACCACCGCCCGTGGTACGACCGCGAGCGGCCCGCCGGCTTCGCCGCCGCCCTCGGCGCGGCGAAGGCCGCGCTCGACCCGCACGGCATCCTCAACCCCGGCGTTCTCATCGACCCATGCCCGAGCTGATCCTCCTCCGTCACGGCGAGTCGCAGTGGAACCTCGAGAACCGCTTCACCGGCTGGGTGGACCAGCCGCTGTCGCCGCGCGGCGAGGCCGAGGCGCGCGCCGCCGGCGAGAAGCTCCGCGGCCGGAAGATCGACAAGCTGTACACGTCGATCCTCGTGCGCGCGACCGAGACCGCCCGCCTCGCCCTCGAGGCCGCGGACCTCGGCCCGATTCCGACCGAGCGCGACGCGGCGCTCAACGAGCGGAAGTACGGCGACATCACCGGCATGAACAAGGACGAGGCGCGGCAGCGCTTCGGCGCCGACCAGGTGAAGCTCTGGCGCCGGAGCTACGACGTCCGGCCGCCCGGCGGCGAGAGTCTCGCGGACACCGCGGCGCGCGTGCTGCCGTACTGGGAAGCGAAGATCCTGCCCGACGTGCGCGCCGGGAAGAACGTGCTCGTCGTCGCGCACGGCAACTCGCTGCGGGCGCTCGTCATGCACCTCGACGGGCTCACCCCCGAGCAGGTGGTCGAGCTGGAGATTCCGACGGGCGTTCCCCTGCTCTACGAGATGACGCGCGACGGCACGGTCGTCACGAAGCGATATCTCTGAGGGGCGGGCCCCGCCTCCTGCGATCCGTTCACCCTCCCGTGCCGCAACCGTAACGTCTCACTGGTTTCCGTACCTTGCGCATCTCCGGACGAGCGGATACGCGGACGGCGCGTCGCCGGCGCCGAGACCGCGCGCGGCGAGAGGAGAGACGATGAAGAGGACCGCTACGCTCCTCGTGACGCTCGTCGCCGCCGCGGCCGGACGCGTCCAAGCCGTCGAGCAGCCGGTGCCCGGCCGGACGCTCACGCTGCGCGTGCTCTCATCCGGGGCGCAGCGGATGCTCTTCGTGGTCCGCTCGACGGCGATCGTCGCGCCGTCGCCCGGCGGAGCGGACGACCCGACCGTCGTCGGGGCGACGGTGGCGGTGCGGGCCGCCTCGGGCGAATCGGCGGCTCTCGACCTCCCGGCGTCGGGCTGGTCGCTGAACGCCGCGGGGACCGCGTACAGATATCGGAATCCGGCCGCACCCGGCGGGCCATCGGCGGTGAAGGTGGCGCTCGTAAAGGACCATGCGACGCTGCGGGTCTCGGCGCTGTCGACCGGCATCACGCTCGACGAGCCGTCGCAGGGAAGCGTCGCAGTGCTGTTCACGACGGGCACGACGCGCTGGTGCGCCCGTTTCGGTGGCACGGTCGGCCGCGACCGGCCGGGCCTCTTCGCAGCGCGGAACGCGCCGGCGCCGCCGTCGTGCAGCGGCGCGACGACCACGACCACCACCGCGCCACCGACCTCTACGACGACGACCACAACCACGACCACCAGCACGATCCCGGCCCTCTGCGGCAACACCACGATCGACCCGGGCGAGCAGTGCGACCCGCCCGGATCGGCGTGCGGTGCGGACCTCTGCGGCGCCGACTGCACGTGCCCCTGCGACTTCCTCGATCCGAGCGTCTGCCTGCACCCGTTCCCGAACGACTACTTCACGGTCGCCGACCCGACCACGGACACCGGCCGGCGCGTCCACCTCGCGCTGGCCGGCATGCCGCGCAATGCGTCGCAGAAGCCGATCGACCCGACCGACTACAACCGGAACGACGGCTTCAGCCCCGGCGCGAGCATGGTGCTGCGCGTGCCGGCCGTCGACCTCGGCGTGACCGGCGCGGCCCCGATCACCGACGTCGAGCGCTCGCTCGACGCGGACGCACCGATCGTCCTGGTGAACGCGGCCACGCTGGCGCACCACCTCCTCTGGGCCGAGATCGACTCCAACGCGAGCAGCGAGGCGAGCCGCGCGGTCATCATCCGGCCCGCGGTGAACCTCGCGGAGAGCACCCGATACATCGTCGCGCTCCGTCGCATGAAGGACGCAAGCGGCGCGCCGATCTCACCCAATCCGACGTTCGTCGCCTACCGGGACGGCACACTCACGGCCGATGCCGCGGTCGAGGCACGCCGGGCGCACATGGAGGACCTGTTCGCGACGCTCGCGGCGGCGGGCGTCGGCCGGAGCGACCTCTACCTCGCCTGGGACTTCACGGTGGCGAGCCGGCGGAACATCTCCGAGCGGCTGCTCTTCGTGCGCGACGACGGCTTCGCCCGGCTCGGCGCGGCGGCGCCGACATTCGTCGTGTCGCAGATCGACGACGGCGGCGGCGCGGGCGTGGACGACAAGGTCTTTCGCCGCGTCACGGGCACGTTCCTCGTCGAGCGCTACATGAGCTCGCCGAGCCCGGGGGCGCGGTACGTCCTCGGCCCCGACGGGCTCCCCCTGCACCAGCCGACGCCGCAGCAGGCGTCGTTCACGTGCAACATCCCGCGCGCGGCGCTGGCGAGCGCCGTCGCGACCGCGAACCCGGGGCGGGCATCGCTGTACGGGCATGGCCTCTTCGGCAGCAACACCGAGGTGAACGCCGGCAACGTCGAATCGATGGGCAACGAGCACGACTTCGTCCTCTGCGCCACCGACTGGATCGGCATGGCGACGGAGGACGTCCCGAACGCCGCCACGATCCTGGTGGACCTCTCGAACTTCCCGACGCTCACCGACCGCCTGCAGCAGTCGATGCTGAATCAACTCTTCCTGGCGCGCCTCATGATTCACCCGGCGGGCTTCGTCTCGAACCCGGCGTTCCAGGACGCCTTCGGCAACCCGGTCATCGACACGAGCCACGTGTTCTACGACGGCAACAGCCAGGGCGGCATCGCGGGCGGGACGTTGATGGCGGTCGCCCAGGACATCACGCGCGGCGTCCTCGGCGTGCCGGCCATGAACTACTCGATGCTGCTCACCCGCAGCGTCGACTTCGCCACCTATTCGATGGTGCTCTACCCCGCCTACCCGAACGAGCTCGAACGGCCGCTGCTCTTCACGCTCATCCAGATGCTCTGGGACCGTTCGGACCCGAACGGCTATGCGCAGAGGTCGAGGCGCGGACGCTCGGCCTCTCGATCTACCAGCCCGCGCTCGCGCCGGGCCGGCATACCGACGTGCATCCGTACTTCGGCATCCCGCCGATCCCGAGCTTCCCGTTCGACGGCTCCGCGATGGTGGTGTGGGACAGCGGCGTGCCGCCGCCGCCGACCACGAACACGCCGCCGACCGCCGGCAGCGACCCGCACGGGAAGCCACGCAGCCAGGCAAGCGCGCGGCAGCAGAAGTCGGAGTTCCTGAAGCCGGACGGCGCCGTAGTGGATGTGTGCGGCGGGAGCCCTTGTCTCGCGCCGTAGAGCGGAAGTTTCTAGCGCGTCGCGCGGCGTAACGGAGGGAGACCGCGCGGGCCTCGGCTCTGTCGTTCGAAGACTCAACGGGCAAGTCCGTGCCTGATCTTGACTGGCACTACCACGGCTACGGGCAGCCACAAAGACGTTCGCGATCATTCGATACCGGCAGCTGGAGCGCGGTGGGTGATCGGCTGGCGGCATCTGCCAGTTGCGTCGAGGTTGGTCGTTAGATTAGTCTAGTCAGACCAAAATGGCGGGGGCCCCGTGAAAGTCAACGTGTACGCAGCCAAAACCCATCTCTCACGCCTGCTCGACAGGGCGGCGCGCGGAGAGGAGGTCGTGATCACGCGCCACGGGAAGCCCGTCGCCAGGCTGACTCCGGTGGAGCAGCGCCGCGCACCCCGCAAGCTCGGCGCTCTCCGCGGTAAGGTCCGGGTGGCTGCCGACTTCGACGCCCCGCTGCCGAAGGATATCCTCGCCCTCTTCGAGGGGTCGCGCTGAGGCTGCTGCTCGACACGCACGCGCTGCTCTGGGCGCTGGCGCAGCCGCGACGTCTTCCCGGCCGAGTCGCGGCAGCCCTTCGGGATCCCGGGAACTCCGTCCAGCTCAGCGCGGCGAGCACCTGGGAGATCGCCATCAAGGCGGCGCTCGGCAAGATCAAAGCCGATCTGGACGCGATCACCCGTGCCGCCCGCGGGGCGGGATTCGACGAGCTGCCGATCTCGATCGCGCACACGCTTCGTCTGCCGGCGCTGCCCCCCCACCACCGCGATCCATTCGACCGCCTTCTCGTCGCGCAGGCACTCGAGGAGGGGCTCACAATCGTCACGCACGACCCCGCGTTCGCCGCGTACCCGGCCCCGACGCTTTGGAGCTGATCTCGCCCGAACGCGACGGGCCCCTTCTCATGCGGTTACTTCACCGGACCTGTACGCCACGGCCGACGGGCGCCCGGCGGCACACGGCGGGAACGCCGCGCGTTGTCGGTTCAGGTGCCCTTCTGGGTAGCTTCCTCCAGAATTCAGCCACGGACCTGAGCGTACGCGCCGCGCGGCGGCGGCTCGGGCTCACGCTGGTCCCGTCCGCTTCCGCAGATCCCCGTAGCTTGCACCCGGCGTCTGCCCCTGCTCGACGGGCAGCCCCGCGTCGCGCCAGCCGGGCACGACGACGCGCCCCGATTGGTCGCGCGCGCCGCCGAAGCCGCCGCGGACGTTGGCGACGTCGCGATAGCCGGCCGCGGCGAGGATCTCGCACGCGTGCTGCGAGCGGCCGCCGGCCTGGCAGCCGATGACGAGCTTCGTGGTGCGCGGCAGGTTGCGCTCGACGACGGCGAGGAAGTCCGGGTTCGGCACCGGCTTGCCGGCGGCTTCATCGAAGAACACGACGGGCACGTTGCGCGCGCCGGCGGGATGGCCTGCCTCGAACTCCGCCTCGGTGCGGACGTCGAGATAGACG
>WNGI01005056.1_pt1 | contig 12219 bp, 14 predicted proteins | sample 5400621 | NCBI WGS metagenome assembly WNGI01 (sample SAMN13153374, study PRJNA577476) | soil metagenome | isolation source: 20 cm soil or saprolite under Garry oak tree replicate 1 | place: USA:California | collected 2016-06-15 | reverse complement strand
ACCTCGGCCAACGTTTCCATGTGCCAGACGTGGTCCTTATCGGCGTGGACCGCGCCCTCGGTCGCGAGGACGTGGAAGGGCGCAAGCTTCAGGTCCTTCACCGATTCGACTGGCCAGCAATAGTGCCGATACGCCTCGACGAAGCGCGTGACGAGATCGCGCCGCTGCTGGTATCGCTCGAGGTGGGTGGCAACATCGATATCCCGGCCAGCGGCTGACCGAAGGGCGTCCACGGCCTCCGGCAACGATGCATTAGCGGCCGCCCCGACTGCCGCGTACTGCTGCCGAATGAGCTCCTGCGCTTTCGCGGACCACGGCATCAGCTCGCAGTCGAGGCAGACCCAGTCGGTTTTGAGCTTCTCCCAGAACGCTGCCTGCCACGCACCACGTCGAGGAGCTCCCGCTCTACCGTAGGGTCGTCGAAGAAGCGGCGGCCCGTCCGGGTGTAGCAGATACCGACGCCTTCGCCGATGACGCCGAAGCGTCGGCGCGCCACGTCCTCATCCCGGCATACGATGACCACCGCTCGCGAGCCCATGTGCTTCTCTTCGCACACGACATTCGGCACGCCAATGTGACGGAAATACCCGAACGCCTCAGCGGGGTGCTCGAGCAGACCAGGCTGCTTGGTCGTCTCCGACGGCGACATCGTGGGCGGCAGATAGATCAGCCACTTCGGATTCGCGGCGAATCGGCTGAGCACCTCGAGCGCGGCGATGCCGTTCTCCTCGCGGATCGTGACCGTGTGGTGCAGCCGAGTCGTGATCAGCCGCTTGCCGGTAACGTCGGCGATGTCGAGCAGGTCGTCGTGGACTTGTTGTGCGGACAAGCCCGGCTCCGCCGTCTGAGCGCCGGCGAGAGGGCGAACAGGAACAGCGTAGGCGCGACGGGCTGGCACCGACACGAGCTCTCGCTCGGGGTAGCGCAGCGCAGTGAGTTTGCCCCCGAACACACACCCCGTGTCGATGTTGATCGTCCGATTCAGCCACTCGGGCTCGGGCACCGGCGTGTGTCCGTAGACCACCACGGCCTGACCCCGGTACTCGGCAGCCCAGTTGTAGCGGATCGGAAGGCCGAACTCGTCGGATTCGCCCGTGGTCTCACCGTACTGCGCGAACGCCCGGACCTTGCCCGAACCCCGTCCCTGCATTTCCTCCTTCATGCCTGCATGCGCCACCACCAGCTTGCCGTCATCAAAGACATAGTGGCTCACGAGGTCGTCGAGAAAGTCGCCCACCCTCCTTTTTAAGTCAGCAGACTCGCCCTCGAGCTGCGCAACGGAGTCGGCGAGGCCGTGGGTGAGCTGGACGTCTTTGCCGCGAAGGTGGCCCACCAGTTTCATGTCGTGGTTCCCAGGGACACAGTAGGCTGCTTCCGCCTCGACCATGGCCATCACGATCTTCAGGACGTCGGGGATTCGCGGGCCACGGTCCACGAGGTCGCCGAGGAACACCGCTCTCCGGCCACCTGGATGCCGCCACACGCCGCCGCCGTCTTCGGCGTACCCAAGCTGCGCGAGCAACTCCTCCAGCTCGTCGCCGCACCCGTGCACGTCCCCGATGATGTCGAACGGCCCGTGATCGCTCTTGCGGTTGTTCCATAGGAGCTGGCGCTCGATCTCGACCGCTTCGACGTCCTCGAGCGACTTAAGAATGAAGACGTGCCGGAATCCTTCCTTCTGAAGATTCCGCAGCGAGCGCTTCATCTGACTCGTCTGCTGGCGGATCACATGAGGACCGAAGGTTCGCTCCGGCCGATCGCGATTCCGGTCCTCGCACAACCGCTCGGGCAGGTCGAAGACGATCGCGACCGGCAGAACGTGGTACTCCCGGGCGAGCGCGACGAGTGGCTTGCGAGCCTCCGTCTGGACATTCGTCGCGTCAACGACCGTAAGCTTCCCGCGGGCGAGCCGCCGGCCAGCGATGAAGTGCAGGGCCGCGAACGCGTCGGTCGTCGCGGACTGATCGTTCTCGTCGTCCGAGACAAGGCCACGGCAATAGTCCGACGACAGCACCTCGGTAGACTTGAAGTGCTTCCGGGCAAACGTGGACTTTCCGCAGCCGGACGCCCCGACCAGGACCACGAGCGACAGCTCGGGCATGACGAGCTTCACCTTGCGAACACTCCCATCTGCGTCGGCGCACCGACTTCCGGATCTCCGTCGCCGATCGGGAGAAAGCGCACCGAATACCCAAAGCGCTCCGTAATCCCGCTGGCCCAAGCCTGAAACTGCTCGCGCGTCCACTCGAAGCGGTGGTCGCGGTGGCGGAACCGACCAGCGGGCAAGCTCTCCCACTTCACGTTGTACTCGGCGTTGGGCGTGGTCACGACCACCGTCCCCGGCCGCGCGAACTCGAACACCACGCGCTCGAAGGCCGCTAGGCGCGGCGGATCGAGATGTTCGATGACCTCGACGACGGCCGCGGCGTCGTAGCCTGCCAGCCTAGTGTCCCGGTACACCAGGGAGCCGTGGGTCAGCCGAACCCGCTCGCGCTGCGCCGGGGCCAGGCGGTCGAGCTTGAGCCGCTCCGTGGCGATCTCGAGCGCGCGCCAGGACACGTCCATGCCGACGATCTCCTCAAACTGTCGATCGGCGAGAAGGAGCCGGACGAGTTTCCCCTCCCCGCAGCCCAGATCAAGTACGCGCTTCGCACCGCTCCCCTTCAGCACGCTGAGGACGGCCCCGAGGCGCTGCTCATTGAGACTGAGATTGCGTTCAAGGGCCGCCTCTTCGGCCTCACGCGACTCGTCAGTTTCCTCGGGCTCGGGTTCCTCTTCCACGACCAGTCGCGCGAGCGCTTCAGCAACGAGGCCGCGCTGGTGCTTCAGGTACCGGGCCGCGATCAGCTCGCGCTCCGGATGTGCGGAAAGCCACCCCTCCCCATAGCGCAGCAGCTTCTCGACCTCGTCCTGCGTGACCCAGTAGTGCTTCTCGTCGTCGAGCACGGGCACCAACACGTAGAGGTGGCCAAGCAGCTCACTGAGTCGCTTTGTCGCGCTAAGTGTGACGCGGAAGTAGCGGCTCTGACCCCATTCCGGAAACTTGGGGTCGAGCGGCTGCGGCTCGGCTACAACATTGTAGCCAAGGGGCTCGAACAGCCGGCGTAGGAATCCTTCGCCACCACGGCACGACAGCACCGCGATGCGGGCCTCGAGCGGAATCGGGGCTGCGACAAGGTCAGGGCGCTCCTTGCTCTCGCCCTTCAGGGCGCTCCCGAACACGCGGGCGATTGCGACGCTTAGAAAGGACGAGGCGACGTACGGCCGGTCGTTGACGTACTGTTGCAGCAAGCCGCCCTCGCCCTCGGGGCCATGCTTGCCGCGCACGAGTCCCACGGAGTCGACGTCGAGCAGGAGCGCCGCGGTGCAGCGCTCGGCCGAAGCCTCGGGATAGAAGACGTGTACGCGCCCGAACGACAAGTCGAACGACTGCGCCCGGGCCGGGTTTTTGTGCAACAGGAACCCAAGGTCCGTCGGCGGGTGCTGCGTCGTCGTCAGTTCTAGGAGCATCTCACTCGTCCTCTTCCCAATCAGTTTCCGCCTTACGTTCCGCCTTACGAGCGCGGTGGAAAGCACGCGCCAATGCCCGCTGTTCGGCGGTGCACTGATAGATGTACTCGATCAAGCGCGTGCGCACGCGCACCCGCGCGCCGGTGAGGTCCACGAACATGACCCACTGAGGCGCCGGTATCTGGTTGAGCGAGGCCTCGATGGCCTGAGCCATCTCACGGCTGACGTACCATTCCTCGAAGTGTGCCACGACGAGGAAGTAGTCAACCGGTGGCTCGGGCTGGCCCGGTCTCTCGAACCGCTCCTTGGTGTTCTCCATGGTCCGCTGGCCGCCAGTCAACGCGGCCCCTCAAATGCAAATCGCCCCGTCCGGCAGCACGCGCGAACGGGGCGACCAGACAGCGGACTTAGATCCCGCTCAGGTCGATCCCGTTCGCGCCGTGTACCAGGGCGAAAACGTGTGTGGCAACCCCGCGCGCGGTCGCCTACGGGCGGCTCGCGCGGTGCCTAGAATCAATCTTCGATCGTGCAGTAGGGCACGCATATCGGCTATCTGAGACCCAGAAACATTTGGAACCGGCGCTCTCGAGTTGCGCAGGAAACTAACAGAGTCGACGAGCAGGCTCAACGGGGAGCCACATCCCCACGCCTGATGCACGTACAGGGGGGTCTAGGGATATCGTCGGTGCAGCCTGGGGCTCGGTCTTGAACTCATCTTGAACCAGAAGTATCGGATGAAGCGGGCGGTAGTTTGGCTTGGATAGCGGCCGACCTGATCTTCCCCTCCATGTCGTTCTGCTCTTCCGCGCTGCCACCGAAATGCACGTTCGCCGTCTGCACGAGGCGCGCCAACGCGTCGGGTCCCAGATCGGGCGCGAGCAGTGAGGCAAGCTGATCGGCGTTGGGGTCCACGAGCACCAGGCGGAGCGCGTCCGTCCTGACCCGCTCGATCAGGACCCGCCGAATGTACTCGTCGCGCAGCGAGCTCCCGATGACGACGCATACGTCCGACTCCTCCAGGCGCTGCTGAAAGAACCTGAACAGCGTCTTGAACGGCTCCTCGATGCTCGGCTTGCCGACCGGGTAGATCACGACATTCCGGCCAACGTACTCGTCTGCCGCGACTTGCAGCACTGTGTCGTTCTCGCGGCGCCAATCGAGACTCCCGTGCAGTTTGTACAGTTTGACGATAAAGCGACTGCCGGAGGGTCGTTCGTAGACCCCCGGGTCCCATTGGGGTGCCCGGGCACGGGCTCCCTGCGTGAAGCCTCTCACCAGTTCGAAGTCGAACCCCGCGGGCTCTTCTGCCGGAATCTCGTAACTGGCCTCGACTCCCCGATCATAGTTCGTGGTGAAGAGATCGAGCTGTCCGGTCGAGCCTACGATGCTGCTCAGGAACGTGAACAATCCTTGGTACAACTTGCCCGCGCGCGCGGTGTCTCTGACGATGAGCTGGTCGTGCACGACCTCTTTCAGTTTCTCGGCAAGCGCCGCCGCATCCTTGCGGTACCCGTCGAGATTCGCCTCGATCATTGTGCCGCCAGCCTGCTTAAACTGAAAGGCGCCAGCATCCTTCCGCCGAGCGGCAAACGCCATGGCGATAGGATCACTTGGCTGCAGCCGTGCCACGGTGTCCACTAACGTGAACACGTACTCGAAATCGAGCACAGTCGGGTTCTGCAGCGCCGCCCAGTTCACGGCCATGTCGAAGACGTCGCGCTCGCCGCTCCGGTCCGGGAGCGATCGCTCAAAACCCTCGGGCAACAAACTTTCCATTGTCGGCAGACCGAGGGGCTTAGAGGCGCCGGCGCCGGTCAGTACGCACACGCGTGGCGGGGGCTCAGTCATTGCGACTCGTCGTGTCGTCCGACTGCGAGTGATTTCAGGCACGGGGAAGGATGCACGCTGGGGCGGGAGCGCGTTAGGGCGATTTTGCGGCACGGACGGGTGGGAATGCGACATGGCAACCCAGAAGCTTCAAGCGCTTGTTAGGTGGCATGCGCTACCGGTGGAGGTCGGCGTCTGTCAGGTGGTACGTGCTTCTGATCGCGTCACGGACTGCTTCGATCACGACTAGAGGCCTGTTGGTATCTGTGACCGGGTCCGGATCAGCAGCCCACTTGAGGAACTCCTTCACCCCTGAGCCTATGAACGCGTTGAGGCGCTCCTCGACTTCCGCATTTGTAAGAGCACGACGGTGTTCCTCGTCCCACACGTGACCTACCACCTTGTTTCTAAAGTCCAGAATGCCGCGGGCTAGAATGTCCTTTCGAAGGCGCTTGGCGATGTCCCTGACACCCGAAGGGATCACATCCTTGTAACGGTCGTAGAACTCAGTCCACTTCGCTAGCGTGAGGATCACGTGGAAGAGGCACATCCTCGTAACGGACGTACGAACGTGGTCGGGTACTTGCGTGTTACCTCGATCGAAGATGACTTGAATTGTGCTATAGATGGTGGATCCCGACGTGAGATCCATCGTGAGGTCGTTGGCGAGTCGGAAAGCGTCGCGTTGTTTCCCGGTCACGATGGGAGAGGGTTGCATGCCGCCTAAAGGACCGCGCTTAAGCTGCGGCTATGCCTGGATCTCGAGCAAGTCGAACAGCACAGTATCCACATACCGCTTTATCTTTTGCACTTCTTGCCTGCTTTCCTGCACATGGGTCGCAACAGAGGCGCGATTGTAGACCGCTCGCGCAACTTCACCAGTGCGTTCTTCGATCAACGCCAGGGACCTCTCAGTAGACTCGCGCTGGCTCTTGTTGAGACCTCGGGAGGTCAAGACAAAACGGACCTTCTGTTTCATCGTCGGCTTTGTCTGTCCTGGCTCGAGCTTGAAACCTGGCTGCGCCCCCACATCGGAGTCTGGGGCTAGGTGGTCGAGCACCTCGCGCAGTGCTTCGCGGAATTCGGTCGCGGTTCCACGATAGGAAAGTCTGTCGTCTGACCGCAAGTCAAGCAAACCCTGACGGTATGATGTTGAAGCGCTCGGCACTAGACGCTCCAGAGTCTCGATCATGAGCCTCTCCTCAGCGGAGAGACTCCGCACTCCGAGAGCGTGTTTCGTGTCGGACAAGGAAACCGTGGAGAGAACTCGAATGTTCAGCTGACCTAACGTCTTCTTCACTGCACGGAGGGTCTTCACGTAGGTGAGGCGCGCGTTGTTCCCGTGCGCGAGGCGAACCAGACCTTGCCATTCTTGATCGTGCGCGAAGATCTCCTGGGTCTCGCCCAGGCTGCGAACCAGTTGAGGTCGCACGGTCTTGAAATACGATGTGGCTAGCTCGATGGCGCGATCTTTGGTTTCCTGATCATTGACGTTTACGGTACGGCCGCGCCGAAGAGCCGAGAGTATAGAGTCGAGAGACGCGATCAGCTCACCACTCATCGGAAACGTGTTGGCTTTCTCTTCGCCTTTGAGCGTTTAGGGCGACTGGCGCGAGACGCCGAACCAGCCCCACGTGGCATGCTGTGAACCACTAGGTTGTGACCGACGGCATTAAGTTTGTACTCGCCCTCACCCGCGGTGTCCAAGTAGCCAGCGTTCCGAGCGTTCTGCAGAGTGACACGGATCTGCTCGGGCAGCGGGAACTTAGCAATCTTGAAGTAGGTCTCGATGTCGTCGGTGTTGACGGTCGCCTTGCGCTGTCCTTGGGGCGCAAGATTCGCCAGATAGTAGGCCACCAGTGCTGCCATCTCGTTCGCAGAGCGTGGTTTCTTCTCGTCTTTGAACTTCTCAATGTGGACTGGCGCCCCTCCCGTCTGAGGCGGCGTCGCGGTGACTTCAATTGCTTGCTGTTTCTCGGCGCCTAGCTGTGGTTCGGTGTTAGGGCTGGCCGTATGGATTCGAAGGCGCTTGACCACGTAGGCGAGGACGTTCGACCTGGCATCATCATCCAATGACTCCAAGGCCTGGAGCACGACCTTGATCGCGCCAACCTCTTTGTCGATTGTGTCACTCATCCTCAACCGTCCCGTTCCGCGAGAGTTGCTGTGTGGAGTTCATAGTCCGTCGTCAAACGTAGTTGACACGCTCACGTCAGGTAAGGCGTTTTTGCGGCATTGAGGGGCGGAAATGCGGCGGGGTAGTCAGTCGTGGAGACCGATTCGTACTCTCACTCCAGGCCACCCTTCGCTACCTTAGAACCCGTGCCACCCATCACGGCGATCCCGCAATTCGCTCAGGCGGTTCTTGAGGCCACGCCTGCGTGGCAACCGGTGTTCCCGCTGTTCCGTGGTGAGCCTGCCAACGCTACTACACCGCTGTTGCCGAGAGTTTTTCGGAAGAAGTACGATGAGAACAACCTGCTGCAAACCTTTCGTCGTCGCGCCCACCTGCTAAACCTTCCTGTGATACCACCTGTTGAGGCCACCGATCAATGGCTCTTTCTGGCGAGGCACGTTGGACTGCCGACCCGGTTGCTCGATTGGTCAGAAGGAGCCCTCATCGGCCTGTACTTCGCCCTCGATCACGCGCAGCAGGACCCGAAATCAGAGGGGAGATCGGTCGTGTGGATGCTGAATCCTCACGTGCTGAACCTGAAGTCTGCAAGGGACTCTCGCCCGAACGTGTTTCCGTTGACATGGTGGGATGGCCGACACGCGGTGATCAATGAAGCTGGCCGGCCAGGAGTTCGGGTGAACGTTGGTTACGAGAACATCGCCGCGGCCTGGACGATGGAAGAGCGTGGAGTCGAGCTTCCCGTCGCTATCGAACCTACGACTATTCACCCACGGATGAACGCTCAGCACAGCTACTTCACCGTTCACGGCAAGCGCCACGACCCTCTGACCAAGATGGTCGGCGAGGAGTGCCTACGGAGATTCGACATCTACATCCCACCAGAACGTGGCATTAAAGAGCTTCGGACGATGGGGATCGCCGACTCCACCATTATGCCGGACGCAGATTCGCTCGCCAAAGAGTTGAGTAGGTTCATGGTCGCGGAGTAGGCCGATGATTGCCAAGGCACTCGGCGTGGCGGGCCTTGCGTTGAACATGACAGGCGCCATCTGCCTCTGGTGGATTGTACCTCGCGGATCGACCATGCACTTCGGTCGTCCAAGACCTGTCCCCTTCAAGCCCGTGGCCCGCATCGCTGACAAGGTGGGCTGGCCCTTGTTGATATTCGGTTTCGCTCTCCAATTGATTGCGACTGTACTGGTGCCGTAATGAGGCTGCGGGCTGCCATTACCTGCGCCATCGGGAGGCGAGAGCGACGTTTGCGGCACCAAGGGGGCGGAAATGCGGCGGGCTGGTTATGGTGTTGCACCCTCTGCTGCACCAAGGTCCTCTTTGCCTAGCTCCCTCAGAACGTCAGCGAAGTGCCGACCTTGGATGACGAGCAGGTGCATACGTGTGAAGAGGTCTACGAGTCCCTCACGGTACGATCTCGAGATATCCGCGGGCCCGAACTGGAGGTGCCGCGGAAGAGTGTACTCGAATACGACGCTAGGGGCTTCTGTTAGGGTAGCCTTATCAAACGGGACCTCACCCGTTACTGGGTTGACGTTTGCTGGATCGAAATCACATACGAACAGCTTCGCAGTGGTCACAATCGCTGGGATGTAGGCCTTAATTCGCCACGGTGGTGATGTGGCCCCCCCCCTCATACCCAGTCGCCGCGAAATAGAGGAGTCCTCCTCCACTATTGCCTGCGTCGCCAGCGCCACTTGGTACGCAGCATCCTGGATGGCTTTGTTAGAAGTTTTGGTCTTGTCTCCACCCTTGAGATGGGCGTAGTCCCCTTTCGTTTCCCTAGCTTCGTCCGCGACCGCTTCGCCGGATCCGAGACCTAGGTTCCGAATCGCACTACTGGTATCCCATCCACTGGCCGGGGCGTCCCTAGGCTTGTTCTCGACCTGCGAGATATTGAAGGCGTCGCGCGGCGTGCGGAACTTACTGAAGAAGACCCAATGTATGAATTCCGGGTTGTTCTTCTTGCACTCAATGAGGAGGCACAGCTTCTGATCACCGCCCGCTCTCGACGCTCGGATGTCGAGCGTGCTCTCCTTCCCCCGGAGTGGGCCGTTCGGAGAAGGGAACTCCACTGGGTAGTTGGTTGAGTCCAGCGACCAACCTGGTGTCTCGGAAACAACCTTCTGGCACCAACGTTCAAAGAACACCCCGTGGATGTTGATCGAGTGAACTGTCCAGTCGTGATCGGTTACAGGAGTCGTGGCCATTCGGAACTCTAGTATTGGGACCAATCTCTCTCGACGACAACAATTCATCTGACCACCCCGTCCCATGATACCCCCGCGTCCGCGAACGACACGTAGATCCGCAGCGCCGGCTGGGTCCGCCGCCGTACCAGGCGTCCATGAGCGTCTGGTGGCGGACGCGGACCGGGGAGTTGAGAAGCCCAGGTGCACGATGTCAGCCGCATATCTGCTAGAATCGGCGCTAGAACCATCGGTGGAACGGCCGGTGGAACCCTACTGGTCACCGTCTTGGTCATCGTGTTCGTCCAGGTCAGGAGTGGTCCGGGCTGGCCGCACGGCGTGGGCGGGCCGAACAGGACACCCACAACCGAGGGAACCTCCACGCGGCCCGGGGCAGGGCTTGTCATTTCAGATATCATATGCTATCTACTACCCATGCCTCGCCCCCGTGGCCCCGCCACCGAGATGGTCCGCCTCCCCGAGGACGTCGCTCGCGCGCTGCGGCGTCGGGCCGTCACTGCGGACATCACGATTGCCCAGGCCGCCCGCCAGTTGATGCTCAGCAAGAAGGGCGCGACGCAAGATCTCGGTCTGCTCGAGCATGTCGAATGGCTTTGGAGCCGGCTGCGTCGGCGTCAGGATGACTTGCACGACGTCTTCGAGGGTGGAGGTGCCGACTCGCGAGTGATCGACCGAGCGATCAATACCCTGGCTCAGCTTCGTGACGAATGGCCAGACGAGGGGGGGGACTACGACTTCCCCGCGCATGGTGCGGGACAGCCCATGTAGAGACACTCAACACGTTTGATTCCGCCAGCCGCGCTTCCCGCGCGGCTTTCTGCTTCATGGGGCGCGTGAGTCCCTTGAAGGCTACGACACGCGAAGGAGGAGTACGAAAATGAAAACGAAGATCACCAGGCCGGAGAGGCCCTTTAGGTACTTCTCCGACGACATCGAATACATCGTGCAGGCTTATGGCTCGCGGGCGCGAGTGGTGCAGCTGTGGCGTCTGGCGGACGGCACGTCCGACCGGTGGATCTATCTCGCGCGCATCACTCCGTATCAGTGCACGATCGAGTACATCGCGAACAGGTTCGGCGGCGGCGACTACCGCGCGAAGATCCTCGGCGACTGGGACCCGGAACGCCGCTGCGAGGAGTACTTCGAGCGGGTGTCGTTCGCGATCGACGGATGCTTCCGGGTCACTGACGAGACACTCGCTCGCACCCGGAGCCAGCAACCGAAGTAGTTATGCGCGACGCGCGGCCGCTTGCCGATCTGCCGGACGGCATCCCGCCCTGGCTCGCTGCCTTCGTTCTCGAAGCGCAGCGTGAGACCGATACGCTACGGGACAACGGCGCCGAGCAGGCGGCCGCGGCTCGTGTCGCCCTACTGCGCAAACTGGTTGCTGCCGCGCAGCTCTATTTCGACACTGAGCTCGACGCTGCGGAAGCCGCGTCGGAAACGGGTAGGTGCGAGGAGACTATCCGCCGCGCAGTTCGCGACGGGACCATCCCGGACCGCCGGGCCAACCCCAAAGGTCGCCACCGTGTGCGCCGTGGCGACCTCCAGAAGCTTGCCGCCCCCGAGATCCGGCCGTATGATCCCGATGCCGATGCCCAGGACATCGCCAGACTCCGGAGGAAGGTATGAAACACCGGAAATGCTGGTCGAAGTCCATCGGCGAACGCGGGACGAGGGTACGGTTGTACGAAGACCGCCCAGGCGGCCCGCTCTGTCGGTCGGTCTACGTGAAGGGAAGGGAGGTGCGGAAGTCGCTGGGGCACCGCGACAAAGAGCTGGCGATCCGGCAGGCCTACGAGCTACTCCACTCCCTGCGAACCAACGAGCAGGCCTTGGACCAGGAGACGCTCACCGTCGGCATGACGTCGCAGCTCTACCTGGAAAGCCCACAGCACCTGAGCAAGAAGCCGCTCACGCAGCGGTGTGATAAACGAAACCTTGAGCGTGTGGTCGCGTTTCTTGGCGCGAGCCGCGACGTAGCGACACTGTCCGAGTCGGACGTGCGGCGCTACACGATGGCAAGGCGTCAAGGCGACCCGAGCCTCAAGGGCGTGACACCGGGCAAGCCAGTCCGGGACCGCGCGATCGAGCTGGACCTCGTGTTGCTCATGACGGCCCTAAATTGGGCCGCTCGCGAGCGGACCAACACGGGCCGGCGGTTGCTGCGTGAGAATCCGCTCACGGGCGTTCGACTCCCCAAGGAGAAGAACCCGGAGCGGCCGGTGATGTCGCACGACGTGTATCTCAAGCTGCTCGAGGTCGCGCCGCGCGTGCATCCGCTGCTCCCGCTGGCGCTCATCGTGGCCGAAGGAACCGGCCGGCGGATCTCGGCGTGGCGCAACCTGGTCTGGGACGATGTCGACTTCGAGGCCGGGACGATCCACTGGCGCGCCGAGCACGACAAGAAGGGTTACGAGCAAGTCGTGGTGATGAGCGAGTCGGTGCGGGATGCGCTGGCAGCGCAGCAGAGGGCGCAGGCGGCGATTGGGAAGGCAGCCGTGTTCCCGTCGCCGAAGGACC
>WNGI01007571.1_pt1 | contig 12220 bp, 11 predicted proteins | sample 5400621 | NCBI WGS metagenome assembly WNGI01 (sample SAMN13153374, study PRJNA577476) | soil metagenome | isolation source: 20 cm soil or saprolite under Garry oak tree replicate 1 | place: USA:California | collected 2016-06-15 | reverse complement strand
GCTGCCCTTATTCTCCATGATGTCCAACTCGCCGCAGGTGGGCCATCCGACGGTGCCGATGTTGTTGCCGAGCATCCAGAACGCAGGCCACAGCCCCTGCCCAGCCGCCAGCTTGATGCGCGCTTCTACTCGTCCCCAGAATTCCGTCATCTTCCCGCGCGTTAAAATCCTGGCCGACGTGTAGCGGCACGGTCCGTACCAACAGGTGAGTCCCGCGGGCGCGACGCGGGCCACGATCTCCAACTCTCCGTGACCGTTCAAGCGGACGTTGGCGGTGTCCGAGGTGTAGTACTCCCGCTCATTGTTCCCCCAGCCGCCTCCACCCAGGTCGAATCCCCACTTCGTGCTGTCAATGCTGCTGCCGGCCGACCCCTCGAATTCGTCGCTCCACACCTGCACCCACACGGGTGGAGGAGGTGGAGGGCCTGGCGGCGGAGGAGGTGGCGGCGGGGAAACCGCGCCTGACGCGCACGCAATCGCCGCGCACAGCGCGACCGCGGTTACCGGGCGATGCCTAGCGGCTTGCACAGAGCTACAGGAGCGCCGCACGACGCCAGTGCTCCGCGATGACCGCATGTCCCGCCGGGGTGGGATGCACGCCGTCAGCGGCCCAGTATGCAGGCGGTGCGGTGCGGGCCCGCTGATTGAAGATTGACTGCAGCGGCACGAACGTCGCACGCGCGTGCGCCGCCACGCGCGCCGCAGCCGCACGGCGCTGGTCGAATTCGGGGAACCAGCGCGCGTCCACCGCCCCGGTTCGGAGCGCAAACGGCTCCAGTACGATCAGGTGCACCCGCGGCAGGGCTTTGCGCGTCTCGTCGAGTAGGGCCGTGTATTGCTGCTCGTAGTCCTGCACCGTGCCGTTGTAGCCGTGATCCAGCTTGTGCCAGAAGTCGTTGACGCCGATCAGAATACTCAGCACGTCCGGGTGCAGATCGACGGTGTCGGTCGTCCAGCGTTGCTGCAGATCGGGCACTTTGTTGCCGCTGATGCCGCGATTGTAGAACTGGAACCCGCTCGCCGGCCGCGCGGCCAGCACGGCGGACGCCACGAGCAGCGGGTAACCGTTGCCGAGCGCCCCCGCGGCGTTCGGATCCGCGGAATCGCGGTTGCGGCCGGCGTCGGTGATCGAGTCTCCTTGGAATAGGACGACCGTCGCCTTGGCCGCAGCCGCTGGCGGCGGCTCGGCGGCGGCCGCCGGCGTTATCGCGGCTCCGGCCAGTATGGTCGTTGCGGCGATGAATTCTCGCCGATTGATCTCGTTCGACACGATCTCCTCCGATCTCCGCGCTACAGCCTCACATCCGCCGCTTCGACGATTGGGGAAGGCTCTCCGCGAATGCATCGAATATGGGGCGCAGGACTTTGTCCTCCGCCGGGGCAGCTGGGTACTCGTGTCGGTCTAGGACGGCGCTGACCACCGCCGCGAGAAGCCCACGAGGTTGCTCATACTTATTGGAGGCGTCCTTCCTCTGGGTAAACTGGCCGCTCCAGACCGAGCGCCGGAGGGACATGTCGTAGACGTTGAAGCCCACCGTCATGGTGCGCGACCTCGACAGCTCGGTGTGCTCAGTTTGGGTTGAATCCAGAGTCACCGTTTCGGTGCTGTCGATGACATCGGCGTCGACCCGCGCGAACACCACGTAGCGCAGTTTCGGAAGCCGAGCGCTCATCTCGTGGAGCGACGCAGAGTCGAGCTCTCCGACACGCCCATAGCGGTCGAGCAGCTCGCCGTGCGCTTTATCCCCGAATTCCGCGGCCACCGCGCCGGCCGGCGCCACCTGGAGGAGAGGATGGGCCTCCCGGAGTGAATTGATTAGCAGGCTCTCGGACCCGGCTCGCGTGCGCGGGGAGTGTGCTGGGTTGTCGACGATGGACGTGACTCCACCGACCGCGATCCTCCCGCTATCCAGGCTCTGGTAGGTGAAGGTGGGGTCGTGGCGCAGTCCAAAGACCTGCGGCGGATGGGCGCAGCCGGCGAGGGCGCTGAGCGCGAGGGCTCCGCCCGCGAGCGTTGCTACGACCGTAGCTCTCATTGCTGGCTCCTTGTGCCGTCTATCCCAGGGACTCCGCGAACGGCCACGTCCGAGCCTTCCACGACCATACTCCAAAGCACAGCACGCCCAGTAGCAATGCGCCGATTCCGAAGGCAATCACGAGCGGCGGCGTGGTCGCAAAGATGAAGATCCAGCCGAGGAGCGCAACCAGGCTGGGGAGCGGATAGAGCCACATGCGATAGGGCCGCGGCATCTCGGGCGCCCGTCGCCGCAGCAGCGTCACCGCGCCGATCTGCCCGATGAACTGTACGAGAATCCGCGTCGTGAGCAGCGCGTCGATCACCATGCCGAGCGATACGAACCCCGCCACGATCGAGAGCACGCCGAGCACGACCAGCGACACGTACGGGAAGCCCTGGGACGGGTGCAGCCGCGCAAACATCTTGAAGAAATAGCCGTCGCGCGCCGCCGCGTAGGGCACGCGTGAGTAGCCGAGGAGCAGCGCGAAGACCGATCCGAACGCCGTCCACAGAATCATCGCCGTGACGATCGTGGCGACGCCTGAGCCGTAGATCCGCTCCATGAAAATCGAGACCACGAAGTCCGCCTGCGGGTGCGACTCGACGGGGACGAACTCGCGCCACGGGACGACGCCGATGATCGAGAAGTTGATCGCGATGTAGATCAGCGCCACCGCGATCGTGCTGATGAGAATCGACCGCGGGATCACTCGGCCCGGATTCGCTACTTCGTCGCCGATGTAGCAGACGTCGTAGTAGCCGAGGTAATCGTAGGCGCCCACGCGGGACGCAGTGCCGAGGCCGAGGAGGAAGCCCAGCGAGAAGTTGAAGGCGCCGGGCGGGAAGTCGAAGGCGACCTTGGCGTCGAAGTGCATCGCCCCTGTCGCGATCACGGCGATGACCGTCACGATCGTGCCGATCCAGAGCGCGACCGTGATCGCCGCGATCGATTTGATGCGGCGATAGAGCAGCGCGAGGTTGACGAGGCCGATGATCGTGATCACGAGCATCGACTGGCCCGGCGTGATCCCTTTCCAGATGTAGCCCAGGTAGTGCGAGAACCCGATGTACCCGGATGCAATCTCGAGGGGACCGCTCAGCACGAACTGCCACACAAAGAGAAAGCCCATCAGGCGGCCGAGCTTCTCCGCCCCGTATCCCTGGCGCAGATAGCCGAACGAGCCGCCCGAGCCCGGCATCGCGGCGCCGAGCTCGCTCCAGACGGTGCTGTCGCACAAGACGGTGATCAACGCGACGACCCAGCCGAGCATCGCCTGGGGGCCGCCGAGCGCGGACATCAGCAGCGGGATCGTGATAAATGGCCCGATGCCGATCATGTTCGTCATGTTCAGCGCCGTGGCGTGCAGCAAGCCGAAGCGGCGCACCATTGCGGGCGGAGCGCTGGTTTTGGGTTCTGTCACTTGTTCCGATCGAGCCGCAGCTCGAGATGCCGCCGCACATCCGGCCACTCAGCAGCGAGGATGCTGTACATCACGACGTCGCGGGCGCTGCCGTCGCGCCGGATGCCGAAATGGCGAACCACGCCGTCCTTCTTGGCGCCGAGCGCCTCAATGGCGCGCTGCGATCGAAAATTGAAGTTGTCCGTGCGGAGACCGACGACCTTGCAGCCCAGCGTCTCGAAGGCGTGGCCCAACAACAGGAGCTTGCAGGTCGTGTTCACGTGCGTGCGCTGGCGGCTCTTCCCGTACCACGTGTGCCCGATTTCCACGCGATCGATCGCCGGGGCGATGTCGTGATAGCGCGTCGACCCGACGATCGCCCCGTTCGGCACGTCACGCACGACCCAGGGCAGCATGTGCCCGTCGCGCTGGCCCTTCAGCGCGTCGGCGACGTACGCCTTCATGCCCTCGGGTGGCGGGACCGCGATGTACCAGAACTCCCACAGGCGGCCGTCACCTGCCGCCGCGGCCAGCGCGTCACTGTGCGCTTCGGTCAGCGGCTCGAGCCGAATGCCGTGACCTTCGAGTATTATCGGCTTGGGGGTGACCACGCCGGAGAAAGTACAGCAAACGTACAATCCGTCGAGCGACGGAGTCGCTTTCGGTAATCCGCCCCCTCACTCTCCCAGAATTTTGATGATCACTCGTTTCTTTCTCTGGCCGTCCCACTCCCCATAAAACACCCGCTGCCACGGTCCAAAGTCCAGCTTCCCGTTCGTAATCGGCACGATCACCTCGTGCCCAATCGTGAGACTGCGCAGGTGTGCGGCCGCGTTGTCCTCACCCGTCTCGTTGTGGCGATAGCGGGGCGGATCCCACGGCGCAATCGTTCCCTCGAGCCATTTCAAAATGTCTTCCCACAGCCCTGACTCATGGTCGTTGACGAAAACGGACGCGGAGATATGCATGGCGCTAACCAGGACAAAACCTTCACGCACCTCGCTCACCTCCACCTCCTTCACGACCTCTTCAGTAATGTCGATGATCTCCTGACGGCGCTTCGTGTTGAACCAGAGGTAATAAGTATGAGATTTCACATGGTCTCCTAACGTGCGTCGTCCGTCGTGCGTGGTGACCGTGTCGATTTGTCACGGCCAAGCAAATTCCCTAGATTGGCCGCCAATATGGCGCTTCCCTTCAGACGCCGAATCTTCGTCATTCTCGTCGTCATGACCGTGGTGCCGACGGTGCTGGCGGTCGCCGGCTGGGTGCTGTCGATCCGCCGCCTGCTGCCCGCCGCGGGCGCCCGAGCCTCCACCGAGCGCGTGGCCGCGACCGCCCGTTCGCTGCTCGAGGGCGTGGACACGCTGCACCTCACGGTGCCCGAGCGCGCGCTGCTGCGCCACCATCTCGACGAGGTGTCGGCCTCCGTCAGTCTGGCGCGCCGCGCCGAGACGTTCCTGCGCTATTACACGGCGGGCTTCGCCGTGGTCATCCTGCTCCTCGGTGCCGCCGTTCTCTACGCCGCGGTCAACCTCGCGGGTCACCTGTCACGCCAGCTCTCACGTCCGATCGACGAGCTGGTCGGCTGGACGCAGCTGATCCGCCGGCACGAGCCGCTGCCGATCGGCACGCCAACGCGCGGTGCACCCGAGTTCGAAGCGCTGCGGCAGGCGTTGCGCGAGCTGGCCGCCGCCCTCGCCACGGCCCGCGACCGTGAGCTCGAAGCCGAGCGGCTGCGCACGTTCCGCGAAGTTGCGCGTCGCGTCGCGCACGAGATCAAGAATCCGTTGACATCGATGCGGATCGCGGTGGATCAACTGCAACGGCCGGACGGACGGCCCGACAGGACGGCCATTGCCGTGCAGGTCCTGGCCGCCGAGACCGATCGGCTCGAGCGGCTCGCAAAGGAGTTCGCCGAGTTCGGCCGGATGCCGGAAGGGCCGCAGAGCGAAGTGGATCTCGTCGAGCTGCTCGAAGAGCTCGGGCGCACCGGCGTCCCTCCGGAAGTCGCCGTGCGAATCACGACGCACGACGGACGACGCACGGTCTTTGGCCACTACGAACCGCTGCGGCGCGCCTTCGCCAACCTCTATCGCAATGCCGCCGAGGCGATGAAGGGGCGCGGCGCGATCGATGTGACCGTGACGGGCGACGGCTCCGGTCTCGCGGTCACGGTCGCCGACCACGGTCCTGGCATCCCCGCCGACCTGCACCAGCGCGTCTTCGAGCCGTACTTCACGACGAAGGACGACGGCACCGGGCTCGGCCTCGCGCTGGTGCGTGTAACGCTGGAGGCACACCGCGGCACAATCTCCGTCGCCGAAACGCCCGGCGGCGGGGCCACGTTCGCCATTGTCTTTCCGCCGGCCAGATCATGACTCCACGCGTCCTGCTCGTCGACGATGAGTCCAACATCCGGCGCATGGTCGCTGCCCTGCTGCAATCGGACGGTTTCGACACCGTCGAGGCGCCCGACGGCAACGCGGCCATGGTGCGCCTCGTGGAGGACGCGCCCGATGTCGTGCTGCTCGATTTGATGATGCCGCCCGGGCCGGATGGCCTGGCGACGCTCGAACAGATCCGCAGGCGCGCGCCGCACATACCCGTCATCATGATGAGCGGCAAAGCCAATCTCGCCGATGCCGTCCGCGCGACAAAACTCGGCGCGTTTCAATTCCTCGAGAAGCCGCTGACGCCGGAAGGCGTGCTCGTGGCGCTGCGCAGCGCGCTGGAGCTGGGGCGGACCCTCGCCGAGAACAAGCGGCTGCATGCAGAGCTCGGCCACGCCGATCCGCTGGTCGGGACCAGCGCCGCCATGGAAGAGCTGCGCGCGATGATCGCGCGCGTCGCCCCGACGGAGTCGCGCGTCCTGATCACCGGCGAGTCGGGCACGGGCAAGGAGCTCGTCGCGTCGGCGATCCACCGTCAGAGCGTGCGCGGCAGCAAACCGTTCGTCACGGTCAACAGCGCAGCGCTGCCGCGCGATCTCGTCGAATCGGAGATGTTCGGGCACGAGCGCGGCGCGTTCACCGGAGCGACGGAGCGCCGGCAAGGCCGCTTCGAGCTGGCCGACGGCGGGACGCTGTTCCTCGACGAGGTCGGCGATCTGGGGCCGGAGGCGCAGGCCAAGCTGCTGCGCGTCCTGGAAGGCGGAGTCGTCGAGCGAGTGGGTGGTGAGCGGCCGTTCGCGGTGAACGTCCGCGTCCTTGCCGCCACCAACAAGGATCTGCAGCACGCGGTGCGGCAGGGACAATTCCGCGAGGACCTCTGGTTCCGACTCAACGTGCTGCCGATTCACATTCCGCCGCTGCGCGACCGCCCGGAAGACATCGCCCCGCTGGTCCGTCATTTCGCCGAGCGCTGCGCCGCCCGCCTCGGCCGCCCCGTCAAATTCGACGCGGGTGCCGTCCCGCTGCTCGCCGCCTATGGATGGCCGGGGAACGTCCGTGAGCTCGCCAACATCGTTGAGCGTATGGCGATCCTGGCAACCACCGAACTCATCAGCGCGGCGGATATCGCGCGCGTGCTGCCGTCCGACGGGACGGCGCCCCGTCCTACCACGGACAACGGCGGGGAGGGCGTGTGGCGCGACATCGCGCTCACGGAAACGCTCGACCGATACGAGCGCGAGTTGATTGCGAAAGCACTGTCCGCGTCGCGCGGCAACGTCGCCGAAGCCGCCCGGAGACTGCAGACGGACCGGGCGAATCTGTACCGCCGGATGCGCCGCCTTGGGATCGAGCCTCCACTGAAAGCCGACCTATGATCGCTCTTCTGTTCGCCTTGGTGACCCTGCAGGACACGACGATCGTCATCCACGCCGACAGCTCGAGCGCGACGCTCGAAGCGCGCGCGCTGCCGCGGGTCGTGTCCGACGAAGTCATCCGTTTCTACAACGCGCCGGGAACCACGCGGCTCGTCGGCCGCACGCGGCTGCCGCGCGGCAACGAATGGCGCGGCAATGTGGCCGTCCGCAGCGGCCCGGTGCTCGTCGCGGGCCGCGTACAGGGCTCGCTCGTCGTGATCAACGGCGATCTGCTCTTCGACTCGGGCGCCGAAGTGACGGGCGACGTCATCGTCGTCGGCGGGACGGTGACGGACACCACCAAGGCGCGCATCGGCGGCGAGGTTCGGCAGTACCGCGAGCCCCTGCTCTATCGCCTGCGCCATGAAGGCGACGAGCTCGTGTACGCGCCGAACCTGCGGCGCCGGCTCTTCAATCCCGGCGCGCATGTGTCGTGGGGCGACGCGGACTCGCGCTCCTCGCTCACGATCGCCACGGGCGGCACGTTCAACCGCGTCGAGGGGCTGCCCATCGTGTTCGGCCCGCTGTTCGACTGGAAGCTGCACCAGAACTTCCGGATGCGCGTGGACGCGTTGGGCGTCTTCCGGTCGGCCGGCGATCTCTCGGACAAGCGCAGCGATCTCGGCTACATGTTCCGCGGCGAGCTGCGGTCCGGCGATGTCCGCCCGGTCGGTTTCGGGTTGCGCGCGTTCGACGTGGTATCGCCCGTCGAGGATTGGGGACTGCACGACGCCGAGATCGGTTGGAGCGCGTTTCTCTTCGGGCGCGATTACCGCGACTACTTTCTGAACAAGGGATGGGCCGCCCGCGCCTTCGCGCAACCGGAGCGGCAAATCGCGCTCTCACTCGAGCTGCGCCACGAGTGGCAGACGAGTGTCGCCAACCAGGATCCGTGGACCGTATTCCGCAACTCCGAGATCTGGCGTCCCAACCCGCCGATCGACGAAGGCCACTTCACGACGATCGCGGCCGGCGCCGTGCTGGACACTCGCAACGATCCAGAGGAACCGACGTCGGGGTGGCTGGTGCGGACGACGCTCGAAGATTCCCGCAGCAGCGACGTCGTGCCGCATACCGGCGTGCCGGCGAGCGTGCGGGATTCGATTCCAAACCCGAGCTCGTACCGCTTCGACCGGCTGTTTTTCGACATCCGGCGCTACGCTCGCATCAGTCCCTCGGGCCGCGTCAACGTCCGGCTCGTCGGCGGCGGCTGGGTCGGCGGCGACCCGCTGCCGCTGCAGCGGCGGCTCTCCCTCGGTGGCCCCGACCCGATGCCCGGCCATCCGTTCCGCTCGAGCTCCTGCAACACCGCGTTCACCGATCCGGCGTTCACGGAGTCGCGCGTGGCGGCGTGCGATCGGGTGATTGCCTTCCAGACCGAGTACCGCGGGCACGTGAAGCTGAATTGGAGCTACAACCCGTCCAAGGACGACAAGGCCGATCGCGACGAAGGGAATGTGCCGCGGTTCTTCTGGCTCGAAGGACTCGACGTCGTCGTCTTCGCGGACGCGGGCCAGGCGTGGCTCGTGGGCAACGGTCCCAACCGTCTGCCGGCGGGGCGGATCCCACGCTTCGACAGCTGGCTCGTGGATGTGGGATTGGGTGTCGATTGGGGTGGATTCGGTGTGTACATAGCCAAGGCGGTTACTACCGGCGAACGACTGCGCTTCACGGCCCGGCTCGATCACCGGTTCTAGCATGCGCCTGCTTTGGTGGGCGGCCCTGGGTCTGGCCACCCTCACGCCGCAGGTGGGGATGGCGCAGTCGCCGCCCCCGCCCCCGCCCCCGCCCACCTCCCCCGCCCTCACCGTCACGGTGCAGAACAGCACCCCGCGGGTGCGCAGCACCGGCCTTCTGACCGACGGCAAGTTCGTTGGACTGATGCGCTCTGGGTTCCCGCTCCGGCTGCACTATCGGCTCGAGCTGTGGCGAGTTCGCTCCAGCTGGTTCGATCAGTTCGTGCGCGAAGTCAGCTGGGATGCGGTGGCGCGCAACGATCCTCTTGCCGACGACTTCGTGCTGATCCGCCAGGGTGGCGCGGTGAGTCGGTATGCGACGCCGGACGAGCTGTCCGCCGCGCTCGACATCCCGTACACCGTGACACTTCGCCCGACCAGCGCATCAGGCGGACGCTACTACTTCGTCGCGCGCCTCGAAGTCACGACGCTCAATGACACCGATCTTCAAGAGCTGTCGCGGTGGCTGTCGGGGGACGTGGGTCCTGCCGTGTCTGGTGAAGGAAACTTCGGCGAGGCGTTGGCGCGTGGAGCGCAACGGGTGTTGGTGCGCCTGGCGGGGTTGCCGCGTCAGCGGCTGGAAGCGCGAAGCCCTACGATCCGAATTGGCGGTCAATAGCCGCGCGGATATCCATCAGCGACTGACCGCGCGCCGCCATCCCGCTCGCGAGCATCGCTTCGCCCATGCAGATGTCGCAGAAGGCGCCGTGATCGGACTCGAAGCAGGTGAGTAACGAGCGGTGCCCCGCGTGCTTCGAGCAGTCAAGTCGGGGAGGACTTTCGCGGCGGTGATGCCGGGCCGCGGGGTCGGATGAATCGATCCACCCGCGGGACGGGTGAGGAAAACCACTCCGGCGAGCGCGACAGCCGCGGCGCCGGCCAGCATCCACGGCGCCTTCGACATTACAACGCCTCGAGCGTCGCCAGCACATCGGCCCCGTAGAAGAGCCGGATGTACTTCGCCTGCGTCCGCGTCAGGCGGCGCACGGCCCACGAGAGGTGAACGAAGTGCGGCTCGTGAGGCGCGCGCAGGGGATGCATGCCCACTTCCTCGGGCAGGAGGTTGCCCTTGCGGGTGTTGCAGCTCGAGCAGGCGGTCAGGACGTTGGTCCAGGCGTTCGTGCCGCCCCGCGAGAGGGGCACGAGATGGTCGCGCGTCAGGCACTCCCGTTGGCGCAGCTCCTGCTGCGAGCGGCCGCAGAACTGGCAGCGATAGTTGTCGCGGGCAAACAGGAACGTGTTGGTGACCTGGCGGCGGAAGCGGCGAGGGACGTGGACGAAGCGCACCAGGCGGATGACCGCGGGACGCGGCACCGCCAGGCGCTCGCTATGGACCGGCGTGCCCTCCGCCTCGACGACCTCCGCCTTGCCGTCAATGACCAGCCGCAGCGCCCGGCGCACGGGCACCATGGTCAGGGGCTCAAACGATGCATTGAGGGCTAGGCAGCGCATCCGATATGCTAATACCGAGCAGCAAGTTACAGCAAGTGACGCGTTTACGCACTCGCTCCGGGCTGAAACGACCGCCGCAGCTCGTCAATCTGCGACTCGACAGAGGCGCGCGAGGCACCTCCAGGCGTGGCACGGCTTTCGACGCTTTGCTCCCAGGTTCCGAGCTGGGCGAGGGCGGGTCCCAACGCGGGATGGATCTCGATCGCGACATTGGCCGGGACTTTGTCGAGTGTGACGCCGGCCTGTTCCGCCGCACGAACCAATCTGCCAATCAATCCGTGACTCTCACGAAATGGCACGCCCGCTTCGACGAGCAGATCTGCGAGATCTGTGGCCCGCATCGCGGGATCGAGCGCAGCAGCCATGCGCTCGGCATTCACCGTGAGGGTATCGATCGCCCCGGTAACCGCCGGGAGGACCGTCCCCAACGTGTCGCACGCGTCGAACAGCAGCGCCTTGTCTTCCTGCAGATCCTTCTGATAGCCGGCGGGGATGCCCTTGAGCGTCGTGAGCAGCGCGACCAGATCGCCCAGCATCCGCCCTGACTTGCCGCGCGCCAGCTCGAACACGTCGGGGTTCCGTTTTTGCGGCATGAGGCTGGAACCCGTACTGAAGGCGTCGGACAGCGTGATAAATGCGTACTCGCCGCTGGCATACGTGATCAGCTCGGCGCCGAGACGAGACAGATGGGTGCCGACGAGCGCGATGGCGAACAGCACGTCGGCGACGAAGTCACGGTCGCCGGTCGCGTCGAGCGCGTTCGCGGAAATCGCCCGGAAGCCGAGCGCTTCTTTCAGGAGGACGCGGTCGACCGGAAACCCCGACCCGGCGAGTGCGCCCGAGCCCAGCGGCATCTCCGCGGTGCGGCGGCGCGCGTCGGCGAGCCGCTGGCGGTCGCGCACCAGCGGCCAGGCGTGCGCGAGCAGCACGTAGGCCCAGCGCACCGGCTGCGCGCGCTGGCCGTGGGTGTAGCCGGGGAGAATCGCGTCGAGTCCGTCTTTCGCCTTGGCGACGAGCGTCCTGCCGAGCTCCGCGACGGCCGCGTCCAGCTCGTCGATCGCGCCCAACGTCCACAGCCGCAGGTCGGTGGCGACCTGGTCGTTGCGCGACCGGCCGGTGTGGAGCTTGCCGGCGACGGTGCCGACTTCGGCGTAGAGCAGCCGCTCGACCAGCGTGTGGACGTCTTCATCGGGCGCGCCGACCGCGGCGCCGTCGGCGAGCTGGTCGGCGACGCGATCGAGACCGCCGAGGAGTTGCGCTTCTTCAGTCGGAGTCACAACTCCGGCCTGACAGAGCGCGTGGACCCACGCTTTGCTCGCGGCGACGTCCTGCGGCCAGAGACGATGGTCGACGGGGAGGCTGCGGTTTAACGCATCGAGCGCTTCGCTCGGACCAAGAGCGAAGCGCCCCCCCCCGCCCCACATGTGGTGCGTGTCAGCTTGTTGGGACATCCATGCGCTCGGCTGCTAAGCCAGCGGCAATTCTGCTGGCGAGTCCGTACAGCCGGATGAAGCCCTCGGCGTCCTTCTGGTTGTAAACGTTGTCTTTGCCAAATGTCGCGTACGACGGCTGGTACAGCGCGTACGGGCTTTCGCGGCCGGCGACGATGACGTTGCCCTTGAACAGCTTCAAGCGGACGGTCCCGGTGACGTGCTTCTGCGTCGCCGTGACGAGCGCGTCGAGCGCTTCGCGCTCCGGCGTCCACCAGCGGCCGTCGTACACCAGGTCTGCGTAGCGGAGTGCCAGCTCGTCTTTCATTCGTAGCGTGCGGCGATCGAGGACCATCTGCTCCAGCTCGCGATGCGCG
>WNGI01020138.1_pt1 | contig 12222 bp, 14 predicted proteins | sample 5400621 | NCBI WGS metagenome assembly WNGI01 (sample SAMN13153374, study PRJNA577476) | soil metagenome | isolation source: 20 cm soil or saprolite under Garry oak tree replicate 1 | place: USA:California | collected 2016-06-15 | reverse complement strand
TTCTCACCCATGCCTTGGCCTCCTACACCCTGAAGCGTGCTGCTTTTCCCCGCCTCACTCCCTCCGTCGCCATTGCCATGCTCGTCGCGGGAACAGTCGCCGATATCGACTCGCTCAGCAAATTTGCTGGCCCCTCCGCTTTTCTCTCCTTCAATCGCACCTATTGTCATTCGCTGCCTGCAGCTCTGTTGTTCAGTGTGCTCGTCACTTTCCCCTTTCTCCTGCGCAGAAGTGGGCCAACGGAGAAGCAAATTTCGCCGCTTCCCATTTTCATCGCCGCTCTCGCCGCCTCCGTTCTCCATTTGCTCATGGATCTCTGCCAAAGCACGGGTGTGGAGCTCTTGTGGCCCTTATCCGCGCAACGCTTCGCTCTCGACTGGCTCCCCCATCTCGATCTCTGGATTTTGGGTATTCTTATTGCCGGCATCCTTCTCCCCGCGCTCAGTGGGCTGGTCACCGAGGAAATCGGCGCCAAATCAAAAGGCCCGCGAGGCAAAGTGGGCACCTCCCTCGCGCTCGCCACCATAATTCTTTACTTCGTTTTGCGCTCCGTTCTTCACGGCAACGCCTTGGCTGCCATGGAATCGCGTACCTATCGCGGCGAATCACCCCACAAGGCTGCCGCGTTTCCCGAATCAGCCTCGCCCTTCCGCTGGCATGGCATCGTCGAAACGGAAAGCGCCCTGCACGACTTTGAAATGGAAGTCGGCCCCGCCGCATCTTTCGAACCAGACTCCGCCGTCACTTCCTACAAGCCCGAACCCTCGCGCGCCCTCGACGCCGCGCGCGACGCCGCCGTTGCGCGTCGCTTCCTCCAGGCCGCGCGCTTCCCCAAAGCAACCGTTGAGAAAACTCCCGAGGGTTTTCACATCACCCTGCGCGCCTTCCCCTATTCCCGCGACGCCAGCTTCAGCTCACGAGTTCAAGCGCTCATCGATGCCGATTCCTCCGGCAAAATTCTCTCCCAAGAGCTCGCCTGGGACCCTGTCTCGCGAGAGTTCTGGTTGAAATAGCGCTCCGTCGGCAAATTCCCCTAGATGTTTGATAATAGGTGTGATACTATCTTCAGTGGGCAATACTGCGGTCCCTTTGGAGTGCGGGAACTCCGCTCCCGCTTTTCTTTTTTGTACGAGCCCGAACGAGCCAGCACAAACGTCCGCGTTCTAAGCGCCGCCCGTCTCGACTGTCATCCTGAGCGAAGCGAAGGATCTCAACTTATCCTGGCTCGGCCTATGAATTCGTGCGTCGACCCTTTGTACAAGAAGTCGTCAATTCAGCTAAGCCCTTTAGAATCCACACTTCCGCAAAATTTTGGTGCAATCTAAGCCCTTTAGATGCAACACAACTAAGCATACCCGCTCAAACCCCAATGAATATGCAGTTAAGCATTCAATACAAAGGACTTATTTGTTACAAAGCCTACCACAGCGTACCAGTACGGTCCACGGATTTACAGAAATTTTGCATTTTATGGTGATACTGGTGATAAGAAAAACCCCGCCTAACGGGGTCCATCAGAACGTTCTCCGCATGAGTCCGGCGCGTCTGCCAGTTCCGCCACTCGGGCACGCCGACAGGATATCATCAGTTCCGCCTCCCGTTCAAAACATCTCCTGAGCGGATATTATTACGTGCCTGAAGTCGTTTAAGAAAACGGGAGGAATACAAGAGCTTTGGGGGTCGAGCCTTTCGCTTGCCTCGCGATGCCGACAGAGCGGAAATAATCGCGAGACTAACATCGCTCCTTGTCGGCGCTCATAACAAGGAAAGCGCGTGGTCGTGTTCACCGCGAAGTCCTCACGACCCCCTTTCGGACTTGTATCGTTGGCCTTACAAACTGACCGAAGGGCTAGGATACCACAGCACCCACGCCTGTGGCGAGCGTGTTGGCCCAGCCCCACTACCAGCAGATTTATTTCTCCTATTAAAAACCTCGCGGCATTCCTTCTCAAACAATCTTCCCTGCGGCGTCGCCGGAAACAAGTCCGGGCCGAATTTCGGGTTGGCATAGCGGATGGATTATCACTGACGGCGGGAGATGTGGTAGACTACCCGTGTTGGAGGTTTCTCTCTGCTCCAATTCTCGGGGCTATTCTCCCCTGTAGCCAGTTTTTCCGAGACGGCGAAACTAGCGCCAAGTCCGTCCTCCCTATCCGCACGGACAGCCGGAGCGCAAAAATTCGCCAAACAGCAGTGAATTTGCATCACGGCAAGTTCCCTCATCGCCTTCCGGCTGGCGAAAACTACGAGGGAGGATTTGTCCTGATGCTCGAACCCGAGTTTTTCAGCAGACTCCATCTAAATGTTCTAGAAGCCGAAGGATTGCTGTTTAACGTCCTACTGTTTTTGCGCTTTTGTGCCAGCGACGTGAAATCTCTAATCAGGCTTTTCCGTCGTCGGGCTAAACATCCGTAGGCCGGATTGCTTAATAGAATCGCGCTGTGAAACAGCGTCCGAAAATCGAGCAGGCCGCATAAATGAGTGAACTCGATCAAGCTGCCTCTCCGAAAAAGGTCCCTTCGTGGGCGGCGGAACCTTTCAGTTCCTTTATACGCGACTTGAACCGGGCGGTGAACTTTTACTCTCTAACTATAAGCGGCTTGAGCAGAATCGCCAAGGAGTCTCAGATAACAGATGAACTCAAGGCCGACATAAGGCGGGCTAACGTGGAGATCCGCAAGCGGCTTAACGAGGGGTGCCCTCAGCGGGATGATCCTGAGCTAGATCGCCTTTGGAAGAACATGGAGGAGCAAGAATTCGCAAAATTCGCAGAAGCCGACGAACGAATCAGGGAAGCATCAAGGCTTGCAAAAATAGAGGTAGACGAAGGATTCCCAACGCTTCATCGACAGGTAGCGCTCTCTCTTTGGAGTTCGCTGGAGTGGCTAATCAGCGACTTCCTCGCGAACTGGTTGGCGAACGAGCCGAAAAGCCTCAGTATCGAGGCCGTGAAAAAGGTAAAGGTCAGCATCGCCGAATTAGAAACCCTTTCAGGTGTGGAGAAATATTACTATCTGGTCTCTGAAATTGAACGAGATACGAAATCCGGGCTCCGGCAGGGCGTAGACCGGTTTGAATCCACACTGCAAGTCTTTGGTCTTTCCGGAAGTGTGCCAGAGTCAGTCAAGAGAGACCTTTTCGAGTTCGGCCATGTCAGAAACGTCTTGGTTCATCGCAATGGTGTGGCGGACCCACGTTTTGTAAAGGCTTGTCACTGGCTCGAACTTTCAGCAGGCCAGGCTGTGACTGTTGACCAAGCACGCCTGATGCGATATATCCATGCCGCCCAGGGCTACGTTACGCTTCTAGTTGACAGAGTTGTATCTCACTTCGTGGATTGATTCTTTCTCGCTGAATCAGTTGCCAAATCCTAGACATTACGCCGCCTGCGCCTTCTTTGCTCTGGCGATGCCTAGCTTGATCGCCCTGCGGTGCGCCGCGCTCAACTTCTTGCCGCGTAGTTTACTCACCCGGGCAGCGACTGATTTGTGGCCGTTACCAGACATCGCATGGATTGCTGCCCTAATCTGGGACAGCTTTGCCCCGACCTTGTTCGATACGACCAGTAACTTTAATTCCTCCCGCCGTAACACTTTCAAGATGTCCATCACATCCCCTCCTGGTTTGGGATTGTACCGCAGTTTGAAAAGTGTGGAGGCCCCGGCCAGAAATTCGGTAGTGGTGTCATTTGAGACTTGCAACGTAGCACTCTGTATTCCTATCGGTCTGTACGCAGGAGAAGCCTACAATTTGAGAGCCGCCAGCGTTTAGTGTGCTTTGAATTCCCAAGAGGGGAACCCGCTGAACGGTGACCGACGTTCCGTATTGTGCGTTTACAGTGCGCGAATGAAACAGAACAGCGCCGACGATAAATCCTAGAGTAGCAGCCAAGCAAGTCTTCCACGAAGATTTTATAAGTTTCATCTTGAAGTCTCCTTCGTTCTATGCATCTAATTGATTCTCCCCTTGCGTTGAAGCTAAGAGAACGCTTCGTGCAAAAAACAATTTCTTAGGAGATGGGCAAAAGGCTTGCTCAAATGTGTATATCCTTGAGGCGCAGGAGTAATTGTATGCCCTTAGCCACTGCCAAAGCAGCAAGCACGGCCCAGAAAACGCCCCAGTTGAAATCAAGCATTGGTCACTCCTCAAATACCAGCAAATCTTCTTCCTCGCGGCTTACTTCGACCATACGCTTCCCCACTTTGAACTTAGCACCATTTAGGTCAAGTGTTGGGAAATCACGCGTGGCCATCACGGAGAACCCGACGAGTTTGCATTCAACATCGAACGAGGAAATCCGACCCCGAAGTATCTCTGGTATTCCTTCCTTCGTTAGCACAGTTAGCTTCAAAACAGTTCTACGTTTCTTCCACGTCCCGAATTTATCGAACGCTTCCCTTGACGAAGCCATTTTTCTTCACGTCTTCTACAGCTCCCTCGCTACACAAGCAAGGATGTTAGCGGCCATACTTCCGTGGTCACTCCAGCGGCCACTGCGGGCGTTACTCGCAGCGATGAATGAACCCGGCAAAAGTTATACCAAGCAAAATGCAAAGCACAAGCGGCCTTCAAATTCTCTAGCTTCTTTGAAAAGGCGTTCAAGGCGTTCAGATTTTTGAAGGCACCATGACGAATGAAAAAGATAGCAACAGTCCAATTGCCAATTCCCACGGTCAATCTCCTCCACAGCTTCCAGTGATTCCCGCTCCACTGCAAAGCGCGTTGCCCGATAATGGTAAAGGGAAAATTAGTGAGAACGAGAACAAAACCGATGAGCTTGCTAGGGAATTTCGCATAGCGGAAAAGTCCTATAAAAGGGAATGTCAATAGAAATATCTCCCCTTCGGCTCGGTGCCGAAACTTTTTTGTGTCTCGGCATTCAGCCCAACTGTTTGAACGTGCACTCTCTCGCGATGCGAGAATGGTCTTCCTTAGGCCGAGTCGCTTATCTCGTTCCGGCGTGTGACGCGCAGGAACGTTTTCTCTTCCCTGTGGTTCCATACCCTTGTTGCGACGGCGCCATTCGTTTCTGAAACATCAAGCCTGACAGTTATCCACTTTATGAGTGGCAACGCATGGTCCTATCTGAGACTCGTGGCCTATGGCTTTCTTGGATTGTCCGGGAGGGCATAGGGTGGCTTCGGAGACTCGCGTGTTTGAAGCACGGGCCTGACTTTTCCGATGGATACTTCCCCCCGAATCCGAGCGTGGCGTCTAGTACCTTGCGAGAAAAAGAAGGGTCGGTGAGTGGCGTCTAGTACCTTGCGAGAAAAAGAAGGGTCGGTGAGTGGCGTCTAGTACCTTGCGAGAAAAAGAAGGGTCGGTGAGTTTTGCACTGAAACGAAGGGGCCTGACCAGTTCAGCTAAGCCTAGGGCTCCTGATCGCGACGGCCCTGTAGCCATCGAAGTCTTGTTTTTAATTCCTCAAAGGCGTTGAACGCGATCGGACAGATCGCAACATTGTCAATCACACCCATGAGCCGGGTTGTGAATCCTGGTTGTTCTAGGTGAGGAAACGACCTGCAAACCTCGGGTCTATTCTCGTAAATCGAGCAAAGTTTCCCGTCTAGCATCGGGCACGGCGGATTCACCATGCCTTCTGACATAAATTGTTTCTCGAACGCTTTTATCGATTGCCCGAGCGTCTTTGCAATCGTGCAAAGCTCGCTTTTCTTGAATTCCGTTTGCAATGATCGGCAGCAATTTGCGCACTGGGTGCAGTCGATAAGGGCGAAGTATTTCTGGCTCAGCGCCTTGACGATGCCATCGATGTTATCTGGAGCGTTCTGCTTTAGCCACGACCGGAATTCCCAGTTTTCGTTGTCGTGCTCTTGTGAAAGCTGCTGAATCCTTGATAGATCGGTCTCAATCTCAGAAGCGGCGAGCTGCTTCCGCTTCGGCGGTTTCATTCCGGGGTCGTAAGCCATCCTGATTCGTACCTAGCCTAGGGACCACTCAAACGAGGGTATCCGCATTGGCCGGGGGGCTACTAAGATTTTTCGTACAGGGGTCGAATCTGCCTCAGGAGCTGATCGTTTTGGTACTAGGCCGAACTTTACCGGTAATAACCGAGATCCTGCAAGAAGTCGGCTGATTCAGCCCTTAATTAAGTCCCATTGACTTTCGTTTTCTCAGGTCGAAGTGGCTGCCAGACGAAATTAGGTCGAAGTGGCTGCCAGACGAAATTGAATACTGCTGATGACCCACTTCCGTTATGGTAACTTTGCCGCTGCCCAGCACGTCGAATTGATCACCGTGCAGCACGATGATCGTGTTGGGGTCGATCCCGATGCCGAGCAGCTTTGGATGCGCCGCCACTACCGGTTCCATGTCATGTTCGCGATGTCGCTCGGAAACATGCTGATCGATCGCGCTGTTGGGCACAAAGGCAAAACCGCGCTCGTGACCTTTCGCCATCACAACTTCTGGACCGCTGGGATCACCGCGTACGAGGTAAGAAGCCAGAATGCTGGCGCCCGCGGAGTTGCCCGCGATCACACCACCCCGCTTCAAGACATTTCGCAGTTCGCGTTCCACACGAGTGCCTAAATACGCATCGACCAATCGCCATTGCCGTCCGCCATCGATGAATACGAATGTGGCCTGCTTTAATGGCGCGACGAACTCGGCTGAGTTCGCCTTCGCACGATCTTTCGTGTCAAGCACTGAGACGTCTTGAACGCCGAAGACTTGTTTTAGCCCGTTGACAACTGGGGCGATGTCATCGCCGGGGTTATTCGCCGTTGGAATGAGGACCACCTTGGCGTTCTTTCCACCACCCAGGCTTTTCCACTTTTCATAGATTTCTGGAGTTCCGTTGCCGCCGCCCATGGCGATCACGAAGCCTTTGTTAGCCGCCGAAGCCCGACTTGCGAAACTGGCGAACAACAGAAACAGTGTGAGGAGCCGGGGTATCGCCGCGTTCTTACGCTTCATGGTCTTCCTCCTTGTGAGGTATACGTGGCGAGAGAACCGTTTGTTCCCTCAGAAAAAGGCGGCACTGTCAATTCGGATGGTTGCGGGGTGTTACGAAATAATTGAAAGGAAATCAATTGTAGTTGCGGAGGCTTGATTTGAACCAACGACCGTCCGAGACCCGCTAGCACCGCTGCCCGTTGGGCAGGCGCTGTTCTCAGAGTGTGTAGGTGTAGTGGGGATCGAAATGATCCATCGATGCCAGAGTTAGGAACTCTCCAATCCAAAACGCCCTTCACAACGTCAACGCCTTCCCTATGCAAGAGCGGCGGGTGAAATGACCTTTGCCTTGAGCCGTTCTTGCGGGAAGTCCTTGGGATTTAGCGTGACAATGAATCCGCATTCCCTTCTTCGCTGCAGAGGCAGAACGGATCGTCTTTGGGATCAGGAGAGATTTCGAAGGATACGCGAACATTCACCTGTTCGGCTCGCTCGCGGATAAGGTTGATCACAGCGCCGATGAGATTTGGTCGAACGCCCAAGCGCCTCAAGATCTCCTTGTATTCGTCCAGAATGTCATCCGTTACAAGCCAGACGAAATTGCCTTTCTCGGCCCATTTGTGCAACAAATCGGCGCTAGGATTTTTGCCTCGGACATATGGCTTCCTGAAACCCGAAATGCCCGCTACGAGAACGTTTGTGTCCACGACGCCGCGAGACTTTTCCTTCTTACCTTTCCGCGACAACGGTGATCTCCGGCGCTCGTCTTTCCTTGCGGCAGGCGCGGACTGTCTGCAAGATTTCCTCATCCGAGACTTCGCCGATGTCTTTAGCCGCCTCGGTCAGCGACTCGAGAAACTCCTTCTTCCAGCCCCGGCGTTTGCGGCCTCGAGGTAGATCCCTGTACAGGTCAGCCCGCGTCATTTGCTCCTGAAGCTGTTCCCCAAGTGCGCGGAATGGCACGCCGACCTTGATGGGGTCCTCTTCGGCTGAAAGCCGGCATTTAAAGACGATGTACTTCGGATTGTCTGACTTGAACTCCTTTTCCGATGCAAGGAATACGTCCATCAGCTTGGACAAAACACGTGTGCGCGTCCCCAGCGACTCTTTCAGACAGAACGCCACCTTGGCTACCATAAGAGTGTTCGTGTCGAAGAAACACGTTCCCGCAAACCGCTTGGGCTTCACAATGCCGAATTGGACCAGGTTTTGTAATTCCTTCGGTTCAATCTGCAGGACAGCGCTTGCCTGCTTCAGCTTTAACCTTTGCTTCTGCATGACTCCTCCATTAACATCTAAATATTAGATTGTATTAGGAGAAGTGTCAAGAACCAGCGCGCCCCACTCACCGAGCGGAAATGAGAAGCCGATATGAAGAAATGATGGGCCCTGTTATAGCCACACAAGGGCTCGAACAGGCCGGGTACACTTTCGCCTCCCTTTCGCTATGGGAAAAATTCGGGGGACTCCATGCATGCGCAGCGACAATTCGGCACATCATGCCACTACCAAATATTTTTCTAACTCGTTTGTTTTGAAAAACAATATTGAAAAGGAAGGGCTTCCAGGAGGTGGCCCGGCTGGCTTGGGCGCAGGAGGTCCCGAGTTCAAATCTCGGCGCCCCGACCAACCACTTCCTTGTTTATCAGCAACTTTGAATCCCTTTCATTATGGTAGAATTCCCGCCGTTGAGCCATTACCAGAGGAACGATCCAAGGGTCACGCCCAGTTAGAAAGAACGGCTAGACCGTAGACCCGATACCACCAAGGCAGCGACAGGATGGCGAGTCCCCGCGCCAGCTGTTGGAAGCGTCTCCAGAAAGGGGGCTCTAAAAAATGCATCGGATCCCAGTTTCCAAATTTGAACACGGAGGCGTGTATCAGTTTTTTAATGTGCCTGCGGATGTCTTCAATGGATTGATGAATGCGGCCTCCAAAGAGGGGTATTATCACTCGAAAATCGGCGAGCGCTTCCCCTGCTCTCGCGTTTGGTGATGGCGATTTGGTTCTGCTAGAAGCTAGAGGACATCCGGGAAAGATCGCGAGGGCGGTCTTTCCCGGCCATTTAGAGGCTGGCTCAACTGAATTTTATGCCGCGGGAATCAGACCTGCGCTGCAGTAGTTGTTTACTTCGCAGGCCGTCCGCAGGACTTGGTGCATGTCTCTCTCTCGCCGACAGCAGGTTAATCAGCAATTTTCCAGATCGCGCTTCTTTCCGTAACGAAACGCTAGCCCAACACCCATGGTCATAAATCCAATTGGGGGAACTACCAGCACGAGGACACCCTTGCTGATGGCTTTCTGGCCCTCCTTGGAGGTGGCCGCAGCGGAACTGCGGCACATGGCACAACCCTGGCTGAACGCGGGAGTAGCCCACAAGAAGAGCGATAAGACGAAAAGCGCAGCGCGAACTTTCATTTCACTCCCAGATCCAGAATGCGAAAAGCATCCGGAAAGAAAAAGATGGTCATCAAGATCAGGCACATGACCACCGAAGTCATTGTAAGCCACTTCATGCGCGATACTTCATATTTTAGGTGCATGAAGTAGCCGATGATCAGCGCGGCCTTCACAAACGACAAGCCCAGCAATATCGTCAACATCTTTACGGGCTGCATATTCTGGTAGGTCAGAAAGACTTCGCTAGCGGTCATCAGCAGCAGTGCGCCCCACACCCAGAAGAACAGCGCTTTGCCGTGATGGCGGTGCTGTTCTGCGACGCGTTCCGCAAGAGCTTGTTGAATGGTATCCATATCCCTCCGGCTCCTAGAGAATCTTGGCGGACATCAGATACACCAAGGGAAAAATGAACATCCAGACGAGGTCCACGAAGTGCCAGTACAGTCCGGCCACTTCCACGTCGGACGAGTCGTATACCTTGGGCTTCAGCCACAGGATGATCGAGCACACGATGGCCGCGATTAAGAGCACATGCGCGCCATAATGGAAGGGGCTATAGGCCGGTGTTGCCAGCCAGGCAACCAGCCATAGGACCAGCAGAATGGGAATGAACCTGCGGCGCAGGGCCACCACCCCGAGATAAATCACACCCAGCGTCACGTGCAACATGTGCATCCCTGTCAGGCCGAAGAAAGTAGCGCCAAACTGCGGCACGGTTTTGGACACGTTAACAAACTCGCTGGCAGCTTCGTGGCCCGGAACTTTGGGGAACATGGGAAGAGTCAAACCTTCCGCGATCAGATTGCTCCATTCGCGTCCGTGAAGAACGATGAATCCCGCGCCGCAGAGCATGGTGGCAAGCAACCAGAGGCGCTGCCCTTTGGCATCGCCATGGACGGAGGCCCTGACCGCCAGCACCATCGTCAAGGAACTGGTGAGGAGAAACGCAGTCATGATGGTGGCGTTGACGATGCTCTCGGAATGGAAAGGGGTCGGCCAACCTTCCGTCGAAATACGTCCATAGCTGTAGGCGTAGAGCAGCGCGCCAAACGTCAGCGAATCGGAGAGCAGAAACAACCACATCCCGATTTTCTTGGAGTAGGTGCCGAACAGCGACGGCTCATAAGCCGACGGGATGTCGTGCAGCGCGGATTCAGCCATGCGTTCGGCCTCCTGGTCAGAAACGTACGGTTAGCTGGCAAACTCCAGCAAACACAAAATGTAAATCCACAGCGCGGCCATGAAATGCCAGTACCACGCGGTCACATCCACCACAATGCTCCGCGTTGCCGCGGAGCGGCGCAAAAGCGAAGCGATGCCTGCGATGAACAAAGCCAGAACGCCACCCATCAAGTGAATGGCATGTGTCCCGGTCAGCAGATAAACGAACGAGCTGCTGGGCGTGGTGGCTACATAGAAGCCGTTCGCAGCCAGTTGCCGCCAGGCCTCCCACTGTCCGAAAAGAAAAACGAGACCGAGCACGAACGTCATTGCTAGCCAAGGAATCTTCACCTGGTCAACGACGGATACCCGCGGAGCGGATTTTGCTGAAGCGAGAGCCGCTAGTCGCTTAATCTGGCGACGCGCCAGTTCCATGAACCCGCTGCTCAAAATCAGCACGCCAGTATTGATCAACAGCAGCTTGGGAAGCGTGACCGGGATCCAGTCGCGTACGAGCGCATTGGTGCGCGGGTCGAGCGTGGGAAGTCCCTGACGCACAACATAGGCACTGCTGAAGGAGACAAACAACATCAGGATCGGCGTCAGAGCGACGAGTAGCCCGAGACGCGCCCGTCGCAGCCGCGTTGCGTAGTCCGGCAATCCCGGACCGGAACCACCGTCACCGCCGCCTCGAGCGGGAGGCAGGATGCCGTCATCGCCCAAAGAGATTCTGGGATCGTCTACCGTCGCGGTTGTGGAGAAGCTGGCCATAGGGTGTTCAGTGGGCCGGCTTGATTTCCGGATCGGTCTGCATCACGTAATCGCGAGGCGCGCCGGGCACGCTGTACTCATAAGGACCGTTGTGGACGACGGGCGTGCGTCCGCCAAAATTGTCGTGAGGCGGCGGCGTCGCCGTGGTCCACTCAAGCGTGGTCGCTTCCCACGGATTGTCGCTGGCCTTCTTCCCCTTGAACATGCTCCAAAAGAGATTCACAAGAAAGATCAATTGACCGGCGATCGTGACAAACGCCGCGTAAGTGATGAATTTCTGCAGCGGAATCAGGCCGTGCAGATAGCTGACCTCGGTCATCTGCGAGTAGCGGCGCGGCATCCCCGCCATACCCAGATAGTGCATAGGCATGAAGATCGCGTACGTGCCGATGAAACTGAACCAGAAGTGCCAGCGCGCCATTGATTCGTTCATCATACGTCCGAACATCTTGGGAAACCAATAATAGGTGGCCGCAAAGATGCCGAAGATGGAGGCCACTCCCATGATGAGATGGAAGTGCCCGGGCACGAAGTAAGTGTCGTGCAATTGAATGTCGAGCACGGGCTGCGCGAGAAAGGGGCCGCTGATCCCGCCGGAAACGAAAAGCGAGACGAACCCGATCGCAAAAAGCATGGGTGAAGTAAAACGGATCCGTCCGCGCATGAGCGTACCGAGCCAGTTGAATGTTTTTATGGCCGAAGGGACCCCAATGCCCATGGTCATAATGGAAAAAGCGAAGGCGGTATAAGGGCTCATACCACTCATGAACATGTGATGTCCCCAGACCATGAAGCCCAGCAAACCAATAGCCAGGATGGCGTACACCATGGCCTTATAGCCGAAGATCGGTTTGCGCGAGAAGACGGAGAGCAGCTGCGAGCACATCCCCATGGCCGGCAAGATCGCGATGTAAACCTCCGGATGGCCGAAGAACCAGAACAGGTGCTGCCACAAAAGCGGCGAGCCGCCTTTAT
>WNGI01024140.1_pt1 | contig 12225 bp, 10 predicted proteins | sample 5400621 | NCBI WGS metagenome assembly WNGI01 (sample SAMN13153374, study PRJNA577476) | soil metagenome | isolation source: 20 cm soil or saprolite under Garry oak tree replicate 1 | place: USA:California | collected 2016-06-15 | reverse complement strand
GCGAAGTACGCGGAGGCGAGCAGAGCGGTCGTGCGGCTGTCGCAGCGCGATGGACACGTCGAGTTCGCGGTGAACGACGACGGTCGAGGCTTCGAGGCTGGAGCGTCGAACTACGGCACCGGACTGCAAGGCATGGCCGACCGGCTGGATGCGATCGGCGGCGAGCTGCTGGTCGAGAGCCACCCCGGGACGGGCTCGACGGTGTCCGGCCGCGTTCCGGTCGGAGGTGGAGGATGACCCCGCGTACGGCGACGCTGATCTCCCGAGTCGTGATCGGCCTCGGGCTCGTGATGATCGCGATCGCGGTCTTCGTGAGTCGAACGACGTTCTCGCGAGCGGATCCCCAAGCGATCGTCGTGATCCCGCAGGCCCTCGAGCCTCGGGTGCTCGCCGCTGCTGAGTCACTTCGACGCGACCCCGGCGCGGCCATGGACCCGACACTCGCCGACGCCCCGGAAGTCATGACCCACGAACAGGACCGCGTCGCTGGCGGTGAACGACTCACCACCACGGCCAACTCTCCAGGCGCGGGCGTCGTACTTGCGGTCAGTCTGCTGTGGATGGGAACGGGGAGCGTGATCGTCTCCCGCCAACCTCGGAACCTGGCTGGGTGGGTCTTCCTCGCGCTTGGCTTCCTGATCGTCGTCGAGGGACTCAGCCAGATCATGGTGTTCGCCGCGTTGCGGGCGCATGCGGACATCCCGTTCGTCGGGGCCTGGGCGATCGCGGGCGAATACGCGGTCTTCCCGATCGTGCTGTTGCCCCTGCTGTGGTTGCTCTTCCCCGACGGGCAACCACCTTCGCCACGGTGGCGGTGGGCCATACGCGGGTTCCTCGTCGCGGTGGGGATGGCGTTGGCAGCCTACGTGGTCACGCCGGGGCCGTTGAACAACTTCGTGGACTTCGGCGTGCTGTACATGAATCCACTGGCGATCTCCGCCCTCTCGGGGATCGCCCCCGCGGTCACCGGGATCGGCGGCATGGTTGCGCTGATCCTCGCGATCGCGACGATCTTCGGCGTTCGGGGTCGCTTCAAGCGCGCGAGCGGGGACGAACGGCAACAGCTCCGCTGGCTGGTCTTCGTCACGAGCCTCGCGGGGATCCTGTTCATCGTCGTCTTCGCCACCGGGGTTATCGCGAGCGTCTTCTTCCACATCGACAACCCGCACATCGGCGGTGTCGGCCCCGACCTTCTGTTCGCCCTCATGGCGGCTCTCATCGTGATCGGGATCCCTGGGGCGTACCTGATCGCGATCTACCGGTACCACCTCTGGGACCTCGACGTCGTGATCAAGAAGGCGGTCGTCTTCGCGGTCGTGGCGGGAGCCCTGACCCTGATCTCGTTGAGCGCCGTCCTCCTGCTTCCGTTCGCGGTCGTTGGGACCGGCGTGACATCGACAGAACGTAACGTCTTCATCGTTGGTGTCGTCATCGGCACGCTGTTCGGGCCGCTGCGTCGCCTCGCTCGCCGGCTCGCCGATCGCGTCGTGTACCACACGCGAGCGACCCCGTACGAGGTGCTGACGGAATTCGGCGGTCGGCTTGGCGGTACGTACGACACGGATGACGTCCTTCCCCGTATGGCGCAGATCCTGGCTCGTGGCACCGGTGCATCGTCGGCCCGGGTGCTCATCTCCGTCGGTGCTGAGCGGCTCGAGGCAGCTTCTTTCGGCGAGGCGAACGGAGCCGCGAACCTCCTCGTGCCTGTCGCTTATCAGGGTCAGGAGCTGGGGGCCCTCGAGGTCACGATGCCCGCGAACGACCCGCTCGATCCGTCCCGCGCGAAGCTCGTGCACGATCTCGCCGCGCAGGCAGGTCCGGTCCTGCGGAACGTCCGTCTGATCGAGGAGCTGCGCGCGTCGCGCCAGCGCCTCGTGGCCGCGCAGGACGACGAGCGACGCAAGATCGAGCGGAACCTGCATGACGGTGCGCAGCAGCAGCTGGTCGCGCTCGCGGTCCAGCTGCGGCTCCTGGAACAGACCGCGGGCAAGGACCCGGAGCGTGACCGCCAGCTCGCGGCGAAGCTCGGCTCTCAGGCGAACGCCGCCCTCGAAGATCTGCGCGACCTCGCGCGCGGGATCTATCCCCCACTCCTGGCCGACAAGGGTCTCGGCGCGGCGCTCGGAGCGCAGGCCCGCAAGGCAGTCGTCCCGACGACCGTCGCGGCCGAGGGCATCCAGCGGTACCCCCAAGAGATCGAGGCGGCCGTCTACTTCTGCGTGCTCGAGGCATTGAACAACGTCGCCAAATACGCGTCGGCCACGCGCGCGGCCATCTCGTTGACGCAGACCGACGGTCAGCTCACGTTCGAGGTCGGCGACGACGGGTCGGGATTCGATGTGGAGCGCGCACGCGACGGGACCGGCCTCCAGGGCATGGCCGACCGCCTCGATGCGATCGGGGGGTCGCTCACGGTTCGCAGTGTTCCCGGCGAAGGCTCGACCGTCGGCGGACGGGTGCCGGTCGTGTAGCAGCGCTACCCATCCGAAGTCGGCCAGACTAGGAGGGTTCTACGCGAGTCACCGGGAGGACGCCCGTTACGCGGGTGCCTTTCCCGAGAGCCGAATCAACGCGAAGCGTCCCGCCGAGGGCTCCCAGCCTGTCCAACATGTTCTGGAACCCCGCGCCCATGCCCTTGCCGCGCACATCGAAGCCGGCACCGTCGTCGCTGACCATGAAGACCAGGCCGGCTTCGTCCTCCCGAACGTCCACCGTTACGGACGCGGCTTCCCCCGCGTACTTGCCGGCGTTCTGGAGAGCCTCGAGGACGCAGAAGTAAACCGTTGCCTCTGCCTCCGCCGGGTAGCGTGTGAGCTCGTCCGTGCGCACCGTCGTCGGCCGGACCGCGCGCCGCGCCGCTGAGGCGAGCGCCTCTCTGAGCCCCTTGTCCGCGAGCAGGGGTGGATAGATGCCGTGGGCGAGGTCGCGCAGCGCCTGCAACGTGTCGTCCACCGCCGCGGACAGGCTGTCGAGAACGTCGATCGCCCGCTCCTGATCCGTGTCGAGCATCGTCCGGGCGAGCTTGGCCTTGATCCCGAGCGCCACCACGTGCTGCTGCGCTCCATCGTGAAGGTTGCGCTCGATCTGGCGACGGGCGTCGTCCGCGGCCGCGACGATCCGTCCGCGCGACGCCTGGAGCTCTTGAGCCTGGCGACGCACTTCGTCCAGCGAAGCTTGGAGCGCCGAGTCGAGCCGCGCGTTGTGCAACGCCACGCCGAGCATCCGCCCCAGCTCGATGACCGTGCGCTCCTCGTCGGGCGCGAACGACTCGGCAACCGTGATCGGGCGCGCCACCACGATGACCCCTTGAAGCTCCCCGGCGTGTGACATGGGCGCCATGCGCACGAAGGTGTCCTCGCGACCCTGGAGCATCGCCGGGAGCCACACCTTCATCCATCCGTGCCCGGAGAGGCCCGCTTGGACCACCGTCGCAGGATCGAGTCCACGTAGCGGCATCGGGGCGGCGCGGAATTCCGGATCGCCGATCCACGGGCGGAGCGACCCCTCGTACACGGTCCACAACTCGACTGCCTGCAGGTGCAGTTCGGCTCGAAGGGACTCGGCGACCTGGAGCGCCAACTCGTCCAACGGGACCGCGCGCGTCATCCGCGACGTGAGCGTCCGCACGAGGTCATTGTCCGCCCGATGATCCCTGGCGACGAACCGGCGGGCAGCGCGTTCGAGGCGTGGGTACAGGGAGCGATACGCGAGCGCGGCGAACGAGACGACGAGGAGCGCAAGGCCGAGGAACCACCGCTCGCCCTCGACCGGGCTTCGTCCTGCCAGGAGGAGCACGGCCGCATACGCACCGGCCGCGACCACGAACAACCCCGCCAGCGACACCGAAGCGACGAAGGCGCCCTCGGCCGCATCGGCAACCCAACCGCCACGCAGCGAGAGGCCTGCGAAGACGACCACCAGGAGGCCCGGCGTCACCGCGAGCCATGGCGACCACGTCCATCCCAGCAGCTCGCCGAAGAGGGCGACGAAGGCAATCCCCACGACCGACACCACGAAGCCGCACGCCAGCCACTTAGCCCAAGGGCGCACGGTCACTCCGCCCGAAGGACGGCCGCCGGCCGCGTCCGCCGGGCCGCGATCGCGGGCCCGAGGCCCACGACCACCGCAAGCCCGATCGTCGCGGGGATCACGAGTGCGACGGCCCCCCACGCGATGACCGGCTCCACGATGACCCCGAGCCGGTCGGCGAACAGACCCCACGCCAACCTCCCGAGCAAGATGCCGGTCGGCACGCCGATCGCGAGCGCGACGGCGGCCAGGGTCGCCGATTGCCATGCGACGGTCCACATCACCTGCCCTCGCTTGAACCCGAGCGTACGCAGGATCGCCAGATCGCGACGCCGTCGCCGCACGGAGGAGATCAACAGGTGGACGAGCGTGCCCAACGCGACGACGGCGAACAACGCGGCCAACAGGAGCGGAAGCCGCTCCGACCGCAGCGCATCCCGCACCCGGAACCCCTGCGATCCGACGTCGCCTTCGACGGTGTTCGCGCCGAGCGGGTCCAAGACCCGGTTGACGCGCTCGTAGGTCGCCGACACATCCGCTCCGCGCGCGAACGTCGCGAGGACCAGGTTCTGGGTCGCATCCGGATAGAACACGTGGAGCCCGTCCATCGTCATCCCCGCACCCTGTCCCAGCCCGGTGCCGAAGCCGATGTCGGGGAAGACCGGGATGCCGACGACGGTCATCGGGATCGTCGTCTGACCTGCCTGAACCTGAACCTGGTTTCCGATCCCGACCCCGAGGGCCCGCGCGGTCTCCTGACCCAACGCCACTTCGTCGGACCGGTCGGGCCAGCGTCCGTCCCGCATCGATGTGTGCACGAGGGGCCCGCGGAGCGGCTCGAGAGCCCACGCGAAGACGTGTGCGCTGCCGCCCGGGCCAGCGACATCCAGCGCGTTCTGGAAATTGCCGGCGGTCACGGCGTCGAACCCCGGATCCCCCTCCACCGCCGGGACCGCCTTGTCCTCGAAGCGGCTGCCGATGTAGGGGTGTCCGGCTGCGAACGCGAAGTCCACACCCCACAACCTGGGCGTGCTGCCGAAATGAACCGCACTCGCCGCGAACCCGAACGCACCCACCATCGCCGCCACGGCGATCGCGAGTCCGACCACGGCGCTCCGAACGGGGACCGCCGTTCGCCCGTGCCCGGGCTCGAGGGCCAGTCGTGAACCGGCGACCGCGGTCGGGGGCATCCCCACCCGAGCGAACGCGGCCGCGATACGCGACGGCCGCTCCGCACCGGCAAGCTCCGCCGTCCCCAGCACACCGGCGCGGGCCCCGGCCATCCGCCACCCCGTGATCCATGAGACGAGCACCGCACCCGCGACGATGAGGCCGCAGCCGATCGCCAAGACGGCGCCGTCGGCGTCGATGCCCGGGGTCGGTTCGATGAAGCGCGCGAAGCCGAGCGGCGTGAGCGGCGACACCGCGATCGTCGCGGCCACGGCGATGAGAGCGCCACCGACTCCGACGATACGAGCGCCTGTCCGAGAACGAGGGCCCCGGCCAGGGCCACGAGCACCCCGAAAAGCCTGGCCACGATCGCGACGAGGTGCGTCTTGCCCGAGGCCACGGCGGCCTCGTCGGACAGGTTGAACGAGTTAACGCCCGGCCTGATGGAGGAAACGCCACGCAAGAACGGGTCGACGTCCTGGAGACCGGCGCGGAGATGGAACTCTCCGAACGTGCAACTCACGGCTCCCCGTCCGTGGACCTGGACGAACGCCGCAGATGCCACGAGACCACTGTCGTCACCGTTCAAGCCACCGAATGGGATGAACTCTCCCACGACGCGCAGATGCAGTGCGGGCAGGAATGCCCCTGCCGGCGGTTCACCTTCCCCTGTGTAGCGCATCGCTCTGTCGAGGTGATCGACGTTCACGAGGCGCACGACCACGGTATCTCCAACGTGCGCCCGCGGCCCATCGGTGGTCCCCCATCCGATCGCAACCTCGTTGGCCCCTGCGGGCATTCTGCCGTCCAAGATCAGCGGCGAACCGAGCGCCTCCAGGTCGCCCGACTCCATCGGGGCTTCTACCTGCCCTTCGGGGGCATCTCGGTAGAACAGGGGCGTCACCCCGTCCGAAGCGAAGAAGAGCCCCACCGGTGTGATCCACGATCGTTGCCACGACATCACCTGGGGGAGCCTCGCTGCCTGCTCGAACGGTGCCGCGGCCCCGAAGCCCAACGCCGGCGGACATCCGATCAGGACCACGTCCGGCTCGCGCACGGCGGCTCGGTATCGGTCGTACGCAGAGTCGGTCCGCCGAGCCGCCGCCACCGACGTCATCGCCACCGCCCCGGCGACGCCCGTAAGTAACGTGAGCACGATCAAGGACGCTCGCCGGGTGCGCATGTCGGCGCGCGCACGCATGCCGAACGCGCTCATGACGATCCGTCGTCCCCGAGCACCCCGAACACGCCATCGGGCGCGATCCCAGGTTCCGCGCCATCGTCGAGTCGACCGTCCTTCATGCGGACGACCCGCGTGGCGGTGGCCGCCACGTCGTCGTTGTGCGTGACCATGACGATCGTCTGTCCGTCTGCATGCAAGCGCCGGAACAATTCGAGCACCTCGCCGCCACCAACTGAGTCGAGCGACCCGGTCGGCTCGTCGGCGAGCAGCAGGGTGGGCTCGTTCGCCAGCGCGCGTGCGATCGAGAGGCGCTGACGTTGGCCCCCCGATAACACACCCGGCGACTTCCCCGCCTTGTCGGCGATCCCCAGCAGGTCCAAGAGGTCGCGCGCGCGGGTCTCCGCCTGCTTGCGAGGGCGCCCCGCAACGACTGCCGGGAGTGCGACGTTCTCGAGGACCGTCATCCCTTCCAAGAGGTTGAAGAACTGGAAGACGATCCCGATGTGCTGGCGACGCATCACTGCAAGATCGTCCTCGGACAGCCCCGCGAGCGATTCCCCCGCGACGCGGATCTCCCCACCCGTTGGCGTATCCAGGCCGGCGACCAGATTCAACAAGGTTGATTTCCCGCACCCGGACGGGCCCATCACGGCGATGAACTCTCCCGGCGCAACCGCGACGTCCAGACCCCGAAGCGCCCGCACGGGGATCTGCTCGTCATCGGCGGCATCGAAGGTCTTCCGAAGCCCCTTCACCTCGAGCGCATCGATCGTGGCCGCGTTCATGTCTTGAGGCTAGGCCGTGGCTACGCCGTCGTCGACGGGAAGGGCACCACCTACTGTCGGGAGGCAGGCACCCGTATCAGACGTGGGTGGCGGCTTCCCAGGCCGCCTCCAGGCGGTCCGGGCCGAACACCGCCTTGGGGATGTACGCGGCCGCTCCGCATTCCGCGGCACGCGGCGCGTACTCCTCCTCCTCGTACGTCGAGAGCAGCAACACGACCGGCGGGCCATTGTCGCCGAGGATGCGTCGGGTCGCCTCCAGGCCGTCGATCCCGGGGAGGTTCACGTCCATCAGCACGAGGTCGGGGGCGAGGTCGGCCGTCATCGCGACGGCGTCCTCCCCGGTCTCCCGGTCTCGGCCTCGCCGACGACTTCGAAACCGTCGGTGAGCTCGACCACCATGCGCGCGGCGAGCCGGAACGGCTCCTGGTCGTCGACGATCAACACGCGAACTGGCATCTGAACCTCCAGCTCAAGCGTCGCAGAGGGCCTAGCGACTGACAGTGGTGCCAGCACCACTCCGGGCGGCCCCCACCACGCGGGAGAGCTCAGGATCGGTTCTGCTCGTCCGCCTCCCGACGCTCTTTCGACCCCGGCTTCTTGAGCGCGGCGGTTCGCGCCAGTTTGGCACGAAGGTCGCGCGGGGCCTCGGTGGAACCGTGGTCCGGGACGGGTTCCACCAGCCGGTCGAGCAGGTCCGATGCCGACTCCGGGCCGGCCGACGTCCCCACGGGCTGCAGCTCCGGAACGACGACGACCTCGGGCGATCCGCCGTCATCGCTCGACTCGACCTTGGCGACCTGCAGGGGATCCGGCTCCGGCGTGATGGGGTCGGGCGGCGGAACGATCGGGGCGGGCTCGGGCGGAGGCACGATGGGTGCCGGCTCTGGCTGCGGTGTTTCGACGACCGGCCTCTGCGGCGTGGCCTCGGGCGTTCCGACGACCGGCTCCGGCTGCGGCGCTTGCACGACGGGCGTCTGCGGAACGGGCTTCGGAGCCGGAACCGCGACCGGCTTCCGCTTCGGGGTCCGCCTCGGTGTCCTCTGCTTCTTCGGGACGACCAAGGAGCGGGCGCGTGGCGCCGGAGCGGGCTTGGCGGGCGCGACGGCCACGGCGTCGGGCTCGGGCGATGCAACGACGCTCGGCTCGGGGGTCTTGACCATGTTGGATACCATGGGGGTCGGCTGCGGCACCGGCATCCGACTCCGGCGTCCGGGTTGCGCCAGGGCCGCCAGCGCTTGCTGGAGTCGACCTTCCGCGCGCAAACGCGCAGCCTCGCTCGCGTCCAGCTTGTGCTGGAGCGATGCGGTCCGTTCCTTGATGCGATCGCCCGCCTGCTCGATCGTCACGGCGCGATCGACCTCTATCAACGTGAGGTCCTGCGGCACCGAGCCGGGGTAGAACGGCACCCCGGTCCCGATCTCGGCCAGCGGCTCGCGCATGGAAAGGAGAGAGAGCCCGAACGCCAAGAGCAACCCGAGCCCGATCGCGATCTGGTAGCCGAGCCATGAGGCGCGAACATCCGAGGTCAAGGCGCCATCGCGGTACTCGAACGAGGCGATGAGCGGCTGCGACCCGATCGCCGTGTACGAGTAGAAGGTCGCCGGCCCGGGCTCGTTCGTTGGGGTGCGGTGGGCGACGAGCCACGTGGGTGCGCCCGCAGCTGCGGTTGCCGCGTCGATGTCGTCGTCGTTGAGCGCGCCATCGGAGCCGACATCGTCGTTCGAGAGCGACGACCACTCGAGCACGTGGCTGGACGACCAGATCCGGATCGCCTTGATCCGATCGTCGTTCAGGAGGATCTGGTCGTGCACCTGTTCGGTGAGGGCGTCGCTGAGCGTTCCCGGAATCGCGGTCGATGCGGGAGCCGACTCGAGGTTCGGCTGGATCACCCGCTGGCTGAGGGCGGCATCGACGGCCGCGGTCTCGCGATGCCGCGCGTCGACAGCGCGGTGCTCGGCGGGGAAGGTCAGGACGAACAGAACGAGGAGCACCATCGTGAACGGCCACCACACCTTGGCGCTGAACTCATCCCGCGTGAAACGATCGATGAATCGCATCCCCGTGGCGTCCCTCCTCAGCCGCCCGACGGTTGAGCGTACCTTCCCAGGTCAGGTGGGTCGACGGCCGGAAGTCGGTCAGGCTGGCGAAAGGCCTACCCGCGTTCCTCCAGCGACAGCTGGAGGAACGCGCGCTCCACGACGAGGCGCGGATTGAGGTTGACGTCATCGGCGAGGGCCGCCCGCGCCTCCTCCATCGCGGCGAGACCGGCCACCGCCTTCAAGGGCGAGCCCTCCTCGACCGCCTCCCGGTCCGGGTTCAACAAGGTCTGGGCCGACACCCCGGTCCCGGCGGCGACGGCGTCGCGTAACAAGGAGGACGCCGCCATCAGCACGCGATCGAGACCGGATCGAGCCCCGGTACGCCTCCTCGGGCCGTCCCTTCTCGTCGAGGAACGGCGCCAGCTCGGCGTCGAGCTCGCGCCCGAGTCCCTTCTTGTGGTCGGCCGCCGCCGCGATCACCGCGTCGGCGGCCTGGAGCGCCCCCGCCGGCCCCGCGGCGCCGATCTCCAGCGCGCGCGCCGCCACGTCGCGGAACGCGAGCCCGTCGTCATCCACCGCCATCCGCCGCGCGCGACCGAGGTTCCCGCCGGCGAGGCGCGCGGCGAGCCGTGCCCGGGTCGGAGCGACGCCCTCGGCCTCGAGCTGTTCGACCACGAACGGCTCGCTGAGCGCCGTGAAGGTCACGATGTGGCACCGGCTCCAGATCGTCTCCGGGAGCTCGTGCGCCCGAGCCGACAGCAGGAGGAAGACGGCGTCGGCCGGCGGCTCCTCCAAGACCTTCAACAGCGTGTCGGCGGCGGCCGGGGACAGCCGGTCGGCTTCGCGGATCAGGAAGACCTTCCGGCCGGGTTCCGGCGCGGTCAGGTAGGCGGGATGCCACACCTCGTCGCGGACGGTGTCGACGTGGATATCGCGCCCCTCCGGCTCGACCACGAACTCGTTCGGATGCTGATCGCGGAGCGCGAGCCGGCAATCGCGGCACTCCCCGCACCCACCGTTCGCGCACAGGAGCGAGGCCGCGAAGGCCCTGGCGGCGAGCGACTTCCCCGAGCCCTCGGGTCCGGCGAAGACGTAGGCGTGATGCGGGCGTTCGGCCGCGCCGCGGAGGAACGTCGTCGCGGCGTCCTGTCCGGGCACCTGCTCGAGGACCGTCTGCACGCCGTCAAGACTAGCGACGTGCCCGGACAGAGCTACGGGGACGGCGCCACGCTGAGGTCGCAGGCGGGATCCTTGGGGTGGTCGATGCAGTAGTGGAAGTTCTAGAAGAGGGGTCCTTGATCAGCCTAGCTCGCCGGGTGGTGGTCATCGCGCTCGTGGACCGCCCGCTCCAGCGCCTCGCGCACCGAATCGAACACGGCCGCCGGCTCGCGGTCGGCGTCGACGACCACGAACCGCTCCGGATGTTCCTCCGCGATCTTGAGGTAGGCGTCGGCCACCTTCGCGAGGAACTGCTGGCCCTCCTGCTCCATCCGGTCGAGTGGTTCGTCCGACCGCGCCAAGCCGCGCTCCGGCTCGATGTGGAGGAGGATCACCATGTCGGGGAAGAGCCCCTGGGTCGCCCACACGTTGAGCGACAGCACGTCGGGCTCGCCGAGCCCGCGACCCCATCCCTGGTACGCGAGCGACGAATCGACGTAGCGATCGCAGATCACGACCTTGCCTTCGGCGAGCGCCGGCCGGATCACGCTGGCGACGGTCTGCGCGCGGGCGGCCGCGAACAGCAGCGCCTCGGCTCGGGCATCCACCCTTGCCGGAGCCCTCCACCCCTTCGAAGGCGATGAACAGGCCGGTGGCGGGCGGTCGCTTGAGTTTGGGCACGAGGGTGAGAGGGACGGGTCGCGACAGACGGTACCGCTTGAGCAGTCGCCTGGTGTTGATGCCGGCGGCGACGACCACCAAGCCGGCGACGGAGAGCGCGAGCCGCGTTCCCGACAGGTCGATCCGGTTGCCGCCGACGTGGAACTGATTCGCTCCCAGCGCGTCCGCGACCGACTGGAAGATCTGGGCCAATGCGGGAAAGGCCGCGAGCGACAGGAACAGGAACATCCGCGCCAGCGTCGTGAGCGCCCCGAAGGTCCGGCCGCGGAATTCGTCGACGACGTTCTCCTGCAGCAGCGTATAGCCGCTGACCCACGCGAGACCGCAGAAGGCGCCGAGCCACACCGTGAAGACGATCGCCCACGACAGGTTGGGCATGGTCGCGAGGACGAAGAGCGCCGCCGCCGCGGCGATCAGCGACCAGACGAACACGATCTCTCGATCGATCACCTTGGCGGCCTGCCCGGCGGTCGCGATCCCCAGGCCCATCCCGACACCGAACGCGGTCACCACGAGCCCCCAGCCCGAGGGGCCGGCCCCGAGGGTCGTCTGGACGAAGACCGGGCCGATCGCGAGCACCGCGCCGACCGCACCGAAGGCGACCACGATGCCGCCCGTCATGGCGGACGCGAGCGAGTTCTCACGGAGGAAGCTGATGCCGTCCTTCGTGTCGTGCCACACCCGCGACAGCGTGAGTCGTTCGGTCGCGTGACTGGGCTGCGTGCGGATCGCGATCCCGGCGACCATGCTCGCCGAGAACAAGAAGGTCCCGGCGTCCAGGAGCAGGGCGAGCGACTCCGGCTGCGCGGCGAGGGCGGGGATCCGGCCGCCCAGCCAGATAGACACGGCGGTGAGGGCGGCGAACACCGCGCCGCCGATCGGCAGGGTCGCGTAGGAGCTCAGAAGGACGAGCGAGTTCGCGTTCGTGAGCTGACGCCGTGGGACGAGGTTGGGAAGCGAAGCGTCGCGCGCCGGCCCCCAGAGAAGCGACAGGCATTCGATCGCGAACGACAGCAGGTAGATCGCCCACAGCTCACGAAGGAAGACCATCGAGAGGTACATCGCGCCGCGCGCGAGATCCGCCACGATCATCAGACGCTTGCGGTCGAGCCGGTCGACGAGCGTCCCCGCGATCGGACCGAACAGGAAGGCCGGCAGGGTCCTGGCGATCATCACGCCG
>WNGI01005080.1_pt1 | contig 12227 bp, 9 predicted proteins | sample 5400621 | NCBI WGS metagenome assembly WNGI01 (sample SAMN13153374, study PRJNA577476) | soil metagenome | isolation source: 20 cm soil or saprolite under Garry oak tree replicate 1 | place: USA:California | collected 2016-06-15 | reverse complement strand
TTCAGGTAATAATAAAACCCGCAGGCCACGGTGATCACACCGACGACCACGAGCGTGATCTGGCGCTGAGCGATTGCGGCATAGAAGATGAAAAACTTTCCCAGGAAACCCGCCGTGAACGGCACCCCCGCAAGTGAGACCATGCCGATCAGCATGGCGAACGCGAGAAAGGGCGAGCGTTTGCCCAATCCATCGAAATCGGAAATCCGGTCGCCGGTTTGTTGCGCTACGATGACCAGTACTGCGAAGCTCAACAGCGTCATGAGCAGGTAAGCGACGAGATAAAAAACAACCGCAGCTCCGTCGAAACACGCCACTCCGATGAGGAGATAGCCCGCGTGCGCGATGCTCGAGTAGGCCAATAATCGTTTTAGATTACCCTGCGGAAGCGCGGCGAGGTTTCCGTAAATGAGGGTCAAGAGCGCAATCAGAACAATCAATCGTTGCATTTGCGGGAGGATCAGAAATGGGCGCAGGACACGCAGTAGCACGACAAAACCCGCAGCCTTCGAGCCAACGGAAAGATAGGCAGTAACGGGCGTAGGAGCGCCTTGATAAACATCCGGCACCCAGATTTGAAACGGCACAGCCGCAATCTTGAAACCGAGCGCGACGAGGACAAGTACCATCCCGAAGAGCGCTGCGCCGCGATCTGTATTTGGATCTGCCAACGCGACCGTAATGCGCTGTAGATTTGTCTGGCCGGTCACTCCGAAAATCCAGGTGATTCCATAGACGAGAAATGCCGTAGAGAGGGCGCTAAGCACCAGATATTTTACTCCCGCTTCCAGCGTCGTCGGGTTGCGCCGGGTGAAACTGACGAGCACATAAAACGAGATCGTGACGAGCTCGAGCGAAATGAAGATAAAGACAAAGTCGATGGCCGACGCCATGTACATGAGCCCCGCGCATGTGAAAATAGGAAGCGCGAAAAATTCGCCGAGACTCGAATAGATCTTTGATCCGGCTACCGAGCTTTCCACTACCGGCGCGTAATCGATCATCATGATGAGAACAAGAATCGTTGTCAGCAGTGCGAATTGCTTAAACAGGATCGACAACGGATCAGCCGTATAAAAATTCCAGAACCCGGTGGCTTGATCGGGCGGCACCGTTGGCGTGACAAAGAAGGTGGCGATGAGCACCACCGCGAGACCGGCGATTCCGGCAAAAGCGAAAAAGCGTTTGTCAATCTTCGCGGCAAACGCTTCGGCCATCAGGATCACCATGCCAAGCACCAGCACCGCAATCTCGAGTTCTGGCGCGGTAATCATGGTGATTTATTCGAGGTGAGATAAGTGCGAAATGCAGGCGTGACGATTCGCACAAACGACTGCGGAAAAAATCCGTAGCATAGCAGTGCGGCGACAAGCAACGTCACTGGCACGCGCAGCCCTGGTCGAAGATCGACAAGCCCTTTCCAGCGCTCGCCGAGCGTTCCCATAAAAGTTTTACGATAGGCGCGCAGCATATAAACCGTCGAGATTACCACGCCCCAGAGTCCAAGAACGGTCGCGATTTGGAAAATGTGAAAACGCTCCATTTCCCAGCCGTTTTGGAACGCCCCAAAGAAAATCATGAGTTCGGCCGCAAAGTTGGCGAAGCCGGGAAGACCAATCGCGGCGAACGCACCGAGCCCAAACGCAAGGCCAGCAAAGGGCATCACTTTCCCGAGACCACCGAGATTTTCGAGAAGCAATGTGCCGGTACGTTTGCGCAATTCCCCTGCGATCCCAAACAGCAGCGCGATCGAAAGGCCATGGGCGAATATCAAAGCGGCAGCGCCCGTCACGCCGAGAATGTTGGCGCTGGCAATCCCAAGAAAGATGTAGCCCATGTGCATGACGCTCGAGTAACCGAGCATCCAATCGAGGCGCTTCTGTCCGATGGTGACGAGCCCGACATAAATGATGTTACCAAGAAGCAACACCACAAGCAGACTAGTCCAATGGCGCGCCCCCTCCGGCAGCAGCGGAGTGGCCAGACGCAGCAAACCATACAGCCCAAATTTCTTGAGCACACCTGCGTGCAGCATCGCCGCCGGCGCCGGCGCGGACGCATAAGCTTCCGGGGCCCAGGTATGAAACGGAAAAAGCGAAACGAGAATTCCGAAGCCGATTAGCAGCAGTAAATAGATATGGCGCTGCGCCTCCGCTGAGATCTGGCTCAAGGCGGCGGCAGCTTTCAACGCACGAATGTCGAAGCTGCGCGATTGAACGGGAACGCTCTGATAAAGCAGAATCAAGCCGATCAGCAAAATAAAACTACCGATCGCGAGATAAATTGTGATCTTCCACGCCGCTGCGCTCCGATTCCCGCTGCCCCAAATTCCGATTAACAAAAAGGTGGGGATGAGCGCAAGCTCGTGAAACGCATAAAAGAAAAACAAGTCGATCGAGGCAAATGCGCCGATTGCCCCACCGGAGATTAACAAAAGGCAGGCATAGAACGCATTTTCGTACTTGTCGATCTCACCAGTGAACCAAACGGCGGCCAGAGTGACGATTCCGGCGAGTAACACCATTGCCAGGCTCAACCCGTCGATCCCGATGGTGAAACTCAGATGCCACTCGGGCGATATACTAACTGAGGTGACCTGCTGAAAATCACGCTGGCCCAGTTGGAACGAAGCGAGGAGAAGCAACGTCGTCGCAAACGTCAATACCGATGCGGTCAACGCCGTCTTGCGGGCAGGCGCGCCGGCCATGATTAGGATCGCCGCAACGATCGGGCAGAAAATGGCGAACAGGACCATTAGTGGAAAACGGTGAAATAGATGAGGGCGACGATGCCCAAGCCGAAGAGGAACAAATAAGCTTGGAGGTTTCCCACCTGAACCAGCCGTAACAGCGCGCCGATTCCCCATGTTCCGCCACTGGTTCCGCCTACCGCACCGGTGTCGATGATCCATCGATCAAAGAAAGCGGAGATGCGCGCGAGGAGTTCCTGGGTCCAATCAATCAGCCAGCTGTAAAATTCGTCGAAATAGAACTTTTGCTGTAGAAGCTCGACATCAAACGGTTCGCTTGTTCGGTTGCGGTAGATTGCAATCGCAAGTCCGCTCCCAACGATCAGCGCAACGAGCGCGAGCGCAGGAACAAGGATTGCGACTTTCTCAATTGGGAGCGCGAGGAAATTCCGCGCGAAGAATGCAAACCCTCCTAGCATCGCCAACAGCGCGAGCACGACTAACGGAGCGGTCATCACGAATGGTGATTCATGGCTCTCGCGGGCGATTCCGCTGCGTGGTTTGCCGAAGAAGACGATTACTAACAAGCGCATAACGTAGAAGGCGGTCAGAAACGCCGTGAACAAACCCACGATGAAGATTGGAATGTTACGTTCGTAGGCGAGCGCCAGAATTGCATCCTTGCTAAAAAATCCGCTAAAAGGCGGACAGCCGATCAGTGCCAGCGCGCCAACAACGAAGGTGAGAAATGTGATCGGGAGATTTCGGGAAAGGCCGCCCATTTTCCAGATGTTCTGTTCGTGATGGAGCATCACGATGATGGAGCCAGCGGCGAGGAAGAGGAGCGCTTTAAAAAACGCATGGGTAAAAAGGTGAAACATGGCCGCGTCATTTGAGGCGAGACCCACCGCCATTACCATGTAGCCAAGTTGTGAGAGGGTGGAATAGGCGAGGATACGCTTGATGTCGTTTTGCTGCGTTGCGATCAAGGCAGCGAGCACAGCGGTGATCGTGCCAATCCAGGCAACGACGAGCAGCGCGGTCTGCGAAGCCTGAATAATGAATGCAACACGCACCAGCATGTAAACGCCGGCTGCGACCATCGTGGCGGCATGGATCAGTGCCGAGATGGGCGTTGGGCCTTCCATCGCGTCCGGCAACCAAACGTGCAGCGGAAACTGCGCCGATTTTCCAACCGCGCCGCAGAAAATCAAAAGTGCTGTAATTGTCAGAAAGGCCGGATGATTCGTCAGCGCTAACAATCGGGGAGCGATCTCGCTGAAAACGACCGAGCCGGTCGCCATCCAAACCATCAGAATCCCAAGCATGAATCCGAAATCGCCGATGCGAGTCGTGATAAATGCCTTCTTTGCCGCATCCGCGGCCGCGTCGCGATAGAACCAGTGGCCGATCAAGACATATGACGTGAAGCCGACAAGCTCCCAAAAAATGAACAGCATCACGAAGTTGTTCGCGAGAACGATGCCGAGCATCGCGAACATGAAGAGCGACAGTGCCGCGAAATAACGGGATTTGCCTTCGTCATCTCGCATGTAGCCGAGCGAATAGATATGGATCAGAGATCCGATGCCTGAGACCAGGACGAGCATCGTTTTGCTGAGATTATCCAATACAAAGCCAAACGGGACTTTGAAGACCCCGCCGAAGTCGATCCAGTTGAACTCTGGCGCCGAAATACCTGATTGCCTGAAGATCAAACAACTGCAGACGAAGCTCCCCAGCACCGCCGCGACGGAAATAAAACTGCTCAGCGCTTTCCATCGATGCGTGAACAACGTGATTACCGCCGAGCTGAACAACGGCGCGAGAAGAATTAGCCACGGGACTACTGCCATAGGAGTTTCGGGCCCACTAAACACGCGAACAGACGCGAAGACTTCAGAGGTAAACATCGACAGGTTCTCGCTTTCTGGTGATGAGGCGCTCGTATTCCATTTTTGGATAATGGCCGAAGTTCACGAACAGACCGAGTGCGCAGCTGGTTGCGCTGAGATAGTTCAACAGCTGCGCGCGATGCTCATCGGCCAAGGCAGAGACGGCTTTGATTTCGACAATGATCGTACCGTAACAAATGAAGTCAGGCATGAACGTTTGAACGAGCGTATGGCCGCGATATTGCAGGGTCTGCGTCGGTTTTGAGAAAAGGGAATTTTTTGCGATTCAAGTTCGATCTCCAGGCACTCGTGATAAACCGGTTCGAGGAAGCCGCAGCCCTTCTCTTTGTAAACGGCAACGCACGCGCCGATGATGGCGTAGCTTTCGTCTTTGTAAATCAAATCTGATGTTGCTTCCTTTCGTGTCATTCGTGTGTTTCGTGGGCTAAAATTTCAGGCTGGTTATATCTTTGACGTCAGTGGTTCGCCGCGCGCGAAAGAGCGCGACGATGATGGCGAGTCCTACGGCGACCTCAGCCGCCGCGACCGTGATGATAAAGAAAACGAAGACCTGCACGTTGTAATCAGGCAAACCAGTAGGTTGAATGCGAAATCTTGAGAAGGCGACGAGCGATAAATTTGCCGCGTTTAACATCAGCTCCAGCGACATCAGGATGATGATGAGATTGCGGCGCAACATCACACCGGCGAAACCGATCGCGAAAAGGATGCCGCTAACGATGAGATAATCGCCGAGGGTGACCATGCTATCGAGGTTCCCGTCTGCTCAAGAGAACCGCGCCGATCGTCGCCACCAGCACCAGAACCCCGATGATTTGGAATGGCAGATTGTAATTCTCGAAAAGCAACGACCCAACGTTGCGGACATCGTCGGTTGTCGATCTTGCCAGAGGAGGAAAAGTTTGTCCGGCAGATTTAAGATGGCCGATTACATAAAAAATCTGGATGAGCAAGGCGAGCGCGACGGCGATTCCGCCGGCCGAGGCCAGCCAGTTAATGTGGCGTCCTTCTTCGGCGCGAAGATCGAGAAGCATGATGATAAAAAGAAAGAGCACCATCACGGCGCCGGCATAAACCAGGACTTGAATGATGCCGATGAAGTAGGCATCGAGCGACATGAAGAGCGCGGCTAGCCCAAGGAATGAAACGACGAGACTGAGCGCGCTCGCGACCGGATTGCGGTTGATGACCACAGCGGCGCCAAAGATCAGCATCAAAAGCGCAAAGATCCAAAATAGGAACGGAGGCATGACGGCGCACTAATGGAGTAATGGAGTCATGGAGTAGTGGAGTATTGAATTCTCTCCGACGGGCACTCGATTACTCCAATGCTCCAGGACTCCAGTTTGCTTCATTTCTTCTCGTTCCATTTCAAGACAACGCCGTGCATCACGCCGCCGATTTTCAGCAACTTTTCCTTGTTATGCACCATATCAGCCCGCGTGAATCCAGTGATGGCGTAGTCTTTGCGCAGAAAAATCGCCTGCTCGGGACAGACCTCCTCGCACATCCCGCAGAAAATGCAGCGGATCATGTCGATATCGAATTCCTCGGGGTATTTTTCGACTTTGGCGAAGCGGTCCGTCGAAGGAATTTCGCCCGGAATAATTTTGATCGCGCGCGGCGGACAAATAAATTCGCATAGCTGACAAGCCACGCAGCGCACACGACCGTCCGAGTCTCGCACGAGCGCCGGTGCTCCGCGATAATGGTCGGGCAGGCTACTGTCCCATTTTTCCTCGGGATATTGCATCGTGACCTTCGTGCGTCCGAGCAGCATGTTTTTGAAATGCTTCAGGGTGATGGCAAGGCCGGCGACGATTGCAGGGAGGTACATTCGCTCGCGCCAGTTGAGCTTTGGTCGTGAAACGGTAACGGTCATCTTAAAACCGCCCAGGAAACAAGCGAAGGAACCCGAAAACCTTGGTCAAATCATTCATGAAATTTTTTCGTGTCATTTTGTGTGTTTAGTGGGCAAAAGCTAAAATCCCGGCAGCGATGAAGATGTTGACGAGTGCGATCTCGAAAAAGAACAGCCAGCCGAGCCGCATGAGTTGATCGTAACGAAAACGCGGGAGCGTCCAGCGAACCCAGATAAAGAAAAAGAGTAGCGCAGTTACCTTCGCGAAAAAGGTGACGATGTTAAATAAACCTCCCATCACGCCACGCCAGCCCGTGGCGGATCCATCGACAAGAACCCAGTGAAAGCCACCATGCAATGATGGAAGCGGCAGATGCCAGCCGCCGAAAAACAAAGTTACGATGATAGCCGAGCCTGTGATCATGGCTGCGTATTCGCCGAGAAAAAAGAGCGCGAACTTCATTGACGAATATTCTGTGTGGTAACCACCCGCGAGCTCCTGCTCGGCTTCGGGAAGATCGAAAGGCAATCGATTCGTCTCCGCGAAAATAGCGATCGCAAAAACGACGAATGAAACGAGCATGGGAATTGCGAGCAACCACTTCCATGGATTCATCCAGTCGCCGATGAAAGGTGCGATCATCCAGCCGTGCTCAATTTGATAGCGGACGACGCTGGTCAGGCGCAAATTTCCGACGAGCAAAAAAATTGGAATGACCGCCAGTCCAAGCGACAGCTCATAGGAAATCATTTGCGAACTGGAACGCACACCGCCGAGGAATGGATATTTGGAATTGGACGCCCAGCCGGCGAGAACAATCCCGTAAACCCCCAATGAAGCGATGGCGAACACGTATAAAATTCCGACGTTGATGTCCGCGATCACCATTGGAACGCCGAAAAGCGTGCTGCCAAATGGAACGACCGCGATCGTGATGATTGCCGGCATCATCGCAAGACACGGAGCGAGCCAGTAATAAAACGTGTTTACGTGGCGCGGACTGAAATCTTCTTTCAGCAGCAATTTGAAAATGTCGGCAATCGGTTGAAAAAGACCTGCAGGACCGACCCGATTTGGACCCCTCCGATCCTGAATAAATGCGCTGACGCGCCGTTCTGCGTAAACGCTGTAGGAGACCATCGGCAGGATCACGAGGAAAAGGATTCCGACAATCTTGAGCAGCGAGGTGATGATCAGAAAATAATCCATCTCGATCTCCTAGCTCTAGTGTGTTGTAACAGGAGCAGCTTTACAACGACCGATCTTTTACAGAATTTCGACGGCCGATCAGCCAGGGGCTGCAGCGCCTGCTTTCGCCAGCGGATAACACACGGCGTGTCGCCAGGGTACACATCAAGTGCGCTGAGGCCAGCGCGCACTACACCACTGAGGACTGCAAGTTGGATGGCAGAGCCTAACGCCCTGGCGGTCTTTCCGATTCCGCTTTTTCGATATCTTTCGCCGCTGGATCGACGGGCGGAGGAGGGGATTCGTGCGCGTGCGCGACTTGCACGCCGAGGTCGCCGATTTTGCTCAAGCTCAATCCGGCGAATTGTGGAACGGCTTCTGCCATCTGCCGAAAAACATCTTCGATCAAATAGATGCTGTTCTGACCGGAACACGCCTGGATCAAGTCGCGCAAGATTTCCCAATCATTCCGCGCCTGGCCCGGTGCGCGCACGGCGCGATTGAGCCGTTGCAGACGGCCTTCGCCGTTGATCATCGAGCCACGTTTTTCCGCGAAGGCAAACGAAGGGAACACCACCGTCGCATGTTCCGTCGCAGCGTTTGGCAGAATGTCCATCACGATGAAGGCCGAGAGATTTTCGAGGTCTCCGGCCGAAATTCCCAATCGCATTGGGTTTTCGCCGAGGGTGATCAGTGCTTTCACGCGGCCAGAACTCACGGCCTCCGCGATGGTGGGTAATTTCGCGCCTGGCTGCGAGGTCACGCCGAGCAATTGAGCGCCGTTCGTGTTCGGGTTGCGATCTTCGCTCACAAGAATATCATCGCCGAGACCGGTGCGCGGCACGATGTCGATCAACTGAACGTCGAGCGTCTTCGCGAGTTGACGCGTCAGCCAAAGTTCTTCATTGGTCATCCGCCCCGAAGCGATGATCGCGATTTCCGGGCCGGAGAACTGTTTCAACTGGAGCGCTGCTTGCGCGATCGCGACTTGCCAATCGGCGGCGACAAGTTCTTTTCCGGAGACTATCTGCGGCTCGAGCAATCGTCGTTCCGATTGAATATAATCGAAGTTGAGCCGGCCGTAATCGCACATCCAGCACGAGTTCACCGCATCGTTCTCCCGCGGGGTTTGCCGGTAAATGACATCTTCGCGCGTGCCGATGATTGTGTTGCAGCCAGTGGCACAACTCGTGCAGATACTTTTTGTTTCTTTCAAAAACCAGACGCGCATCTTGAAACGAAAATCGGTCGAGGTGAGCGCGCCGACCGGGCAAATATCGACGGTGTTAAGGGAATAATTGTTCTCTAGCTGGTTGCCGGGATGCGCGGTCAGCACGGTGTAACTGCCGCGATCGACAAATCCGAGCACGTCATCCTTCGCGATTTCCTGGCAAAACCGAATGCAGCGCGAGCAGAGAATGCAGCGCTCATCATCGAGCGTAACGCGTGGCCCGAGTACCACGTTTTTCGGTTTCTTTACTTTGTTCTCGAGAAACCGCGACTCACTTGTGCCATAGTCCACACTGAATTCTTGCAAGCGGCATTCGCCAGCCTGGTCGCAAATCGGACAATCCAGCGGATGATTGATGAGCAGAAATTCCATTACGCCGCGCTGACACTCCTTCACCAACGGCGAATTCGTACGCACGCCGATGCCTTCGGCGACATCCTGTGCACAGGAAATTTGCGGACGCGGCATCCAGTTGATCACTGGTTTGCCGTCGGGGCCCAGCTCAGGTTTGCGGTCAGGACCGAGCCTGGGCATTCCCATCTCGATCAAGCACATTCGGCAATTGCCCGGTGAACTGAGCTTCTTGTGATAGCAATAACGTGGCACGTAACTGCCTGCCTGTTCGCACGCCTCGATTACGCGCGTGCCTTTGGGGAACTGATGCCACACACCGTCGATCTGGACGTTAAACATCTGCGGCGATGAAGCTGGATCGGCCATTATCTTCTCGTCATCGTGTCCATGGTCTTGCTCGTAATCGACAAATATCGATCACGATCACGAGCATGAGCACGACCAAGAGGTCTCATCTTCAGATTGTCCCTGCGGCGCCGGCTTTTTCCCAGCCCGGATCGTGGGCGAGGGGAGCAATGGCAATCTTTTCCTCTTCAATCAATTCGCCCGGCGTGTATTCAGGGGGAAGTGGCGGTGGCATTGGTTTTTTGGCGCGCTCGGCAAATTCTTCCCGGAATTTCTCGACAAAACTTTGCGTCGGCCAAGCGCATGCTTCGCCAAACGCGCAAATCGTACGGCCGGCGATGTTGTCGCCAATGGTTTTGAGTGTCTTTGGATCTTCCGTTACGCCCCCGCCAAGTAACATGCGGTCGGTTATTTTTTTCATCCAAAGCGAGCCTTCCCGGCAGGGCGTGCATTGGCCACAGCTCTCGTGCGCATAGAACTCGTTGATGTTATTGAGCGTCCAAACCATGTCGCGGGAATCGTCGAGCACGATCACACCGCCGGAACCGGCCATCGAACCTGCTGCGGTGAGCGAATCGAAATCCATCGGTATGTCATCGATCGACATCTCGCGTTCGATGGTCGATCCATCGGGTTGCTTTTGCTTGAGCTTGAGTCGCTCATCCGCTCGTAACACTTTGGCTGAGCTCCCGCCTGGGATCACCGCCTTCAGTTTTCGCCCCGGTTTCAATCCGCCAGCGATTTCGTGGATCAACTGGCCCATGGTCACTGCGCCAACTTCGATTTCAAAATAACCGGGCTGCTGCACATCGCCGCTTACACAAACAATGCGCGTTCCGGTGTTATTCTGCTGTCCCAGTCGCGCATACTGTGCGCCACCCATCGCGATAATGTGTTTCACGTGGCAAAGCGTTTCGACGTTGTTCACGATTGTCGGGCACATGTAGAGACCAAGCACGGCCGGGAAATAAGGTGGTTTAATGCGGGGATACCCGCGTTTGCCTTCGAGCGATTCGATCAAGCCAGTTTCTTCGCCGCAAATGTAGGCACCACCGCCGCGATGAATGTAAATCTCGACATCGAAGCCGGAGCCGAGAATGTTCTTGCCGAGAAAATTGTGTTCGCGTGCTTCTTCGATGGCGCGTTCAAGGATTTTCGCGCCTTCCGGGAACTCGCCTCTTATATATATGTACGCTGTCCGTGCGTTCAGCGCGAAACAGGAGATCAGAATTCCTTCGAGCAGTTGGTGCGGATCTTCGTGGATGATATATCGGTCCTTGAACGTGCCCGGCTCGGATTCATCTGCGTTGCAGATCAAATAGACCGGTTTCTTCTCATCGGGCTTGATGAAGCTCCACTTCACGCCGCACGGAAATCCGGCGCCGCCGCGCCCGCGCAACCCGGAGCTCTTGATCTCATTGACGATCTCGATGCGCGACATCGTGATTGCCTTCCGTAATTGTTCATAACCGCCATCACGCAGGTAGGTATCGATGTCGATCTTCCAATCGTCGCGTCCGATATTTTTAAAAATCAGGCGGCGTTCGAGCGGATGAGGAGATGTTTGATGTTTGATGTTTGATGTTTGATTTCGGAGAAGCTCCAGCGCGGATTCGGCGCGTACATTTTCGCACAGGTTTTCGCCGATCATGCACACGGGCGCGGTGCCGCAACTTGCCAGGCATTCGACAAACTCGATGCTGTAATTTCCATCAGGGCTCACCGAAATGGGATTGTTCATTCCATCGCTCTGACGGTGTCGCTCAATTCCAGCCGCCGCGCATAAATTTTCCATCAGCTGATAACTACCGACCATCGCGCAACTGAGCGTACGACAAACACGGATATGGGTTTTGCCGGCAGGCTCCGGGCGAAACATCGGATAGAATGTGACCAGCTCGAAAATATTGATCGGCTGCAATTCGAGTTTCGCGGCGATCCATCGCACCCCTTCATCGCTGACAAAGCCGAAGCGTTCCTGCCACAAATGCAGCAGTGGCATCGCCGCGCTTCGCCGGTTCGAGTCCACGAAAGCGGAAGACTAGTCGGACAACGTGCTGTCTTTTGACTGCACTTTGTCGTCTTTAAAAACGATCGTCACCGTGTCTTTGCCCTGCCGGTAAACGTAGGTCGTTTTTTTCATGATAACGAAATCCTCGTTGCTGATGGAAGTGGGCGGCCCAAGGACCGATTCCACCTGCTTTTTCGACATTCCCTCGGCCACCTCATCGACATTCGCTTTGGTGATTCGCTTGCCTGGAGCGCATGCGCTCAAACCAACCAGACTCAATGCGATCAGCGCTGTGATCGCAATTCGCGGCATTGATCTAAAAATCGGCATATTCATCTGTCGCATTCGCCCATGACGAAGTCCAGACTGCCCAGCACAGCGGGCACGTCGCTCACCATGCAGCCTGGCAAAAGCTCGGGCAGGATGCTTAGGTTCACAAACGACGGGGCGCGAATTTTCAGCCGGTACGGCACGCCGCCGCCCTTGCTATTGATGTAAAAGCCGAGCTCGCCTTTTGGATTTTCCGCCGCGAAATAAACTTCGCCCGGCGGCGCGTCGAGTCCTTCCGTCACGACGATGAAATGATGGATCAACTCTTCCATCTTCGTCATGACCTGCGATTTTGGCGGCG
>WNGI01019636.1_pt1 | contig 12229 bp, 6 predicted proteins | sample 5400621 | NCBI WGS metagenome assembly WNGI01 (sample SAMN13153374, study PRJNA577476) | soil metagenome | isolation source: 20 cm soil or saprolite under Garry oak tree replicate 1 | place: USA:California | collected 2016-06-15 | reverse complement strand
AGAAACTAATCACTGTATTCATCAGGATCGCTATCAGCGCGACCACAATCATTGGTGTGCTTTGCACTGGTTCGGGATGACGCAGGCGGATGCTGACTTCCCAGAAGATCAGCAGTGCGATCACGACAAGAGACACGGCGTTAACCAACGCCGCGAGAATGCCGACACGGTGATAGCCAAACGTGCGCTGCGCTGTGGAGGGTTTTTGCGCGAACCAGATGCCATACCACGAAAACACGAGGGCAAAGGCATCGGCGAAGTTGTGGCCGGCGTCCGACAACAGTGCGAGGGAGCCTGAGAAGTAGCCTGTAGTTGCTTCCGCTGCCACAAAGAGCGAGGTGATAAGAATCGAAAGCGACAACCGGCGTCCCGTTAAGGCTGCACTGTTATAGTGGCGGTGTCCCATTCGCTTCTCCGGAGAGGCTGAACTGTGATTTCTTTAAAGTCGCGGCAAGCCGCTATGATGCGGAAAAGTTCTCGGTTGACATCAGCGGACCAGGACGCAAAATCTTTTGGCGCTGACGGCCCGATCGTGGCACGTCTCTGCTGACGGATAGTCTCTCGACTCCGGCCGTCGGCACTAAAGATAGCCACTCAACTGTCTCCAATTCGTTCGATCAAACCCTTCCGTTTCAGGATGGTGATGATCGTCTGTGCAATATCATCAAGTGGCAACAGACTTGTATCAATTGAAAGGTGGTAGTTGTTAGCGCAGGTCCATTCGTGGTTAGTCATCTCTGCAAAATATCTTTCGCGCATCTCGTCTGACTCTTTGATTAGCGTGCCGGCGCTTTGCCGGTCCAAATCTCCATAGACTTCCATAACACGCCTGATGCGAAATTTCAGTGGCGCGTGGCAGTAGATGCTGAACATCGCCGGATGTCGCGGCAGCACATAAACGCCGGCCCACCCGATGACGACACAGTCGTGCTTGCCCGCAATTCGTCGTAGTATCTCGGTCTGTTTTTCAAAGAGCTGCTCGTCCGAAAATGTTCTGAGTGGCGGCGGGTTGTAGGGCGAATCAGGAGTGCCAAACGTCAACCCGCCCAGAATTCGTTCCCAGAATGAGGAGACCCTTTCCGCCCGCGAAGCTATCGTCTCGTCTTCGCACCCAAACTCCTGCGCTGCCAGATGAAGCACTTCGCGGTCAACGTATTTGAACCCCAGATGGGTGGCCAGAACCTGCCCGATATACGAGCCGCCGGCTCCCAGTTGTCGGGAAATAGTGATGGTGGTTTTCATCGCTTCGACTGACATCCTAACTGCGGATCGCTTCGCAGGGTCCCTGTAACGCATAACGCAAACTGTTGGTTTGCAACTGCTTGCGACATTGCGCCTGGCACCCGTCGGTGCAAGCTAACAGCTTGCGTTAGTTATCGCGAATTCAACTTCGAACTGCAACAGGGTGCGACATGTCATGTCAGGGAAAACATTACTGATTTATCAGAACCGCGAGCGGTAGCGACCGGCCAAAGGCTCAATGTGGTTCTGCCTTGCGAATCGCCATTGTGTAGCCAGAGTAGTGAAGTTTGAGCCTTTGGCCGGTCGCTACCGCTCGCGGTTCTGATGCCGAAAGATGATACCAAAGGTCCCACACGCAACCAGGGCCTAATTGCACTTCAAACTTGAATTCGCATATCTCGCTGGATGCTTTCCAGCACGCCAGTCAATGCATTGGCACGGGCGCCTTTCTTCGCTTGACGCGAGCAAATAGAAAGACCATGGGAATGCATATCACGCATAAGAACGCGAGCAACCGGAAATTGTCGATGTAAGACATGACGGTAGCCTGCCGTACGAGCGTCCCATAAATGGCGCCATAGGCCTGCTGCGATGCGGCTGAACCTGCCTGTGAACACTCCGGACGCGTTCCCCATCTGATCATTCGCCAGCGTTCCCATCGCCATCGTAGTCAAGGGAACAAAAACAAAACCCATCGCAAAGCCGCTCATGATGCCCGGCCAGACAATGCTGCCCATAGAGATTTGCAAATTAATATCGCTGAATAAATAGGTCGAGAACGCCAGCAGGCCAAAGCCAAACAGTAGCAGATAGCGCCCGTTTATCTTACCGATAAGTCTGCCGACAATAATCATTGAAGCGATTGAGCCAAGGCCGCGCGGGCTAACCGCCAGTCCGCTTTGCAGCGCCGGATATCCCAGTAGCGTCTGCAGGAAGAGCGGCAACAGGGCGATCGTTCCATACAGCACTATTCCGAGCACAGTCATCAGAGCGGTGCCAACCGCAAAATTTCGATTAGCCAAAATACGTAAGTTGACAATCGGCTCTTTCGAACGGAGCTCCCAGATGATGAACGAAATGAACATTACGGCCGCAAACACGGCGCCAAAGGTAATCAGGGACGATGAAAACCATTCCTCTTCCTGTCCCTTATCCAAAACCAACTGCAGCGATCCCAGCGCGAGCGCCATCAGGCCAAAACCAATATAGTCGATGCGGCCAGGACGTTGCTGTTTGATATAGGGCGGGTCTTCGACAAAGGCCCTGGCCATCAAGACTGCAATGATTCCGACCGGCACATTAATGTAAAAGATCCATCGCCAGGAATAATTGTCGGTAATCCAGCCACCGAGTGTTGGCCCAATGATCGGCGCGACAACAATGCCCATGCCAAATACCGCCATCGCCGATCCCCGCTTTTCGGTCGGAAAACTTTCCAGAAGCACAGCTTGTGCAATCGGCTGCAGCGCACCGCCACCGGCGCCTTGCAGGATGCGAGCAACAATCAACATGCCCAGGCTCGCAGCCGCGCCACACAAGGCCGACGAAGCAGTGAAGATCACAATGCAAAAGATCAGAAAATTCTTACGGCCGAAATAACGACCCAACCAGTTGGTTGCGGGTAGAATGATTGCATTCGAGACAAGATAACTGGTCAGTACCCAGGTCGATTCTTCCGGAGTCGCGGAAAGATTGCCGGCGATGTGGGGCAGGGCAACGTTTGCCACTGACGTATCGAGCACTTCCATGAAAGTCGCCAGCATTACCGAGGCCGCAATCAACCATGGATTAAAACTCGGCGCCCATTCTCCCGCCGCCGCCGCAGGCCGCGTTCTCGCTGCAACACGAAATCGCTCTGCCAGACTACTCATGTTGCTTTCCTAACCTTGGCCTTTGCTGCGAAGGTATGACAATCCATCCGGGTAAACCAATAACCAATACGCCCGTTTAGAAGCGGACTTGTCCCCCTCGCCATCGCGCATCGTTTAGAAAGCGGACTTGTCCGCCCGCGCGTGGCGGGGCACAAGTGCCCAATCTAAACGGATTCTTTATCTGGCCGGTGCCACAGTTAACAGTTCCCTGCGCATACAAATAACTAACACGTCCGTTTAGAAAGCGGACTTGTCCGCCTCGGCGACGCGGGGCACAAGTGCCCAATCTAAACGGATTTTTAATTTGGCGCTCATCTCACTTTCACCTGTGGCACAACCGACATGCCGGGCGCCAGCAGATGTTGCGGGTCGGGAGGCTCATCGAAAACTATCTTTACCGGAATACGTTGGACCACTTTTACGTAATTGCCGGTAGCGTTCTCGGCGGGTAGCAGACTGAAGCGAGCGCCAGTGCCGGCTTGAATGCTGTCCACATGCGCTTTGAAAATCTTGCCGGAGTAGGCATCGACTGTTATTTCGGCTGACTGACCCGGTCTGATTTTCCCGATCTGACTTTCTTTGAAATTTGCTGTCACCCAAACGTCGCCCGGGACTACTGCCATCAAGGGCTGCCCCACCTGGACCAGCGCGCCAACTTCCACTGCCTTGCGCGTCACGCGACCAGCCTCAGGCGCATAGATTTTTGTATAAGAAAGTTCCAGCTCAGCCTGGTCCAACGCCGCCCGCAGGCTCTCTAGGGTGGCGCCGGCGGTTTGCGCCTGCGCTTCGCTAACGGCGACTTGCTGCGGGGCTGTATTTGCTTGCGCCAAACGACCTTGAGCTTCGCCAACTTGAGCCTGCGCGCCCGTGATCTGCGTCTGCGCCTGCTGGGCGGTATGTCCCTGGGCTAATTCCGCTGAACGGGCTTCGTTAACCTTTGCTTCAGACGCCGCAACTCTTTGCCGCGCAGCGTCTACCTGCGCATCAGCGGTACGAGCAGCGGCGACAGCAGCATCCAGTTGTTGTCGCGAGATCTCGTCTTTGCTGTAAAGCTCCTGATAACGGCGCACGTCGGCGTTGGCACGCGCTGCTTGCGCCAGAGCGGCATTAAGTTCGGCCCGAGATTGATCGACACTTGCGCGCGCGCTCGAGACGGCGGCGGCCGCCTGGCTAATCCGGGTGTGTTCGGCGGCGGCGTTGGCCTGTGCTCCTTGCACTCCGGAGCGTGCCAGGCGCACACCGGCCGCTGCCTGTTGCACATTGGAGCTCGTGTTCGCACGAGTGAGGGTCACCTGGGATTGAGCCTGACGCTGTTGCGCCAAACCAGCATCCAGCGCAGCTTTTGCCTGGGCCACCTTTGCCTCGTAGTCGCGCGCATCCAACTCGGCAAGCAGGTCGCCTGCCTTCACCTGTTGATTGTCGGTGACATAAAGCTTGGCGACGTAGCCTGAGGCTTTGGGACTTACTTGAATGATGTGTCCGTCAATAAACGCATCGTCGGTAGTTTCGTGAGAGCGCGCGTAAAGCCAATAGTCGATGCCAAAGATAGCCACAAGCAGGAGCACAATGATCGCGCCGATCAAAAATGCCGGACGTTTGTAGAGCGGTCGTGGCTTGTAGTGTGGATGTCCGTTGCCATCGTCGTCATCGCTCAAGGTCCGGGCATCATCATCAACTACCGCCGCCGTCGCTTTCACGTCGGGCTTTGCCTGAACGCTTTCGGCTCTCTTCTCAGCGCCGGGGTCGGTTCCTTTCGGCTCCCCATCAGTGTCTAATGTTTCAGCCATAGCCTAAATTCTTTTTGTTCCTCTCTAAATGAGGAAACAACTCAGTCAGCCAGTCACCACCGGAACGCCTGCGCGTGTCCGAGCGCCGCGGCCAGATTCAGCCTGGTTGCATTGTATTGGGCCAACGCCGTCACCTGCGCTGCTCTGGCTTCCGCCAAAGCTGTTTGCGCGCTGGTGACTTCCAAATTGTCTGCCACACCCGCGCGAAAACGATCGCGCGCCATCTCCAATTCTCGTTGCGCCAACTCGACTGATTTGTCCGCCGCTCGCACCGCTTCCGCCGTCGTACGCAAGGTCGCGAAGGCCAGTCTCACATCTTCTTCAACCTGTCCGCGCGTGCTGCTTAGTTCGAGTTCACTCTGGCGCTCCTGACTTGCCGCTACCGCAATCCGCCCTCTCGTCAAGCCACCGTTAAAGACGGGCACGTTCAATTGCACCGCGGCACGCCGCGTTGGCAGATCAGTCTTGGTGGGAGTGATACCGCTGACTCCATAGTCGCCAAGGAATTCCAGATTTGGGAATAGTTCTGCGCGCGCGGCGCGTTTCTTATAGTCAGTCAGGCTTAGTTGAGCCGCGGCAATGCGCACCTCAGGGCGATCCTGCTCCGCCTGGGCAAGGGCGGAGTCAATTGCCGGTAGAGTTTCATTACTGAATCGCAGCGGATCGGTCAGTGTTAACTGGCTCCCCAACGGCAAGCCGACCACTCGCTGCAATTGTAGACGCGCTTCTTCCAAAGCTGTTTGCGCCTGAGCCAGCCGGACTTGCTGCTGGGCCAGGCGTGTCTCCGCGCGCGTCACGTCAACGCCCGTGGCAATGCCGGCGGTCCGCTGATCCTGAGCGAGGACAAGGAGTGCCTGGGCCAGGTCGACATCAGCCTGGGCCGCCAGCAGGGCGCGATCAGAGCGCAGCACTTCCAGATAAGTAAGCGCTGTGAAGATCGCCACTTGCTCGCGGGCGAGGTCTTCCTGCATCTCAAGCGAGCGCGCGCATCAAAATTGTTGAAAGGGCCGATGAAGGTGGAATTGATTCCGGGGAACGTTCCCGGCTGAAAACCGAGCGCCGCCAAATTCACCGTGAGGTTCGCCTGGTAGGCAGTCGCTGAGACATTTGGTAGCAAGCCGGCTAGCGACTCAGTCTCGAGACCGCGGGCCTCGCGCTTACGCTCCCGGGCAAGCAGCGTCGCTAGATTATTCTGCACTGCCAGGTCAATTGCATCCGCCAAACTCAGGGTGCTCGGTGCGGGGCTAACCTTCGCGGCTCCGGGAACCGATTGTGGTCCAACTCCGACCGTTGGTTGGCTTGTGGGCTGTGAGGGTTGACCGCCAACCTGTCCGCCCGGTAAAGGACCAGACGGTCCGATACGCGTTGTCCTGGGGAGTGTTGGGCTCTGCGGGTCAGGATTCTGGGGTGCTATTCCCTGAATGGCTCCGGCGCCCGTTGTGCTTGTTGTTGTTTGAGCAGAACCATCGCTTTGTTGGAATTGCAGCGCGGTGAACGGTGAAGTTAAGTGGTCCGAACCATCCAGGCTCACTTGAATCAAGATGTGATCTAACCTGGGTGGGACAGCGCTTCTGCAACTCACGATCGGCACATTAGCAAACAGCGCCAAAGCGATCGCCATCACCGCCGTTACGGCAAGCGAGAAAAGTCTGGCAACCAATGGGGGCTTAGCTACACCTTTCCCTCTCGATAGCGGGCTTCCCGATTTTCTGTTCATTGTGTAGGGTTTACCCTAAAAGCGTTGTTTGTCAAAAGTTTGGCTTATCTGAGTACTGATGCAGTTTGCTCGTTCTATTTCATTAGCACCGTCGCTTTAGCGCGGTGAATTGAATGTTCGAGCCCCCGAGAAACCGTTTAAACGGTTTCCGATTCCAAACGTAACCGCTCATCACCGGGCTAAAGCCACGGTGCTAATGAGAGGGTCGTCAAGTTCAAACTGCATCAGTACCGCTTATCCGCGTCGCGTAGAAAGACTACGTAAAACAAACTGTTAGTTTGCGTTGGTTTGTTAGCTCTCAAGTAGAATGGCGTCGAGTCATCGCAAACTAACAGCTTGCTTTACAAGACCTGCCCAACAAATAAGCGCGGCGTGTTCGAAGGCATTGGGCCGACCTCTCTTTATTCCGGCACGAGTGCGACGCGGAAACCCATCAGCGACCAGTCGCCTTCCCCTTCAATTTCATTGATATAAGAAAAGTCTCCTGGCTCATTCGAGCCCACGGCGTAGCAGGTAGCATTTCCATCCTCGTCGCGATAAAAGCCGAGTTCAATCGTTTCAGTATCGCTCCACTCTGGATGAAAGATCGTGCCGATGAGGTTGAAGATCGCGGGCGGGCAAACCGTCACGCGGTAGCCGTTGGGGAGGAGAGATCGCGTGCGCCAGTCTTCAGTCACCACCCGAATGAACTCGCGTAAAGCAAGGTAGTTGTGGTCATAGCGCGTGCCATTCATCATTCCCGCGCGGCCCATGTAGGCGGCGAATGGATCAGCAGAATGGTCAAAGCCGTATGGTGTACCGTAGAACTGGCGGTTCTGCGGAAGGTAATGAGGCTTGACGGTCGTCTCTACACCGACAATGCGACCCTGGTGCGAACGGTGGCCGGCGACTATCCGTTCCCGATAACTCAGGCGATGTTCCCACGAATCAGCAAAATCTTGCGGCGCCGTAGGGTAAAGGCGAGAGAAATAAGAATCGTCGAGCGGTATTGACTCGACCGAGGGAATAATGTGCCATTCTATATTGAAGTGCTGGAGCCCATTGACGACCTCGCGATCCAAACTGAAGTTCTCGTTACCAGGATCAAGCAATTCCTGGTTCGAATCGAACTTAAGAAACTGGGCCAGCTTTCTTTTTCGGTCTTCTACCTCTAGAATCACGACTTCCCCCTGTTTCTACATATCAGCACTATTGTCTCCCCAAATGTCAGACTTGATTTGGCTGGCTGAACCTTGAAGGGAAACTTATGTCCGAGACCCCCATCGGGGCATCTCAACGCAAATGAGTCCCACTAATCCTACGACCAAACGGGATCTGTTCACACCTTTTTCACCCGTCGCTTGCGACGTTTACGCGGTGGTCCTGGCATTTTCTGTGGTGTCGATCTCGCTGTTTATGTCGGGCTGCGGTGGAGGGGCGCCCAAAGCCAACCCCAGGAAAGCCGCAGCAGGCACATCAGCCGCCACGACAGTTGTTGCTGTAACAACGACCAAAGCAACCACTCGTGAGGTGCCATCTTACATCCAGGCAACCGGAAGTCTGATTGCAGATGAAACATCAGACGTGGCTCCAGAGGTTTCGGGTCAGGTGGTAGCGACTCCGGTAAGCGTGGGAGCATTCGTTCGTCAGGGCACGGTGATCGCGCGGTTGAATGACAAAGATGCACGCTTGCGTTTGCAAGAAGCACAAGCTGGTGTTCGGCAAGCTGTCGCAGGGGTTAGACAGGCCGAAGCGCGTCTTGGCTTACGGCCCGGCGGAAGCTTTGTGGCCAGCACGATTCCCGAAGTCCGCGCCGCCTCTGCCAGCTACGATCAAGCAGTGGCCCAGTTGCGTCTGGCTGAGGCCAATGAAGCCAGGTACCGTGACCTGGTGGTGACTGGTGACGTGGCCCAGAGTGTTTACGATCAATACCGCACGCAGCGTGACACGGCGCGTGCTCAAGTTAACAACTCTCGGCAACAGCTCGAATCCGCAGTAAACATCGCACGCCAGAGCAACCAGGCGATTCGAACGGCTGAAGCTGCCGCCGATTCGGCCCGTTCTCAAGTCTCCATTGCGCAGAAGGCAGTGGTCGATACCACGATTCGCGCGCCCTATGCCGGTTATATAAGCAACCGACCCATTGCCGTCGGCGAGTACGTAACTTCTTCGTCCGTTATCGCCACGGTATTACGCACCAACCCGATCAAATTGCAATTACTGGTGCCGGAAGCTGAAGCGCCACACATCAATCCCGGTATGGGCGTGTCGCTCGAAGTTGATGCGCACCCGGATCGGAAGTTCGCTGGAGCGGTAACGGCTGTTAATCCAGCCATTGATCCCGTCTCGCGCTCGGCTACCGTTGAGGTGGCGGTGGAAAATGGAGACAACGCCTTGCGCTCCGGCATGTTTGCCACGGCGAAGATCGTACGCAAGGCGGGCGGCGTTGCCGTGTTTGTCCCGCGCTCCGCCGTCTTTTCTGATCAGAACACACAGTCTTACCGCGTCTTTATAATCGAAGGCGATACGGCAAAGCTGCACGTCGTGCAACTCGGCCCGGATGAGGGCGATATGCTGCAAATTCTCTCTGGCGTTAATGAAGGTGAAGTAGTGGCGACCAGCAACCTGGCCCAGCTTTATGAAGGCGCACGCGTGAAGCTGCAGTAACGCTTTTTTTGGAGTGCGGTGACCTGTCACCGCTTTGGCCTTCGGCGGCTTGACGCCGTCGTCTCAACTTGATTCAAGTGAACCGTGGCCGCGACAGGTCGCGACCGACTAAAGCGGTGACAGGCGGGGTCCCCGGCGCGGCAGCCGCGCTGGGGTGCTCACGTCACCGCACTCCAAGGGGTTGACTCGATCGAGCTATGCAGAAATTAGCTGAAATTTGCGTTCGCCGGCCCGTCTTCGCGACCGTCATTATTCTTATTCTGACGGTCATCGGCGGTTTCTCTTTTTTCACGCTCGGCGTCGACCGCTTTCCGAAGATTGATATTCCCACGGTTTCCGTTTCGACGACCAACACGGGCGCGGCGCCGCAGGAGATAGAGACCGAGATCACCGACATCATCGAGGGTGTGGTTAATACCGTGCCCGGCATTGACGAGATGCGATCTTCGTCCTCGCAGGGACGCTCGAACGTCACAATCAATTTCAATCTTGAAAAAGACCCCGACCTCGCCACCCAGGAAGTGCGCGACAAAGTCAGCACTGTCATCAATCGCCTGCCGGAAACTGCCGATCCTCCCATTGTCAGAAAGTCTGACCCGGATTCGACTCCGGTGTTGATTTATTCGATTAGCGCGCCGCGCTCGGCGGTTGAACTGAACACCATCGTCCAGGACCAAATTCAAGAACGAATCGAATCAGCGGATGGCGTCGGCGAAGTGGTGGTGTTCGGCGGGCGACAACGGGAAATCAAAGTTTATGTCGATCCGGATCGGTTGCGTGCCTATAACTTGTCAGTGACAGAAGTTTCAAACGCAATACGCGCGCAAAATCTCGAACTGCCGGGCGGGCGTCTTGACGAAGGCGCGCGTACAGTGACCTTGCGGACGCTCTCGCGCGTCACTCGCGTTGCCGATTTTAACGACATCGTAATCGCTACCAAGAACCATTATCCGATCAAGGTGAGCGATATCGGGCGGGTCGAGGATAGCGGCGTCGATCCTACTTCAGCAGCGTCGCTGGACGGTGTGCCGTCGGTGTCGTTGGGCATCCGCAAGCAGTCTGGCGCCAACACAATCGCCCTGATTAAAGCAGTGAAGCAGCGGATGGCAGAAATTCAGCCGCTCCTGCCATCCGATCTCAAGATTGTCATCACCCGCGACCAGTCAGAGTTTATCGAAACCAGCTTGCACGCTATCGAAGAGCACTTGATCGTCGGTGGCCTGCTCGCCGCCCTGATTGTGTTCCTCTTCTTATGGAACTTCCGTTCGACGATCATTGCGGCGTTGGCCATCCCGACCTCAATCATCTCAGCCTTTGCGTTAATCGCGGCGCTCGGCTATTCACTGAACCAGATGACGATGCTGGCGCTGACCCTGATGGTGGGCATTGTGATTGACGATGCCATTGTCGTCCTTGAAAACATTTATCGCTTCGTGGAAGAAAAGGGGATGCATCCATTTCAGGCGGCGATTGAAGGCACGAAAGAAATCGGTCTGGCTGTCATGGCGACCACGCTTTCACTGCTCGCAGTTTTCATTCCGGTCGGCTTCATGAGCGGAATCGTCGGGCGCTTCATGTCTTCGTTCGGGCTGACCTCCGCAGGTGCTATTGCGGTAAGCCTCATCGTCTCGTTCACCCTCACGCCGATGCTGGCAGCTCGCTGGATCAAACCGTCAAAGAAATCGATTACCCCGGAAGGCTTGCCTGCCGGCTCAGATGATGACGATGCCGAAAGCAACAAGCATGACACCCGTAAAAGTAACCAAGAGAAACAGCACGCTTCAAAAGGCGGAAGGTTCTATCGACCGATCGATAGCTCTTACATGTGGATGCTCAAGCGGTCGATGGCGCACCGCTGGGTAGTCATTCTCATTTGCGGGCTAGTGGTGGCCTCCATCTGGCCGCTCTACACTATAGTTGGCTACAACTTCCTGCCTGACGAAGACGAATCGGCTTTTCAAATTTCTCTCCGCGCACCTCAGGGCACCAGCCTGCCGGCGACGCAGTCGATTCTCGAACGCATCGCGCGCGACGTACGCGAACAAATCCCCGGTGTCGAGAACACATTAGTCAACGCCGGCGCCGGCTTTGGCGGCGGTGGGCCGAACACCGGCTCCGTCCAGGTCAGGCTCAAGCCCGTCGAGCAACGCAAGTCTTCCCAAGCTGAATTGATCCAGCAGACGCGCGACCTGGTACGCAAGCGGAAGTATCCCAAAGACTACGTGATAACAGCGTCAGGCACATCGTCCATCGGAGCGAGCATCGGCGGTGGTCGTGGCGGATCGTCAATCGCCTTCTTCATCAGCGGCCCTGACATTCAAAAGCTCGACGAATATTCCGGCAAGTTGGTCGAACGCATAAAGCAGGACCAGAATTTCCGCGACGCCGATCGCTCGCTTCAGCTCAGCAGTCCCGAGGTCCGGATTGTTATCGATCGGCAGCGAGCCGCGGATCTGGGCGTGGAGGCGGGCGATGTGGCCCAGGCTCTGAATACCCTCGCTGCCGGACAACGCGTTAGCACTTTTAGCGAAGGGTCGGACCAATACGACGTGGTTGTCCGGGCCGCCGAAGAGTTTCGGCGCACGCGCGACAGTCTTAAAAACTTTACGGTAGCTTCGTCTTTGGCCGGCACGGTTGGTTTGGAAAAACTGGTCCGCCTCGAAGCAGGAGATAGCCCGGCGTCAATCGATCGCTTGAATCGTCAACGGGCGGTCACGGTTTCGGCGAGCCTCGCTCCGAAAGGCTCAGAATCTGAAGGCCTCGCGGCGGTCCAGCGTTATGCGCGTGACCTTCACATGGATGTGGGTTACCAAACAGGCGTGACCGGGCAGTCGAAGGAACTACAGCGCGCGAACCGCTCCTTCATGCTGGCGTTTCTGCTGTCATTCATCTTCATGTACCTGATTCTGGCGGCGCAGTTCGAATCATTCCTGCATCCCATAACAATCCTTCTGACGCTGCCCATC
>WNGI01012377.1_pt1 | contig 12230 bp, 18 predicted proteins | sample 5400621 | NCBI WGS metagenome assembly WNGI01 (sample SAMN13153374, study PRJNA577476) | soil metagenome | isolation source: 20 cm soil or saprolite under Garry oak tree replicate 1 | place: USA:California | collected 2016-06-15 | reverse complement strand
TTACCGATGATGACAAAACGAGTGGGATCCGATGCCAAAGACGCACTCCTCGTGATGAAGTGCGCTTAGTTTCGCGGAATGGGCCACGTCGCGTCGCGACCTGGTCGGCGGGCTCTCCGGCCATCAGCGACTGACGCCGCCGAAAGCGTGGCTCGTTCTACTGGTGGGAGTGTCTTGGCCCAGCGAGGATGTCGTCGGGCGTGCACCCGCGTCCGTATCCTTAAGGGGCCGGCGTAGCCCAACGGTATGAGGCAACTCCCTTAAGAGGAGGAAAGTGCGGGTTCGAATCCCGCCGCCGGCACCGAAGCGCGCCTCTTGAAACGACGCTCTGTTTACGCTAGACGCTTCCATATTGGCCTCGCCGCAGCCGCGCTCTCAATCAACAGTCCGGCGACCCGGCTGGAGTCTCGGGCTTACGGCCGCCACGGACGAACGTGTTGCGCGGATGTCAGCCTCAAAGCGCGGCAAATCGAGCTGGGCGAAAGGGCGATCCGCCGCGATCGACCCGCGTATCGCCAAGAACGCCGGGTCGAGGCGCGGCCGCAAGCGAGGTCCGTATCGAGTCTCTTCGCCTTTCGATACGGGCACGAGCGTGCCTGCGGAGAAACAGGCCGCCTATGTACATTTGCTCGGCCTGTATCTGGGAGACGGTTCGATCGTCAGCAAGACCGCGCGTTTGGAGATCGCACTCGATAGTCGGTATCCCTCCGTCATCGAAGCGTGCGCTGATTCGATGCGAGCGATTCATCCACGGGGGCGCGCAAACCTTCGAGTCAAGATAGCGAGCTGCACGATCGTGAATTCCTATGGGCGGCAGTGGTTAGCGCTATTCCCCCAGCACGGCCCGGGTCGAAAACATCTCCGGCGCATCGTATTGGCGGAATGGCAGCGCGACATGATCCTCGCCAACCCGATCGCGATGATCCGCGGCTTGCTCGACTCAGACGGTTCGCGTTCTGACCGATGGGTCGCCGGAAGGCGCTACCCGGCCTATTACTTCACGAATCGGTCAGAAGACATTATTGGGGTCTTCTGCTGGGTAGCCGATCTGCTCGGCATCCACTACACAAGAGCGAGCCGGAAGAACGTCTCTATTGCAAGACGACGTGATGTCGCCTTCCTGGACGCACAAATTCCCCAGAAGACAACAAAGGTCATCTCGCCGGGTGATCGCCGGCAGGCCCACGAGGCACGCCCGCCAGCTGCGTTGTAAGCACCCAAAGTCGAGTCCCGCCGCCGGCACAACACTGCCGCCTTGCGACCGCTCGCGCGACAACGTAGCCTCGCCGCCGATGGCTGATCCACGGATCGCGATGCTGAAGGCGGTTCCCCTTTTCGCGGAATGCGATGACAAGCAGCTCGCCTTCATCGCGACGCAGGTCGACGAGGTGGACTTCGTCGCGGGACGGGATCTCTGCCGCGAAGGTGCGAGTGGCGGCGAGTTCTTCGTCATCCTTACCGGGACCGCGGAGGTGCGGCGCCAAGGCCGCCACCTGCGCGAGCTTGGGCCGGGCGATTTCTTCGGGGAGATCGCGCTTCTGGACGGTGGGCCCCGCACCGCGACGGTCACCGCGCTCGGCCCGATGAAATGTCTGGTGCTCTCGCGGGGCGAGTTCCACAACGTGATCCGGCAGAACGCTCTGATCGCCGTCTCGGTCCTCGAGGCACTCGGCGACCGGCTGCGCGCGCTCCTCGGCGGACAGCCGACCTAGGGAACCGGAGCCGCCTCGCGTTCGTCGGAAGCCGGTGAGAGATCTCGTGCGTGCGTTGGTCTTGATGGCGGCCGTGCTGTTCTGGGCGACGCTGGCGTCATCGCCGGCGCTCGCGTCGTGCGTCCAAACGACCGTCTCGGAGCGCGCGACGCTGGCGGAGGTCGTCGTGTACGGCAGCGTGACCGAGACGCGACAGACGTTCGCGCCCGCGGGCGGCGTCATCCGCTTTAGAGCCGAGCGGTTCCTCAAGGGAACGCTGCCCGGCGAGGTCGAGGTCTACCTCGGACCGACGCACGGCGGCGCGATCACGAGCGTCGACTACGAGACGGTGCGCCGCGGCGAGGCGCACACGCTGTACCTCCGTTCGGCAGGAAACGGGTCGTGGGAGACGAATGCCTGCAGCGGCAGTCACGTCGGCGCGCCGACGGCGGAGGAGACCTCCATCCTCGGCGCGGGCAGCGCGGCCGCGCCGAGCGCACCTAAGGACAACACGCCACTTGCGCTCGTAGCCGTCGCGATCGCGGCGATCGCGCTTGCCGGGGCACTGTTCGCGCGCCGCTAGGCCGGTCCTTCGACGTTCACCACGACCGCGCCCTGACCCGCTCGCACCAACACGATCTCGGTCGTCCCGTCAGTGGGATTGCTTTCACGGTGGATCTCGTGCGGCGGGATCAGGAGAAAGTCGCCGGGGCCGCCGTCGAGCACGATGCCGCCGCCTGGACCGCATTCGATCCGGATGCGGAGACCGCGCGCGGTGCGTTGTATGCGACGCCGGCCCAGGTGTTTTCGGCGTGAAAGGCCTCCTCGCGCACCATTCCGCTCGTCTGGCCGGTCTGCCGGTGGCGCTCGGCGGCCCTCACGACCATCGCGTTCATTCCTCGTCCTCTCCGCGTTCCCAGCGCTCGTGCTGCACGTGCAGCTGGGCGCCCTTCTTCGCGATCCAGTTGTCGATGAGCACGCGTGTCGCGCGGTCGGCCGGGAGCGCCGTGACCACGCGATGGCGGTTGGCACACTCGAGCGTCACGGTCTCCGACGTCTCGGCGATCGGGAACATCGGCAGACCGCAGTCGGCGCACTCGACGGTCGCATCGGGGCGGAGCGTCACGGCGGCCACGCAAGCCCGCGCCGAACGCTCCAACGTGATGCCTTCGTCCGGTCCATCCCATACAATGTCCATGACCGCCGTGGACTTGTGCCGCGGCGCCTTTTCGCCCCGGGCCAAAGGCCCGCGGCAAACCCGTGGAAAGGACGTCGGACCGAATGCGCCCCTACGAGCTCATGTATCTCCTTCCCCCGACCGCCGACGAGGAACGCCTCGGCGCTGTGGGCGAACGGCTCCAGCACACCATCACCACCCTCGGCGGCAAGATCGACAAAGTGACCCCTCCGACGCGCCGTCGGCTCGCCTACGAGCTCGCCCACCACCGCGACGGCCACTACGGGGTCCTCGAGTTCTCGCTGCCGCCCGAGCAGGCGCGCGAGTTCGAGCGCACGATCCGCCTCACGGAGGACATCCTGCGCCACATCGTTGTGAGAAGGGACGAATAGCAGTGGCTTCATTCAGCAAGATCATCATCGTCGGAAATGTCGGCCGCGACCCGGAGCTCAAGATGACGCCGAACGGCCGACCCGTCTGCGAGTTCAGTGTTGCCGTGAACCGCGTCAGCGGTCGTGGCGAGGAGCGCGTCGAGCAGACCGACTGGTATCGCGTCAGCTGCTGGTCGGCGCTCGCCGAGCGCGCGCAGCAGATGATCACCAAGGGTCGCCTCGTGCTGGTCGATGGCCGCTTCACGCCGCGCACGTACACGGATCGCGAGGGCAAGGAGCGCTACAGCCTCGACATCAGCGCGAACGACTTCCAGATGCTCGACCCGCGGCCGGGCCGCGAAGCCGGCGTGACCGCGCCGGTGGGCGGTGAGCGTGCCGCCGACGGCGAGAAGTCGGGCGGCTTCGATCCCGACGAGATCCCGTTCTAGGAGCGAGTGAAGGATGACTTCAGAGAACCCGCAGCCGCATCCCGAGGCCGCCGTCGAGGGCGGCACTCCGCGTCCGCCGGCCGCACCGGCCCCGCTGGCCCCACGTGGACCGCGCCCCTCGTACGGTGGCGGTCGCCCGTCGTACGGTGGTGGTGGGGGCGGCGGCGATCGCGGCTCCGGCGGACCGGGCGGCCCGCGCCGTCCGCGCCGGAAGGTCTGCTCGTTCTGCGTCGAGAAGGTGCAGAAGATCGACTACAAAGATGTCGGTCGCATCCGTCGGTACATCAGCGAGCGCGGCAAGATCGATCCGCGGCGCAAGAGCGGGTCGTGCGCGAAGCATCAGCGCATGCTCACCACCGCGCTGAAGCGGGCACGCTTCATGGCGCTCCTGCCGTACACCGCCGATCACGTCCGCGGTCTCATGTCGCCGCAGGCGCGCGCGATGGCCGGCGGTCCGCCGCCGCCCAAGCCCGAGCGCGGTCCCTGGCGACCCGCCGGTGACTTCCGACCTGCCGGCGACTTCCGACCCGCGGGCGACTTCCGTCCCGCCGGACCGCCGCGGCCGGTGAGCGCCGCGCCCGGCGCGCCCGCGCCCGGCGCGCCCGCGCCTGGCGCGCCCGCGCCACATGAAGGGGAAGCCCCGAGCTCTTAGACCGGCTCCTACTGAGTCGGACCGCTCGGCGTGAAGAGCGCCGGGATGAACGGCGCGTTCCCCACGACGATGAGCACCACGAGCAGGACCGCACCGATCGTCGCCCGGCGCGCCGGCCGCTCGAGAGCGAGCGCGACCGCGCCGCCGGTCAGGATGCCGAGTCCGGCCCCGAACAGCAGCGCCGTGAGCGCGGCGATGACGATGCCGAACGCCGCGGTAAGCGGCGTCATCGCCACGTGCCCCGATCGGACCAGCCACAGCGTCGCCGCGGCGAACACCGCGGCGGGGATGACGAAGAGCGCGCCGGTCAGCAGGAATCCGGGGACCGCGCTGAGGAGCGTCACGTCGGGAGACTGCGGGAACCACGCGGCCTCGAGGATGCTGATCGAGCCGACGCCGAAATAGAGTCCGAGGACGTAGAGCGCGGCTTCAAGGCGGCGATCGCCCCCGTGCGCGAGCACGACCGCCCAGCCGGGATAGAGGGCGTACGGCGCGAGGATCGCGGGCACGATGAGCGCACCGTTGCCCGACAGCGCGTAGCCGCCGAAGGCGATCCGCGAGTTCTCCGCTCCGATCGTCAGCACCGCGATGATGACGCCGGCAAGATATCCGCCGAGAACGACCAGGGCCATCACGGCGGCGATGCTACGGTCCGCGACGTTAGAGGTCGAAAAGCAGGTACGACGTGTCAGGCGACCTGGTAGTTGACGTCACGGATCATCCAGGCGCCGGTGGCGCCGAACGAGTCGGGGTAGAACATCGCGTCGATCGCGCGGAGGCGGGCGCTGAGTCTTGACCCCGCGTCGATGACCGTACGCGTTGACCCGCTGTCGGCGTATCTGTCGGCGTTTGGCAGTCCGATGATGCTCACTTTCGCCGCGGCGACGGAGGCCACGCTCAGAGCGAGCAGCGTGCCGAGAGTCAAAGCGATGAGGAGCTTTTTCACGGGATGCCTCCTTCGTTGAGAGCGGAAGGTAGGCGTCGCGGTCGGGTCACACGACCGGCTGGGTCACACCGGGGCCGCGATATGGATAGACGGCCGAATGCGTCGTGGGCGGCACTGGAGCGCGGCGCGGGCGGCGCGACTACTTCAGGAAGGGTCCGTTGACCGTGGCGGCCGCGAGCGGCAGCTCGACCGCCGCGACCAGCATGATGAAGATGACGAGCACCACGATCAGCGTGCGCGCCCCGGGTTCGCGCCACGCGTGACCTGCGGCCGTGCCGGCGACCGCGCCCATCGCGGCCGGCGGGAAGACGAGTCCGAGCGGAAGCCCGACGAGATACGCGATGGCGAGCATCGGCCCGCCGACGGGCAGCTTCCCGGATCCGAAGAGCCAGTAAAGGATCCCGGCGATCGCGACGACCGGAAGGACCCAGAGAACGCCGTCGACGGCGTTCACCGAGATCCGCGGGTCGAACACGATGCGGTCCGGCGAGGACGCGGTGACCACGGCGTCGATGGGGAATGCGGCCGCGGTCGCGACCACCAGGCCGAGATTGAAGAACAGAAGGCGCGGACCGCTCCGACCCGACCACCGATCGGAGATCCACGTCCAGCCCCAGAGGATGGCCAAAGGTACCAGGACCGATGCCGTCGCCAGCGCGAGCGTGCTGTTGCCGGAGATCACGAGCTGTGGCGTCTCGATGCGCAGGTGCCCCGCTACGACGTAGATCGCGGCGATGATGAGGCCGGCGAGGAGTCCCGCGACCAAGCTCACGCCGGAGATAACGCCGGGTCGTCGCGCACGCACGATGCCGTCACCGCGTTGCTACCGGTCTGTACCGTGGCCCGATCAGGGTCCAACGGGCGGAGCCGTGATCTGCGGGAATGCCTCGCCGTGGTGCGAGAAGTGCATGTCGAGCGACATCTCCATCGACGCGCTGTCCGCGCCCGGCGCCGCACCCGGGACGGCGAAACCGGCGAGGCCGGTCATGTCGACCGAGACCTTCACCAGTTGGCGGACGATCTGTGAGTCGTCGATGCGGATCCATAGCTCGCCCGTGCCCTGCGCGTTCGAGATCGACTGTGGCGACGCGCCGGCGCTCTGTCGCATCCCCTGGATGATCTTCGTGGTGTCCGCTTGATAACGGAGGTGGCGGGTCTTCTTGCCGTCGATCTCCGGACGATCGACCTCGACGACATCATGGATGACCGACGCGTCCACGTTACCGAGCGGGTCGATGACGCTCGTCACCTTCGACGTCCCGGAGCCGGCGGTCCACTTTCCCGACGCCGCGTCCAGTGTGTACTCCTTCCCGGCGATCGCGATCGTCTCGACCGTGAAGTTGTTGCCGAGGACCGTGAGCTGCACCGACATCCGCGCTCTGTCCGGGGGCTCGGCGTTGCCCGACAGCGTGAAGTCGAAGGCGAACGAGAGCCCGCTCTGCGCCTTGAGGGCGATCGAGCCGCTACCGTCGAGCTGCACGGTCTTCGCGTTCTTGAGATTCGCGATGCCGGTCGCGGTGAGCGCCGATGCGGTCGGCTCGGGCGCACACGCAACAAGCAGGCCGGCGATGGCGAGGACCGCCGCGGGCCGGGAGATGGACACGCGGCGGAGGATATGGCCGCCTCCGCCGCGTGAAGTGTCCTGCCTGTTTCGGTTAGGCCGTCTTCGCCTGCTCGTGCACCGGCTTCTTGTCGATCTTGAGGATGGCCAGGTCCTTTGCCGGCACCGTGAACGGGATCACCCCGGGGATGAGCCAGTCGGTCCACATCTTGTCGACCTGCGCCTGGAAGTGCTCGACGTCTTCATCGATGAAGTGCGCGAAGCGGCCCTGTCGCTTGAGGTATTCGTAGACGGGCTTGCGCTTCTTGCGACCCTCGGCGATCTGCCGCGTCGGGCCGGTGAGGTTGCACACGCCGTCCATGACCTCGTACAGCGGCCAGATCCCGGTCTCGACCGCGAGGTGACCGAGCTCCTGGCTGTACTGCGGGTGGTAGTCCCAGCCCTTCGGGCACGGGTCGAGCGTGTGAACGAACGTCGGTCCGCCGAGCTCGAGCGCCTTGCGGATCTTGTTCATCAGGTCCACCGCGTACGCCGCGCACCCCGCGGCGATGTAGCGCGATTCGGGATGACCGGCCGCGAGCATGCCGGGAACGTTCTTCTTCCAGCGCGTGTGCATCAGCCGTTTCTTCTCGCCGGACGGAGAGAATGTCGTGACCGCACCGTACGGTGTTTGGCTCGAGAGCTGGATGTCGGTGTTGGCGTACGACTCGTTGTCGTACAGCAGCACGAGGCAGTTGTAGTCCTTGTGCGTGAGCGTCGCGGAGATCGCGCCGATGCCCATGTCGGCGCCGCCGCCGTCACCGCAGAACGCGATGACATTGATCTTCTCGTTCTTCAGCTTGCCCTTGCGCATGAGCACTTTGAGCCCGGCCGCGGTCCCGAGGGCCGCGGAGCCCGACGCGCCGAGCTGCGTGTGCATCCACGGCACGACCCACGGCGTCGTGTAGTACGTGGTGTTCGCGACGTACATGCAACCGGTCGAGCCGAGCACGATCGTGCGCGGACCGGCTGCCTTCACCATGTGTCGCATCACCAGGGCGGACTCACATCCCTGGCAGGTGCGGTGCCCTGAGACGAAGAGCTCGTCGTACGGGACGTCCTTGACTCCCTTGATCTGTGGCAGGTTCTGCGCTGGCATGATCTCCGTCGTCATCGTCTTACTCCCGTACGCCGATCCAATGGCAGGTGTCGCCCGCGGCGAGGTCGCCGCTCGCGGCCGCCATGGTCTTCTCGAAGATCTCGGTCGCCATCGGCTGCTCGATCTCGCGGCCGCCGAGGCCGGCGATGAACCCGACGATCACCGGACGCTTGGCTTGCGAGTACAGCGCCGAGCGGATCTCGTTGTAGAGCACGCCTCCGTAGTACGGCGAGCCGAAGCTGTAATCGCGGTCGATCACGCCGACGGCCTTGAAGCGCCGCAGGCTTTTGACGACCTCCTCCGTCGGGAAGGGCCGGAACCACTTGAGGCGGACGAGGCCGATCTTGAGTCCTCGCTCTTTGCGCAGACGCCGGATCGCGACCTTCATCGGGAGCGACAGCGTTCCCTGGCCGATGACCACGACCTCGGCGTCGTCGGTCATGTACTCGTCGAGGAACGGGCTCTCGCCGCCGCGGCCGAAGATGCGCTTGAAGTCCGCGTGCGCCTCGCGGATGACGCCGAGCGCATTGCGCATCGCCGCGTCGTTCTGGCGGCGGATCTCCATCAGCCAGTCCTGGTCGACCTGGGGCGCGATCGTGATCGGGTTGTCGGGGTGCAGCAGCCGGTCGCCGAGATCGAACTTGGGCAGGAACTTGTCCACCGCGGCCTGCGTCGGGATCTTCACGATGTGCTGGGAGTGGGTGAGGAACGCGCCGTCGAGTCCGATCGCGATCGGGAGCGACACGCGCTTGTCCTCCGCGACCCGCCACGCCATCAGCGCGAGGTCGAGCGCCTCCTGCGCCGTCTCCGCCCACGGCAGGAGCCATCCGAGGTCGCGCACCGCGAGCGAGTCGTTGTGCTCGGTGCCGAACGCGCCGGGGTCGTCGAGCGCGCGGTTGCCGCAGATCGCGACGACCGGTAGGCGCAGGCCCGCGGTGACCGCGATCGCCTCGAACGCGTAGAACCAGCCGACGCCCGAAGATCCGACGAACACGCGGGCGCCCACGGCGCAGGCGTGCTTCACGATCTCGAACTGGCTGTGCTCCCCGTCGGCGACGATGTACTCGACGTCCATCTTGCCGTTCGCGATGAGCTTCGCCGCGGCCTGCATGACACCGTCGTAGGGTCGGATCGGATACGCCGCCATGACATCGACGTCGGCGAGACGGATCGCTTCCGCGATGGCCTCGCAGCCCGTCGCGAGCTGCTCGGTCTCGACCTCGCTCGTTTCTTTGGGCTTGACCTCGACAGCCATTTATTCGTCACCTCCGGCCGATGTCGCTGGATTCGCCGCGGGGTTCGCGTTCGGAGGAACGCTGCCCTTGGTGCCCTTCTTCGGGTCGGCGGAGACGCCGCTCATGTCCTCGAACCAGGCGTTGTACGTGGCGTGGTCCTGCTTCCAGAGCTGCCACTTGTCGGTGTTGTCCGTGAACTTCAGCTCGTCGACCATCACGATGCAGTCCTTCACCGGGCAGACCTGCGCGCAGATCCCGCAGCCGATGCACGCCTCGTAGACGACCTCGTAGTGCCCCTCCGGCGTGACCTCGAAGCACTCGTCGGGGCAGTCGAGCCAGCACATCGTGCACTTGATGCACGTGTCGAAGTTCACCACCGGCCGCATCGTGCGCGCGCCGTATTTCTTGTAATACGGATTGCGCTCGCCGGGTTTGCGTGCGTCGACGATGATGCCGGGCCGCATCGTGGTCCACCCGGGCTTCGTGAACTGGAGGACCTCGTGCCCGCTCGTGCCTTCGCCGGGCTTGACGGGTCGCATCGCCGTCGAGTCGTAGCCGTACTGCACCGACGCGACCGCGGACTGATCACCCTTCGCGAGCTCGAGCGACGCGGCCTTCGCATCGTCGAGCGCGATCCACTGCGGGAGGATCCTCGCGAGCGCGCCGAGTACGCGGAAGTCGGTGTGGTCGTCCTTGTAGACCCAGAGTCCGGCGAACGACGCACCGCCCGGGACGATCCCCAGCGTGTAGGGCCGCTCGGCCGCGTCGGTCTGCGCGAGGACTTCGTCGGGCTTCTTGTCGCTGGTGACGAGGAGCCAGCCGTTCGCGCGGACCGGCTTCCAGATCGGCTGACGGCCGTACCAGGCCCACGACTCGACGCCCTTGACGAGCGTGTCGTCGACCGCGATAGATACGTCCACCACGCTCGGCTCGTACTTCGCCATCGACGCCTCGAGCTCGAGCTCGTCGGCCGCAACGACGGCGAACTGCTTCGCCGGTACGCCGTTCCGCTCCGGCGAGTCACCATAGCGCGCGAACGCCGTTCCGGTGTGTCCGCGCTTCCGCGCGGCGAGCACGACCGACCGGCAGATGCGCTGCGCGAGCGTCTTCTGGAAGATGCCTCGATATACGACCTCGATGGAAACGCTGCGGTCCTCAGCCATCGCGACCTCCAAGCAGCTTCAGGATCCCCTCGCCGACCGCGCGGATGTGCTCGGCGGACGCGGTGCGTGCCGCTTCGGCGTCGCGGCGCGAGAGCGCGTCGAGGATGCGCCGGTGCGCGTCGAGCGATGCGTGTGCTCGCTGGTTCGTCTGGAGCCACTGCTCGCGCGATGCGCGGAGCACGTCCCACACGACCGCGAGCATCGTGGTGAGGAGCTCGTTCTTGGCGGAGTCGCCGATGACCTCGTGGAAGCGCGTGTCCTCTTCCGCGTACGCCTCGCCGGCGGCGACCCTGCGCTCCTGGGCGGCGAGTATTTCGCGCAGCTCGGCGAGCTGCGCATCGCTGATGCGCGTCGCGGCGAGCGCAGCAAGCGCGGGCTCGATCAGACCGCGGAACTCGATGACGTCCGGAACGCTGTGGCCGCGGGCGATGAGGCTGTGGAGCGGCCGCACCAGATCATCGGGCGCGACCTGGCGAACGAACGTGCCGCCGCCAGCGCGCGTTTCGACCACACCGAGCAGCTCGAGGGTCCGCAGCGCTTCCCGGACGGATGCGCGCGAGACCTGGAACTGCTCCGCCAGGGCCCGCTCGGGCGGCAGCTGGTCGCCAGGTCGAAGCTCGCCCTTCTCGAGGAGCGATTCGATCTGCTCGACGATGCCTTGGTAAAGCCGGCTGCGCCGGATGGGCTCGATGACGGCCAGTTCGGACCTCCCCATGGCTGGTCAGGTGGTCTGACCAGAACGAGAAAGAGGCTACGACGGTTCGCACGGACCGTCAAAGGGTCGTTTCGTGGCTACTATCCCGCGCCTGTGCGGGCGCTCATCTTCGACCTGGACGGAACGCTGGTGGACACGGTCTACGGCCACGTCTTCGCCTGGCAGCGCGCCCTGGCCGAGGCCGGCCTCCCGATCGAAGGATGGAAGGTGCACCGCCGGATCGGCATGAGCGGCGGGCTCTTCACACGCGCGGTGGCCCGCGAGGTCGGCCGTGCGCTCTCCGATGCCGAGGCGGCGCTCATCCAGAAGCGCCACGGCGAGCTCTTCCGCGAGCTCTTACCCGAGCGCCGTCCGCTTCCAGGCGCGGTCGAGCTCCTTCGCTACCTTCGCGACTCGGGCATCACGCACGGCATCGCAACCTCCGGTCGGCATCCCGAGATCGATCTGTCGCTCGCCGCGCTCCAGGTGCCGGCCGAGACCGTCGTCGTAGACCGCGGCGACGTGCTCCGCGCGAAGCCCGAGCCGGATCTCTTCCTCAAGTGCCAGCAGCGCCTCGGCGTCCCACCCGACGAGTGCTACGTCGTCGGAGACGCGGTGTGGGACCTTCTTGGTGCGAGGCGCGCGAAGATGCTGAGCGTCGGGCTGCTCTCGGGTGGGTACGGCTGGGATGAGCTGATCTCGGCGGGCGCGTTCCGCGTCTACCGCGATCCGGCGGACCTGCACCGCTCGCTGGACGAGCTCGGGATCGTCTAGCCCTTGCCCTCCTTCGCGTAGGGGATGCCGTCGGCCGCGGGCGGAGTGGAGCGGCCCACGACGCCGGCGAGGATCACGACGGTGATGAGGTAGGGCAGCGCGGCGTACCAGAACGTCGGGATCGTCTTCATCAGCGTGCCGAGATCGCCTTCCGCCGGCCGGACGTTGACGATGATCCCGAAGGCCGTCGCCGTGCCGAAGAGGAGCGCGCCGAGGAACGATCCGAGTGGCGTCCAGCGGCCGAAGATCACAGCGGCCAGCGCGATGAAGCCGCGGCCGTTGGTCATCCCGTTCTGGAACGAGCCGGTCGACTCGAGTGTCAGGTATGCGCCCGCGAGTCCGGCGATCCCGCACCCGACGATCACGTTCAAGTAGCGCT
>WNGI01004697.1_pt1 | contig 12231 bp, 10 predicted proteins | sample 5400621 | NCBI WGS metagenome assembly WNGI01 (sample SAMN13153374, study PRJNA577476) | soil metagenome | isolation source: 20 cm soil or saprolite under Garry oak tree replicate 1 | place: USA:California | collected 2016-06-15 | reverse complement strand
CCGCCTGATATGATTCGAACCACGAAAACGCTGAACTAGGTGGTGCCGGGCAGTGGATGCCGGGTGGCATGACGATGGTCGGCGACATGTTCAATCACGGCCTCAAGGTGAAGGTCGACGGCTTGTGTTCCGAGCTATCACAACTCGTCGCTATGCAACCCTTCGTGCCATTCCCCGCGAGCTTTCAGTCACAGTCACAGAGGCAGGGTGGCGGTCAGCAGGAGCGCGGCTACGACGTCTTGGATACAGATTCAGTCAGCCTATTCGTACCAGAGACACCCGGCCGAGCTTTAGGTCAATGGTGGCCAGTGGAACTAGGGTCCCCAAACGGGAGCGGCGCGCAGAACCAAGTCCGCTATGCCTATTTCAACCAAACGCATCGATTGGCAGTAGAGCTGAATGGACACGTGACCGTCTACGACACGCTAGATCACCAGATCAGCGGCGTCTCTCAGCAGCAGGGGCGCGGCGGCTCGCTCACCCTTACCAGCCAACACGGGATAGTAAGTGTCTCAACTCTGCCGGTCGTCTCGGTGGACGGCGTGCAAACCAAGGCTCCGGAACCGCGGGTAGCGCCTGCCAGCGAACCGTATCGGCCCGACACTACCCAGCAAACGGACCTTTTCGCGAAAATCGAACGGCTGGCCGAATTGCAGAAGAAAGGCATTCTCTCATCGGAAGAATTCGCAGCTAAGAAGGCGGAGCTTCTCTCCCGCCGATTGTCCGTTGTTGGGGGGTAAAGCAGAAATCGCGCGGGCGCAGCTCGATGTCTGTTAATGACCCGAAGCGGCCACGCCTGAGGCAGCGCGCAAAATTGCGGGTGTGTAGACTCACCTCAGTGGGCCCCGAATGCTCCCCGGTGTTCTTCTGAAAACACATGCGCATAGAGGTTAGCTATCCATTGCTTGCCCTCCTGCGTGACCTGCAAATACCGGAGTGCATCGCCGATATAGGGACGGACCGCCTGCCAGAAGAAAGCGGGGTACGCTGCTCTTAAATCATCCGGAGTCTGATATCCGAGCTTCTCGTTCGCGCCGGTTTCCTGGAATTCTGCAAACAACGCCGACGTCTTGCGCAGGTAGTCAATGTCGGCCAATTGGCCGATCAAGTCCGCGGCGCGAAGCAGGCCTGGATAATCCGCCGTGCTGGTATTCTGCTCGTCCTCCGGTACCGGAAAACGCGTGTGCTCGATGTTTGCCTCGATTTCTCGCGTATCGATGTGGGCCAAGCTCACTTTCCCGAAACGCTCGCGGACAAAGACTTTTGATCGCGTGACATGATAGGGGGTCAAGGATGCGTCCGTGGCTCCCGCGGATATGGGCACGAGATCACCGTTTTCGTTACAAACATAATGTCCATTGCGGTCGCCCCGACATACCCCGCGTACATAGCCGATGTCGTGGCATAAGAGGGAAATCATGAAATGGAGCCAATCGCGTGGGGTGACGCCGCCCTCGCTGGTGTGTTTCCCAAGTAAAATCTCCTGGCCGACCAACGTCACCATGATGGTGTGGTTCATGTCGTGATAGGCCGCGTCACTATTGGCAATATTCTCTAACGCGAGGCGCCCAACAAAACCAATGACGTCCGGACAGGCGGGCTCAAGGACTCCATAGATTTGACCATACTTATCTTTGAGCTCCCCGACAAACGCTTGGATGACAATTTCAGTAGGATTGAACATGATCGCCTCCAATCCTCGGATGCTATTGCCGTTCGCGCGTAAGTGCGCCGGCGAGAAGCTAACTCGATGTGAGAGGAACGTAATCGTATTCACCGATACCTTGTAGAACCAGGAACGTGAGCGACTTGGTGCCACCGTTGGTCACCAGATGTGGTCGCGCTGCCCTAACTACATGGATTTCGCCGGGCTTCAGATTCACTTCCTCCTTCGGGTCCTGCAAGAACAGCCTCATGTGGCCTTCCAAAACGTAAAAAGTATCGGTGATATTGGTGTGGCTGTGCCACGGCACCTTCTGCGTCGGCGAGAGCTGCAACTCCATGATACGAAAGCCGGGGCGCTCGGCATGCTGAACGCGACGCTCCACTTCGTAAAGATGACTGGCGTCCCGAATTGACTGCCCTTGGCTCATGTCGACCTCCCCTCAATGGCTGTGCAGGGCCGCTAGTAAATCCCACGTTGTGAGGCATCGCAATGTGAGTGGTGTTCCGCCCTCAGCCAATCAGCGCGATAACCGCCACAATGTTCGGTTTTTAGGGTAGATCGGACTTGAGAAGGGGTAGGGCTCTTGAACCGACAGATTCTGAACCGAAAGGTGCGCCATGGAAGATCGATCCGAATTGGCTGAGAGGATTCTCGATCAGATCGCTGATGCCGTCATCTATGCAAACCGCTCGGGAGCTATCATACGGTGGAACCGCGCGTCTTCAGCATTATTTGGCTACTCACCGCAGGAGGCGCTCGGTCAAAATCTCGATCTCATTATTCCTGAGCATCTTCGGGCCTCACACTGGAGCGGTTTCAACGCGGCCATGATAAAAGGCGCCTTGAAGCTTCAAGGCCGCCCTACGCTCACCCGCGCGCTACATAAAAGCGGACGCAAACTCTACGTCGAGATGACCTTTTCGATCGTGAAAGGCGATGCCGAAGGCGAGGTGCTGGGGTCAGTCGCCATGGCGCGAGATGTGACGGAGCGCGTTGAGCGAGAGCGCGCTGCGATCCGCGCGTCGAAGCCTAGCATCGGATAGAGCTCGCTGGAGCGGATGTTTGCCCAGCGATACAGGAAAGTCCGCCATTGGCCCCAAGCCGAAGAAGGTCGAAATCCCTTGCGAATCTGCTGTTGTAGATAGACCGGAAGTTCTCTTAAGGACACCTCGACCGCCGGTTTTGACCCTAAGGGACAATCGCGAGGCGCCCTGTTTCCTGGATCCTCCTTGACAAGCCGTCAAACCTCATAAGCCACCGAAGCAATTGAGATGGAGCGTGCTCCAGGGTATTCGGGACAGGCCCAATGCGTTGGATCAACGAGTTGCGCTAATGACTCAGGACCCCAAGGATCTCCCGCTTCGCTGCCGGTGCGGCCACGTGCGCGGCATCGCACACGAAGTTGCGCCAAAGTCCGGATTCCGTTTCGTCTGCTACTGGCAGGACTGCCAAGCGTTTGCGCGCTTCCTCGAGCGGCCGGACGTGCTCGATAATGCGGGCGGAACGGATATCTTCCATATGCCAGCGGGGCGCGTGAAGCTTACCGCGGGCAAGGACGCCTTGCGCTGCCTCCACTTCTCCCGCCGCGTCTTCCGCTGGTACACTGATTGTTGCCAAACACCGATCGCCAACACTGCCGGCCCGCGATTCCCGGTTGTCGGTCTCATTCATTCTTTCACGAACCATGATGCTGATGGCCGCTCCCGAGATGAGGTGCTCGGCGCGCCCCTTTGCCGAATCTTCGAGCGCTCCGCCGTCGGGCCGCTCCCGCCGAACGCGCCTCCGCCACGCTCGCTCAGCCTCGTCGCCCTTCGTGTACCGACGCTTGCCGGCTGGTGGTTGCGCGGGCTCGGTCGGCCGAACCCGTTCTTTGACGATCATACGAACGCTCCACTCTCCGTGCCGCGCGTATTTACGCCGAGTGAGCGCGCCACCCTCGCCAACGACCCAATGCACCGTCACCCGGGACATTGATCGCTACCGTCCGCGCAATGATCTTGATGCCTCTGGGCGGGACAGGATGTCTGCCCCTGGCCCTTCCCGTCATTTCGCGTACGCGCAACGATCAGGTCGCTTTCGGGTAAGAGCGGCCACTAAATGGCGGGCGGATCGGCTGGCTCAGTCGAGAATGACCCAAAGCGAACATTCAGCGCCGATTAATATACTAGCGGCCTGATAGCGGATGCGCGGCATCCAGTGTTTGAAGCTCCTGAAGTGTCAGTGTCAGTGACAGCGCGACGGCGTTTTCCTTTACATGTGCCACGGACCCGGATTCGGGAATTGCAATGACGTTACCGCTGCGGATGGTCCAGGCCAGTGCAACAGCGGCTGCGGAGCAAGCATGTGCTGTGGCAATACGGCCAAGAATGGGATCACCCAGCAGGCCGGCGCCGAGGCCGCCAAGCGGCGAATAGGCCATCACCGGTATGCTGTGCCGTTCGCACCATGGCAGCAGGTCGTGTTCAATGCTGCGGTCGCCGAGGTTGTAAAGGACCTGATTGGTCGCGCAGCGATCGCCTTGTGGAACATGGAACAGATCCTCCATTTGGGGGACCGTGAAGTTGGACACGCCCCAGGCGCGAATCTTGCCAGCTGCACGTAGACTTTCGAACCCCGCTACGACCTCGGAAAATTCGGCGTTCGGAGTTGGCCAGTGCAGCAAATAGAGATTGAGATGATCAGTACCGAGCCGGGAAAGGCTCGTCTCACAAGCACGTGCCATGGCGTCTCCAGTGACATCATTGGCTTCCACCTTAGACACTACGAAGGCGCGGTCACGCTGGCTGGCAATCACGCGCTTAATCAATTCTTCGGAACGGCCTTCACCGTAATTCCCTGATGTGTCAATCAGCGTCATCCCGAGCGAAAGGCCCGCGCGTAACGCTTCTTCTTCGTCGGCTGCCGGATGTCTTCCCCGCCCGATATTCCCAGAACCCTGACCGATCGCCGGGACAATGGTGCCATCGCGAAACCTAACGGTCCGAGCTGTGCCCGTTGAGGCGACGGGAGTCGCTCCATCGAAAGCCAACGCGCCTGACAAAGTCACCAACGAACTAAGCGCGACGCAACGTTCATTGAATTCACGCCGGCTCAGCGATCGTGTACCTCTACTCTTCACTACTCAGTTCCTTCGACTGCGTGCTCGATCTGAAGATCGTTCAGCTGAGTTCCACTCAGCTAGCTCACCGCGAAGATTGAAGCCTCTGGCTGCTTAGTCAAGATATGGCGGAATGTCTGCTTGTGGCCCATACCGACGAATTTCGACGCTCGTTCGTATGTCGGCTGTCAAGGGTAGACCGGATATGCTCGAAGCGCGGTCAGATCGACGCGATTGGACCCAAACCGGACATCCGAAGGCGCTTAGCATTCATGCGCGATGCCCGCGGCGGCAGCGGCTCCTCGCGCGGCCAGGATCGCGGTCCTCAGATCACCTTGCCTTGCCGCATGTCCCTGACCTCGTCGGGGGAGCAGCCGAGCCACTCGCCATAGATCGCCTCGGAATCCGCGCCGAGAATCGGGGCGCATTTCAGCGGGACCTCGCTGTCCGACATCCGCAGCGGCCAACCCGGCACGATGACCGGCCCGCGCACCGGATGCTCGATCTTCTGCATCATCCCGCGCTTATGCAGATCCGGGTCGTGCAGTAGCTCGAGCGTGGTGAGGACGGCGCCGCAGGGAACAGCGGCGCCGGCGATGATCCGGGTTACCTCATGCTTGGTGCGCTTCGACGTCCATTCAGTGATGGCCGCATCCACGGCCTCCCGGTTCTGGGCGCGGGTGGCGCCGTCGACCATACGCGGATCGTCGAACAGGTCCTCGCGGCCGATCGCCTTCACCAGGCGGCGCCAATGCTCCTCGTTGCCCCGCGAGGCAAAGATGTAGCACCAGTCGTCGAGCCCCCCCGGCGAGCATTTGTAGAGGCCGCCCGGCGCGGTCCCGACCACCGTGTTGCCGCCACGCGGCAGCTGGTCGTCGCGAGCGGCCTGGCGGCTCATCGGCGTGCGACAGTAGTTCAGCATCGCGTCGCGCATGGCGATCTGGATGTGCTGGCCGCGGCCGGTTGTCATGCGCTGGTAGAGCGCGGCGATGATGCCCATGGCGCAAAGCATGCCGGTGCCGGTATCGCCGATGGTCGGGCCCGGCCGGACCGGTGGCTCGTCGGGATGGCCGTTCACGCCCATTGTGCCGCCCATCGCCTGGGCGATCATGTCGAAGGACAGATAGTTCGCGTGCTCGCTCTCCGGCGCGAAGCCCTTTACCTGGGCGAAGATCAATCGCGGATTGAGCGCGCTGAGCCGCGGATAGTCGAAGCCCAGGCGTGCGAAGGTGCCCGGCGCCATGTTCTCGATCAGGACGTCGGCCTTGCCGATCATCCGCCTCAGCAGCGCCTTGCCCCCGTCGCTCTTGAGATCGCAGGTAACGCTGCGCTTGTTGAGGTTGTAGTAGATGAAATAGTGAGAATCGGCGTCGGGGCGATCGCTGAATCCCCAGCGCCCCGGCTCGCCGCGATGGGGCTCCTCCACCTTGACGACGTCAGCCCCAAGCCAGGCCAGCGCCTCGGTGCAGGACGGTCCCGCCTCGAACTGGGTGAGGTCGAGCACCTTGACCCCCTCGAGCGCCGGCTGGATCCCGCTCGCGATCTCTGGCTGCACTACCCGTTCCCGCATGGCGACCCTCCCAATAAGGAGCTGCGCCGGGAATGGCGCGGCCCTTTGACGTGTCACTCGATCAGCTATGCCAGCCGAACTCCTGCGCCTTGCGGGCGGAGCCCTGCGAGATCACGACGTTGACCAGGGCGGGACCGCGGAAGTTCATCGCCTCGTCGAGGGCAGCGCGCAGGTCCTTCGGGTCCTCGACCAGGAAGCCCTTGCCGCCGAAGGCCTCCATCACCCGGTCATAGCGCGCGCCCCAGATCAGCGCGTTGGGCTTCAGGTTGAACATCGGGTTTTCCGGGATTTGCGGCATGCCGGGGCCGATGCCGCCATTGTTCAAGACGACGATCTTGGCCGGGAGGTTGTAGCGGACCAGCGTCTCCATCTCCATGCCGGAAAAGCCGATCGCGGAGTCGCCCGAGAGGTGGATGACCGGCCGGTCGGGATGCGCCACGCAGGCGGCAATGGCCTGGCCGAGGCCGACCCCCATCGTGCCGTAGGTGCCGGCGTTGAGGCAGGAACGGGCGTTGAAGCTCGGCAATTGCGTGAGGCCGATATCCATGGTGCTGGCACCCTCGGCGCTAAGGATCGCGTCCCGCGGCATCCAGGCGGCGACGTCGCGCAACGCCCGATAGTAGCCGGCCGGCGCCTGATCGTCATCGATCTGCGGCCGGAGCTGCGCCGTATTATCGGCCGTCTTCTTGGCAATCGCCTGCCGCCACGGCGTGTCCTTGCAATGGAACCACTGGCGGTTGTCGAGCGCCTTGTTGAGCTGCCCGACGATGGCCTTGCCGTCACCGACCAGCGCCACTTCCGTCGCCTTGTTGTGGCCGATCTCCTCGGGCGCGATGTCGAGCTGGATGACCTTGACGTCCTTGGCATAGCGCGGCGGCAGGCCGAAGTGGAAGATCCAGTTCAGCCGCGCGCCCATCAGGAAGATGACGTCGGCCTGCTGCAGCGCCAACGTGCGCGCCGCCGCGGCCGACAGCGGATGGTCGTCCGGCATCACGCCCTTGCCCATCGGCGAGCGCAGGAACGGCAGTTGCGTGCGCTCAATGAAGGCGCGGACTTCGTCCTCGGCGCGCGACCACGCCATGCCCTTGCCGAGGAGAATGAGCGGCCGCTCGGCCCGTTCGAGCAGGTTCAGCGCCGCCTCGACGTTCTCCGTCGGCGCCACCATGCGCGGCGGTTCGGGCACGCGCTCGACCTCAACGACTTTGTCGAGGTCGCATTTGCCCTTGATGATGTCGTCGGGCACGTCGAGATAGGTCGCGCCGGGGCGACCATAGATCGCGTGCCGGGTTGCGATCTCGACATAGTAGGGGATGCGCTGCACGCTCTCGATGCCGTGCGCGAACTTGCAGAACGGCGAGGCGACCAGCACCTGCCGCTCTTCCTGGAACGCGCCCATGCCGCCGCGATAGGTCTCTGAGGCACCGCCGATCAAGATCATGGGCCAGCAATTCTGCTGGGCGTTGGCGAGGCCCGCGAGACCGTGCACCACGCCTGGGCCGGTAACGACGATGCAGGCGCCGGGGCGGCCGGTGAGATAGCCGTAGGCCTGCGCCGCGTAGGAGGCGCTCTGCTCGTTGCGCATGCCGAGATAGGCGACGCCTTCCCTCTGCGCGGCCAAGGCGATCGGGGTGACCGGAAACCCGACGATCCCGAACAGGTGATCGATGCCCTGCTGTTTGAGGCTCCTCGCGATCAGTGTAGCGCCATCGACTTCGCTCATGGTTTGCCCTTCGTGACCGATTGAACTTCAGTCGCGAGATTATGCCTAGATGGCAGGGTCGCGAAAGGGCTCTACTTATGTGCGATGCAGCCGAGCCATGCGGTTCCGCGCGTTCGGGCGCTATTGGGCCCGAGCCGAAGAAGGCCGAAGTCGCCCGTACGTCCATTGTCATGGGTAGACCGGACCTTCGTCGCGCCGGCCTCTACCGCTTCTCGTGACCCAAGGCGGTCAAAATAAGAACGGACGGGCTCACTTCCGTTCCACCGCAGCGAATACCCAGGTTCGGCCTTTCCCGCGCTCCGGGTTGGCGATGTCCGCTTTCGAGGGGATTGTGTTGCAAAACTCCTAAAATGCCGTGCGCCTAATTTCCCGCCAAAACAGGAAACAAGCGCCAATCGCGGTCCAATGTGGTCTCAGATTCGTTACCGACCTCGCCCATGAGTGCGTCGCTCGATCATGTGGTCCCTCACATAATTGTCTGATCGTCGCACCAGCGGTCCGGAAAATTTGTGCTCAGTGATGCAAAAAGAGTTTTGCAACAGTATCGGGGGGCGAAGCGGACATCACACTGACGCTCCGCAATGTCTGCAAATCACCCAAGCCGACAATCGCAATTGTTCAAATCCGCAAACGGGGTAACTTGGTCTAGCTTTGCTTTTTCTTCGCCGGACGAGGTGTGATAGGCTTACGCTCTGTAGCTTCATTCCCGTGCAGAAGTTCCTCTGCATCATGCGCAGTCCGCCGCGCCAGGGACCTACGTTCAAACGTAATTAGCCTGGCTCGCCCATCGCAAACGATCCAGCTTTTGTCGACGTGAATGATTTTGTACATCGCCATGATCCATACTATTTGACGCGATCATTTGGCTATAGCTCGACAGTTTTAGTTCACGCGGGTTAACACAAGCTGCGACCAATCAAATAAATCCGGTTTCACAATTATTAATAGGATCACAAAAAGTTAGGTGCGCGTGCCCGCTTTTTATAGTCCCGGCGTTAGCGACGGTAGTCCTTACATGATGGCCGCTAGCCTTTTCAAATTCTGGAATGAGTGCTCGCATCGACGGAGGCAGCGCATCCGTGAAGAAAAACAATGATTTCCGCGGCGCCCAAAGTGCTCGTCGCTTGCGCCAGCAGAGAAATCGTCAGGACTGCTCTGAAGGTTACCATGAGCCACCCTCCCGTTACCAATCCTAGAAGACGCCACTGCGGGCCAGCAAGTTACCGGCAAACACTCTGACCATGGATCCGCGGACGCGTGCTGCTGGCACATCTCAGACATGCCGGTCGCCGTGGGCGATGTCTGCTCCTAAGGGTCGAACAGACATGACCTGTTCCTGCCGCGACTTCCGGGTTTGACCCGGAGCGGATATCCCGATTGTGCCAAATGGCGCACTTCCGGTCTGTTCACAGACTGGTCGCGCCTAGCCGAAACCGGCAGGCCGATCTTATGGGGTCAATCCCGCCGCTCTAACCATCGGCGCCCCCGCGGTCGCCCGTCGAGGCGAAAGCCGAACTCACATAATGTGTTAGCTCATAATTCGACTCAGACACCCCCTGCCTGGCATCGCAATTATTGACCTAGATCAAGTCATCGACGTCAGTTTTTTCTGAACACTGTCGTCCATGCGAATTGCTCTTGCGCTCCAATCGATCGGATTGGCATGGTTGCCGAGAATTGGAGGCTTCAAGTTGCTTCAAAGGGGCTGCAGCTCATGATCGCTCAACTTACAAAGAATGAGCGGCAACTTGCGCTCATCATTCTGCTGGCACTTTCCTTGTGCGGATTTGCCATGGCGGTCGCCGGACGAGGCGATCCCCTGGGCGTTCACGGGGCGATTGTGTTGTTGGCTGGGATTGCCGGAGCCTTCGGCGTTATCTCCGGTTACTACTCACCGGAGCCAGGCGAAGACCGCCTCGATCGATACTTCGACGATCCCAGCCGAATGGGGATTATCCTGGCGATGGCCTGGGTCGTCGCTGGACTTTTCGTCGGCGACTGGATCGCCTGGCAGCTCGTCAATCCAGACCTGACTTTTGACGCCGCCTGGTCAAGCTTCGGGCGCCTCCGTCCGGTGCACACGTCCGGCGTCATCTTCGGCTTCGGCGGCAATGCGCTGATCGCGACGTCATTCTATGTCCTGCAGCGCACATCTCGCGCGCGTCTGCCCGACCAGTTGAGCCCGTGGTTCGTTCTCCTCGGCTACAACCTGTTCTGCGTCATCGCCGCGACCGGCTATCTGATGGGTGTAACGCAGTCGAAGGAGTATGCCGAACCGGAATGGTATGCGGACATCTGGCTGGTGATCGTATGGGTGACCTACTTCATCATCTATCTACGTACGCTGGCTCGCCGCAAGGAGCCGCATATCTACGTGTCGAACTGGTACTACATGGCCTTTATTCTGGTCGTGGCGATCCTTCACATCGTGAACAACCTGGCGATTCCCGTATCGCTCGGACATGCAAAGAGCTATTCGGCTTTTTCGGGCGTACAGGATGCGATGACGCAGTGGTGGTACGGGCATAACGCGGTCGCGTTCTTCCTGACCGCCGGCTTCCTCGGCATGATGTACTACTACCTTCCGGTGCGTGCCGGCCGCCCGATCTTCTCCTATCGGCTGTCGATCATCAGCTTCTGGGGCATCACTTTCATGTACATGTGGGCGGGTTCGCATCACCTGCACTACACCGCGCTGCCGCATTGGGTCCAGACTCTCGGCATGACGTTTTCGGTCATGCTGCTGGTTCCATCATGGGCGTCGGCCGGCAACGCGCTGCTGACGCTGAATGGTGCCTGGCACAAGGTGCGCGACGACGCGACCCTGCGCTTCATGATGGCCGCGGCCGCGTTCTACGGCCTGGTGACTTTCGAAGGCTCGTTCATGGCCATTCGCACCGTCAACTCGCTGTCGCACTATACCGACTGGACCGTCGGCCACGTGCACGTTGGCGCGCTCGGCTGGGTCGCAATGATTACTTTTGGCGCGATCTATGCATCGGTGCCGTGGCTTTGGAAGTGCGAGCGGATGTATTCGGGCCCGCTGGTGGAAGTGCACTTCTGGCTCTCACTTGCTGGAACGGTGATCTACGTTTTCGCAATGTGGAATTCCGGCATCATCCAGGGGCTGATGTGGCGGACCTACAGTGAAAGCGGAACGCTTGCTTATTCCTTTGTCGACACCCTGGTTGCGATGCATCCCTATTATGTCGCTCGCGCTATCGGCGGCTTGCTGTTCCTGATCGGCGCATTGGTCGCATGCTACAACATCTGGATGACGATACGGACGGCCGATCAGCCGGCCGACGAACGGGTTGCCAATCGTCCCGTTCCCGCGCTCGCAGGCGTTTCCGCGCCTCAACCGGCGGAGTGACCCGGCATGTTCAACCTGCATTACCGGCTTGAGCGCAAGACCATCGGCTTTCTGCTCGCCATCATCGGCGTTGCCAGCATCGGCGGTGCGGTCGAGATCATACCGTTGTTCACGATCCATCAGACCGTCGAAGACGCCCCGGGCATGCGGGTTTACACGCCGCTCGAGATCGCAGGCCGCAATATCTACATCCGGGAAGGCTGCTACGCCTGCCATTCGCAGATGATCCGGACGTTGCGCGACGAAGTGGAACGCTACGGCCCTTATTCGCTCGCCGTTGAATCCAAATACGATCATCCCATGCTGTGGGGATCGAAGCGGACCGGGCCCGACCTCGCGCGCATGGGCAACAAGTATTCGGACGAATGGCATGTGCGGCACCTCAACAACCCTCGGGACGTGGTCCCGGAATCAGTGATGCCGCATTATTCGTGGCTCGGTCGCACTGAACTGCGCCATGACGACCTCGGCGCGCATCTGGCTGCGCTTCGCAAAGTCGGCGTGCCCTACACCGATGACATGATTGCCAACGCGAAGTCCGATGCCTACGGACAGGCGGCGCCCGATACGCCCTACGCCGAAGGGGTTACCAAGCGTTACGGCGCGGCGACGAATGTGCGCGCCTTCGACGGCAAGCCGGGCGAGCTGACCGAACTCGATGCTCTGGTCGCTTACCTGCAAATTCTCGGCAAGCTGACTGACGCTGCGCACAAACCGGTCGCCGCGGCGGGAGGTTGATCATGGACAATGATTTTGTGGTCTGGTTCTCGAAGTCATTCGGTCTGTTCTATCTGATCGCGCTTTC
>WNGI01020044.1_pt1 | contig 12234 bp, 14 predicted proteins | sample 5400621 | NCBI WGS metagenome assembly WNGI01 (sample SAMN13153374, study PRJNA577476) | soil metagenome | isolation source: 20 cm soil or saprolite under Garry oak tree replicate 1 | place: USA:California | collected 2016-06-15 | reverse complement strand
TTGCGGCGGCAGAGCAAATCATTGCCAAGGCGCGCGAGGCCAGTGCGATCGAGCACGAGCGCACCATGGAATCTTTGAAGCGCGAGCTTGGACGCCTGGTAGTTGATACCACGGCAAAAGTGGCCGGGAAGGTGTTAACGCCGGAAGACCAACGGCGTTTGCAGGAGGAAGCAGCCCGTCAGGTGGCCTGATGAAGATCAACAAGGAAATTCGCCAGCTTTCGCGTGAAATGCTTCGGGCCAGTTTTACGGACGGTCAACTCGATCCAGGAAGGATTACGTCGCTCGTCGATTCACTTATCGCGAGAAAGCCGCGTCGTTATATCGAGGTCCTAAAAAACTACAGGCGTCTGCTTCGTCTCGAACTGGAAAAGCGGCAGGCGAAAATCGAGACGGCGAGCGAAGTGGATTCCGCGACCACTTCCGAGCTGGTGGTTAATCTAAAAAAGAAATACGGTAGCGACCTGGCAACGGAGTTCGTCGTTAATCCGGAGCTTCTTGGCGGAATGCGGATTCGTGTGGGAAGCGATGTATGGGACGGAACGGTGCGCAACCGGCTCGAACGTCTCCAACGAGAACTTTAATCAAGACAAAATCATGAGCAGCATACTCGAAGAGATCGAAACGAAAATTGAAGGGCTAAAAACGTCGACCACTAAGAGCAACGTCGGCGTTGTGCGTGAAACGGGTGATGGAGTCGCGCGTATTGAAGGGCTGAGCGACGCGATGCTTAACGAAATGATCGAATTTCCAAACGGTGTATTCGGGCTCGCGTTGAACCTGGAGGAAACGGAAGTCGGCGCGATTCTGATGGGAGACAACACGTTGGTTCAAGAAGGCGACGAAGCCAAAACAACTGGGCGACTTCTTTCTGTTCCTGTGGGCAAGGCCCTTCTGGGACGCGTCGTGAACACGCTCGGTCAGCCACTCGATGGCAAAGGACCAGTCAAGAGTGACGTCTTTTATCCTCTCGAGAAAATTGCACCGGGCGTGATCAAACGGCGCAGCGTGAATCAGCCCGTGCAAACCGGTATCATGGCGATCGACGCCATGATACCAATCGGTCGCGGTCAGCGAGAGCTGCTCATCGGCGATCGCGCAACTGGTAAAACCACCATTGCCATCGATACGATAATTAGCCAGGCGCGCTTGAACAAAGCTGCAGAAGACGCAAAGGACGGCAATTATCGGCCGCTCTACTGCATTTACGTGGCGGTGGGCCAGAAAAATTCCAATGTGGCGCGAGTGCTCAACACTCTCGAGAAGGAAGGCGCTATGCCTTACACAACAATTATCTCTGCGGCTGCGTCGGATACAGCGACTAATCAGTATTTGGCGCCATTTGCCGGTGCTGCAATGGGCGAGTGGTTCATGGACAACGGAATGGATGCCCTCATTATCTACGACGATTTATCGAAGCATGCAGTGGCTTATCGGCAGGTCTCGCTGGTGTTAAAGCGGCCATCCGGTCGCGAAGCTTATCCGGGCGATGTATTTTACCTGCACTCGCGGTTACTCGAACGGGCCGCCCGCATGAGCGACGAATTCGGCGGTGGCTCATTAACCGCCTTACCGATCATCGAGACCCAGGCCGGGGACGTGTCCGCTTACATCCCAACGAATGTAATCTCAATCACGGACGGCCAAATTTATCTCGAGACGGATTTGTTTTACCAAGGTGTGCGGCCCGCAATTTCCGTGGGTCTTTCTGTCAGCCGCGTGGGATCGGCGGCCCAGATCAAGGCGATCAAGCAGGTCGCCGGCAAAGTGAAACTCGATCTCGCGCAATACCGCGAGTTGGCTGCATTCGCGCAGTTTGGCTCCGATCTGGATGCGGCAACGAGGGCACGACTCGATCGCGGTCAACGCATTGTCGAGCTTTTTAAACAAAAACAGTACAACCCAATTCCAGTGGAAGAGCAGGTGGCGGTGATGTGGGCGATGCAAAATGGCTACCTCGATGCTGTTCCAGTCGATCGCGTCAAGGAATACCAACTTAAGCTTCAGGATTGGCTGCAAACGCGGAAAACAGCATTGCTAGGGGCGATCCGTGAGAAAAAGGAGCTCGACAAAGACCTCGAGTCGCAATTGAAAGCGGCACTCGATGAATTCAAGACGACTTGGCGATGATACCGCTCCGCGACCCGCAGTTTGCAATTTGTAATTTGTAATGGCGAACACGCAGGACATACGGCGCCGGATAAGATCGATCCGCAACACTGCGCAGATCACCAAAGCAATGCAAATGGTGGCTGCCTCGAAGATGCGCAAAGCGCAGCAGCATGCACTTGCGGGACGACCTTATGCTGCTTTGATGAATAAGGTTCTCGTCTCGTTGCAAAAACGGACAGATCCGAGATTCCATCCACTTCTCGCTGTCCGCCCACTCAAAAAAGAGTTGGTCTTAATCATCAGCACTGACAAGGGACTCTGCGGAGCGTTGAACACGAACCTGTTTCGGGAGGCCGCCAACTTTGATTCGTCTAAAACCGCTTTCGTGGTGACAGGAAAGAAGGCGCGACAATTCATCGCACGAACAAAACGCGAATTATTGGCTGATTTTGAATTGAAAGACTCACCGAGCTTCGTTGAAGCCAAGCCGATCTCGAAGTTTTGCATGGAAAAATTCCTGAGACGCGAGGTGGACAAAGTATCCGTGCTTTACACACATTTTATCAACACAATAAGCCAACGTTCGGTGGTACAGACGTTACTGCCGATCAGTAGTTTCGATCTGCCGAAAAGCGAAACAGCCCAGGCTGAAAGTGAAGCTCACGATCCGATGATAGGCTACGTGTTCGAGCCCAACGCCGAAGCCGTACTTGATTCGATGCTGCCGTATTATGTTTCCTATCAGGTTTTTCAAATGATCCTCGATGCGCGCGCATCTGAGCATAGTGCGCGAATGGTGGCGATGAAGAATGCCACCGATAACGCGAATCAATTTATCAAGGACCTTACTTTGGAATACAACAAGATGCGTCAGGCCGGTATCACAACCGAGTTGCTCGAGATCGCCACGGCGCAAATGGCACTCGGTGGATAGTCAGGATTTATGAGTAAAGGAAACATAGTTCAAGTAATCGGCCCCGTAGTGGACGTGGAATTTCCGGACGAAAAGACGCTGCCGAAAATCTACAACGCCCTCGAAATTGAGTACGAAGTCAATGGCAACCCAACGAAGTTGACGCTCGAAGTGCAACAGCATCTTGGCGAAAGCTGGGTTCGCTCCATCGCAATGTCATCGACGGAAGGATTGAAGCGCGGAATGAGCGTAACGGATACTGGCGGTCCGATCAGCGTACCAGTGGGCGAGGGCGTGCTTGGGCGGCTCTTTAACGTCACCGGCGATACGATTGATAACCGCGGTCCAGTGAAATTCGAAAAGCGCTACCCGATCCATCGGCCCGCACCATCGCTCACGGAGCAGGACACAACGGCAAAGATCCTGGAAACAGGGATCAAGGTCATCGATCTTGTTTGCCCATTTACAAAAGGCGGCAAAGTCGGCGCATTTGGTGGCGCCGGTGTCGGCAAGACTGTTGTCATCCAGGAGTTAATCAACAACATCGCCATGAAACACGGCGGGGTTTCGATATTTGCCGGAGTAGGCGAACGGAGCCGGGAAGGCAATGATCTTTACAAGGAAATGAGCGAAGCGGGGGTGATCGATCAAAAAGATTTGTCGAAATCGAAAGTAGGGATGGTTTTCGGCCAGATGAACGAACCGCCGGGCGCGCGTTTACGCGTTGCTCTTTCTGCGCTTGCGATGACCGAATATTTCCGCGATGAGCGCAACCAGGACGTGCTTCTTTTTATCGACAACATCTTTCGATTCTCGCAAGCAGGCTCGGAAGTGTCGGCGTTGCTAGGCCGAACGCCAAGCGCGGTTGGCTATCAGCCGACTCTTGCTGCTGAGATGGGTGATTTGCAGGAGCGAATTACATCCACAAATAAGGGATCGATCACTTCGTTCCAGGCTGTCTATGTTCCAGCGGATGACCTCACTGATCCCGCGCCCGCAAACACTTTCGCGCACTTGGATTCGACCATCGTGCTTGAGCGTTCCATCGCCGAGCTCGGAATTTATCCTGCGGTCGATCCGCTGGCATCAACATCGAAAGCTCTGGCGCCGGAGATTGTCGGCGAGGAGCATTATGACGTTGCAAGCGGCGTGCAGCGTGTTTTGCAGCGTTACAAGGATTTGCAGGACATTATCGCGATTCTCGGAATGGATGAATTAAGCCCGGAGGACAAGGTCACTGTTCAGCGCGCACGCAAGATTCAGCGGTTCCTTAGCCAGCCTTTCCACGTGGCAGAGGTTTTCACCGGCTATAAGGGCCAATATGTTCCGGTTGCGGAAACAGTCCGCGGTTTCAAAGAAATTCTTGAAGGCAAACATGACGACGTCCCTGAACAGAATTTCTATATGAAGGGCGGAATTGAGATGGTCAAAGAGAGCTAGTTATGACGACGCTCCGACTCGAGATTGTTACACCGGAGGAAAAAATTTACTCCGAAGACGTGGAGATGGTCACGTTACCGGGTTCGGAGGGAGAGCTGGGGGTTTACCCCAAACACGTACCGCTACTAACTACCTTGGTACCGGGCGAGCTGCGCGTCATAAAAAACGGACGCGAAACTGCGCTGGCCATCGGTGAGGGTTTTGTAGAGATCAGGACCGACGCAGTGTCGGTCTTGACCGACATGGCACTGGAATCCGAAAAAATCGACGTCGCTGCTGCGGAAGCTGCGGTCGAGCGCGCAAAAGCGGCGATGAAAGAAGATCAAACTCCTGAACAGGTGGCTGCCATTCAAGCGTCGCTGCAAAAAGCGCTCGCCCAGTTGCACGTCAAACGCCGTCGCCACGGGTAGCACAATTCTAGACGCGCTTGTATCAAGCGCCTGTTTATTTCACATTCGCTGCTTGGCACAAGCACCGCTACACGTCCTAGGAATGGTTGCCGGCAACGGCGTATACCCGCGACTGTTAGCCGATTCAGCGCGAAAAGCCGGCGTGAAAAAAATAATTGCGGCGGCGTTCACCGAGGAAACCGATCCCACGCTCGAGCAACATGTCGATGTAATCGAATGGATGCGCGTCGGACAACTGAATCGGCTCCTAAAGTTTCTCCGTGCGCAAAACGTTCATCACGCAATGATGGCCGGACAAATCGCGCCGAAAAATCTTTTCGATCTGCGTCCGGATTGGAAAGCGTTAATGTTGTTGGGCAAACTTAAGCAGCGCAATGCGGAATCCATCTTCGTGGCGATAGCCGATGAACTCGCCGCGATCGATGTGATGCTTTTGCCCGCGACGACGTTTCTTGAGAACTCTTTGGCATCGTCAGGACTGCTTGCTGGGCCGAAGTTGTCGCAGCAGGAACAGGACGACGTCGAACTCGGCTGGAGAATTGCCTAGGAAATCGCGCGCCTCGACATCGGGCAGACCATTATCGTCAGGAATGGAACCGTCGTTGCGGTTGAAGCATTGGAAGGAACCAACGAGGCAATGAGACGCGGTGGCGAACTTGCCGGCAGCAGCGCAGTCATGGTTAAGGTCGCAAAGCCCAACCAGGATATGCGTTTCGACGTGCCGGTGATGGGTGTCGAAACAATTCGCATCGCTGCGGAAACACGACTGCGCGTGATCGCAGTTGAAGCTGGAAAGACATTGTTGCTCGAGCGCAACGCGATTGTCGATCTCGCCAATCGCTCCAAGATCTCGGTTGTTGCTCGTTAGTTGCTTTCCTCATTGACACTGCCAAGGCCTTGTCGCACGACTGGACGTATTCCTTTTCTTGACCGTCGTCGTGGCCGACAGATACGCAGCGTGACGCGAGACCTTATGCCCAAGCCAAAGCTATGCGTGATCGTGGCTGCACTTGCAGTAGCGACGCAGATACCTCGGTGCCTCGCTGCGGATGCGGAGTGGGATAGAACGGTGCATTGATGATGCTGGCTTCGGCAATCCGTCTACCTTCGGCGGGCCGGTCGCTACGCCGACGCTCGACAAACTTGCGGCGGAGGGGCTTCGTTACAATCGATTTCACGTGACGGCGCTTTGTTCTCCGACGCGCGCTGCCTTGCTGTCGGGGCGAAACCATCACGCGGTGGGATTCGGTTCCATCTCCGAGTTAATAGGCGGTTGGCCGGGTTACAGCACGAACTGGCCAACGAGCGCGGCTTCCATCGCACAGATTCTTCAGGCCAACGGTTACAACACTGCGGCGATCGGCAAGTGGCATCTTACACCTGATTCGCAGCAGGGGCCTGCGGGTCCTTTTGATCGATGGCCGAACGCACTCGGCTTCGACTATTTCTGGGGATTTCTCGGCGGAGAAACCAGTCAGTTCGATCCGGTTCTCGTTGAGAATAATCAAATCGTTGGCGTCCCGAAGGAGAAGAACTTCTATCTTAATGATGCAATGGCAGACCATTCGATTGCGTGGATCCGCAATCAAAAAGCACAGGCGCCGGGCAAACCTTTCTTTCTCTATTTCTCGACGGGTGCAACACACGCGCCACACCAAGTGCCGAAGGAATGGAGCGACAAATACAAAGGCAAGTTCGATCAGGGCTGGGACAAGTTACGTGAGGAGACGTTCGCAAGACAGAAGCAGCTCGGTGTTATTCCAGCTAACACCAAACTTACTGCGCGTGACCCGGCGTTCCCCGCGTGGGCGAGCGTCCCGCCCGAAGTGAAGAAAGTGTATGCGCGTCAAATGGAAGTTTATGCCGGTTACCAGGAAAACACCGATCACGCTGTGGGCCGCGTTGTGCAAGCCATTACGGAGATGGGCCTCGCCGACAACACCCTCGTTATTTACATCTTCGGTGACAACGGCGCGAGCATGGAAGGGACGGAGAATGGAACGTTCAACGAAATGACAACCCTGAACGGCATTCCGCTCACAAGCGAACAGCAATTGAAAGCGATCAAAGCTTACGGCGGACTCGATAAATGGGGCGGCCCTCGCATGGCTCCGCATTACGCGGCGGCATGGGCATGGGCTGGTAATGCGCCGTTTCAATGGGGTAAGCAGGTCGCCTCACATCTCGGCGGCACTCGTAACCCAATGGTCGTTGCCTGGCCGAAACGCATTAAGGACAAAGGCGGTTTGCGCAGTCAGTTCACGCATTGTACCGACATCGCGCCAACTATCTTGGAAGCTGCTGGGCTGCCGGAGCCAAAGGTCGTCAACGGCGTCGCACAGATGCCGATGCACGGCGTAAGTCTCCTATCAACATTCGATGATGCCAATGCGCCGGCACGGCACACGCAACAGTATTTCGAGATTCTCGGAAATCGCGCCATGTACAAGGACGGCTGGATTGCATGCTGGCGTCCGGATCGAATTCCATGGAAGTTAGATCCCGGAACGCTTGCGCGGTTTGCACCAGACAAATGGAACCCGGACAACGACAGGTGCGAGCTGTATAATCTCAACGAAGATTTCTCGGAGGCTGATGATGTTACGAACAAGTATCCGGACAAAGTGCGTGAATTAACGGCGCTGTTTTGGGCCGAGGCCGAGAAATACCAGGTGCTGCCATTATTCGGTGAGATAGCCTTTCTGTGGGGATTTCCGAGATACTCGACTGGTCAGACGAAATTTACTTACTACGACGGAACGGAGAACATCTCGTCCGGCATGATTCCCCCAGTTTACAACCGTTCGTACAGCATCAGCGCAGATTTGGATAATCCGGGCCGATCGGGCCTTGGACTCCGTCCCGGAATAGCGGGTGTGATTGTCGCGGAGGGCAGTTTCCTCGGCGGTTTTTCGCTTTATGTCGAAGACGGTCGATTAAAGCACACCTATAGTTTCCTTGGCTTGAAACTAGACACGATCACCTCGCGGGATGAGTTGCCCAAGGGCAAAGTCAACGTGCGGTACGAGTTCACTGCCGATAAACCCGGCGAGTTCGCTACCAGCGGAACAGGCCGGCTTTTCATTAACGGCAAACAGCAAGCCGAGGGCAAACTCGAGCATACTGTGCCGCTCCGGTTTACCGCTTACGAGGGCATGGACATCGGCACTGACAATGGTCTTCCAGTAGTTCCAAAGCTCGGATACGCAAAATTATTACCGAAGCACTTCCAAGGCACGATCGAAAAAGTCGAGTTCAACGTTAATCCGGCCAAGATTACCGCAGAGCATTTGCAGAGAACATATCTCGAGCGCTTTGCCAGCGCAGTGCGCAACTAGGCGGGTCAGCCGCCGTGGCGGGTCTGCATGGCCTCCCGGATCGTCTGTTGCCGAATCGCCTGTAGCTTTTGGTACTGCTCGGGCGAAAGAATCGCTTTCATCTGAGGATCGGTCTGCTGGTGAATCGCTCTCAGCCGTTGGACTTTCTGAATTTTCGAGAGCGAATTGTCGTTTTTAATTGCTTGTACTTTCGGTGCTTCGTCACGAAGAATGGGCAGGACTTTGGCCTTTTGTTCAGGCGTGAGATTGAGTTGTTGCGCTATCGCTTCAACCTTTGCAGCTCGGTTTTGAGCAGAGGACGTCGATGTCAACAGCGCGAACGCACCGAAGCACAAAGTCGTTACGATTAGTCTAACGTAATTATTCATACTGGTTTCTCCTAGTTTGGATCGCGAAATCGTGGTGATCGTGTCTGAGGAAGTCAAGCCGAATCGGATCAGCGCGCCGGTTCACGAGCGAGGCTCAGAAATATTGTCTTGAATCAGCCTCAAATTTTTTTGTAAAAGCAAGTACACAAACGAGACACTCGAATGAAAAACAATAAAAAAGCTTTTAACCTTGACAGTTATCGTAGGCGCGGTTGGAACAACGGCATTAGTGGCCGGGTGCCAGACTGCAACCACAAGTCAGACTGCGCCCGCCACGTCCCAGAAGGAAGTCGTGCTGGCCCAATCGCGGTTTCAGACGAAGGCGGTCACGACTCAAAAGCAGCCGCAGCATGTCAGTCAACTCGCTGGAGGCAGGGTCTCAGCCGTGAAGTACAACGGAAAAGTGTACTACGTCTATCCGACCGCGAAGAAGGAAAAGATCTACGTGGGGAACCAGGCGCAGTTCAATGCGTATAAGCAGGCGCTGAAGACCAGGCAAATGGCTCAGCAAGGTCGACAACAAATGGCTGGAACTCCGGATATCACCGAAGAAACAGCGGGACCCCACCATGTCGAAGTTGAGCAATTCGATAGCTTCGGCCCGATGGGAGTGCAGGCGCTGGGAAATTGGTAAGGCATGGCCGGAATTGATCCGTTCGTCGGCTGCAGACGTGGCGATCTGTCGCGGTTTAGGAGGATTGATCTGATTCGATTGGTCGCAGTTGGGGATATGGTTCGGGTTGTTCGCGGGCTGCGTCTGCATTTAGGAAACAATAGCGGCTCGAGACCAGTTCAAAGAATATCCCGGGCTATTCATTTTGAAATGCCACAATGATTATTAGTGTCATCGCCCTGATTTTGTTCATAGGCCTCGTGAGCGTCACGTTGCTGGGCGGACGTCTGCGTCGGCTCCTTCCCGCTGAGCAGCTGAACGATGAGTCAAAAGACGCGGTGAAACTCGCGCTTGGTCTTGTCGCGACGATGACGGCTATACTCCTGGGGCTGCTCATAAGTTCAGCCAAAAGCTCCTTCGACACTACGCGCACCGAAGTAATGCAGATGGCGGCGAAAACCGCTTTGCTTGATCGAGTGCTAAAGCTTTACGGACCCGAGACAATGGACGCGCGCCGTGCCCTTCGTGACGCTGTTGCCGATGGAGTCCGGCGCGCGTGGTCAGGCGAGCGAAGTGCTTCGGCCCGATTAGATCCCAACCAGGCGATTGGTGACGCGATTTACGTGGCTATTAGCCATCTCGCTCCGCGCGATGAAGCGCAACGCGCCCTCAAGACACAAGCGGCGACTCTCATGGTGCAACTCGCCGAGGTTCGCGCGCTGGTACAAGCGCAGGCGGTTTCATCGGTTTCAAAGCCGTTGCTGATCGCGCTCGTAATATGGCTTGTGGTGATCTTCTTTGGATTTAGCTTGCTGGCACCGGCGAACGCTACCACCACTCTTGCCCTGGTCGCCGGCGCGTTCTCGGTGGCCTGCGCGGTTTTGATAATCCTCGAACTGGACTTCCCATTTGCCGGCATGATTCGAATTCCCAGCGAGCCGATGATCAACACGTTAGCCCATCTGGCCAAGGACACGAGCTAAGGCAGCGGCAGTGTAGTTCTCATTGTTGTTATGGCCTCTGCCTGCTACGAACCTTAGGGTTTTGTGTGTCGTTACGCGTGTTTTCGCGTTCGTTAAGAACAGCATCGCTTGTTGCTTTGGTGTTACTTGGATACGGTAGTTCACTTGCAGTTGAACCCGTTACCGTTCCCACAGCGGCAGATCAATTAAAACAGCTCAACGATCAAACCATCATTAGCGACCGCCTGTCGCTAGGCTCAGATTGGAGTCAATTCAAACATGGCGCCGAAAAGGCGACTTGGACGATAGCGGGATTGTGGGGTTGGCGTATCAGCGACTGCCAAGATTGGGGCGTACGTTTCAGGTTGCCTTTTGCTTATCGCCGAAGTGATGAAGCATCAGGTCACGCTGAGGTCGGCGGTTTCAGCGATGCCGAGCTCGGGGCAGGTACGGCTTTTCGTTTGAATGACACATGGCGCACTGGTGGCGGCATCGAGTTGCACGGCGATACCGCTTCAGATCGCGCCCTGGCTGAAAGCGTGTGGCGTTTGAAGGTCGGTTGGGGAATTTCGCACGACCTCACGCACTGGCTAACGTTGTCACCCGATATCAACTACAACCATTCCATTGTCGAAAAACATGATGTTCGGCCGCAGACTTACTTGGAACTGGCGCTACCAGTCACGTTAATTCTTCCCGACCATTGGTCGGTGAACGGAAGATACAGAGCGACAGTCGATTTTGAAAATGGCGACCGCTGGAGCCAAACAATCAGCGCAGGCGTTGCCAAGCGTCTTTCAAAGGTTCCGGTTGTCCTCAGCGCCAGCTTGGAGAAGCCGCTCGCTGGCAGCGGAAAGAAATTTCAGGTCGGCATAGCCGTCGTTTATTACTTCCAGCGCTATCACTTGCCGAAATAGCGCCAATGGAGAGTTTTCGTTATCGAAACAGCAGCTTTTGCGACAATTCCGGTCAAGGACGAAACAAATGGCGCTAGAGCTCAAAGGAATCTGCGAAAAATGCGGAGCCACGCTTACTACGAGCGGAGTAGCTTACATCTGCAGCTACGAATGCACATATTGCGCGAGCTGTGCTGAGCGAATGAGGTTCGTCTGCCCAAACTGCGGCGGCGAGCTGGTGCCGCGGCCGCGCCGCAAGGGGTCGACTAGCTCCGCGGTCGCGGATGCTTGATTCGATAGGTGAGAAAACACTCGTCACCAACCGTGCGCATATCGGTCAATGAACAATGCACGCTGGCCGGCAAGAATTCATTGCTCAGGCCTGTTAGCGTAGGCGCTTTGGCGCCGCCGAACATGTAGGGCGCAATTGTGAGATTGAGCTGATCGATTAAGCCCCGTTCCAGCAAAGCGCGAAAAAGCGTTGGCCCACCTTCGCACGCAAGCCTTCGCACGTTATATTTAGTGCGCAAAGCTTCCAGCATAGCAGCAAGATCGATCTCGTCGGATTTAGTGAGATGCAGAGTGGCTTTCCCCTTGAGCGCAGCTTGAGTCTTCTTTGGCATTCGCGTCGTGGAAAAAATAAGGACCGGTGAAATGGTGGATTGGAAAATCTTCAATCGGCTGTCGATTCTGCCTTTGTTGGAGACAATCACGCGCAATGGGGCAGGGGCTTGTCTTCGCTTGATTCTGGCTTGCCGAAAATCCTCCGGAATACCGAGCCGGACGTTGTCGCGTTTCAAACTGGTGTGCCCGAGCAAAACTGCATCGGCCAGAGCGCGCTGGCGAAATAAATGCAGCTTGTCTTCGCGCGAAGTGAAATCAACCGGCGCTAAGTTTTTCGTGGTCACTTTGCCGTCCACGGTCATGGCGAAAGTGGCGACGACAAATGGACGCTTGGAAATGTGGGCGCGGCCTTTACGCCGCGATTTTTTTGTTATCACAGCCAATCGGGAGACTAAGGTCCCTGCCACATTTTATTCCGCTTCGCCAAGCTCATGTTCCAACGTAACTACTTCCTGTTCCATCTCGCGTAATCTCACGCGGCCGGCCGGACCACTGGGCCGGTAAAAGAGATAAACGACAGCGCCTGGAAGGCAGCAAACCAGAATAATGAGAAAACTCA
>WNGI01008617.1_pt1 | contig 12234 bp, 11 predicted proteins | sample 5400621 | NCBI WGS metagenome assembly WNGI01 (sample SAMN13153374, study PRJNA577476) | soil metagenome | isolation source: 20 cm soil or saprolite under Garry oak tree replicate 1 | place: USA:California | collected 2016-06-15 | reverse complement strand
GATGATCTTGCTCGCTCCGACCAGGCGCGCGGCCTGGATCGTGTTCAACCCTACCCCGCCACACCCGAAGACGGCGACGCTTGCGCCCGGCGGCACCTTGGCGCAGTTCATGACCGGACCAGCGCCGGCGAGCACGCCGCAGCTCACGAGGCACACCACATCGAGCGGGGCATCCCGGCGAATGGGGATCACGCCCTCCTCGAGGAGCACGCCGTGGGTGGCGTAGCCGGACACCTGCAGGAAGTGGTGCAGCGGTCGGCCGTCCTTCCGGAGTCGCGTCGTGCCGTCCAATAGGAAATAGCGTGGCTTGTCGCGCAGGGCACAGAGCGTGGGCCGGCCGTTGATGCAGTACCAGCAGCGGCCGCAGGACGGAATGTAGCTCGAGCACACGTGGTCGCCGGACTTGACGGACTCCACGCCCGCGCCGACCCGCTCCACGATCCCGGCCGCTTCGTGTCCCAGGACGACCGGGAGCGGGTGCGGGTAGTCACCGGTCATCACGTGGAGGTCGCTGTGGCAGACGCCGTTCGCGGCGAATCGCACGAGCACCTCGTGAGGGCCGGGCTCGAGCAGCTCGACGTCCTCGACCACCAGAGGCTCTTTCACGTCGTAGAGGATCGCCGCGGTCGCTTTCATACGGTCTCCTCGTCGGTCACACGGGCGGCCGGCGCGTGTGCCACGTCGTCGCCCGCTCGAAGGCGTGGCCGACGCGCAGCACCGTTCCCTCCTCGAACGGTCGTCCGGAGAGCTGGAGCGACAACGGGAGTCCCGACGCCGTGAAGCCGCACGGCAGCGCGAGCGTCGGCAGCCCCGTCACGTTGAAGGGTGGCATATTGCTCCGCGGGAAGCCGAACTCGGGATCCTGCGCCAGCGTGAACGGCGTGGCGGGCTTCGTCGTGGTCGGCGTCGCGAGTATGTCGACCTGGCGCAAGACCTCCGCCGTCTCGCGGCAGATCTCCGCGCGGAGGCGCTGCGCCTGCACGTACTCCGCCGCCGTCACCAGGGCGCCGGTGAGGATGCGCTCGCGCAGCACATCGCCGTAGAGCTCCGGATGCTGGCGGATGTCCCGCTCGTGGTAGGCGAAGGCCTCGGCCATCATGATCAGGAGGAACGAGGGCGTCGCGCCGAAGCTCGGGACCTCGACGTCGCGGACCTGGGCGCCGAGCCCGCGGAGCGTCTCGAGCGCCTCCTCGAACGCCCGCTCGACCTCGGGATCGATCCCCTCGAAGAAGTACGCGCGCGGCACGCCGATCCGAAGGCCGCGGACGTCGTGACCGAGTGGCGCCAGGTAGTCGTCGACCGGCGCCCGACTCGAGGCCGGATCGGCAGGATCATGACCGGCCATGGCCTGCAGGAGGTACGCGCAGTCCTCCACCGTGCGCGCCATCGGGCCGGTGTGGTCGAGTGTCCACGAGAGCGTGAGGACCCCCGCGCGGCTCACGCGCCCGTACGTCGGCTTGAGCCCCACGATGCCACAGAAGGCGGCCGGCCCGCGGATGGACCCGCCGGTGTCCGAGCCCGTGGCGCCGACGACGAGCCCGGCCGCCAGGGCGGCGCCCGAGCCGCTGCTCGAGCCGCCCGGGATGTGGTCGAGGTTCCACGGATTGCGCGCCGGCGGGAAGCGATGGCCTGGGCGCTGGATGCCGAAGGCGAACTCGTGGGTCATGAGCTTGCCGAGGAACACGGTGCCCGCCTCCTGCCAGCGGCGCACGCACGTGGCGTCCTCGTCGGGGATGAAGTCGGCCAAGAGGGCGGAGCCCGCCGTCGTCCGGACGCCCCGCGTGAGATAGATGTCCTTGTGGGCGACCGGAATGCCGAGCAGCGGGCGCGTGTCACCGCGCCGCAGCGCCTCCTCGGCCGCGCGCGCCTCGGCCAGGGCGCGGTCGGTCGTCAGGGTGACGAAGGCGCGCAGGGCGGTGTCGACCTTCTCGATCCGGGCCAGCAGCGCGCGCGTCACCTCAACGGGTGAGAGCTCCCGCCTCCGATACCGCGTCCCGAGCTCGCGGATGGTAGCGTAGGCGATCTCGTCACTCATCCCGAGCCTCGCGCCGCGGCGAGAACGTCACCGCGGGCTCCACGGTCGTCCGCGGGCGTGAGGCCAGCGCCCGCACCGGCGCGAGCGCGTCGCTCAGCAGCTTCCGCACCATGGCGAGCCGATTCTCGGCGATCGTGACACCCGCCACGCGGATGCGCGCGCGCAGCTCCTCCAGCGTCAGCTCCCGGTCCTCTTCGTTTCCCACGGTTGTTCCTCCTAGGGAGTCCTCGGGTCCTCCCGGAGGCCGTAGAGCCTGGCGACGTTCTCGCAGGTGATCTTCCGGCGCACGCGCTCCGGCAACGTACCGAGGTTGGCCGCGAGGTGCCGCCGGGACTCCGGCCAGACGCAATCGGGATGCGGATAGTCGGCGCCCCAGATGATGTTGTCCTCGCCGACGAGAGGGATGATCGGCTCGAGATACCTGTCTTGCTGGTATGTCGTGTAGCCCTGGCGCCGGAAGTAGTCGCTCGGCTTCAGGGAGAAGCCGAGGGCGCGCGCCCGATCCTCGTACTCGGTGTCCAGGCGATCGAGCACGTAAGGGATCCAGGTCACGCCGGACTCGCCGAGCACGAACCTCAAGTCCGGATACTTTTCACAGGCTCCCGAGGCGATCAACGACACCAGCACCTCCATCCCGTCGAGCTGAAAGAGGCTGGAGCGCACGAGGCGCCACTGCGTCATGTACTCCCGCTCCATCTCGGGCGTATCCGGCACCCGCAGGCCCTTGAAGCCCGTGGAGTGGAACGAGATCGGGAAGCGACACTCCGCGGCAGCCTCCCAGAGGGGATACCAGGCGTGATGGTAGAGGGGCACGCTCATGCGTTTGAAGGCCAGATCTCCACCGCGCAGCCCCAGCCGGGCGCAGCGGCGCACCTCGCCGGCGGCCACGAGCGGATCGTTGTTGGGAATGATGGCGAGGGGGAAGATCCGCTCGGGGTCGGAGCGCTTGGCGAAGTCCGCGGCCCAGTCGTTGTAGATCGCGTTCGCCCAGGCGCGCTGCTCTCCATTGGCGATCAGGTCGTTGATCATCAGGCACCCGTAGACGATCTCCGCCGCGAGGCCGTCTCGATCCAGGTCCGCGAGCCGGAGCTCGGGCGTGGTCGGCCGTGGCCGGGCACCCGGGCGGTTGTCCCACTCGAAGCCCGAGCCCCTCATCTCGTCGATATGGCCGAAGACGCCCTTCTGGTACGGCAAGAAGCCCGGCCCCACCCCGTTCCACATCCCCTTGTCCTGGGCCTCGACGAACCAGTGGAGGCCATCCTCGAGCTCCTCCACGCGGGGCACGAGGAGCTTCCACTTGCTCGGGGCCTGCGACGACCACAGATCGGGAGGGCAGTAGGTCAGGTCGATATGATTGTCGCCGGAGATGAGCCTGTCCTGCATGGCGCGCTCCTCTGTTCGGAGGTCACCGCAACAAGGCCTTCGCGGGCGAGATCGTAAACCCGATCGAGTCCAGGGTCCAGCGGGCGCCGGATCCCCGTGGGCCGGAGCGCGCCGGCCGGAGATTCCTAGCGCTGATGCCGCTCGCGGGGCTGGGTAGGGCTCTGATCCGATTGCAGACCGGCTGCGGCACGGGATTCCCGGTGACGTCGCATCTCCGCCCCTCGAGGAGCAGGCCCGTTCGCGGACTCGCCTGGGAACGCGCGCATCGAGGGGCGCGGGGACTCGAGGCGTTCCCGCGACGGCGCCGGTTGCGCGGCCGCGGCGTGCGGCGTCACCAGTGAGGACGGCGACGACGAGCGCTGACGCTCGACCTGACGCTCGCCCGACGGCGGCCGCGCCGGCGTGGGCGCCGGCTCCGCAGCCCTCGGTGGCGAGACGTTGCGCGGCGGGGCACTGACGCCGGGAGACGCGTGCTGCGCCTCGCCGCGCGGCACCACCGGGCGATCGACCGGCCGCGGCGTGACGGCCACGGGGCGGGCGGGCGCGCCTGCGGGCGGACGCGCCGCGGGGCCGCGCGCGGCCCCGACGCTCCCCGCCTGGGGCCTGACATTGAGCGCCCCGCGCATGGGCTCGAGCCGGCGCACGTCGACCCGAGGGATCCGAGCCTCCTGGACCGACCGTGCGCCGAAGTGATCCCGGCGGATGGCCACCACGGCATTCCCGACGTTCACATTCCTGTAGACGGTGATGTTGTTCACGTTGACGACGGTCGTGCGCTGGACGATGACGTTGTTGACGACGCGCGGTCCGCCCCAGCCGGCCCACCACGGCCGGCCGACGAAGCCGGGCCGGCCCCACCACGGCACGAGCGGCTCGCCCCAGCCCAGCGCGACCCAGCTGACGAACGGGGCGCCGATCCCCACCTGGACACCGTGCCCGCCGAAGAAGGCGACGAGCGCCGGCGCATAGACGGCTCGGCGGACGACGGGGCCCGGAGCCCACGCCCAGACGCCGTCCACGAAAACCCAGCGGCCGTAGTGATACGGCGCCCAGCCCCAGGGCGCGGCGTCGACCCACGTCCAGCCGTAGTACGGATCGGAGATCCACCTGCCGGTGCTGTACGGAGCCCATCCGGCCGGCACCGCCTGGGGCATCCACACGGACCCGTACGGTTGCACGACACGCCAGCTGCCGTGGCGGTCGAGCTCGTCCGCGCCGTACACGTCCGGCGGCACGTAGCGCGCGCTCTCCGCCTGAAGAAGGTGCTCCGTGCGCGCATCGTTCCACCGGTCCCACACGTCGAGCTCGAGGGCGACCTCGCGCCGCACTGTCGGCGTCGGCACGCCCTCGAGGACCACGCCCTGGCCGGAGGCGATGACGACCGGCCCACCGGCCGACGTCAGCGTGGCTTGCCCGGCACGCCGAGCGCTGAAGGACGTGAGCGCCTCTGAGACGTCGGCGCGATAGTAGCCGGGGCGCTGGATCGTGAAGGTAGCGTGGGGCGTGTCGAGCTCCACGGTGTGGCCCGGCGGGAGGCTCCGCAGATCGAGGGACACGTGACCGCTCGTGGCCTTGAGCTGCAGGAAGCTCGCCTCATGGCTCACGAGCCCGAGCTGCGTGTCGCCCCAGGCTCGCACGAACGCCTGGGAGCCCACCTGCAGCTCGAGGTCACCCTGGGTGCCCGTGGAGAGCTCGTCGCCGGGAGCCAGGGGGGTGTTGATCTCGCCGGGCGCCCAGTCCTGGGCGCCAGGCCGCCAGAAGGACACCTCGCCGTGCGTGTAGCTCAGGCGGGGAGGCGTCGGCCCGACGGCGCCCGTCGGGTTCTCGCCCGGAGGCTCGGCGGCTCGGCTGCTCGGTGTTGCGCCGACGAGAAGCGCGAGCGCCAACAGCATCGCCATCAGCCGTCCCGCCATGGTCTCCATATGTCGTCAGACGGCCCCCGACGCCGTTTGTTTCTCGTCGAGGGGGCGGTACACGGTCGGGCGCCGAGAGGCGTCTAAGGCATGCGGCTCTGGCTCATCGCACGGAGGCGATGGGCTTGACGTCCTTGACGAGTCGCTCCATGGCTCGCGCCATCCCCCCCACCTCGCCGCGGGGAAGATCGAACGTCAGGTAGTGGCAACCGAGCGCCTGCGCTCGTCGGATGTCGGCGCCGATCTCCTCGGGCGAGCCCTCGAAGGCCGCGCGGCCTCCGCCCTTCGCCCGATCCGTGAGCGCCAGCAAGTTACGCGGGGCGACGCCGATGGCATCCCGGCGGCCCGCCTTCGTCGCCATCTCACGGATCTTGCCGATCCCCTTCTCGAGATCGTCGAGGCCGAGTCCGAGGGGGTGCCACGCGTCGCCCAGCTCCGCCACTCGCCGCATCGCCGGCGACGAGAGCGTGCCGGGCATTCCTCCAACCCAGATAGGCGGGTGCGGCTTCTGAAGCGGTCGCGGCGCGAATGTGGCACCCGAAAAGCTGAAGTACTTGCCGCTGAAGCTCGGCACGTCGCTCGCCCACGCGGCCTTGATGATCTTCAGGTACTCATCGGTGATCGCCCCGCGCTGACGGAAGGCGAGGCCGAGATCTCGAAACTCCTCCTCATCCCACCCCACGCCGACGCCGAAGATGAAACGGCCGCTCGACATTGGTCGACCGTCGCCGCGGCCTTGGCGGTGACCAGCGGGTTCCTGTAAGGCAGCACGATGACGCTGGCCCCGATCTGGATCCGCCGGGTCCGGCCAGACAGAAACGCGAGCAGTGAAAAGGGGTCGGGCCAGGACGGGCCGTAGTGCTGGGTCGTGGCGGGCTTGGCCAGAATGTGATCCGGCACGAAGACCCCGTCCAGGCCCAGTTCCTCGGCCTTCAGGGTGAGCTTCTCCGCGTCGGTGACCGACAGCTGCCAGATCGGGAGAACGACGCCGAGCTTCATGGGTCTACTCCTTCTGTGGCGAACGGATCGTGCGAGGCGACCATGGAAATGTGGCCCGAGAGTAGCCAGGGGGAGCGGAATGGTCAAGGACCCTCAGGCGCGGTATCATCCACGCCCTGGAGCCGCGGCCGCCTGAACCGCGCGCCGAACCGCAAGGAGGATGAGCCATGCCGGTGTACGAGTACTACTGTGACAAGTGCCAGCGCGAAGTGACGTTCACCCTGACCATCAGCGAGCACGACAAGGGGCGGATCACGTGCCCCAAGTGCGGAGGCAAGGCCCTGCGGCCGCTGCTGAGCACGTTCGTCTCGCAAACGTCGCGCAAGTCCTGAGCGCCCGGCCAGCACGCCCGGAACGGGGTCGCCCATGAAGGCTGCCGTGTACCACGGACCGCGCGACATCCGTGTGGAGGAGCTCCCGCTGCCGGCCATCGCCGCCGACGAAGTCCTGGTGCGCGTCGCCGCGTGCGGCATCTGCGGCTCGGACCTGCATCTCTACCGGCTCGGGATGTTCGAGGCGCTCGGTCGGCCGGTGGAGGGAGGTCGCGTCATGGGCCACGAGCTGGCCGGCGAGATTGCCGCGGTGGGGGCGAGCGTCAGGGAGTTCAGCCCCGGTGACCGGATCGCGGGCGTGAGCCTGGGCGGCTTCGCGGAGTACGTCGCGGTCAAGCTCACCGAGCGCGGTCCGCATCACCTGCCGGCGGGGGTGAGCTTCGAGGAGGGGGCCACGCTGGAGCCCCTGGCGACCTCGATCCATGGGGTCGACTTGGCACGAGCGGGCCGCGGCGAGACGGTGGTCGTGCTGGGCGCCGGCATCATCGGCCTCGGCTGTCTCCAGGTGCTCCGCGCCACCCGCGACTGCCGCGTGATCATGGTGGACGCCTCCAAGCGGCGTCTCGACATGGCACGGGCGCTGGGAGCCGACGCCATCGTGGACCTGACCGCCACCGACCCGCTGGAGGCTATCATCGGGTTGACCGGGGGCGCGAAGCCCCTGGATCGATTCCAGGTGCGAAGCGGAAACGCCGACGCCGTCATCGACTGCGCCGGGGCCCAGGTCTCGCCCGACCAGGGGCTCTCCATGCTCAAGCAGGCCGAGGGCCGCCTCGTGCTGGTGGCGCTGTTCGAGCGCCCGCCCACGCTGGACTTCAACCAGGTCGTGCGCAAGCAGGTGACGGTTCACGGCTCGTGGGCGTGGACCGGCGACGACTTCCGCCGGGCCATCGAGCTGGTGGCGAGCGGCCGGATCGACCGCAAGCCTCTCATCAGCCACCAGTTCTCGCTCGCGGAGACGCCGCTCGCGTTCTCGACTCAGGATCGGCCCGAGGCCGCGATCAAGGTGCTGCTGAAGCCGTAGGCGGTGATCCGACACCCGCCGAGGCCCCCTTCGATGACCTAGCGGGCGCCGGCGAGCATCTGATGCACGAGGCGCCGGGCGTCGTTGGGCGCGAACGGCTTCAGCAGAAACGGGGCGCCCGTCGCCTCCAGGAACGCCCGCTTCTCCCGGCTGATTACGTCGCCCGTGACGAAGATGATCCGCGAGCGGAGGGCGGGTGCGCGGTGCGCCAGCTCGCGGTAGAACTCTTCGCCGTCGACGACCGGCATCTTCGTGTCGCTGAGCACGAGGTCATACGTCTGCTTGTCCAGCATCGTCAGCGCCACCGCGCCGTTGGCCGCGGTGTCCACCTCGTGACCGTCCATGTGAAGCGCCTCGGCCAGGAGCGCCGCGACCTCCGGCTCGTCGTCAACCACCAGCAGGCGCTTCGCTCCGACGGCGGGGAATGAGGCCGCCTCCCCGGCGTGGCGCGCGGTCGCCGGCGGGGTCACCAGCGGCAGCTCGATCCGAAACGTCGTGCCGCCCCCGGGCCCGATCGCGACCGAGATGCTGCCGCCGTGCTCTTCGATGATGCCCCGGCAGAGCGACAGCCCGAGGCCCGTCCCCTCGCCCGGGGCCTTCGTGGTGAAGAACGGATCGAAGATCTTCCCCTGGATATCCGGGGGGATGCCGGGGCCGGTGTCCGCGACGGCCAGCTGGAACCGCGCCCCGGACGGATCCAGTCCCGTCGTGATCTCGATCCGACGGAGGGTGGACTGGCGGCGCATCGCCTGATGGGCATTGGTGACGAGGTTCACGAGCACCTGGTGGAGCTGATGGGCGTCGGCCCAGAGCACCGGCAGCTCGTCGGCCAGGTTCAGGACGACCTCGACGCTGTCCGTCCGAAGCTCGTAGCCCAGCAGCTCGACCGCGTCCCGGACGACCTGGTTGAGCTGCGCCTCGCCCCGCTCGGACGGGTGCTGGCGCGCCATGGCCAGGAAATTCCGCACGATCCGGGCGCAGCGCTCCGCGGCGGTCCGGATCGTCTCCGCCTTCTCGACCAGCGCTGGCTCTCGCACCAGATCGCGCATCAGATAGCTATGGCCGGTGACGACCGCTAGCGGATTGTTCAGCTCGTGTGCCACGCCAGCGAGCAGGTTACCCATCGTCGCGAGCTTTTCCGCTCGCAGGAACTGCTGTGTGCGCTCGCGGACCTGCGCCTCGAGGCTCTCGTTCTGGCGCCGGAGCTCCTGGTGGAGGAAGCGCGTCTCGAGCAGGTTCCGGACGCGAAGGAGAACCTCCGTCCGATCGAACGGCTTCGTCACGAAATCGTTCGCGCCCGCCGCGAGCGCGCGATGCCGGCTCTCGAGCGTCACGTCCGCGGTCAGCACGAGGACGGGTGGGCGGGCCTCGGCCCGTGTCTTCGGCTCGAGCTGCTCGAGCACCTGGATGCCGTCGACATAGGGCATCCGGAGATCCAGCAAGATCAGATCCGGCCGGAACTCCGCGCAGCACTGCGGCACCTGGCGCGGGTCCGTCGTGCTTCGCAGCATGGCAAAGCCGGCACCGTCGAGCATCTGCTCCAGCAGACGCACGTTGGCCCGCTCGTCGTCGACGATCAGGATCTTGGCCAAGCGGAATGCCGCCGGAAACGTGGCGCTCACGGGGCGGGCAGCTCCGTGTCGAGGAGCGCCAAGAGCTGGCGGACGGGCGTGGCGTCGGCACTCAAGACGATCACGGGTGTCCCTCGCAGGGCCGGGTCGCCGAGGACCTCTCGGAGCACGTCCTCCCCGGACATGTCCGGCAAGTGCAGGTCCGCGAGGATCAAATCCGGGCGATGCTCTCGCGCCAGCGCCAACCCGAGCCGCCCCTGCATCGCAGGGATGAACCGGGTCGCGGACCGCTCGGCGAGCACCTGCTCGACGAGGCGGAGGTTCGATGGGTTGTCCTCGATGTAGAGCACGGTGCCACGTCGCTTGGCGCGGTCGGCGCCTGGTGCCTCGTCGGACGGGTCCTCCTGGAGGTCTGCGCTGTGGGCGCCCGTCTCAGGCAACTCCACCCAGAACGTGCTGCCCTCGCCCTCCACGCTCTCGAGCCCGATCGACCCTCCCATCGCCTCCACCAGGCGCTTGGACAGGGCGAGCCCGAGACCGGTGCCCTCCACCCCTTCGGTCTCGGCGCCCAGCCGCTCGAAGGGCGTGAACAGGCGCGCCTGCTGGGCCTGCGGAATTCCCGCGCCCCCGTCCTTCACGCTGATCCGCAGGCGGCCCTCAGCCGCCGCGCCACACGCCACGGTGAGCCGTCCTCCCTCGCGGTTGTACTTGATGCCGTTCGAGACCAGGTTCAAGAGCACCTGCTGGAGCCGCTGACTGTCGGCGAGGACGTAGCGGCCGTCCCCCACCGCGCCGCCGGCGTGGAGCTCCACCCGGCGCTCGGTCGCCAACGGGCCCGCGAGGTCCACCACGCGACCGATCGCCTCGCCGAGGAGCACAGGTTCGAGCGAGAGCGGGAACCGTCCGGACTCGATCCGTGAGATGTCCAGGACCTCGTTGATCAGGTTCAGCAGGTGCCGGCCGGCCTTGAGGATCTGGTCGACGCCCTCGCGGTCCCGCGGCTGCTCGAGCCGCAGCTCCAGCAGCTGTCCGAAGCCGAGGATCGCGTTCAGCGGCGTCCGCAGCTCATGGCTCATCCGGGAGAGAAACTCGCTCTTTGCGTTGTTGGCGCGCTCCGCGTCCTCCCGGGCCTCGCGCAGCGCCTCCTCCGCCCGCTTGCGCTCGGTGATGTCTTCGGAGATGCCGAGCAGATACCGGGGCACGCCGTGCTCGTCCCGAATCGGGATCTTCTTCGTATGCAGGATCCGGGTCCCGTGCTCCCGCGTCTCAATGAGCTCCTCGGGGATATCGACGACGCGCGAACCCGCCAGGACCGCGCGATCCTGGCTCGTCAAGGCGTCGGCCTGGCTCGGAGGAAAGAAGTCGTAGTCGTTCTTTCCAAGCAGCTCGTCGCGCGTGTGACCGAGGAGCTCCTCGCCCGACTTGTTGGAGCGCACGAAGCGGAGCTCCTCGGCGTCCTTGACGAAGATCATGTGGGGGATGTTCTCGACGACAGAATCCAGGAATCGGTTGGCCTCGCGCAGGGCGTCGTCCTTACGCTTCCGCTCCGTGCTGTCCCGCGTGACGTTCGAGAATCCGTGGAGCCGCCCGCCGGGGTCACGGACGGCGGTGATCTCGACGCTGGCCCAGAACCTCGAGCCGTCCTTGCGGACGCGCCAGCCCTCGTCCTCGAACCGGCCGGCCGCCCGGGCCACCGCGAGCCCCTGCGCCGGCTTGCCGCCTCGGACGTCTTCCTCGGTATAGAAACGCGAGAAATGCTGGCCGACGATCTCGTCGACCCGATAGCCCTTGATCCGCTCGGCACCGGCGTTCCAGCTGACCACCCGGCCCTCGGGATCGAGGATGAAGATCCCGTAGTCCGTCACGCTCGCCGCGATCAAGCGGAAGCGCTCCTCGCTGTCGCGGACCCTGGCCGCCTCCGCCAGCTTGCGGTCGGTGATGTCCTCCGCCACCACGAGCGCCGCGTGTCGCCCGGCGAACTCGAGGGAATGCGACGTGACGCGAACGTCGATGATCCTGCCGTCCTTCAGCCGGTGCCGCCACTCCTCGGTATCGCGGCGCCCACTGAGCCGCTCGCGGGCGACGAGATCGAGCAGCCGCGGCACGTCCTCCGGCGGGCGGATGTCCGTGATCCGCATGCTGAGGAATTCGTCGCGTGAATAGCCATAGCGCGCGACCGCGGCCGCGTTGACCTCGACGAACGCGAGGGTCTCGAGGTCGTACAGCCACATGGGGAGCGGGTTCGCGGTGAAGAGGAGCCGGAAGCTGCCTTCGCTGTCACGCAGCGCCTTCTCGGCCCGCTTGCGGTCGGTGATGTCGCGCAGGAACGCGCTGAAGACGGTCGCGTCTCCCAGCCGCATCGGCGTGATCGCGAGCTCCACCGGAAACTCCGTCCCGTCCCGGCGCAGCGCCGTCAGCTCGATCCGTCGGTTGAGCGCCGGGCCCTCGCCCGTCGCCCGGAAATGCGCGAGCCCACGCTCGTGGGCCGCGCGGTAGGCGGGAGGAACGATCGTGTCGGAGAGGAGGCGGCCGAGGATGTCCGCCTCAGGCCAGCCGAACAGACGCTCGGCCTGCGGATTCCAGGACGTGATCCGGCCCTGCGCGTCGATCGTGATGACCGCGTCCAGCGCGTGGGCCACGAGCAGACGGAAACGCTCGTCGCCTTCGTGCTGCCCATTCGAAAGACACCGAACCGCCTTTCGAGGCTTTCGATCCATCCCCAATCACTACCATTTTCACGCTCGCTTGCCAGCCCCCCAAGTGGGACTTTCTCAATCGAGCCTAGGGTTTTGAGGGATTCGCTCCTATCAGGTAATCTCCGGAGCCGCACCTAGGCAAAACCCTGACGAAGCGTCTGGATGCTTTCTGGTCGATGCGGCTCGTTTCTTTCCGGTCCGTTCGAGACGCGCGCGCCGGGCGGCGGCGGACCTGCACCAGTCCGGTGCATGTGCACCAAAGGTGATGCTCGGCGATGTTC
>WNGI01004692.1_pt1 | contig 12234 bp, 9 predicted proteins | sample 5400621 | NCBI WGS metagenome assembly WNGI01 (sample SAMN13153374, study PRJNA577476) | soil metagenome | isolation source: 20 cm soil or saprolite under Garry oak tree replicate 1 | place: USA:California | collected 2016-06-15 | reverse complement strand
TCGCCGGCAACGTGACGCTCACCGACATCGTCGCCCGCCAGCAGCAGTCGCTGCTGACGTGGAACGTGTTCCCCCTCGGCCTCGCGTACTTCATTTTCACGGTCGCGGCGTTCGCGGAGACCAATCGCCTCCCGTTCGATCTCCCAGAGGCCGAGGGCGAGCTGATCGCGGGGTACCACACCGAGTACAGCGCGATGAAGTTCTCGATGTTCTATATCGCCGAGTACGCGAACATGGTGACGGCGTCCGCGCTCATGGCGACGCTGTTCTTCGGTGGCTGGGACATTCCCTTCACGCACTGGGACGACGCGCCGCCGTGGACGGTGTGGAAGACGCTCGCCACTGTCGCCGTCTTCACGGTGAAGGTGATGTGCTTCCTGTTCCTGTATATCTGGGTGCGCTGGACGCTGCCCCGGTTTCGCTACGATCAGCTGATGGCGCTCGGGTGGAAGGTCATGCTGCCGCTCGCGCTCGGATACGTCGCGCTGCTCGCGACGGCGATCTGGACGCTGCACGAGGTGTTGGGTTGGACCTACGACGCGCGCTTCGCCCTCGCCCTGTTCGCCTTGAACGTGGCGCTCGCGGTGCCGCTCTTCTTCGTCCTCGATCGTGGCCACCTGATCGCGGGCTCGGTGGCGGAAGAGAAAGGGAGAGCCTGATGGCGATCGGCGTGAAGATCCTCAAGCGACCTACGGCCGAGACCTCGTACGTGCGGGCCACCCTCCGGGGGATGGCGCTGACGCTGAGCCATCTGATCCGGCCCAAGGTGACGATGCAGTACCCCGAGGAGAAGAGCAGCAAGGACTGGACGATCTCCGCCCGCTGGCGCGGGACGCACCGCATGCTCACCGACGAGCAGGGGCGGGCCAAGTGCGTCGCGTGCGGGCTCTGCCCGCAGATCTGCCCCGCCAACTGCATCAAGCTGGTCCCCGGGGAGGACGAGCAGGGCAACCGCTACCCGCTCATCTACGAGATCGACGAGTTCCGCTGCGTCTTCTGCGGCTATTGCCAGGAGGTCTGCCCCGAGGAAGCGATCCACGTGGGCGTGCACTACGAGAATTCCGAATACTCGCGCGATCGCTTCGTGTACGATCTCGAGCGGTTGTGCGCGCAGACCCATCCGGTGTCCACGCTGTGGGACCCCTCGGACCCGCAAGGGGAATAGCCCGGTGTCGCCCACGGTTGCACTCTTCTGGACGTTCGCCGGGATCGCCGTGGCGAGCGCGCTGCTGTGCATCACCCGCAAGAGTCCCGTGGCGAGCGCGCTGTGGCTCGTCGCGACATTGTTCCAGCTCGCGGCGCTGTTCGTCATCCTCGACGCCCAGTTCATCGCTGTCCTCCAGGTGCTCGTCTACGCGGGCGCCATCATGGTGCTCTTCCTGTTCGTCATCATGCTGCTGAACCTCGGGCGCCCGGGACCCTCCGACATCAAGGGTCCGATGGGTCTCGCGGTCGCGACCCTGCTCGCGGGCGTGATGGGCCTGCAGCTTCTCGTTCTGGTGCGCGCCGCGCCGCCCGCGGACGTGACACTGCCCCCCGGCGCGCTGCTCGGCGCGTCGCAGACCCAGGGCATGGTCGCGGCCGTGGCCCGCCCCCTCTTCGATGCGTATCTCGTGCCGTTCGAGATCACGAGCGTGCTGTTGCTGGCGAGTCTCGTCGGCGCGGTCGTCCTGGCGAAGCGGCAGCTGTGATGCTGCTCGGTCCTGCCTTGTTCGTCTCGGGGTTGCTCTTCACGCTGGGCGTCGCCGGCGTGCTGCTGCGGCGCAACGCGATCGTGATCTTCATGTGCGTGGAGCTGATGCTCAACGCCGTGAACCTCACCTTCGTGGCCCTCGCCCAGGCGCTCGGCGTCGCCGGTCAGATCTTCGTCTTCTTTGTGATGGCGGTGGCCGCGGCCGAGGCCGCCGTCGGGCTCGCGATCATGCTCGCGATCTACCGCCACCGTGGCACGCTCAACCTCCAGAACATCAACCTGTTGAAAGGCTGATGCCCGGCACCGCGCTGCCTCATCTGTGGCTCGTGCCGATCCTGCCGCTGGCGGGCTTCGCCGTGAACGGCGCGCTCGCGCTGCTCGCGCCGGACAGGAAGCGGCTCGTGTCGGTGGTCGGAGTGGGTGTGCTGGGCGGCGCGTTCGCCGTCGCCGCCGCGGTCGTGCTCGAGCTGGCGCGCCTGCGCCCCGACGCACCGCTGGTCTTCCGCTACTGGCCGTGGCTGTCGGTGGGCGCGCTGCGGGTCGACCTGGCCCTTCAGCTCGACCAGCTTTCGGCCCTCATGCTCCTCGTCGTGACCGGCGTCGGGGCGCTCATCCACCTCTACAGCGCGGGTTACATGCGGGAGGACCCCGGGTACGCCCGCTACTTCGCCTACCTGAACCTGTTCGTGTTCTTCATGCTGATGTTGGTGTTAGGAGCGAACTTTCCCGTGATGTTCGTGGGCTGGGAAGGCGTCGGGTTGTGCTCCTACCTGCTGATCGGCTTCTGGTTCAACGAAAAGGTCAACGCGGACGCGGGGCTCAAAGCGTTCATCGTCAACCGGATCGGTGACTTCGGGTTCCTCGTCGCGATGTTCCTCATCTTCCGCCATGTGGGGTCGCTCGATTTCACCGACGTCTTTACCAAGGCACCGGCGACCTTCGCGTCCGGCGATCGGACGATCACTGCTGTGGGGCTATTCCTGTTCCTGGGCTGCACCGGCAAGTCGGCGCAGATCCCCCTGTACACGTGGCTCCCGGATGCCATGCAGGGGCCGACGCCCGTCTCGGCGCTGATCCACGCGGCCACGATGGTGACGGCGGGCGTCTACCTGGTGGCCCGCTGCGCCGTGCTCTTCGCCCTCTCGCCCGTGGCGAGCGGCGTCGTGGCGGGGATCGGCGCGCTTACCGCGCTGTTCGCCGCCACGATCGCCCTCAAGCAGTGGGACATCAAGAAGGTGCTCGCCTACTCCACGATCTCCCAGCTCGGCTACATGTTCCTCGGCGTGGGGAGCGGCGCGTATGCGGCCGGAATGTTCCACCTGACGACCCACGCGTTCTTCAAGGCGCTGCTTTTCCTGGGGGCCGGGAGCGTGATTCACGCCCTGCACCGCGCCTACCACGCGACCCACTCGCCTGAAGACGCACAGGACATGCGGAACATGGGCGGCCTCCGGGCCCACCTGCCGTGGACCTGCGCCCTCATGTGGATCGCGACTCTCGCCATCGCGGGAGTGCCGCCGCTCTCCGGGTTCTTCTCCAAGGACGAGATTCTGGGTGCCGCCTTCGCGCGCGGGGCCGCCCACCCCGCTTGGTATCTCTTCTGGACCCTGGGGCTCGCGGCGGCGCTGTGCACGGCGTTCTACATGACGCGACTCATGCTCTACACGTTCCACGGCCCCAACCGCACCGGTGACGCGGAGCGCGCGCACCTGCGCGAAGCCCCAGCGGTGATGACGGGGCCCCTCGTGGTCCTCGGGATACTGACCGTGCTGGGGGGAGCGCTGAATCTGCCGGAGCTCGCGGGCGGTCATCTGGCGGGGGCGCTGGCACGCTGGCTCGAGCCGGTGACACACGCCGCGGCGCGCCTCACCGCCCCCTCCTCCGCCACCCTCGACCTCGGCATGGAGTGGCTCCTCATCGCCGTCGCAGTGGCGATCGCGCTCGCCGGGGTGGTCGGCGCGTGGCAGCTGCTCGAGCCGGCGCGCCTGGTGCCTGCGCGCCTGGCCCCCGCGGAGCGGGGCATCGGACGTCTGCTGTGGAAGAAGTACTACATCGATGAGCTGTACGACGCCGTGATCGTGCGCCCCATCGTCTGGTTCTCCCGCGACGTGTTGTGGCGCGTCGTGGACCAGCGCCTCGTGGACGGCGTCGCAGTGAATGGAACCGCCCGCGTGTCCCAGGCGCTCGGCTGGCTCGGCAGCAGGCTCCAGACGGGTGAGCTCGGACTCTACGTGGTGCTCTTCGTCGGCGGGGTCGTGCTCGTCCTCGCGGCCGCGGTGCGCTAGCTCATGTACCAGCACTGGGTGCTCACCGCGCTGCTGACGTGGCCCGTCGCCGGCGCGCTCCTCGTCCTGCTCGTGCCCCCCCGCTGGGCCAAGCACCTCGCGCTCGCCGTGGCCGGGCTCGAGTTCGTGATCTCCGTTCCGATGTGGTGGACGTTCGTCCCCCAGGCGGGGATGCAGTTCCGCTTCGATGCGGCCTGGCTGCCGGCATGGGGCATCCACTACAGCGTCGGCGTGGACGGCATTTCGCTGTTCCTGGTGCTGCTGACCACGTTCCTCGTGCCGCTCACCGTGCTGGGCAGCTACGTGCACATCACGACCCGCGAGCGTGGGTTTTACGCACTGCTCCTCGTCCTCACCTCCGGCATGATCGGCGTGTTCGTCGCGCTCGACCTGTTTCTGTTCTACGTGATGTGGGAAGTGATGCTGATCCCGATGTACTTCATCATCGGCGTGTGGGGCGGGGCGGGGCGGCTCTACGCCGCCATCAAGTTCTTCATCTACACCATGCTCGGCTCGCTGCTCATGCTGGTCGCGATCATCACCCTGGTCTTCCTGGTCGGGCGGCGCACGGGGAACTATTCGTTCTCCTACGAGCAGCTCATGGCCGGGCTCGGCGATCTGGGCCCGGTCGGGTACTGGTTGTTCGGGGCGTTCTTCCTGGCGTTCGCCATCAAGGTTCCCGTCTTCCCGTTTCACACCTGGCTCCCGGACGCGCACACCGAGGCGCCCACGGCGGGGTCGGTGATCCTGGCGGGCATTCTCCTCAAGATGGGGACGTACGGGTTCCTGCGGTTCGCCTTCCCCTTCTTCCCGGCTGTGGCGCAACATCCCGCGATCCAGATGACCATCGTGGCCCTGGCGCTCGTCGGGATCATCTACGGCGGGCTGGTGGCGATGGTGCAGCCCGACTTCAAGCGGCTGATCGCGTACTCCTCGGTCGCGCACCTCGGGTTCGTCATGCTCGGGATCTGGGCGCTCACCCTGCAGAGCGTGCAGGGCGCCCTGCTGGTGATGATCAACCACGGCATCTCGACCGGTGCCCTGTTCTTCCTGGTGGGCATGATCTACGAGCGCCGTCACAGCCGGCTGATCGAGGCCTACGGCGGCATCGCGCGCGTGGTCCCGCTGTTCGCCGCCATCCTCACCGTCGTGTCGCTGTCGTCGATCGGCCTTCCCGGGACCAACGGCTTCGTCGGTGAGTTCCTCGTGCTGCTGGGTGCCTTCCAGACCCATCCCGTGGCCGCCACGGTGGCGACCTCCGGCGTGATCGTCGCCGCGGCCTACCTCCTCTGGGCGCTGCAGCGCCTGATCTACAATCCGCTCGACAAGCCGGAGAACGAGAAGCTGCTCGATCTGACCCCGCGCGAGCTGGCGGTGTTGCTGCCGCTCCTCGCCTGCATCGTGTGGCTGGGCGTCTACCCGAAGCCGTTCCTCGAGCGCATGGAGCCCGCGGCCCAGCACTTCGTCGACTCCGTCAAGCGATGAGCCTCGACCTGGCGCGTTCCGGCGACCTGATGATGGCGCTGCTCCCGGAGCTGGTCCTGACGGGATGGGGGCTCGTGTTGCTGCTCGTGGTGGCGGTGTACCACCGCACGGCACGCGACTTGCGCCTCGCGGGCTGGCTCACGCTACTCGCCCTGGCCTCGACCGGAGTAGCCGTCTGGTGGCTGTGGTGGAACAGCGCGCGGCCCGCCGGCCTCGCCACGATGATCGCGGTAGACGACTTCCGCTTCGTCACCGACTGGCTGTTCCTCGGCACCGCCGGCCTCACGGTGCTGGTGTCGTTCGCGTATCTCGAGCGCGAGCGGCTACTCGCGCCGGAGTACTACGTCCTGCTGCTGTTCGCCACGCTCGGCATGATGCTGCTGGGCGGGGGCGAGGACCTGATGGTCGTCTTTCTCGGGCTCGAGCTGATGTCGGTGTGCGTGTACGCCCTAGCGGGCATCAATCGCCACAGCCCGAGCGCCGCCGAGGCCGCCCTCAAGTACTTCCTGCTGGGCTCGTTCGCCTCGGCGTTCCTGCTGTACGGCATTGCGCTCGCCTACGGCGCCACGGGCTCGACCAACCTCACGCTCATCGGCGTGCAGGTGCGGACCCTGGGCCTCGCGCACAGCACCATGCTGCTCCTGGGGCTCGGCCTGCTGGTGGTCGGGTTCGGATTCAAGGTCGCCGCCGTGCCGTTCCACATGTGGGTGCCCGACGTGTACGACGGCTCCCCCACACCCATCACGGGGTACATGGCGGCCGGAGTGAAGGCCGCCGCCTTCGCGGCGCTCTTGCGCGTGCTGGTGGAGGCGTTCGGCGGTGTCACCGCCTGGCATCAGATCGCCTGGTGGCTCGCCGCCGTCACCATGCTCGTCGGCAACCTGATCGCCCTGGCGCAGCGAACCCTGAAACGCATGCTCGCCTACTCGTCCGTCGCCCACGCCGGCTATCTCCTCGTCGCCGTGACGACGGGCTCCGCCCTGGGCTCGGCGGCCGTCGTGTTCTACCTCGTCGCATACATCCTGACGACGCTCGCGGCATTCGCGCTCCTCGCCGCCAAGGGACGGAACGGCGAGCGGGATGTGACGATCGACGACCTCGCCGGGCTGGGCCAGCGACGGCCGGCCGTCGCATTCGCGCTCGCGGTGTGCATGGTGTCGCTGCTCGGCATCCCGGGCACGGCGGGATTCATCGGCAAGTGGTACATCCTGATCGCGGCGACGCAGGCGGGCGAGGGGCTGCTCGCCGCGCTGCTGGTCATCGCGACGGTGATCTCCGCGGGTTACTATCTCCCGGTCATCATGGCGATGTATATGAAGGCGGAGCCCTCCGAGCGGGCGCACGAGGACCTGCGACTGGGTCGTCTCTCCGGGGCCGTCGTGGCCGCGGCCGTGCTCGGGCTGCTGGTCCTGGGCGTGCAGCCCGGCCGGCTGCTCGAGCTCGCGCGCGTGAGCGGCGCGAGCATCCGTCCCGCCGGCGTGGTCCCAAACACGCCGCCCGCCTCCCTGTCGACGAAGGGCAGCTGAGCGGGGGCGGGTGCCCGTGGGTTCCGTGAGCGTCCCTCCAGTCATCTTCCGGGAGTACGACATCCGCGGCACGGTGGGCGACCAGCTCACCCCGCAGGCGGCTCGGACCCTCGGCCGCGCGCTGGTCACCCTGTGGCAGGACAAGACCGGACAGCAGCACCCGCGCCTCGCCGTCGGGCGCGACAACCGGCCCAGCGGCCGTACCCTCTCCGACAGCTTCATCGAAGGTCTCGTATCCGCCGGTGCCCTCGCCATCGACGTCGGCGAGCTGCCCACGCCGGCGCTCTACTTCGCGACCCGCGTGCTGCGCGTGGACGGCGGGATCCAGGTCACGGGGTCCCACAATCCGCCCGAGTTCAACGGCTTCAAGATGGTCCTCGACGAAGACTCGGTGCACGGTGCGGAGATTCAGGAGCTCCGCAAGCACATCGAGGAGGGACGTCTCTTCGACCTCGCGGGTGGTCGGCGCGAATCCGAGACCGGCATCCTGGCGCAGTACCGCGACGCCATCGTCGCACGCCACGCGCCGCTGGCGCGCCGCGTCAAGGTCGTTGTGGATTGCGGCAACGGCGTCACGAGCCTCGTGGCGATCGACACGCTGCGGCGCCTGGGCGCCGAGGTCATCCCGCTGTTCGCGGAGTCCGACGGCACCTTTCCGAACCATCACCCGGACCCGACCGTGCTCGAGAACCTGCGCGACCTCCAAGCCGCAGTGCGGCGCGAAGCGGCGGAGCTGGGCATCGCCTTCGACGGCGACGGGGACCGCATCGGCGCGGTGGACGAGCAGGGCAGGGTGGTCTTCGGCGACCAGCTGCTCGTGTTGCTGGGACGCGACCTGGTGCGGCGCCAGGGCCCGGGCCACGCCGTGATCTTCGACGTGAAGTGCTCGGACGTGCTGCGGCGCGAGCTCGCGCGGGCGGGGCTCGAGCCGGTGATGTGGAAGACGGGCCACTCGCTCATCAAGCAGAAGATGAAGGAGCTGCGCGCGCCGCTCGCCGGCGAGATGAGCGGTCACATGTTCTTCGGCGGCGACTGGTTCGGGTTCGACGATGCGTTGTTCGCCGCCGCGCGCCTCCTCCACTACGTCGCCGAGCAGGGCGGCCCCCTCTCACATCTGCTCGCGGACCTCCCGGCCACGATCTCCACTCCCGAGATCCGTATCGACTGTCCGGACGACCGCAAGTTCGCGGTCGTCGAAACGGCCGCCCGGCACTTCGGTGCCAAGTACCCGGTCTCCCGCCTCGACGGCGTCCGGATCACCTTCTCCGACGGCTGGGGCCTGATTCGCGCCTCGAACACCCAGCCGGTCCTGGTGCTGCGATTCGAGGCGGACACCGAGCGGGGTCTCGCCGCCAATCGGCGCGAGGTCGAGGACTGGCTGCGGACCGCGGGCGTTCGCGGGTGACGCAGCCGCCGAGTCGGAGCGCGCTCCTCGTCGGGCTCGCAGGCGTCGCTCTCGTCCTCGTAGGCGGGCGCTGGCTCGCAGTCGAGAGCGCCGAGCGGGCGTGGGCCGCCAGCATCGCGGATGGCAACGTCTACCTCAGGGCCCGGGACCTCGCCCGGCTCGTGCACGGGCTCACCCTGCTCCTCGCCGTCGCGTGGGGCACGGCGAACCTCTACTACGTCTATCGCGCCATCGGGTCCGTCCAACTGCCGCGCCGCCTCGGCGACCTCGAGATCGTCGAGGCCGTTCCGCAGCGCGTGTTGCTCGGCGCGACGCTCGCGGCTGGGCTGCTCTCCGGCGTGCTCCTGGCGCTCGGCACCACCCAGTGGTGGCTCCGCGCCCTGCTGGCGCTCCGGCCGCCGCACTTCGGTGTGGTGGACCCGATCCTGCAACGCGACCTCGGCTACTACGTCGGGGAGCTGCCGTGGGCGGTCACCACGCAGCATTTCGCCGTACTCGCAGCGACGATGGCCGCCTTGCTGGTGGGACTCTTGTACGTCGGAATCGGCTCGCTGCGGTGGAGCGGGTGGGGACCGGTAGCGAGCCCACACGCGCGCGGACACCTCGCCCTCGTGCTCGCGCTGCTCGCCTTGGCGCTCACGCGGGGCGCGACACTGGACCCGGCGGAAACCGTCGCCGGACTGCACGGGAGCGTGGCTCCCGCCCTGATCGCCGCTCGCTCCACCGGGGCACGGTTCGTCGAGACACTCGGCGTGGTCGCCACGCTCGCCAGCCTCGCCTGGGGATTACGGGATACGGCGCGGACGCTCGTCGCCGCGTGGGGCGCCCTCGGCGTCGCGATGCTCGCGGCCTACGTCGTCGGTCCGGCAATCGCGCGCGGCGGCCCTCTTGGTGCGGCCGCTCGCGACGCGCAGCACGACGCATTGGAACAGGCGGCATTCGGCGCGGCGTGGCGCGAGGAGCCGCCGCCGCCCGGTTTTCCCACCGTCGCGGCCGCCGTCGCCACGCTCCCCATCTGGGACGCCGATCGGGTCGCGGCCGTGGTGCGCGGCGCGCCCGCCTGGAACGCGGGCGCCCCGGTGGCCGGCGTCGCCCTCTCCCTCCCGCGCGCAGGCGACCGGCGTGCCGCGTGGCTCGTTGTGCCAGCCCCGCTAGATGGCGGCCACACGGGCGCCCTCGCCGACACGGCGCGCGACCTCGACGCGGCCGCGGGCGCAGGCTGGACCGGGCTGCACCGGGGGCCGCTCGCCCGGACCAGTCGGGCCCTCGTCGCGGTCGAGGCCGATTCGGGACTGGTCGTGAGCCCCGTGGCTACGCGCGACTCCGTGTCTTGGTTCGGCCCGGGATTCCGCGAATTCGCGGTGGCGGCCCCCGATAGTTGGCCCGATGTACGGCCCTCCGGCGTCCCACTGCTCGGCTGGTGGCGGCGTGCGGCACTCGCATGGGTGTTGCAGAGCCCCGAGCTCGCTCGGGGGCGAAGCGACGCCCTGTGGCTACTGTGGCGGCGCGAGGTGACGGAGCGGCTCGAGCGCCTCGCCCCGTTTGCGACCTTCGCGGCCCCCGCGCCGATCGTGGCCGACGGAAAACTGTGGTGGGTCTCGTACGGCTACGTCGGCGGCGATGCGTTCCCGCTGGTGCGCAGCGTCGTTTCGCCCCTCACCGGCGCGCCGGTGCGCTACCTGCGAGCTGGGTTCGTCGGCGTGGTGGCCGCCGCGAGCGGGGACACGCGGCTGTATCTCGCTCCGGGCGCGGATTCCGTCGCGAGCACCTGGGCTCGTTTGTTCGCGCCGCTGGTCCGACCTCTCGACAGCCTGCCCCGCGATCTGCGTCGCCAGCTCCTGTATCCGCGCGACGCGTTCCGCGTGGCGGTGGATCTGACACTGCGCGCGAGTGGCGACTCCGCGGCCTGGCGCCCGCAGCCCCGCGACCCGTATGACATCGTGGCTCCAGCGGGGCCCGACGGCGCGCTGAGCCGGTGGCTGGCCCAGGGGTTTGCCGCGGGGTCGCCAGCGCACCTCGCGGGCCTCCTCGAGGGCACGATGACGCCCGCCGGCCCCGAGCTACGTCTCTGGAAGACCCGCGCGCCGGTGCCCCTTCCCGGTGACCTGGTCGGCTCCCCTCAAACGGCTCCCGGAGTGCTGCGGCTCTGGATGGCGGAGGGTACGCTGCTCACCGAGCAAGGCTTGTTCGACCAGCCAGCGACCGGCGGGCCCCGGGCGGTGACGCAGGTCTATCTGACCTGGGGAGATCGTGAGAGCCAGGGGCCGACCGCGGGCGCGGCGTTGCGCAACCTGCTCGCGTCGGGCCCGCGGGCAGCCCCGGCGGACACCTCGCTCGCGGCTCGCTGGGAGGTCGCACGGCACCTCGCCGCGCAGGCGGACAGCGCGCTCCGCGCCGGGGATCTCGAGACGTTCGGCCGTCTCGACGCCGAGCTGCGGCGGCTGCTGGGGAGCGGGCGCAAGGTTGCTCCGGCCCGGTCCCCCCGCTAGGTTCGGCCGCCGTGCGTCCGGAAACGATTGTCGTGGCGCTCGGCGGCAACGCCGTGGCGCCCGCAGGCGAGCGCCCGACGATCGGCAACCAGTTCCGCCACACGCGCGAGAGCCTCGCGCCGATCGTCGAGTTGGCGCGTGCCGGGTGGCGCATCGTGCTCGTGCACGGCAACGGTCCACAGGTGGGCGACGAGCTGGCCCGCAACGAATTCGCGAGCGACCGGATCGAGCCGTTGCCGCTCGGCGTGCTCGTGGCGGCGACGGCGGGCTGGATGGGCTACATGATCCAGCAGTCGCTCCAGAACGCGCTCGCCCGCGCGGGTGTGGAACGGAAAGTCGTCACGTTGATCACCCAAACGTTGTGCGACGCGCGTGACCCTGACCTGCGCAATCCCACGAAATCGATCGGGCACGCTCTCGATGCCGCTGGCGTCGTCCGCCTGCGGGCCCGGGGTGTGTCGGTGGCGGAGGAAGAGCCGGGCCGCTGGCGACGCCTCGCCCCCAGCCCGCGCCCGATCGCCGTGGTGGAGCGGGACGCGATCCGCCAGCTCGTGGACGCCGGGCACATCGTGATCGCCGGCGGCGGCGGCGGCCCCCCGGTCTACGACGATCCCCAGCTGCGCCTCGAAGGGCTCGACGCGGTCGCCGACAAGGATCGCCTCGCCGCGATTCTGGGGCGCGGCGTCGACGCCGCGGTACTCCTCATCCTGACCAACGTGGACGCCGTGTATCAGGCGTACGGCACGCCAGACCAGCGACCGATCCGTGCCATGACCTTGCCCGAGGCCCAGGCTCTGCTCTCCGGGGGAGAGCTCGGCGTCGGAAGCATGCGCCCCAAGGTCGAGGCGGCGGCGGATTTCGTCCGCGCCGGGGGGCGGCGCGCCGTGATCGCCGCCCTCGAGGACGGGCTCGCCGCGCTGCGCGGCGAGACCGGCACCACGATCACCTCGGCGCGCGCGTGAACCTCCACGAGTACCAGGCCCGGCGTCTGCTCGCGGGGTTCGGCATCCCGTTCCCGGCCGGGGAGGTCGCTGCGACGCCCGATGAGGCCCGCACGATCGCGCAGCGGCTCGGACGGGGGGGGCCCGTCGTCGTGAAGGCGCAGGTGCACACCGGCGGCCGCGGCAAGGCCGGCGGGGTGAAGGTCGCGAAGGATGCCGCGGCCGCGGCCGAGCACGCCGCCAGGATCCTGGCGTTGACGATCAATGGCCTGCCGGTGCGCCAGGTGCTGATCGTGCCGGCCGCGGATATCGCGTCGGAGAGCTACGTGGGCGTCATCGTGGACCGCGCCTCGCAGCGGCCGGTCTTGATGGTGAGCCCCGCCGGGGGCGTGGACATCGAGGAGGTCGCC
>WNGI01008440.1_pt1 | contig 12239 bp, 10 predicted proteins | sample 5400621 | NCBI WGS metagenome assembly WNGI01 (sample SAMN13153374, study PRJNA577476) | soil metagenome | isolation source: 20 cm soil or saprolite under Garry oak tree replicate 1 | place: USA:California | collected 2016-06-15 | reverse complement strand
TGTTGCCTTCGATCGAGACCCGCGGCGGGATGCCGCTCTCGATCGCCGCATTCTCCGCCGGCAGGCCGAACGCGTCCCAGCCGAAGGGATTGAGGACGTTGAAGCCGCGCATCACCTTGTAGCGGGCGAAGGCATCGCCAATCACGTAGTTCCGGAAGTGCCCCATGTGCAGCGGCCCAGAGGGGTAGGGAAACATCACGAGGTTGTAGAACTTCGGCTTGCTCCCGTCTTCCGATACTCGAAACAGGCCGGCCTTCTTCCACGCGTCGCGCCACTTCGGCTCGATTGCCTGCGGATCGTAGACGGGTGCGACAGTCCTGGCCATGGAACTAGATGAATGGTGGAGCCGACGAGATTCGAACTCGTGACCTATTGCATGCCATGCAATCGCGCTCCCAGCTGCGCCACGGCCCCACACGCGCGGGTCGAGGGTCAAGTTTAGCAACCTCGCCGCACGAACAGTCCTCGAGGACATGCCGCCGCGCAGTATACACGCTTTTGTGGTAGTGTCGCGACGAATATGAGGCGCTCGACTTCTATGATTCAGCCGATGCAGCACCTGTGGGCACCCTGGCGGATGGCCTTCATCAAGGGCGAAAGGCCGGCGGGGTGTTTCTTCTGTGAGGCGGCCAGCGCCGATCCCAGCGAAGACCAGGTCCGGTTCGTCCTCGCCCGGACCGGCCGGTCGCTGGCGATGCTGAATCGCTATCCATATAACAATGGCCATCTCATGATCGCCCCGGTCACCCACCTGGCAAACCTGGAAGACCTGCCGCCAGCGACCGCGAGCGACATGACGCTCCTGACCCAGCGCTCGCTGCGCGTCCTCCGCGACGTGCTGAGCCCGCACGGCTTCAACCTGGGGATCAACGCCGGCAAGATTGCCGGCGCCGGGGTCGCCGACCATGTCCACCAGCACGTTGTGCCGCGCTGGGATGGCGACACGAATTTCATGCCGGTGACCGCTGACACGAAAGTCCTTAACGAAACCCTTGCGACCAGTTATCACCAGCTCCGGGCGGGGTTCGACCGGATCACGTAACGGCAATCGTAAGTTGATCGCCGTGCAATTAGGTCGAACGGCGGATAGGCCGCACGGAATGCGGTGCTACCGTCGTTTAGTCATGACACGACGTGGTAAGCAGTCCGGCCAGGCGCTGATCGAATATGCATTTCTCATGGTGTTGCTGGCGACCATCAGCTTCGCCGTGATTGCCCTGGCCGGCAGCCAGCTCAGCGGCCTCTACGGCGAAGTCACCTACGAGTTCACGCATCTCACCGATGCCACCACGCTGGCACCGGACGGGACGACCCTGAGTCCCGGCACCACCCCGCCGGCTTCGGATTGTGCGCCCGGGCAGACGCTCGAACTGAGAGGACACAGGTGGAAGTGCAAATAGAGCCGGACCCGATCGAGTTCCAGCGCCAGCCGGCGCCGAACTGGTTCAGCCGCCTGCTGGCAAACCGGCAGCTCTGGAAGAACACGATTTACTCGATCGCGTTCATCACCTACCTGTGCTCGTTCCTGTTCTTCGGCCTCGCCATCGCGGACATCCGGGAGAGTGGCGGGACGCTCGCTGCCGTGATCGACCTGGTCGTCGCGATGTATTTCGTGGTCCAGGTGATCTTTCTGTTCGTCCTCTCCATCGTGGTGGAGCGCCGCCGGCAGACACAGGCGATCGATTTTCCCGACCGCCGGTCGAGGTAACCGGACCAGGCCCTAGTTCTTCAGGCGCTCGATTATGGTGGCGATCCCCATCCCATAGCCGATGCACATCGTGCTCAGCCCGTAGCGGGCATCCTGGCGCTCCAGCTCGTGCAGCATCGTCGTGATCAGCCGCGCGCCGCTGGCGCCCAGCGGGTGGCCCAGGGCGATGGCGCCGCCGTTGTAGTTGACCTTCTCCATGTCGGCGCCGGTCTCGTGCTGCCAGGCGAGCACCACGGGCGCGAACGCTTCGTTCACCTCGAACAGATCGATGTCTTTGAGCTGCAGGCCGGCCTTCTTCAAGACTTTCTGGGTCGCCGGAATCGGGCCGGTCAGCATGATGGTCGGCTCGGAACCGACGATGGCCTGGGCCACGATCCGGGCTCGTGGCTTGAGGCCGAGGGACTTCGCTTTCTCGGCGCTCATGACCAGCACGGCGGAAGCGCCGTCGCTGATCTGGCTCGAGTTACCGGCTGTCACGACCCCGTCCTCCTGGAAGGAGGGCTTCAGCTGCGCCATCTTTTCGCGCGACGGTGGAATGCGCACGCCCTCGTCGGTCTCGAACCGATCGCTCGTGCCGTTGCTCTTCACGTCGATGGGGAGGATCTCGCGGCGAAAACGACCGTCCTGGATCGCCTGCCCGGCTTTGGCGTGACTCTGGTAGGCGAACTCGTCCAGCTGCGCTCGGGAAAACCCCCACTTCTTCGCGATCATCTCCGCAGAATTGCCCTGCGGGATGATCTCGAAGAGGTCGGTCAGTTTGGGACTGACGGGGCCTTCGCCGGGGCCGAACGCATCCGAGCCCATCGGCACCCGCGACATGCTCTCGACCCCAGCGCCGATCACGACATCCTGCGCCCCCGAGAGCACGCCCTGGGCGGCGAAGTTCACGGCCTGCTGGCCGGAGCCGCAGAAGCGGTTGATGGTCGTACCCGGCACCTCGATGGGAAAGCCGGCGATCAGGACCGCGGCGCGCCCGATATTCATGCCCTGCTCGCCGGTTTGGGTTACGCAACCGACGACCACGTCATCGACCTGGGCAGGATCGACACCGGCACGCTTGACAACTTCGTAAACTCCGGCATCGTCTAGAATGTTCCGCGACATGCACGGCGGCGCAGTGACGACAAAGGCTCGCGATTGGGCTCGGTAATAAAGAAGCGCAGAAAGAAAATGCGCAAACACAAGCACAAGAAGATGCTCAAGGCGACGCGCTGGCAGCGCCGGACGAAATAGCCAGCTTCTGATTCATGAGTCGTTCCAGCTGCGCGCTGGACGCCTCCCCCGGATACCGGCCGACCACGATCCCCTTTTGGTCCACCAGCACGAACGATGGCGGCGCATCGACTTCGTAGGCCGCCGCCATGGTGCCGGAGGGGTCGTAGAGGCTCGGGTACGAGACCTTGAACTCTTGCACGAAGGCGCGCGCCAGGGCTCGATCGTGGTCCAGCATGTCGATGCCGTAGAAATGGACCCCGCGCGTCGCGTAGCGGGCTGCCAGCGCGTTGAGTCCGGGCTGCTCCTTGCGGCACGGCCCGCACCAGGCGGCCCAGAAGACGAGCACCGATTTGCCCTGATGGAAATCAATGGTGAGAGCGGCTCCCTCGAGCGTTTCGGCCGAGAGCGCCGGGGCCGCCGTCCCGACTCGACCGTTGGGCGCCGCCTGGGAAACGTCCGGCTGGAGCGTGCAGCTGCTCAGCAGGAGCGCGGCTGCCAGGAGGATGGCGGCGCTAGTTGACCGTACCAGGCTGGGACTCGCCGAGCGGTCGGCGAAAGCCGAGTCCGGGCCCGGCCGCCCGCGGCACCGCCGGCAACAGGGCCTTCTCGAGGACTTCGTCGATGTGCCTGACCAGGACGAGCTCCATCGATTGTTTGACCTCGTCCGGCACCTCGTGCAGGTCTTTGCGATTTTTCTCGGGCAAGATGAACGTCTTGATCCCGGCCCGATGCGCGGCCAGAAGTTTCTCTTTCAGCCCGCCGATGGGCAGGACCTTCCCACGGAGCGTGATTTCACCGGTCATCGCCACGTCGCGCCGCACCGGCCGATCCGTGAGAACCGACACCACCGCGGTCGCCATCGTGATGCCGGCCGAGGGCCCGTCTTTCGGGATCGCGCCGGCCGGCACGTGGATGTGAAAGAAATTCTCGTCGAAAAACGCCGGCTTCACCCCGAGCTCCAGCGCGTGCGCCCGCGCATAGCTGACCGCCGCCCGGGCCGACTCCTCCATCACCTTGCCGATCTGGCCGGTGAGCGCGAACTCGCCCCGGCCCTGCATCGCGATCGCCTCGACCGTCATCACGTCGCCGCCGTATTCGTTGACGGCGACGCCCGTGGCAGCCCCCACCTGGTCCTCCAGCTCGGCGACACCGAACTCGAATCGGGAGGGGCCGAGATAGGCAAACAGGTCCTCGGGCCTGACAATGACTTTTTCGGTTTCGCCTTCGGCGATGCGCCGTGGGATCTTGCGGGCGATGTTGGCAATCTCCCGCTCGAGATTTCGGACGCCGGCTTCATGGGTGTACTCGCGAATCAGCACCCGCAACGCCGCCTCCGGCAGCTCGAGGTTCTCTTCGGTCAACCCGTGCTCGCGCAACTGGCGAGGCACGAGGAACTGTTGCGCGATATGCATCTTTTCGTCTTCGGTGTAGCCGGGAAGCCGGATGACCTCCATCCGATCGCGCAACGGCGGGATGATCGTGTCGACGACGTTGCCGGTCGTGATGAACAGCACCTGGGACAGGTCGTAGGGGACCTCCAGGTAGTGATCCGAGAAATCCTTGTTCTGCTCCGGATCGAGCACCTCGAGCAGCGCCGACGAGGGGTCGCCCCGCCAGTCGGCGCCGACCTTATCGATCTCATCCAGCATGAAGACCGGATTGCGCGCGCCGGCGACCTTCATCTGTTGCAGGATCCGGCCAGGCATGGCCCCGATGTAGGTCCGCCGGTGGCCGCGGATCTCGGCCTCATCGTGGATGCCGCCCAGCGACAGCCGCACGAACTTTCGCCCCAGCGCCCGCGCGATCGACTTGCCGAGGCTGGTCTTCCCCACCCCGGGTGGCCCGACAAAGCAGAGGATGGGCGACCGCAGGCTCTGCGACCGCTGCCGGACGGCCATGTACTCCAGGATCCGTTCTTTGATTTTCTCCACGCCGTAGTGGTCCTCGTCCAGCACCTTCGCCGCCTGCTTGATGTCCCAACTCTCGGCGGCCGGCGTGCCCCAGGGCAAGGCGATCAGCCAATCGACGTAGGTGCGGATGATGCCGACTTCAGGCGAGGCGGCCGGAATGCTCTGCATCCGGTCAACCTCCTTCAGCGCACGTTCCTTGACCGCGTCCGGCATCCCGGAGGACTCGATCTTCTCGCGCAGGTTGTGCAGGTCCGCCCCTTCTTCGTCTTCACCCAGTTCTTTGCGGATCGCCTTCAGCTGCTCGCGGAGGATCTGGTCGCGCTGCAGCTTGCCGATCGTGCTCTGCACCTCGTTCTGGATCTTCGCTTTGAGCTCGAGGATCTCGACCTGCTTGCTGAGGAAGAGGGAGAGCAGCCGCAGCCGCTCCAGCACGTTGGGGGTTTCCAGCATGTGCTGCTTCTGCTCCAGCGTCTGGTCCGGCGCCGCCGAGACCAGGTCGGCCAGGTAGACGGGATCGTCGGTCTTCGAGACCGTAGCCGCGACTTCCGGGGCGACGGCCGCGCCCGACTCGACGTATTTTTCGTAGAGGCTCTTGACCGAGCGCATGTGCGCCTCGAGCTCGAGGCCCTCCCCCACCTGGTCAACAATCGGCTCGACGTCGACTTCGATGAACGGCTTGAACTGGTTGAAGCGGACAATCCGCGCCCGCTGCGACCCGGCCACCAGCATCTGCACGCCGGCCGGCGTCTGTCGCATGCCATTGATCTCGGCGATCGTGCCGGTCGTGTACAGGTCCGCGTCGGCCGTGTCGTCGACCTGCGGGTCCTTCTGGGCGACCAGCAGAACTTGCTTGTCATGGTCCATTGCGAAGCTGATGGCGGCGATCGACGTCCGCCGGCCCACCGACAGCGGGACGATCAGCTTGGGAAAGACGACGTCATCGCGCAGCGGCACTAGCGGGAGCCGCCGCAGCTGAAGCTCCGGAGGGTCCGGGTGGGGGGTCTCTTTGACTGCGTCGGCCATCTCTTAGACCTGCTCCCCCGCGTCGGTCCCGGCGGCTTTCCAGGCCTTGGGCGTCGCAATGCCGCCTTCCAGGGCGCGCGGCCCGATCAGCCGGGCGATCTGATCTTCGTCGAGGACTTCCTCCTGGAGCAGGGCGGCGGCCAGGGTGTCCAACTTTGACCGGTTGGCGGTCAGGATGCTGTGGGCCGTGTCGTACCCCTCGCTGAGCAACCGGGTGACTTCCTCGTCGATGATCGCCGCGGTCCGCTGGCTGATGTGCGGGCTACCGGCGAGCTCCCGGCCCAGGAACACGGCCTGCGGCGAGTCGTCGAAGGAGAAGAGGCCCATCTTCTGGCTCATCCCCCAGCTCACCACCATGTGCCGCGCCAGTTCGGTCGCGGTTTCCAGGTCGTTCTGCGCGCCGGTCGTGATCGATCCGAGCCCGAGCTGCTCGGCGGCCCGTCCACCGAGCGCCATCGCGATCCGCGCCTCGAGATACTCCTCGGACAGGTTATGCCGGTCGTCGGTTGGGATCGATTGGGTGACGCCCAACGCCATGCCACGCGGGACGATCGTGATCTTGTGGACCGGGTCTGCCTGCGGCTGGTACCAGGCCACCAGCGCGTGCCCCGATTCGTGGTAGGCGATCACCCGCCGCTCGGATTCGCTGAGATAGATCTTGCGCTCCGAGCCGAGCACCACCCGGTCGAACGACTCTTCGAAGTCCTGCATCGCGACCGTGGTTCGATTCGTCCGGGAGGCGTGCAAGGCCGCCTCGTTGACGAGGTTGGCCAGGTCGGCGCCGACCAGTCCAGGCGTCGAGCGGGCGATGATGTCCAGGTCGACGTCGTTGGCCAGTGGCACGCTGCGGGTGTGGACTTTGAGGATCGCGGAGCGCCCCCGGCGGTCCGGCCGATCGACGACCACGCGGCGATCGAACCGGCCGGGCCGGAGCAGCGCCGGGTCGAGCACGTCGGCGCGGTTCGACGCGGCCACCACGACGACCGCCTCACGCTGATCGAAGCCGTCCATCTCGACCAGAAGCTGATTCAAGGTCTGCTCGCGTTCATCGTTGCCGCCGCCCAGGCCGGCGCCGCGCTGGCGACCGACCGCGTCCAGCTCGTCGACGAAGATCACCGACGGCGCGTGCTTCTTGGCGTCCTCGAACAGGCTGCGGACGCGCGAGGCCCCGACGCCGACGAACATCTCGACGAACTCGGAGGCCGAGATACTGAAGAAGGGAACACTTGCCTCGCCGGCGATGGCGCGGGCAAGCAGCGTCTTGCCGGTGCCCGGCGGACCGATCAGCAAGACCCCCTTCGGCATCCGGCCGCCCAGTTTCTGGAATTTCTGCGGGTCGCGCAGGAAGTCCACCATCTCCTGGAGCTCAAACTGCGCCTGCTCCACGCCGGCCACATCATTGAAGGTGGTCTTCGGCGTACCGGGTTCCTGCATCCGCGCCCGGCTGCGGCCGAAGGTGAAAATGCCCTGGGCCGCCTGGCCGCTGCGCCGCACGAACCAGATCCAGATGGCGATCAAAGCCAGGAAGGGCAGAAAATTGATGAGCAGGCTGCCCAGGCCGCCCGTGTCCTCCTTGACCTGGGTATCGACATGATTGCTCTTCAGCAGGGGGAAGAAGCTGGGATCGTTGAGCCCGACCGCGTCCGGGATGGTTGCCGTGAACTGGGTGTTGGTGACGCCGTTGTTGGTGACCGAGGCCTTGAGATCACCCTGCGCCGTCTGGCCCTGGATGGTGATGTCGGTCACGTTGCCGTTCTCCACCTGAGATACCAGCTGGGAGTAGTTGAGCTCGACCCGTGCCGGTCCACCGAGCCGCACGAGGAAGGGGAAGAACACGATCACCAGGTACAGGCCGAGCCCGGCAAGCAGCGCCAGCCGCAGCCAGGAGCCGGCCTGGCGCGGATTCCGCGGCGGTTGGGTGGGCGGAGTCTGATCGGGCCGGAACTGGGCCATAGGCTTAGTCTATGCGCGCCCCATGAGAATCAAACAAGATAGATCAGGCATAGCCTGCATATAATCGCGTACTTGGGGCGATAGCTCAGCTGGCAGAGCGCCGCACTCGCATTGCGGAGGTCGAGAGTTCGAGTCTCTTTCGCTCCACCAAGATCCCCCGGTCAGGGGTGGCAGTGGTACTTGTGGCCGTGCAGGACCGCCTGCGTGCTGTCCGGACAGGTGAAGACCGCGTCTGCCCCGGCGTCCCCAGGGTTCATGACCGCCTCTTCGATATCCTGAAACGTCAGCGCCAGCTGGTTTCCGGTCACCGTGATGGTGGTGATCGCCACCACGGCGACCAGGCACAGGATCAAGGCGAATTCCACCATCGACTGGCCTCTCCGCCGAATGTGCTGTCGAGATAACTTCATCATTTTCATCTGAGCTGCGGGCCGCGATGGTCCGCCCTCATACCACTTAACGTTGGAACCCCTTGCAGCCCGCGTTGCGAGTCTGGTGCCCGAGTTCAATGCTGCTCAGGATGTGTCCGAGTCGTTACCGCGTCAACGTTGCGAATGTTGCGAAGGGCCTAACGGGGAGCGGGCTCACGCAGCCCCTACGCCGCGGCGGGCAGCGCCCGGTTGTCGACCTCGGGCATCGCCGCCGGTTGGGGAATGCGCGCGAAGGCGGCCCAGACGACGATGGGCGCCGCGCCCGCCACGGCGACCACGATCCGAGCCAGCAGCATCTGGTCCACCGGCGCCGCGAGCAGTAAGAAACAGCCGATGCTCAGCACCCGTCCGACGCCCAGACACAGTTCCTGGTGAACGATGTAGTCGTAGCGCATCGCCTTCGGCGTGGGATCCCGGTCGATCACCTGCAGTGCCATCGGCGCCAGCGCGTTCCCATGCAGTGGGCCGCCGATGGCACGGAGCAGTCCAAAGCCGATCAGCGCCCAAGCGGTCAGGTAGAGCGGCAGCAGGAGCGTCGACAGCACCAGCAAGGCGCCGCCCACTAGCGCGCAGGCCGTTCGGTGCCGGGGCTTCATGAAGGCGGCCAGTCCGAGGCTGATCGCCACCCCCAGGAGCCCCATCAGGCCATTGAAGTTGCCTACTTGCTGCTCGTTTTTCAGCACCAGGTAGGTCAGGATGGTGAGCACCAGCCCCATCAAGCTCCCGGTAAACCCATCGGCCAGGCGCGCCCGGGTCACCCAGTGCCAGTCGGGATTGCGCCGGACCAGGGTCATGACCCGGCGAGCGGAGAGCCGTTCGCGGGCCGCCGACGGCAGCCGCCCGGCCACCACCATGGCCGCCATCAGCAGGACGGCTGCGAGCGCAAAGACGAGCTCATAACCGCGGTATGGCCCGCCGACGTGGGTCCCGGCGACGATGACGGCCCCGGCCGCAGGCGGGAGGAGCGCCGTCAGGAACCAGGTCGCGCTCGCCTGCGCACCGAAATAGCGGTCGCGGTCCCGCTCGCAGGTCGTGTCGTAGGTCACCAGGTGGAATCCGGACCAGTAGAAGCCCTCGGCCAGGCCCCGCAGCAGGCCGAGCGCCACGACCCACTGGGGGGTGGCGCTGCCGAGCACCAGGATCAGGAGGTAAACGAAGCCGTTGCCGAACAGGCCCACCCGAATCGAGGCGCCGGCGCCGATGCCCCGCCAGATCAGCCCGTTGGCCACGAACGCCGCCGGGATCATCAGGGCGCTCAGTCCGCTGTAAATCGCGATCGGGACCAGGTCGTGGCCCGCCCGCCAGAGAAAGATGGACAGGAAGGTCCCGGCCAGCAGGTTCGCGGCCGTGTAGGCGCCGTGAATCAGCACCATCAAGCTGGCCCGCCGGTCCAGCCCGCTTAAAAACCGTATCCGCCGCAAAGCCGACCCTTCTTCCGGGCCCGTCCCGCAGACCCGTATCCAGACAACGCCTCGGCCGGCAGCCACTTTCCCGGGTCATTGGCCTGTGACCGGCAACACGGCCAGGTGACGGCAAGTCGACGGGCCCGCCGGCCCACGCGAGCGGCGCCGGGGCGTCGCCCCACGCGAGTGGCGCTTTAGTGCCATACGAGCGTTTGAGACGTTCGGTGCCAGGCGAGCGTTTGAGGCGTTACGTGTCCCGAAAGGGGACGGCAGTAGCCTCGCCCTAGGCGCAAACCAGGCGCTGCCAAAAGGGGGCTCAGTACGGAAATCAACGGCGTCCACTACACCAGCCGGGGCGTCCTGCCGCGGCCCGCGGATGTGCCGCTGCCGACGGCCATCCGGCACCTGCTGGCATCGCTCCAGCAGGGGGCCATTTCGGCCGCGGCCTATGACACGGCGTTCGGTGCCCGGCTACGGGCGACCGACGATCCCAACGCGCTGGCCTACCCGCAGACGCTGGGCTGGCTGCTCCGCAGCCAGAACACCGACGGCAGCTTCGGGACCGCGCTCTCGATTCCCAAAGACAAGTTGATCTCGACCCTGAGCGCGCTCGTGGCGCTGGCCGATCTGCCACAGCCCCTGCAGGATGGGGCTGCGCACCGGGCCCGGGCCAAAGCGCTGCGCTTTATTTACGAAGACACCGGCAACTGGCAGACCGGCCCGGACCTGGCCGGGTTCGAGCTCATCCTCCCGGCGCTGCTCGATGAGGCCCGGGCCCGCGAGCTGCCGCTGCCCTACGAGCGCTTCATGGGAATCTCCGCGCAGCGGGACGCCAAGATTGGCCACATCCCGCCCCGGCTGATCTACAACGTCGCCACGCCACTGCTCCACTCCCTCGAGTACCTCGGCAACCGGATCGACCTCGAAGCGGCCAGGGCACAGCTCTCGCCCAACGGCTCGTTCGCCAACTCGCCTTCGGCAACGGCCTACTACCTCTTGAGAACTCGCGACGAGCAGGCCAACGAATACATCGCGATGCTGCTCCGCAACCGCGGCGACGGCAGCCTGCCGACGGTGGCCCCCTTCGAGGTCTTTGAGATCGCGTGGGTGTTGTACAACCTGTCCCGCAGCGGTCAGCGGCCGGCCGAAGCCCAGCCGCTCCTGCGCTATCTCGCCCAGGCGCTCACCGACGATGGGGTGGGCGTGTCCCGGGAGGGCCTCCGTCCGGATGCCGACGACACCGCGCTGACATTGACCGTCCTGCATCGATACGGCTATCCGATCTCGGCCGGTCCCCTGCGTCCCTTCGAGGGGGTGGGCTTCTTCTTCACCTTCCCGCTGGAGCGGGACGCCTCGGTCACCGCCAACGCCCATGTGCTGGAGGTGCTCCAGGTTGTGCCACCCTTCCCCCGCCAGCACCTGATCCAGCAGAAAGTCATCAAGTACCTGCGTGATGCGCGCGTAGACGGCGACCACTGGGTCGACAAGTGGCATGGTTCCCCCTTCTATGCCACCGCCCACGCCGTCTTCGCGCTCACCGCGTCGGCACCCGATCTTTGCCGGCCGGCGTACACCTGGTTCAAGAACAGCCAGCGGGAGAACGGCTCCTGGGGCTGGTTTGGTCAGGGGACTCCCGAAGAGACGGCTTACGCGGTCCAGGCCCTGATGACGGCTCCGGCCGAGACGCTCGCGGCGATGACCGAGCCGCTGCGCCGAGCCGCCGCCTACCTGAATGAAACCGAGGCCGAGCCCGTCATTCCTATGTGGGTGGGCAAAACCCTGTACGGCCCCACCCAGGTGGTTCGATCGGCGGTGCTCTCGGCTCAGATCCTGCTGGCGAGGAGCGAACATGCAAGATCGGCGGATTAACCGGCTGAAGGAACGACTGCTGGTCCAGACGGATGAGATGCCGGTCATCCGGCACCTGGTCGAGGACAACCCGCGGGGCGACGACATGCTGGGCGAGGTCTGCCGGGCCGCGGTCCTGCTGCACCCGAGCGCCAGCTTCGAGCAGTCCCTGACCATGGCCCGCACGATGGCCTACATCGTCTACATCGACGACTACCTGGAGGAGGAACATCCCGAGCTGGATCTGGCCGACTACCGGCGGGTCTGCCAGAACTTCCTGCTCTGGCCCAACCGCGATCTCAGCCAGATGCCCCTGGTCAATGCCACGGTGACGCGCAAGATCGAGGAGCAGTTCCGCGAAGACGAGGTCCCGGAGGAATGGACGGCGATGCGCCGGCTGGTCTGGGAGAAATCGATCTGGACCATGCTCCAGGAGAATCACTGGCTCAAGCACAAGGAGCGGGTCACGCTTGACGCCTACCTGGCCAACGGCATGTACAGCAGCTCCTTCCCCATCGTCCAGGTATCGATCCTGGCCTTTTCGTATCAGGACGTCTCCCAGGAGCTGAAGAACCGGATCTTCGGTCACATCTGCCAGGCGGCGCGTGTTGTGCGGCTGGCCAACGACCTGCGCACCCACGAGCGTGAGGCTGCCCAGGGCCGCTTCAACGCCGTCGACCTGATTTTCGGTGCGGGCGACAAGACGCACGAGACCGCACATGAGGCCGTCCGTCACCTGATGGAAGAC
>WNGI01006836.1_pt1 | contig 12239 bp, 17 predicted proteins | sample 5400621 | NCBI WGS metagenome assembly WNGI01 (sample SAMN13153374, study PRJNA577476) | soil metagenome | isolation source: 20 cm soil or saprolite under Garry oak tree replicate 1 | place: USA:California | collected 2016-06-15 | reverse complement strand
GCGATCTTCGTCGTGGGTCCCGAGCTCGCGCTCGGCGCGCTGGCTCTCGCACTGGGAGTTGCCTTACTCGCGGGCTTTCTGCCAGCGCGCCGCGCGATGCGCATGTCCGCACTGAGCGCGCTTCGGTACGAGTAGAGGGAGAGGCAAAAAAGGCGGCCCCGTGGTGGATTCCACCACGGGGCCTTTGTGTCTAGAGTCGGCCGCATTACGCGGCGAGGCCGCGCGTCTTCGCCGTCGCTTCGTCAACCGCCTCGAGGTCGACCTCGATCTTGACCTTGTCGCCGACCAGGACGCCGTTTGGTATCGGCATGTTCCAGGTGAGGCCGAAGTCCGTCCGATCGATCGTCAGCGTGGCGGCGGCACCGAGGTGCTGCCCGCCCTGAGCGTTCGCCACAACGCCGATCAGCTCGATGTCGAAGCTCACCGGACGCGTGACTTCGCGGATGGTGAGGTCGCCGCTCGCCGTGTAGTGGCCCTCGCCCCTCGGGAAGACCGCGTTGCTCTTGAAAGTGATCTCGGGGTACTTCTCGGCGTCGAAGAAGTCCGCCGACTGGAGGTGCCCGTCGCGCCTCGCGTCGCCAGTGCTGATCCCCTTCACCGTTGCGGAGATCTCGAAGTCACCCTTCTCGGGGTCTTCCGGGTCCAGCTCGATGCGGCCGCGGACCTTGCCGAGGCTGCCGCGAACGGTGGTCACCATCATGTGCTTCACCGAAAAGTTCACTGCCGTATGCGACGGGTCGATGTACCAGAACATATGTTTCCTCTCGCCGGTGTCACCGGGATTTAGTTGCTGGTACAATCAACTAGTTGCCTACGCAAGTTATTCCGAGGAACGCCAAGCGCCGCCTCAAGCCGACCGAGTTTCGCGCGTGGCGCGCGTTCATGGTCGGTTCAGTTGCGGTCGCGCGTGCCATGGATCGCGATCTCCAGCGTCAGGCGGGGCTGGCCCTGGCGGAACACCATCTGCTCGCGATCATCAACGAGGCGGGCGATCAGGGCATCCGCCCAACGGACCTCGCACTTGGCTCGACACTCACCAAGAGCGGGCTCACCCGCGCCGTCGATCGCCTCGAGGCCCTCGGGTTGATCGCGAGCCGGGCCTGTCCGACAGATGGCCGCGGCCGGCTCCTCGGGCTCACCGCGAAGGGACGCCAGAAGCTTCGACGTGCGGCGCCCGAGTTCTTTCGCTCGGTCGCGCAACATTTCGCCGATCACCTGACCGAACGCGAGACCGAAACGCTCGCGACCGCGTTCGATAGGATCGCCGCCGCGGATCGCGGCTAAAAGGGTCCGGCGAGCTCCGGCGGCGCGAAGAGCAGCGTGGGCTGCTGCCACCACATGTCGACGAGGCTGCCGCGTGCCTGCCCCATCAGCGCAGCGATGGTGTCCGGTGGCTGATCGCCGGCCGCGGCGACGACGACGATCTGTCCGGAGCGGAGCGCTTTGGCGTAGCGGCTCCTGATGTCCTTCGGAAGCCCCCCGTTGATCATCTTTTGAAGTCGCACCATGAGCCCGCTCCATCCCTTGCCAGGGAGCCAGGCCCGATCTCCGGCGACGAGCTCGGCGCGCCGGCGATCGCGCGCGATCACCGAGATGTCCTCCTCGTGCACTCCCGATTCGCGTAGCAGCGTCACGGCCGAGATGCGGCCGGACCGAAACCCTCTTTACGCGGCGGCGGACCCCCCGGCCTCCGGCCGGTGCCCCACCGCGCGGGGGCCCTCGGTCCGGCCGCAGCCCGGGTCATGCGCGCCACGCGAGGATTGGAATTCGCATCTCCGCAGGGCTCATCCCGCCGTGTGAGCCGCGGTGGCGGAAGGTCTGGCCGTCGACTTTCACGATGCTCGCGGCGCGATCACCTCCGAGCATCGCGAGGACCTCTCCGACCCGCTGCCTCACGATCTCGGGGTCACCGCGCCCGAAGAGACCGGCCGCGATGGCCTCTTCGCGATCGAGGAAGAAGAACGTATCCGGATAGCGGCGCTCGAGATGTTGCTTCACGCGATCGGGCTGATCTGTATGGAGGAATGCGAGCCGCGGCTCCCCGGCTATCGGGTTCCGCAGTAACGACCGCAGCTGGTCGTCGCCGACGAGGTCGATGAGCTTGAACGGGTCGGTGAAGGCGTGGCCGTGATCGGCCGTGAGAAAAACGAGCGTCTCGCCGGGCGGCCGCGAGGCGAGCGCGCGCTCGAGGGCCCTATCGAAGAGGGCGGCCTCGGTGGCATGGTCCCGCGATTGCGGCCCCGAGACGTGCGCGACCGAGTCGATTCCCGCCCAATACGCGTACACGTAGGCCGGCGCGTCGCCCCACGGCCGCTGTTCGAGGAGATCGCGTAGCCGAACGCTCATCGACGACGGCAGGTAGTACCCGGCGTACTCGGCCTCGGAGGCGTGCATGCGATCCATCGCCTCGAGTCGGAACGGCTCGGGCTGGATGATGTGCGCCGCCACTCCGGCCCGCCGAAGTCGCGGATAGATCGAACCGACCCGGACGTAGACGCGCGGGTCCAAACGGGGGTCGTCGAAGTACGAGCCGCGCCGGTGCACGGCGGGTCCCCAGCGCAGCATCTGTGTGACCTGCGCGAACTCCTCAAGCCAGACGAAGTAGGCGAGGTTCCCGTGCTCCTGCGGTGTCCGAGCTGTGTGGAGCGTCGTGATCGCCGCGGCGGTGGTCGAGGGAAAGATCGTCGTGGCTTCGATGAGCTGCGCCCGATCGTGCCGTCGCGCGCGCTCGATTATCGATGCGACGAACGGCATGTCACCGGCGGTACAGAGCGCGCGCAGCTGCGCCAGGCCGAGGCCGTCCGCCAGGACGAGAACGACTTGCCGGACCCCCTCGCGCAACGACGGCTCGAGCGCGCGTAGCGGCGGAGGGTCGGTCTCGTCACGCACGCCCAGGACGTCGAGGACCGTGGCGGCGACGTTGATGAGCCCGCCACCGTCGTAGTCGGGCGGTACGAAGCCGCGCGCGCGAAGACGCTCGATGAGCGCGTCGGGCATCGGCGGACGATACTGCCTGGAGCGTGAGGACAGTCTTCGAGGTCGATGGCCTCTTCGATGGCGCGCGAACGATGACCAACGCCGCGATCGTCGTCGAGGATGCAGAGGTCGCCTGGGTTGGTCAGCGAAGCGCGATCCCGAAGACACCGCAGGGCGAGCGCTCAGAGGTCGTCCCTGCGCCCGGCCGGTTCGTGGTGCCCGGGATGATCAACTGCCATTGCCATCTCACGCTGGACGGCGAGCCGAACTTCGGTGCCGAGGTGCGGCAGTCGGACGCGCTCGCGACGCTCAAGGCGTTTCGCAACGCGCGCGCGGCGCTCCGCGCCGGCGTGACCACGGTGCGCGACCTCAGCGCGAACGGCACGATGGTCATCGACCTCGGCCGCGCGATCGAAAAGGGATTCCTCGAGGGTCCGCGCATCGTCGCATGCGGCCGCGGGATCACGACGACTGGTGGCCACGGTTTCGAAGTCGGCCGCATCGCGGATGGTCCGGACGAGGTGCGCAAGGCCGTGCGTGAACAGGTCGCGGCCGGCGCAAAGGTGATCAAGCTCTTCTCGACGGGCGGCATCCTCGGCGACGGCGCCCCGCCCGAGGTATCGCAGTACACCCCAGAAGAGACGGCGGCCGCGGTGGCCGAGGCGCACAACGCTGGGCTGCGCATCACGACGCACGCCCACGGGTCGGGCGGGATGCGCGTGGCTGCCGAGGCGGGCATCGACTCGATCGAGCACGCGACCCTCCTTGACGAGCGAACCGTGCGCGTCATCAAGGAGCGCGATGTCGCCATCGTTCCCACGCTTCTCGTGGTGCAGTCGCTTCTCGACCACGCGGATGCGCTCGATCCGGTCATCGTCGAGCGCACACGCGCGGTCTCCGAACGTCACCGCGAGGGTGTGCGGATGGCACACAAGGCGGGCGTACGGATCGCGACCGGCACGGACGCGGGCGCGCCGTTCACCCGGCATGACCGCTTCGCGCTGGAGCCGGTGCTCCTCGCGGAATGCGGCCTATCGACGGAGGAGGCCTTGGTCGCCGCGACGAGCCGCGCGGCCGAGGTTGTCGGCCTCGAAAAAGCCGGTCACATCGGTGCAGGCTGCTGGGCCGACTTCGTCTTCGTCGACGGCGATCCGCTCAAGGACCTGCGCGTGCTCGCTTCGCCGAAAGGCGTGTACGTGCGAGGAGTGGCCGCTCTCTAGGTGCTTCGCGCGCCGCGCGCGGAACTCGTGCCTAGTCCCCTCGGCCGTACCGCCGGCCGGCCTCCTCAAGCGCCGGTCCTAGCGAGGCCTCATCCGCCAGCGGCGCCGAGCACACCGTCCCCACACAGACGTACGCGGCGATCCGCTCCGCCGGAAAGCCCAGCCGCGCGATCGTCTCGGCGTCGCGGTCAGGAACTAGCCGGTGAAGCGACCGCGCGGGATCGGTCGACGCGCGGCATAGACGCCAGAGTGCCTGCGCGGCGGCATCGCCCAGAGGGCCGACAACGGTGACCACCAGCGGCTCGGCGAGCGCGCGCGCGACTCCGTTCGCGTAGGCCGCGGCGAACTGGCCCCATTGGCGGTACTCGCCGACGAAGCTCCGGAGGACACGCAGGGCGAGCTCGCGCCACTCGTCCTCGCCGGTGAGCGCGGCAAGCCGGAGAAGCCCATCCGCCGCGAGCGCGTTCTCCTCGATCGGCCGCTCGCGGCGCGCGAGGCGGCCCGGGTCGTCACGGCTCTGCGGCGCGTCGAGGAACGCGCCGCTCGCCGGATCGAGCAACCGGTCGCGCAGCGACTGGGCCAACAGCCTCGCGCCCTCGAGCGCATGAGGATGGGCGCCGGTCTCGTAGACGTCGAGCATCGCGCCGCACAGCGCTGCGAGGTCGCCGAGAAGATCCGCCACCTCGGGCCCCTGACCTCGATCGAAGTGCCCGAGGCTTCCGTCAGGCCGCGACATGCGATTCGCGATCGTGACGATCGCGTCGTGGGCGCGCTCCTTCAGCCGTTCGTCTCCGGCCGCAGCGGCAGCTGAGAGATAGGCCGATGCCGCGAGCGCGTTCCATCCCGAGTAGATGGTGCGATCCACGAAAGGAGCGTCGTGCTTGGCGCGCTCGGCGATCGAATCCAACGTGTAGTAGTGCTCGTCGGCGTCCTGAGACCCGGCGAAGGCGTTCACGTCTTCACGCCAGAGCGTCGCGTCCATCCAGCGCGCGACGTCGCCCGCCACGCGGTCATATCCGGCCGACGGGAACGAGCGGTGTGCCTCCGCGTAGATCGTGAGGAGCTCGGCATTGTCTTCGAGCATCTTCTCGTAGTGCGGGATCCCCCACTCACGTGTCGTCGAGTAGCGGAAGAAGCCACCCTCGACGTGGTCGTACATGCCACCGGCCGCCATCGCGCTGAGCGTCCGGTGGAGCATCGTCGCGATCTCGGGGTACCCGAAACGGCGGTGCTCGTCGAGGAGGAACCGCAGGAGCTTCGGCTGCGGGAACTTGGGCTCGCGCCCGAAGCCTCCGAACTGCGGGTCGTACTGCCCGCGCACGAGCGAACCGACCTGATCGACGATCTGGACGCTGAGATCTCCCGATTTCGGCGCTCGCGCCTCGTTCTCTTTCTCGCGGAGCTCGGCGACACGCTGGGCGAGGTCCGAGCGCTGTGATGACCAGAGCTCGGCAACCTGCGGAAGGTACGACCGCATCGCCTCAGGCGGGACGTACGTGCCACCGTGGACGATCTCCCCGTCGGGCGTGAGGAACACGGTCGTCGGCCATCCGCCCATGTTGTAGCGGCGGTTCACGTCGGGACGCTCGTCGTTGTCGACGCGGATCGGCACGTACCGCTCGTTGATCATCCGGATGACTTCGGGATCGCTGTAGCTCGTCTCGTCCATGACGTGACACCAGTGGCACCACACCGCGCTGATCGCGAGAAGCACCGGTTTGTCGGCAACCTGCGCTTCCTGGAAGGCCTTCTCGCCCCACGGTCGCCATGCGATCTCGGCGGCGCGGTTCGGGCGCGGCGAGAAACGGAATGTCACGGGATTTCATCCAGCTCGATCTTGTTGCCGAAGGGGTCGAACACGTATGTCCGTCGCCACCCCGGGATCGGTTCGGCTTCCTCGAAGAGCGCGCCGCTCTCGCGGAGCGTCTTCACGGTGGCGTTCAGGTCATCCACCCGCAGCGCGAAATGTCGGCGCGGATGTAGGCCGAGCTCGGGATCGGCCGAGAGGTGGACGTGGCCGGGCGGCGCCTCATACCAGATGCCCGCCCGATCGCGGAGCGTCGCAGGACGCTCGAGCTCGGTGAGCCCGAGGGTCTCTCCGTAGAACTGGCGAGCTCGGGCTTCCTCGCCAGGCGGATAGAACACTTGCGCGTGATGCAAGGAAATCCCCACAAATTCGAGTCTAGGCGCGGAAAAATCCCCTGTTTTCCACGCAATTCGTGGGCTATCATTTCAAATGCAACGCGCACGGAGGTGCTGACTTGGCGATCGAGCAGAGCCCGACGACGATCGAGACCCCACTCGTCTCCCTGACCCCGAAGGCGACGGACAAGCTCCGCGAGGTGCTCTCGAAGCAGGAGCGGCAAGATCTCGCCCTCAGGGTGTATGTGACGCCGGGTGGATGCTCGGGCTTCTCGTATGGGATGACCTTCGCCGACGGCACCGAAGAGGATGACGCGATCGTGGTGCAGGACGGCGTTCGCGTCGTCGTCGACCCGATGAGCGCCATGTACCTCAAGGGCGCCGAGATCGACTTCGTCGACGCGCTGATGGGTGGCGGCTTCGCCCTGCGCAATCCGAACGCGGTCTCGAGCTGCGGTTGCGGGCAGTCGTTCCGCACGGCTGACCAGTCCGGCACCGCGAAGGCCTGCGCGCACTAGACCTTCGCGCGTCACCGGGCTCGGCGGCGTTTTCTTTCGTGCTCGTGATCTAGACGCGCTCGCCGGTTGGTATCGCGCCCACCTCGGCGTGCCGATCGAGCCCGGCGGCTGGTCGGTCTTCCAATGGCGCGAGCGTGATGACCCGGATCGCGTCGGCTCAACGGTCTGGTCACTCTTCAAGAAGGACACGACCTATTTCGGCCCGGGCGAGCCGGCGTTCATGATCAACTACCGCGTCGACGACCTTGACGGATTACTCGCAAAGCTGCGGGCGGAAGGCGTCGCCGTTTCGGACGAGCGCTACGAGGACGACAACGGTCGCTTCGCGTGGATCACGGATCCAGAGGGGCACCGCATCGAGTTATGGGAGCCGGCGCCGGGCCATTGATGAAACGAGCGCTCGTCGTCGTCGACATGATCGAAGACTTCGTCCACGAAGGCGGCGCTCTCTATTGCGGTCCGTCGATGGCACGCATCGTTCCAGTCATTCAGAAAGAGATCGCGCGCGCTCGTGGTGCAGCTGAGCCGATCGTCTACCTCACCGACAGCCATCTTCCCGGCGACGCCGAGTTCCAGATCTTTCCGCCGCACGCGATCGCCGGCACAAAGGGCGCCGAGATCGTCCCCGAGCTCGCGCCGCACGATGGAGACGTGGTCATCCCGAAGCGACGCTATTCGGGGTTCTTCGGCACCGATCTGGACATAACTTTGCGCGAGCGTGGCGTGGACACTCTTCGGCTCGTCGGCGACTGCACCAACATCTGCGTGCTCTACACCGCGGCGGACGCGCGGAACCTCGGCTACGCGGTGGAGGTGCCCGCGAACGCGGTCACCTCGTTCGATGAGCAGGCGCACCGCGACGCGCTGCGCGAGCTCGAGAAGACGCTCGGAGCGAAGATCCTGCGCTAGGCCGGTTCCTTCAAGCGCAACTCGCGAAGCATCCGCGTACCCATGTTTTCGCGGATTTCTTCTCGCTTGCGGAACATTTCGTTGAGGCCACCCAGTGAACCGACGACCTTCTTCATGACCGCGTCCATTTTCTCCTGCTGATCGAACACGCCGTAGTTCGGGAACTCGGTCAGCAACATGTGTGTGAAGTCGTCGCGGTTCGAGGGCATCCCGGTCAGGATCTTGTACGACAGGACCCGACCCTGCTTCTTCTCCTCGTCCAGCATCTTCTTCCAGGTCGCAGCGAGCTCGCGCCCGTACTCGAGGTTGTGGCCGGGCTTGACCCGGATGAAGTCGACGGTCCAGACCGAGCCGAGAGTCCACGGACGCTCTTGATCGACGGAGCTTGTATCGGCCGCGCGCGCAGGTGCGGTAGCGGTAGCCATCTGGTGCCTCCCCTTCGTCGCCCGCCGTTGGGCGACGGGCCGAAACTACTCCGCGCCACCAAGCACAGAGGCTGCCGTCATCCGAAAGCGACCCGCGCCGCCAGCGCCAGGATGATGAACGAGCTCACGACCGCTGTGATGCGCTGCAGGCGCGGTGTGAGCCGCCCGTGGAGGCTCGCTCCCACCACCGCGAGCACCTCCTGCCAAGACAGCGAAGAGAGGAATGCCCCGAGGACGAACGCAGCACGGCTCGCGAAGTCGGCCGAGACTTCCGGCAACGCGATCGCAAGGGACGCGAAGTAGATGACCGTCGGCGGATTGAGCATGGTGAGTCCGAGGAACATCAGGTACGTGCCGGCCGTGCGCGTGCCGCTCGAATCCCGCTCGACCCCCTGAGGCACGACGAGCAGACCGCGGAGCGCAATGACCGCGAGGGCCGCACCGGCGACGAGTCGCGCCGCGGGCAGGATCGGCGCAAGGAAGGCCGAGACTGCCGCGCCGAACAGCATGGCAATAGTCGCGAAGACGAGGTCGGCCGTTGCGGTGCCGGCGCCGGCCGATGCCGCGGCGCGGAGCCCTCGCCGCACCCCCGTGCGCACGATGAGGATCGCGATCGGCCCGAACGGGATCGCGATCGCGTAACCGGCCGCGACGCCGAGCAGGAACGACGGTCCCACTAAACGTTGGTCTTGTTGAAGCGCTTGGCCTTCATCTCGAAACGAGGGAGGGTTCCGTGCGCGACGGCTTCGACGACACAGCGGATGCCGAGCTCGCGATGGATCGCGCCGGCGACACGCTCGGCGACGTCCGCGGGCGCCTCGACAGTGCACCGAAGCTCGTCCATCTCGCGGACTCGTGCCAACGCGATGCGGTACTCGCCCACCTCATCGAACCGGCGGAGGATCGCCTCGATCGCGCTCGGGAACACGTTCACACCGCGCACGGTGACCATGTCGTCCACGCGGCCGGCGATGCCGCCGGCGAGCTTCACCAGGGTGCGACCGCAGGAGCAGGTACCCCGCACGGCCGTCACGCGATCCCCCGTGCGGTAGCGGATGACGGGCATGCCCCATCGGCCGAGATTGGTGAGGACGAGCTCGCCGTCGCCCTCATCGCGCGCCTCGCCGGTCGTCGTGTCGACCACCTCGGCGATGAACTCCGATTCATTGATGTGGACGCCGTCACGCGCGGAGCACGAGAAGCCATGAGCACCGACTTCGGTCGCACCGGTGTGGTCGAATGCCTCGACCCCGAGCTCCTTCTCTATGCGCTCGCGGGTCGCCGGAATCGAAGCGCCCGGTTCTCCGGCGTGAATTGACAACCGCAGCGCGGATCGCGATAGGTCGATGCCTTCTTCGCGCGCCGCCTCCCCCAAGCGGAGCGCATACGTCGGCGTGCACATGAGCACGGTGGCCTCGGTGGCGACGATCGCCGCTACGCGCTCGGTCGTCGTCATCGCGCCGCCGGTGAGGCACATCGCCCCGAGACGCTCGGCACCGGCGAACGCCGACCAGAACCCGACAAATGGGCCGAACGAGAACGCGAAGAAGATGCGATCTCGCGGAGTGACCCCAGCCGCGCGGTATATCGGCTGCCAGCACTCCCGCCACCATTCCCACGATTCGGCTGTGTCGAGAAAGCGCAGCGGCCTCCCGGTCGTACCGCTCGTCTGATGGAGACGGACATACCGCTCGAGCGGATACGTGAGGTTCGTGCCGAAGGGCGGCCGCGCCGCCTGATCCTCGGAGAGCTCGGACTTCGTGGTGAATGGCAGGTCGCCAAGACTGCTGGCGCGTTCCGGCAGTCTCGCGCGATAGAACGGGTTGGTCCGGCGAAGCTCAGGCAGCTTCGCTGCGAGTCGCTCCCACTGCGCGCGCAGCCGCTCCCGGTCGGACCATGTTTCGAATTTGTCGAGCTCGCCCATCGGTGCGCGGAGTCTACTGACGCACGCCCGGCTCTCGGCATAGACTTTGTGTTACAGAGCGTTCTGTGATACAAACTCGATCCTCGCCTCAGGCGCTGGAGGTACATATCGAGATGAACGCCGACGAAGCGCGCGAGAGCCTCGCGTTCTCGGAGTACGCAAGAAAGAGGGCGCGAGACGATATGAGTCGTCCGTGGGTCGCCCTCGTGCTGCTGGCAAGCCTCTCCGTCGTCAGTCTTTCCCTGACCGAGGCTGCTGCCTCGGTGACTGGGCTCTTTTGGGCGTTCGCCGGCCCACTCGGTGCCGGCGCGATCGCGCTATACGCGTACCGGCGCAACCGGTCGAGCGGGATCGAGAGCAGTCCTCTGGCGTACGTCGCGATCACCGCGGGGCTCCTCATCCTTGCGTACACCGCCGGGAAGATCGGCTTCGCTTTCCAGGTCCCCGCGGTCGCTCGCTTCGGTCCCGCCATCGCCGTCGCCGCGGGCTTCCTCACACTGGCGTGGATCGAGCGCAGCCGAATGGTGGCCGCGATTACCATGGCGCTCCTCGCCGTCACCGTGGCCATCATCGGCTTTGACCTCAGCCCGCAGCAGAGCAAGGCGCTTCTGTTCGGCCTCTATGGGTTCACGCTTCTCGCCGTCGGGTTCAGCCTGCGGGTTGGTCGGAACCTAGGGTGACGCACCCGAGCTCAGCCCTCGACGACACCATCCATCAGCGCGTCCGACTCGGGATCCTCGCCGTGCTCTCGGAGTCCCGTCGAGCGGATTTCGCGTACTTGCAGGAGGTGCTCGAGGTCACCGCGGGGAACCTGTCCCAGCATCTCGCCATCCTCGAAGACGCGGGCCACATTCAGATCGCGAAAGCATTCGAGGACAAGCGCCCGCGTACCTGGGTCGCCGTGACACGCAAGGGACGGACAGCGCTCGCCGCCGAGGTCGCCACGATGCGCGCGCTGCTCGATGGGATCGGGAGCGGCCAGCGGCCCTAAATTAGACTCGTTGTACTATCAGCCGTACGCGTATGGCAGAGAGTACGACGGTGCTGCGTCCGGTCCCTGCCGTAGACAAGGCCGCGCGCGTCTTGCGGGCTCTTGCCGACGGCGGGCGTCCGATGGGGATCAGCGAGCTCGCGCGGGCCCTGGACGTTTCGAAGGGCACGCTCCGCGACGTGCTCCTCACCCTCGCGCAGTTCGGCTTCGTCGTGCGCGATCCCGACACGCGCTTTCGGCTCGGGCCGGAGCTCCGTACGCTGGCCAACGCGTCCGCCCCGGACCTTCGCTCGCTGGCGCAGCCCTACCTCGTTTCGCTGATGGAGAGCTTCGGAGAGACCGCGATACTCGGGATCGTCGTCGACGGCAAGCTCGAGATCGCGGCGCGCGCCGAGCCGGCCACCGACCTGCACATGACTGCCCCACTCGGGCGGCGACTCCCCCTCGACAAGGGCGCGCATGGAAAAGTTCTCGCGGGGCGCGCGGAGGTCGGTTACGACGACCAGGAGCTCTTCGCCGGAGTGCGTGCGGTCGCGGCGCCGATCGTTGACGCCCGCGATCGTCGTGTCGCGGTCGTGATGGTCGTCGGCTTCAAGGAGCGTGTCGATCTTCGGACCCTGCGGCGCATCGGCGAGCGCTGCGCCTCGGCGGCGCGAGCGGTCTCGCAGCGCATCGGCGCGGAGGCCGCGTGACGAAGCGGCTCCTCACCCTTCACGTGAAGCACGAAGCATGGATGCGAGCTCGGCGAGTGCGGGGCGTGCACCGTCCTTGTCGATGGCGTTCCGGTCCTCGCCTGCCTGACCCTTCCCGCTCTCGTGGGCGACGCCGACGTGACGACGGTCGAGGGCCTTGCGACGGGCGAGTCGCTTCACCCGCTGCAAATCGCGTTCGCGGAAGAGGGCGCGGCGCAGTGCGGCTACTGCACACCCGGAATGCTCATGACCGCGAAGGCGCTCCTCGATACGACGGCCCGACCGACGCGCGCCCAGATCGCTTCGGCGATCAGCGGCAATCTCTGCCGCTGCACCGGCTACACCGCGATCTATGAAGCGATCGAGAAAGCGGCGAGCCGAGCATGAGCGAGTTCTCCGTAATCGGTCGGCGGCTCCCCAAGGTGAACTCATGGGCGCACCT
>WNGI01031482.1_pt1 | contig 12242 bp, 14 predicted proteins | sample 5400621 | NCBI WGS metagenome assembly WNGI01 (sample SAMN13153374, study PRJNA577476) | soil metagenome | isolation source: 20 cm soil or saprolite under Garry oak tree replicate 1 | place: USA:California | collected 2016-06-15 | reverse complement strand
GCTGTCAACCAGCGCCCGGTTTTGAGTCTGGCAGCAAGGTTAGCATCGAGGGTGGCGACAAAGTCACTTTCGTGGTCGTTGAAGTTTGTTGCGAGACTGCCGGAGCACCGCCACGCCGCGGCCAACTTGGCGGCCCTGGTTCCTGGACTATCCCTTGCGGCTAACAAGGTTTTGGCCCACTTTTGCTACTCTCTGTTCCTCCTTGTCGTCGAAGCACGTCTCTTTGATGGTGATAGCATTAGTGCTGCCAAGGACCATTGCGACTACCAACGTAATATGTGGCGGTCAGTTCTCGTGGATGGATAATTCGGCTGGGCAGTCGCCGTGTTTGCTCGCGGCTACATTGTATGCGTCATGTTTCGCTGGTGGTAAGTGTTTTGTCCCTCAGAACTCGCGATGCTAAGGATTACGGGCTTCCAGGGTGGAAAATCGGCCCAATCAGCCCGACTGCAGGTTATTTACCACCGAACTCGGCAGTGGCAAATTGTTGCTCGTGGTCAGCAGCCGTTATGCGTTCCTTTTCGATGTCGTCTTGATTTCCGTTCTATAAGTTCTTGGGCTGCTTATAATCTAGTAGGGGCCTGCACCGCCTGCCAAGACAATACCAATATCCCTGAGTACATATATTCATTGATGATAAGTCTCATCAATCCCTCATGCTGGAATGCTTCAGCTGGAATGCCTATACCATGAACTGCACAAATTATCTGACGAATACGTGCGTTGTTATTGATCTGATCCTGATGATTACTGACTAAAACCGTGACGAAGCTCTTTCCCTACTGACAAAGTCGTACTGCTAAACCACACGCTTTTGCCGTACTGGGCGGCAATCAATCGTGAGCTTTGGAATCTCTGTCTGTGAGCGTTTCTAATCCGTAGAAATAGCCACGACGTGGACGGACGAGCAATTCAATGTAACCCAGGCGCAGGCGATACACAACAGCAGTACGGCCATTTATTCTTCCTCCATCGCCCATCTAACATTGTTCATTGTAATAGATCATCCTGACATCGACTTATCAATCCCGACAACTACGTACAAGTCGACTCCTGTTAGCGTTGTAGCTGGTGGAGCCGTTGGTGCTGTTATCGGCGCTGTCCTCGTCTCAGTCGCCATTTTCCTTTATTTGAGCTACCGACAGAAAATTCAAATTCATAAGCGTGTCGTATCCAATACATCGCAAAAGACTATTAGAACCGCGTCCCTCGCTGCTACCAGACATGCACCTACACCGGTGTCCACCGTGTATTCGTCATTCAGCCCCTCAAATCCTTTCGTTTGGACACACTTGGACCAGCTCCCTCAATCTACCATGATGAAGATGTCGGTGCAGCGAGCGACAAGTGGTGCAGCAATGAATACCCCCGAGAATGTTGTTTCTCGTTTCACGTTTTCCTCTGCAACAGCTCCTGTTGACAGCAACCGGCGTCCTGACAGAAGGATGGATCCAATATACGAGGAACAGACTGCTGAGTCTGCGTCTATTGACCGACATACGTACGACGAACCTGTGGGCAACGGGAGGGAGGAATCGGCCTTGTTGAGCTCTCATTCACCCATACCCTCGGTAGACCCGAGACAGGGGAGGAAGTATGAGCCACGTCGATTCTATGAGTTTAACGACGACAACGAGGCGCATCTGGTTTAGATGACGCTGGGGTTCCGTGAGCTCCCTTCCTCAATGGGAGAAGATGCGGGGATGGAAATCCCTACACCGGGAGTAGTGCCGGAGAGGATGTGGTGGTGGTCGTTGCTGTAGCAGAGATAGAGGTAGCAGAGTAGGTGCGGAGGTAGTAGAGGTGGAGGTAGCAGAGTTGGAGGTAGTCTCGTGGCAGCGCTATCAACTGCCGCGCCAAGTATACTAATACCAGTCAGCTCAAACATCATCCAGAGATTTTCCCTACAAAACCACTATTAAGACACCATTTTCAACCAACGTCCGACACTCACCATATTTGCAAACTTCATCGCGTCGTGCGCATAAGTTTCATTTCCGCTTTCTCGTCCTGGTTGCGCTCTGCGCACTTGGCCTGCTGAATGATGTCCGTGGTGGACACACTTGGAGAAAGGGAAATATGCGCTTGCAACGTTTCCAGTCCGAAACAGTGCTCGCTGGCAGAGGCGAGAGCGAGGTGCTTTAAAATGCGGGAGGAAGGATGGTGATGGTGAGGTAAACAAAGAGAAGCGCCGGAGATGGGCGGCATTTGGTCGTAGAGGGCGTGTCATAGTGGTTCGAGATAAAGGTCCCAGCAGGGATATGGTATTGCTTGCATGGCCGCTGCACAAGTCCGTGAACTTTGATGAGTTGTTTGAATGCAGGAGGACTGACCGCAGTGTACGCGAGACAGCGGCGCATCGCCAGAGTACGCTTGGCCAGCTGATAGGCCTTAGTCGCTGACGTGGGGTTCATCATGATGTTGATGCGAAAATCGAAGGGTCGTGCCTTCGTGGATCAGTTGGAGTTGGCGCATAGGACCCTCTCCTCATAGTTTCCTCGGCCTCCTCTTATCTGCCTTTACTGCTTTCTTCTGTTTCTTTCTTCACCTCCGCTTCCGACCGAGCACTACCAAAGCAGAGCGTCCATCCCTCGCTATTGTGATAGGGCTACCTCTTTTCCGGTGCTGAAGAAGTTGAGGACAGTAGTTAGAGCTAGTCGTTCCCGCGCATATAACACGTCTACCGCTCTCCAGATGAGCACAATGGTTTTACGGGTTTCCGCTTGGAATGCATTGGTGGTGCTGACTTCTAAGAATAACTTCTCAGAGATATTGTTTGCGCCTATTTGACTTGAGCGCGCCATGACTTCGTTGAAGGCGCTGGCTGCTGCACCTTCGTACTTGACATCCATTCCACATAGATCCGCTCAACTTGAAGAAACATGGGCATACCTGTACGATGGTCTCGAGCATATCATGTTGAAACCTCAGCAAGGCTTATCGTTCACGGCTTATACAAACTTGTATACTGCGGTGTACAACTACTCTACCTCCTGTAAGACACTGCCTCCTGGACACAAGGGTATGCGACGTGCCCCTAGCGTGACTCGCGCCATATTTGATATTCACGATGTTGTTAGCGGGAGCAAATCTCGTCGGCTCAGATCTGTACTACAACCTAAGCGCTTATTTTATGGAGCATTTCAAGCCGATGATAAAGGTTTAACTTTCAGATATATCCAGAAGTTTTTCACGAGCTTTTCATAGACTAGTCAAACACTTCAAGATGTTGATCTTCTCCGCTACTATGTTGAACACTGGGAGCGCTATACAACTGGGGCCAAATGTCTGAATCGACTTTTTGCCTACCTAAATCGCCTTTGGGTTCGGAGAGAAAGGGACGAAGGAAATAAGACCGTCTACACTGTTTACACAGCATGTCGTATGCTTTCTGCATCGATCTACGTCTAATTGGTACCCTAGCTTGCTCTGGCGCAGTGGAAGCGAGGTTATTTTACCTTGGTTCAACAGGACGACGCCAAAATCACAAAAGCTATCCTCTGGTTGATCATGCGAGAACGCAACGGTGAAATGATTGATCAACGTCTTGTCAAAAAAGTTGTTGACTCGCTCGTTTCTCTCGGTATCGATCCTAAGGATCCCGACGTAGAATGCCTTGACGTTTACGAGGAGCACTTTGAGACGCCGTTCATTATTGGAGCCGAGCGGTACTACAAGAGGGAATCAAAGATGTTCCTTGCTGAGAAATCTGTATCAGATTATCTCAAGAAAGCGGAAGACAGACTACGGGAGGAGGAAAACCGCGTAGATCGTTGTCTACACACAAGAACGAGGAATGAACTTAATACCAAGTGTGAACATGTTCTCATTAGGGAACACGCGGAACTCTTGTGGGAAAACTTCCATTCACTATTGGATTGTGACGAGGTCGACGACCTACAGCGCATGTATACGCTTCTGTCGCGTATTCCTGGATGTCTCGAGCCTTTGTGGAAACATTTTGAGGCTCACGTAAAACAAGCAGGCCTATCAGTTATATCAGAACTAGTAGGCGAAGATGGCAACACAGATTCGCTTGATCCCAAGGCGTATGTTGATGCGTTGCTTAAAGTGCATCGGGAGAATTCCGAAATCATAAACAGGAGTTTTAAAGGGGACCTAGGTTTTGCAGCGAGCTTGGACAAGGCATGCAGGGATTTCGTCAACCGCAATGCGGCAACCACGACCTCATCTACCAAATCACCCGAGCTCATCGCAAAGCATGCTGATATGTTGTTAAGGATGGGTGTCAAGGGCGCTGAAGAGGATGACGTCGAGAGCGAACTTAACCGTGTGGTAAGAACATTATTTCCTCGTTCGAATTGGTTCTTATCAGCGATTATAGATGATTCTCTTCCAGTATCTCGAAGATAAGGATGTTTTCCAGGCCTTCTACACAACTGGTTTTTTGAAGCGCATGATCCGTGATGTGTCTGCGTCGGACGAGGCAGAAGCAAGTGTGATATCGAAGCTCAAACAGGTTTGCGGCGTTGAATACATGAACAAATTACAGCGCATGTTCACGGGTGCGCAGGTCCCTTTGCCCTCACATATACCTCAACTGACAGAAATCTAGAAATAAGGCTCAGCAAGGATCTTACCAATTCTTTCAAAGAACGCATGGTTCAAAACCACCCACAGGACCAGGGTATCACGCTCAACATCATGGTCCTTGGTACCAATCTTTGGCGCCTTAATCCACGCACGCATGCTTTTGTCATCCCCACCGAAATAGAGACAACCTATAGCCGCTTCCAAAAGTACTACAAAACGAAACATTCTGGCCGCAAGCTCACTTGGCTGTGGAACTACTCCAAGAACGAGCTGCGTACGAACTACCTCAGCAGAAAACACATTCTAACGACGAGTTCTTACCAGATGGCGGTGCTCCTACAGTATAATAAACATGACAGGTTGTCGCTCGACGAGATTCAGGCGGCTACGGCGATTTCGAATGACATTCTTTCGCAGGTTCTCGGTTTGCTCGTCAAGGCAAAGGTCTTGATCAACGAAGAGAAGGATCATTATGACCTAAACACTAGTACATTTATCGAGAAATGCGGTTAAATCCAGCCAATGATTGATCACGTTTAGACTTCAAATCCAAGAACATCCGGGTAAACCTTAACCTGCCTGTCAAGACTGAGGTTAAAGCCGAGCACTCGGAAGTACTGAAGGCTGTCGATGTGGAGCGGAACTATGTCATCCAAGCAACTATCGTCCGGTGTGTATGCTAAGTTCCGCGCGGAACGTTTGTCTGACCAGGTTCATTGCAGCGTCATGAAAGCACGAAAGACGCTTAAAAACCAAGAACTTATTCAGGAAGTCATTACCCAGATTTCCCCGCGGTTCGAGCCGAAGATTCCTGATATGAAGAAGGCAGGTGTCTTGGTCGTGTTTCTGTTATGGAACCAATATGTCTTGTCAATAGGCTATTAAATTCCTTCTTGAGAAAGAGTACATTGAGCGCATCGATGGGTCAATGGACACCTTTGCATACGTAGCCTGAAGACCTTTGGACTCTTTGCACCTCCGTCGCATATTTATGCTCGTTATATGGTATTCAATACGTTCGTATCTGGTGTTGTAAGTGTTTCTGTGTCTTGTAATAGTATGTATCCGTTCTTGTTAATTTCGGTGCTTCACCTTCGAGCCATTGGAATTTAACACGCATTTTAGTTTGAATATTTGAATTCTCGATACCCTGCCCGCGGCCAACTTTCAGAGTAATCGTATCAACATGAGTCTATCCATTCTTCCTCCACGCGGATTACTTCTGGTACATTGACATTTGCAAACATCTGAAGCTGGAATGGGAATATCAAGACCAGTAACGCGATGACATGATTATACGCTAGTAAGTCTACTATGCAAGCAAAACAACTACGATTTCATACCTTTGTTGTGACTTCGTTGGCTTCAACCATTCTTGATTTGGTCGCAGTTGAATTGTTGGCCTCGCGTGAAACTGAGTGCGCACAATCTGCTCTTGTTCAGATACTCCTAACCCATTGTGAATCTTTTTGTCTCCGCTGTCCGTTCCGAATAATTTGAAAGGTCCGTGTTCGAGCGACAAATGCGCTGGCAGACAAGGCGCGACGTCCGAGTCTGAGCGTGATGCGGTGATGGTTGGCTCGCTGCTACACAGGCTGATACTCCCGTTCCCTCCTGCCCGGCACGTCTCTTACCCCAGCAGAGCATCCACTCATAATTGACCGTACTCTCCCTCTCACTTCCGATCCTCTTGCTTCTGTGGCCTGGGCGTGAAAGGCAATCAACAACCTTGGCGCCCAATCCGCGGCGAACATGACCTTGATGTAACTGTAGCTTGAAGTAAGTCGGATGCGGGTTGCGCCGCTGATAATGATGTGGTGGTAATATGGGAGAGTGGTCAGCGTATATATATATGCATAAACAAAAATGGTTCGTGACGGCTCGAATGTTCTATCAGACGAAAGGTCGTCGACCGAACAGGACGAATGACATGAGAAGAAGGCTTGCTGCTCCGTCGTTCACTTTACGCGGAGATCCTGTGAGCTATCATAAGTGACAAGCCTCCTTCTCCTCACGCCCAAAACGCCCCCTTTGAACTCCCGTCCACTGTTTTGGATATACCAACAACAGATGTAAAACATTGAAATGGAGCGAGAAGGACGGGTTACGCTGGTATAACGATAGGCTGCAAGCTCCACAGGGTGTTGTATGTGCCGTGGATTGTCGGCACTAAGGTCACGATCAATTTTCACGAAAATTAGGATCATTTACTACGTTCATCATTTTCCTGGGGACAATCACAGTTAGACTTGTAAGTGAAGCATACAGAATGAGACAGCATGTCTCAATTGCAACGTGAGGGATTGTGCATGATATTGACGCTGAGATAAAGACGAGAATAGCCGTTTCGGACTCCGGAGGCTGGTGTGACGACTCACGTCACCATTGCACAGCCTTTTCCCATCACGCTTATCTCTTCTTCTATCACCATTATGGAATGCTCACCCTCTAAATTCAGTCGCAAGGGTGCTCTGCCAGTCGTATTTGGTGTTCACAAGAGTGATAATGAAGTTGTTAATGATAACTATGTGACTTCAATGCCTATGGATATGATTGGCTTGGTTAATGTGACAGCCCAGGAAAGCTGGTCAGTTTGTCAAAAGCTCATCTACTTACAAAGCTAACCATCTTCAGGAACACTAGCTCAGTTACTAGTGCAATAGCCCAGCAGAACAGGTTGGAATCCCAAGATCTGTCTAGTGACCAACAATCTTAATCATCATTTTAGAAAACTTCCTGATTCTCACAAGAGTGATGTGGCCAATTCTGAGAACATTGGCTCAACCAGCTCAATGACCCAGAAGAATAGGCAAGTCTCTCTAAAAACCATACAACAATATTCTAATTTTCATTTCAGCCAATTCACAGGAATAGCACCTGCTGTTCAGAATGGGTAAGTAGCAACACTCTTCTTTTAAGAACAATTATCAATTGCTCTTGTGTCCAAATGTATTGCCATCAACTTCAAAATTTGACACCTGTGGGCTTATGTTGCTAATTTCACTGAGAAGTGCATTCTTTCATCATGCTCATCATTTTGAAATAACAGATTCCTCATTCAATGAGGTTCATGGAGATCAAGTATGTATCTTATAAATTTGAAAAGGCTTCATTGACATTTTGCAGATTATAAATGGTAGGTTTCCACTACTGGAATTGATTGTGTTCATTACACATTGCAGTCCATGCCCCCCAACTTTCAAATAATGTTGGTATGTCTTTCACACTTGTATCAGGATTTGACTGCTTATAATTTAAATATAAAAGGCAAGTACAGAAGATGGCTGAGGCCACCTGATCCATCTACTAACCATAACAATGCCATTGAAAAATGTCTCCCTGATACTGGATCATGGCTTCTGAGATGTCAGATATATATGGATTGGAAACAAAAGCCAAGTTCAATTATGTGGATCCATGGCATCTGTAAGCATGTATCAAAACTGGAAATATGTGCAGAGTCTCAATGTGTTGTAGCTGGTGCAGGAAAAACAATTCTATTGTAAGATTAGTAATGGCATTTTTTGACACTTCTTACTCACATCATGTAGTTCCAACATTGTCCAAGACATTGATTCCATCAATCCAAAGGACACCATTGGAATGGCCTATTTCTATTGTGATGTCTCTGATGTCACAAAGAGACGAGTTACTAATATCCTTAGTTCATTAGTGGTTCACCTTCTTGCCTGGAAACCACAAAACCAGTCGCTCCTAGACAACACTTATAAGAACTGTCAAGATGGGCTTTCAAAACCATCAAATGACAGACTGCTTGAAGTCTTGAGACAATTTATATCTGGCTTTAAAAATACTTATATTCTTATTGATGCTCTGGATGAACGTCAAGAGACAGAGAAAATTGTGGAGCTTATAAAGACCCTACATGGATGGGGCCTTAAACAATTGCATCTGCTTGTTACCAGCAGGAAGGAACAACAAATTATTGAATTGATGATGCCAATGGAACCAATGGCAGTTGATATGACTTGCAAGGCAGTTGATGATGACATCAAAAAGTACATTGATGATATGTTGGCCCCACCTTCTATGGGATTGAAAGACTGGAGCATAAAAGAGAAAGAGCTTATTAGAAATGTGCTCTTGGAAAAGGCCAATGGGATGTAAGTATTATATTGCAAACACAAGGATTTAAGGGTATACTAATGAATAGGTTCCGTTGGGTTGCATGCCAATTGGAAGAGCTAAGGAAATGTACAAAAAGACTAAAAACATTGAAATCCACTCTTGATAGTCTTCCTATGACATTAGAAGCAACATATGACCAGATTCTCAGCAAAATTCCATCTGCTGATGCACAAGATGCTGTAAAACTGTTGCTATGGCTGGCATTTGCAAAGGAACCATTGCAGATTGACTATCTTGCTATTGTTGTGGAGTATGATATAGAGAAGAAAACCTTTGACTCAGATGCAAAGTTATCATCGCCACAAGAGATCCTCAAGATTTGTTCTAGTCTTGTGACTAGAATGGACAATGGCACTGTGCAATTAGCACATGCATCTGTCAAGCAGTATATCCTGGAAAAGAAAAGGGGAATACAGCCAAATGTTGTCATGGACCCCTCATTAGGAGACAGGTTTATAGGGCAATGTTGTTTGACTTATTTACTTGAGTCAAAAGCAAGTTATACTCATACAATAAATGAAAAATCACTTATTGCATATTCTGCAATATATTGGACACAACACATCCTGGCTGCACATCAGGAACTTGCTGCTATTGAACAGATCAAGAAACTTTTTAAACTTACAAGCTTTGCATTCCAAAATTGGGTTAGAATGCATAATGATGCTTGCAATTACACAGCATTTGCTGAAAATATGGATGATTCTAGCCCTTTACATTGTGCTGCATACCATGGCCTAGTGATGACAGCTGAGTGGTTGCTACCAAGGATCAGCAGAGACAGTGAGATTATAAAGGCACTGTGTGCAGCAGCACAAAATGCACACTTGACCACAGTACAAGTACTTGTCACAAAAAATCCAGAAATAGATATTGATGCATGTGGTGCTAAAGTTGGAAATGCTTTACAAGTGGCAACTTATCATGGTCACAAGGACATTGTTGAGCTGCTAGTTAAAACAGGAGCAGATGTGAATGCCAAGACTGGAGAGTATGGAACTGCCCTGCAAGCTGCATCAGCTAAGGGTTACAAGAACATTGTTGAGTGGCTGGTTGAAAGAGGAGCAGATGTTAATGCACAGGGAGGATGGCATGGAAATGCATTGCATGCTGCATTACATTGAGGTCATAAGGATATAGTTCAGCAGCTGATTGAAGCAGGAGCAGATGTGAATGCACAGGGGGGAGAGTATGGAAATGCCTTGCAAATTGTATCACTTTCAGGACGCCAGGACACTGTTCAACTGCTTGTTGAAAGAGGAGCAGATGTGAATGCACAGGGAGGACAGTATGGAAATACTCTGCAAGCTGCATCATATAATGGTCACAAGAGCATTGTTGAATTTCTTGTCAAAAGAGGAGCAAATCTGAGTGCACAGGGAGGACAGTATGGAAATGCCTTGCAAGCTGCATCATATACAGGACACAAGGAGATTGTTGAGTTACTGGTTGAAAGAGGGGCAGATGTAAATGCACAGGGAGGAGAGTGTGGAACAGCCCTTCAAGCTGCATCATATTGGGGTTACAAGGAGATTGTTGAGCTGCTTGTTGAAAGAGGGGTGGATGTAAATACACAGGGAGGACAGCATGGAAATGCACTGCAAGCTGCATCATATAAGGGTCACAAGAACATTGTTGAGTGCCTGGTTGAAAGAGGAGCAGATGTGAATATCCAGGGAGGACAGTATGGAAATGCACTGCAAGCTGCAATACATGAAGGTCATGGGTACATTGTTCAACTGCTTGTTGAAAGAGGGGCAGATGTGAATGCACTGGGGGGAGAGTATGGAACTGCCTTGCAAGCTGCAATATATCTGGGTCACAAGGACATTGTTAAGTGGCTGGTTGAAAGAGGAGCAAATGTGAATGCTCAGGGAGGGCCATATGGGAATGCACTGCTTATTGCAATATATTACAGGTACAAGGACATTGTTGAACTGCTGGTTGAGAGGGGAGCAGTGGTGAATGCACAGGAAGGAGAGTGTGGAAATGTTATGCAGGCTGCATTACATTGGGGTCACAAGGACATTGTTGAGCTGCTGATTAAACAAGGAGCAGATGTGAATACACAGGGAGGACAGTATGGGAATGCCTTGCAAGCTGCATCATATTGGGGACACAAGGAGATTGTTGAGCTGCTGGTTGAAAGACATGCAGATGTGAAGGCACAGGGGGGGCAGTTTGGAAATTCTCTGCAAGCTGCATCATATCAGGGTTACAAGGATGGAAATGCTTTGCAAGCTGCATCATATCGAGGTCACAAGGAGCTTGTTGAGCTGCTGTTTGAAAGAGGAGCTGATGTAAATGCAATGGGAGGGTATTTTGGAAATGCCCTGCAAGCTGCTTCATGCAGGGGTAAAGAGGACATTACTCATCTGTTGGTTGAAAGAGGAGCAAATGTGAATGCACAAGGAGGGCGGTATGGAAATGCCCTGCAGGCAGCATTGGCATTTCATGGACATCTGGACATTGCAAAGTTGCTATTGCAAACAGGGGCTAACATTAACCACAGCCACACTATACATGTCAAGTGGTGGCCTGAAGCTGGTCGATATTGGGTGGAATCAGAAGTAGTCAATGCCATTCAAGCAGCATCACTCAAAGGTCATGAAAAAGTTGTTCAATTGCTGCTTGATCATGGTGTACCACAGGAACACCTTGATGTTGCTCTTCATGCTGCCTCTGAGCGAGGTCATAAATCCATCATGAAACTGTTGCTGAAACATGGTGCAAAACAAGAATAAATCTGAAATATGGATCTGAGAGTGTAAATTAGTGTACAATATCTGACTGCTGCTGAATTCATGTGTTATGTACATTGGAATCACATTTGACTGTTACCAAATGAAATGCGACTGGAGCAAAACTGTATACTCTAAAGACCAATCTTACTACCTACTAGAATGAATACAAGAAAACTGCAGAAAGGTAAACAACAGCTTCCAAAAAAGTTGACGAATGAATGAATGTAAGAAAAATGAATCGTTCGCTGGTACTCGAAAACTTGAAAAGAAAGAAATCACGAATAAACGAACAATTATGCAAAAATTGTGTCAATGTCAACCAGACATGCTGAAACTCAATCTTGCACTGTAATAAGTCCCTGAACGTCCCGATGCCCAATCGTCAAACAAATCACTACCCACGCTCTATGTGCCACGAAATTGGACAAAACACATTCCGTTGCCAAAAATGGCAATGAAACATGATGATCATTGATGATCATCCACGATCATGATGTATCATGATGAATCATGATTAATGGTCATGAATGGGAGTGATTCATGATGATCCCTCATGATTGCTTTCCCCCTTTGACTTGGGCTCTCATGAACAATCATGAACCATTCATGGTCCATGATGATCTTTGATATGAATTAAAATTTAGCCAACTTGTACTCATCCAGGATCATGAGCAATCATTGGTGATCATCAATGATCAATAGTAGCATACTTTCAGGTCATTGCTGTATGATCATGGCAATTCTTCATGGATCATCAAGAATGGAAATGAACACCAATTTTTTTTTTTTTTTTTA
>WNGI01004686.1_pt1 | contig 12242 bp, 12 predicted proteins | sample 5400621 | NCBI WGS metagenome assembly WNGI01 (sample SAMN13153374, study PRJNA577476) | soil metagenome | isolation source: 20 cm soil or saprolite under Garry oak tree replicate 1 | place: USA:California | collected 2016-06-15 | reverse complement strand
GCTGACCTCGCTCATCCAGGAGGACGCGATCCAGTCGATGCCGCCGTTCGACATGTGGCTCCGCGGCCGCGACGACATTTTCGCCTGGTGGTACGGCCCCGGCATCGGCTGCAAGGGCTCGCGCGTGATCCCGACGGTCTCTGCCAACGGCGCGCCCACCTTCGGCCAGTACAAGCCGAGCGACTCCGGCGTCGGCTACGACCCGTGGGCGCTCCAGGTGCTGGAGATCGAGGACGGCAAGATCGTCGAGTTCACGTTCTTCCTCGACACCGAGACGCTCTTCCCGCTTTTCGGGCTACCGCCCCGTCTCGACGCCTAGCGCCTCGGTCAGCCCCATGAACGCGATCAGCTCGACGAGCTCGGGCGTTGCCTGCCGGAGCACGAGGCGTGAGCCCTCGCGACGGAGCATGATGGCGAGTCGCGCGAGGGAGTCGACCGTGGCGGCAGTCGGTCGCGCGCCGCTGAGGTCGCACACGTAAACAGACATATCGGTTCTGCTGAGACGGCGTTCCAGGGCGAAATTCATCGGTGGGATGACCGATGAGTTCCGGTTCGTTGTCAGGTCTTAAGGCTTGAAACTCGACGACAAGGAGACGCTTAGCGAATGACTGACCTCGACGCCCGAACTCGCTGGCTCGCCCTCTACGTCCTCTGCCTGGCGAGCCTGATGATCGTCCTCGACGTCACGATCGTCGGAGTCGCACTGCCATCGATCAAGGACGACCTTGGCTTCAGCGACACGTCGCTCGCGTGGGTGGTGAACGCCTACCTGCTTACGTACGGCGGTTTTCTGTTGCTGGGCGGCAGGCTCGGCGACCTCTACGGCCATCGGCGACTGTTCCTGATTGGAATCACCGTGTTCACCCTCGCTTCGCTCGTGTGCGGCCTGGCGACGTCGCAGGGCTTCCTCGTCGTCGCGCGCAGCGTGCAGGGCGTCGGCGGCGCGGTCGCCTCGGCGGTCTCTCTCTCCCTGATGGTCAATCTCTTCACCGATCCGGGCGAGCGCGCGAAGGCGATGGGCATCTTCGGGTTCGTCGCGGCCGGAGGCGGGAGCATCGGAGTCCTCCTCGGCGGAATCATCACCGACCTCATCAGCTGGCACTGGATCTTCCTCGTCAACGTGCCCATCGGAGCGCTCGTCCTCGTGCTCTCGCTTCGGTTGCTGCCGGAATCGCACCTGGCGACGGCGAGCAAGCGTCTCGACATCCCGGGAGCGGTGACCGTGACCGCGGCGCTGATCATCGCCGTCTACGCGATCGTCAACGGGAACGAGGTCGGCTGGGCGACGTTCCGAACGCTCGGCCTGCTCGGCGTGTCCGGAGCCTTGCTCGTGACCTTCCTGTTCATCGAGACCCGCAGCTCGTCTCCGTTGGTGCCGCTGCGGCTCCTCCGGATGCGCAACATGGCGACGGCCGACGTGGTCGGCGTGCTCTGGGCAGCCGCGATGTTCGCGTGGTTCTTCATGTCGGCGCTCTACATGCAGCTCGTCCTCGGATACAGCCCACTCGAGATTGGGCTCGCGTTCCTGCCGGCGAACCTGATCATGGCCGCGCTTTCGATCGGCCTGTCGGCGAAGCTCGTGATGCGGTTCGGCTTCAGGGCCCCGCTGGCGACGGGCCTGGGCCTCGCCGCCGCCGGGCTCCTGCTCTTCGCGCGGGCGCCGGTCGACGGCACCTTCGTCGTCGACATCCTCCCGAGCATGATCCTGCTCGGCTTGGGCGCCGGCATGGCCTTCAACCCGGTGCTGCTGGCCGCCATGAGCGACGCTGCCCCGGAGGAAGCAGGGCTCGCCTCAGGCATCGTCAACACCTCGTTCATGATGGGCGGTGCGGTCGGCCTAGCAGTCCTGGCGAGCATCTCCGCCTCGCGCACGACGAACCTGCTCGACGCGGGTGAGTCGCAGGCGAGCGCTCTGACCGGGGGCTACCACCTCGCGTTCCTCGTCGGCGCGCTGTTCGCTCTGAGTGCGGCTGCGATCGGGGGCCTGCTCCTACGGAACCAGGCGCTGCCCGCGCACGAGGAAGCTCCGGTCGGCGAGCCGGCGTTCGAGGACCGCGCAGCCTAGAGGCCGGCCCTTACCCCGCCTTGTAACAGACTGTTACTAAGTCCTAGCGGTCGCCGTGCCAGGAGTCCCAGAGCGCGGCGTACGAGCCGCCCTGCGCGACGAGCTCCGCGTGCGTTCCGACCTCCTCGAGCAGCCCGTCCTCGACGACGGCGACCCGGTCCGCGTCGTGTGCCGTATGCAGGCGATGCGCGATCGCGACCACGGTGCGCCCCTCGAGCACCGACGCGAGCGAGCGCTCGAGATGACGTGCCGCGCGCGGGTCGAGCAGTGACGTGGCCTCGTCGAGGACCAGCGTGTGCGGGTCGGCGAGCACGAGCCGCGCGAGCGCGACCTGCTGAGCCTGTGCGGGCGTCAACGGATGGCCGCCGGCTCCGACGACGGTGTTCAACATCTCCGGCAGCACCTGCACCCAATCGAGCGCGTCGACCGCCGCGAGCGCGTCCACGAGCTGCTCGTCCGTCGCCTCATGGCGCGCGAGCCTCAGGTTCTCCGCCAGCGTGCCGACGAAGACGTGCTGCTCCTGCGTGACGAGCGCGACCTCCTTGCGCAGCGTGTCCAGAGGGAGGTCGACGAGCCGCACGCCGCCGACCTCGACGAGGCCCTCGCGTGGCGGGTGAATCCCGGCGAGCAGGCGTCCGAGCGTCGACTTGCCGGCGCCCGAAGGCCCGACGACCGCGACGCGCTCGCCCGGCTCGAGATCGAGGTCGATTCCGTGCAGGACGTCTCGATCCGCGTAGTACGCGTAGCGCACGTCCTCGGCGCGCATGCGCTCGTTCTCGGGCTCGTCGTCCTTCGCCTCACGGTCGGGCGGAACGCGGACGATCCCGACGAGGCGTGCGAACGAGGTCGTGCCGACCTGGATCTCGTCGAGCCAGGAGATGAGCCGGTCGACCGGGTCGGCGAGCTTGACCATGTACAGCGAGACCGCGGTCACCTCGCCGATCGTCGCCTGGCCCTGCGAGACGAGGTAGCCGCCCCACGCGAGCGCGGTCGCGACCGGGAGGACGTACGCGAACTCCGCGGTCGGGAACCAGACCGTCCGCAGGAACAGTGTCCGCATCTCCGCGCGATAGGCGTTGTCGAGGTCGTCGTCGATCCGCCGGACACGCTTTTCGCGCAGGTTCAGGGCGTCGACCGTACGCCCGCCTTCGACCGTCTCGCTGACGGTGCCGGCGAGAGTCGCGTACGACGCGCGCTCCCAGAGGTACCCGGCGGGCGCCCGCTTCAGGTACCAGCGTGTGCTGAAGAAGAGGAGCGGCACTCCGACGAGGGCCGGCAGGGCGGCGAGCGCGTTGACCCAGATCGCGGCGGCCACCGTGAGCACCACGGTGATCGCGGCGATCATCGTTTCCGGGACGGCGAAGCGGACTGTGCGCGCGAGCGAGTCGACGTCGGCGGTCGTCCGTGAGACGAGGTCTCCGGTGCCGGCTCGCTCCACCGTCGAGAGCGGAAGCGCCAGCACGCGTCGCATGAAGTCCTCCCGCAGCTCCGCGAAGATCTTCTCCGAGAGCACGAACGAGGCGCGGCGCGCGAACCAGGTGAGGATCGTCTCGACGATCAGGAAGATCGCGAGCACGCCGATGATCTCGTCCACGTGCCTCGTCGTCGTGCCGTCCTGCACGGACTGGACGAGCGCGCCGAGGAGCGGCGGCCCGGCGAGGCCCGCGGTCGCAGCGGCAGCGTGCAGTCCGATCATGCCGAGCAGCGCCCGCCGGTTGCGACGCCCGAGCCGACGCGCCTGCGCGCGCAGCTCGTCGCCGGCTGCGATCGGAAGCAGCTCGTTCACAGGTCCTCACCCCGGGTCACGGTCCAGCGGTACCCGTCGTGCGTCGACAGCAGCTCGCGGTGCGTTCCGTCGGCGACCACCTGCCCGTCCTCGACGAAGAAGACGCGGTCGGTCTGGTCGAGCATCAGCGGGCTGGCGGTGATCACGACGGTCGTCTTGCCGTCCCTCGCCTCGCGCAGGCGCCTCGCGATGCGGGCCTCGGTGTGCGCGTCGACCGCGCTCGTCGGCTCCACGAGGACGAGCACCTCGGCGTCGGAGAGGAGCGCACGTGCGAGCACGAGGCGCTGGCGCTGGCCGCCGGAGAAGGAGCGGCCGCGCTCGTCGACGTACGCGTCCAGCCCCTCGGGGAGCGCCTCGACGACGTCTTCGGCGTTCGCGACCGCGATCGCGGTGTGGATCCGCTCGTCGTCCCCGTCCGCGCGCTCCCAGGGGTCGAGCTCGCGGCGCAGCGTCCCGGAGAAGATGACCGGGTCGGCCTCGCTGACGACGATCCGGCGGCGCACCGCATCGATCGAGAGCGCGGTCAGCGGCACGTCGCCGAGATGCACGCCGTCGTGGTCGCCGAAGCGGCCGAGACGATCCGCGATCGCCGCAGCCTCGTCGGGCTGCGCCGAGACGAGCCCGATCAGGCGCCCCGGCTCGACGCGGAGCCCCGAGCTCTGATCGTGGAGCGGGACGAGAGCGGCGGGCTCGGGCGCGGGGCTCGCCGTCTCGGCGATCTCGGACTTGACCACGAGGATCGCCAGCATGCGCGTGGCGCCGACGTACGAGCGCGTCAGCTTGTCGACCGCCTCCGCGGCCGTTCGCAGCGGCAGCACGAGGAACGCCGCGTACCCGTAGAAGGCGACGAGCTCGCCCGCATCGATCTTCCCCTCGACGGCGAAGCGCGCGCCGAGCCACGTCACGAAGACGACGAAGAGCCCCGGGATGAACACCTGGGCGGCGTCAAGGGTGGACTGGGGGAGAGCGACCCGAACGCCCGCCTGGCGCACCTCCTGCGAGCGGGTGCGGTAACGGTTGAAGAACGCCTGCTCGCCGCCGATTCCCCGCAACACTCGCAGCCCGGCGGCGGTGTCGGCGCCGAGCGCGGTCAGCTTGCCGACCTCGTCGCGCTGCACCGCCTGACGTGCCTGGAGCGGCTTGATGACGAAGCCCATGAGCAGGACGAGCACGGGCACGCCGAGCAGGACGACGAGCCCGAGCGCCACGGACGAGGAGAGCAAGATGATCGCAACGACGATGTACGAGACGAACGCGCCCGCCAGCCGCGCCGTGATGTCGAAGGCGCCACCCGCGCGCATGGCGTCGTTCGAGACCGTGGCCACGACCTCGCCCGTCGAATGACCCTTCTTGATCGCGGGACCGGTGCGCGCAGCGTGGTGCGCGACGATCTGGGCCATCCGGAACGACGCCTGCAGCCAGTTCGAGACAGCGAAGCGGTGTCGCATCACACCCGCAGCAGCCGTCGTCGCGCCGAGCCCGAGCAGGATCAGCGACCACCGAACGAGTGCGTGGTTGTCGTTGTTGACGATGCCCTGTTGGATCGCCTGGCCGATCGCCGCGGGCATGAGCGCCTGCGCGACCATCCAGATCACGCCGAAGGTGATCCCTCCGAGCAGGGTCGTCCACTGGAGCCGCGCGACCCAGAGCAGGAAACGCAGCGGTGACCGGGTGTCCGGGTTGCCGAGGTCGGTGAAGGGGAGCTTGATCATGGGTGTCGCTGCACAGAGAACTACGCGCCGGAGGCACGCCGTTTGATCGTACCCGTAGCCTCAGCCGGGGTCTAAGCGGCGAGTGCTGCCGGCGCGTCGAGGAGGTGCTCGATGGCGTGAAGATCGGGCTGACGAGCGGAGTGGATCCGGCCGCGAATCTGGAGCGCAAGCAGTCCGTCAGGCGTCAGGCGCCGGCGCGCAGCGGCGACGAGACGTCGTACGAGCCCGAGCCCGTCACCCTCTGCGAAGACGGCGCTCACCGGCTCCGCTGCAAGCTCGGGGTAGCTCTGGCGCTCGCCGAGCGGAAGGTATGGCAGGTTGGCGACGATCACGTCCGCGGTTCCCGGGAACGTGTCGAGCAGGTTCCCGCGGCGGACGGTGACGCGGTCGTGGAGCCCGGCCCGGCGCGCATTCAGTCTGGCCAGCTCCACTGCGGCCGAGCTGACGTCCGTCGCCCAGACGGCTGCGTGCGGCGCCGTCTTGGCGACCGCGAGCGCGATCGCGCCGGAGCCGGTGCCCACGTCGACGACGACGCCGGGACGGCCCTCGAGGTGGTCGGTCGCGCGGACGACGAGGCCGGTGCTCGTTTCCCGAGGGGTCATGACGAAGGGGCTGGTGACGAGCTCGAGCCCACGGAACGTGGCGGCGGTGTCCATGTCGGTTTCTTTATACCAAATACACGTATTTAGAAACCCTACCGTTTGGTCAGCTCGAGCACGACCTTGCACGACGCGTGGTCGTCGAAGCAGTCGTGCGTTTCGCAGCGAACCTCCCCGACCTCGACGCCGTCCAGCGCACTGCTTGCGAGTGCGGCCCACATCCCACGGTCGATCTCGACGGCTTCCGGGCGGGCGCGCACGAGCGGGCGCAGCGGGCACGTGGGGGTGGCGATCACCGCTCCCTGCGCGTCGACGTGCTCGAGCGAGGCCTGGTAGCCGAGGCGCCGGACCGCGGCGCACACGCGTTCGAACCCCGTCTCGAGGCTCTTGGTGGGCCGGAGCCGACCAGAGCGGGCGAGCTCGCGGCCGAACTCGACGCCGACCTCGCGCAGCGGCTCTTTGCCGCCGCGGGCGACGAGCGCGTCCACGAGCAGCCCTGCGAGCGACTCGTTCTGGTCCGCGGGGAACTCGATCCTCGCGACCTGTGGCACGACCGAGTACGTCTTCGCGGGGCGACCGGCGCCGGGGCCTGAGCGGCCCGTTCGCCGCTCGTACGCGACCGCGAGCAGACCCGCCTCGACGAGCCGCTCGAGCCTGGAGCGGGCAACGTTCCGGTGCAGTCCTTTCTCCTCGGCGAACTCGTCGGCTGTCACTGGACGAGCGTGGCTCCTCGCGAACAGCAGGGCCTCGCGGAGCTCGGGGTCGCCGACTGCAGCCAAGTGGTCCATCTCTAACTCCAACGTAGCAAGAGTTACAGAGCGTTTTTTGCGCCGCGCTGCGGCCTCGGGGCGCGTTGTTACGCTCAGCAACATGAGCAGGTCAGTGATCGTTGCCACTGCGCGAACGCCGTTCGGGAAGCTCGGGGGCGGCCTCTCCGCACACAAGGCGCCGGAACTCGGGGCGATCACGATCAAGGCTGCGCTCGAGCGCGCCGGCCTCGAGCCGAACGAGGTCGAGTACGTGATCATGGGCGAGGTGCTCCAGGCCGGTGTCGGCCAGGCGCCGGCCCGGCAGGCCGCGATCGCGGCGGGCATCCCGAAGGAGGTCGGGTCGGACACGGTCAACAAGGTCTGCGCCTCGTCGATCCGGGCCGTCGAGATCGCGGACGCGATGATTCGCGCCGGCGACCACGAGTTGATCGTCACGGGCGGCATGGAGTCGATGTCGAACGCGCCGTACCTGCTCGAGAAGGCGCGCTTCGGCTACCGGCTCGGCGACGGGACGCTGATCGACTCGATGACGCACGATGGGCTGGTCTCGACGTTCGACGGGCGTCACATGGTCGAGCAGGCGTCGTTCGTGAGCCGCGAGCTGGGGATTGCGCGCGAGGAGCAGGATCGCTGGGCGCTCCGCTCGCACGAGCGCGCCGTGGAGGCGATCGACGACGGGCGGTTCGCCGACGAGATCGTTCCCGTCGGCGACGTCTCGGTCGACGAAGGGCCGCGGCGGGACACCTCGCTCGAGAAGCTCGCCGCGCTCCCGCCGGTGTTCGATCCCGATGGCACGACGACCGCCGGCAACGCCCCGGGAGTGAACGACGGCGCGGGAGCCGTCATCGTCGCGAGCGAGGAGTTTGCGAAGCGGCGCGGGCTCGAGGTGCTGGCGACAATCGTCTCGCAAGGCTTCGTCGCCGACGATTTCGCCTATCTCGCGCGGACGCCGGCCAAGGCGGGGGCGATCGCGCTCGGGAAGGCCGGCAAGACGATTGACGACGTCGAGCGCGTCGAGTTGAACGAGGCGTTCTCGTCGGTCGTGCTCAACTCGGCGAAGCTACTCGGGGCGGACGAGGAGAAGGTGAACGTGAACGGCGGCGCGGTCGCGCTCGGGCATCCGATCGGCGCCTCTGGCGCGCGGATCCTCGGCACGATGGTGCACGAGCTGCGCCGAAACGGCGGCGGTCTCGGCCTCGCAGCGATCTGCTCCGGCGGCGGCCAGGGCGACGCAATCCTGCTCGAGGTCTAAAGAGACCTGTCCCAATCGAACCTGTCGGGCGTCTGACACCCGACATGGCCGATCCGGACACGTCAGGTGCCTGGCACCGGACATGTCTCGAATGGGCGTCCCTCGGTTGAGGGAACTTGCGCCCGAAGGACTATCTCCGAGGCGAACGAGCGGTCTAACTGACTGAGATGTTCTGCGGCTTCTGGCGTACGCCGCCGCGCCGGCCGGCGTTTGCCGGGCGGCTGGCGATCCTGCTTTGCGTGCTAGTCGGCCTCTTTGCCGGATCGGCGACCCCTGCTCGGGCGTACGTCTGCGCGCCGAGCTCGGCCCACGCGCCTCGCGTTGCGGGTCAGACGGCCTGCGACCGCCCCCAGGCTCCGGTGTGGCGCAAGCACGGCGACGCGGATGCGATGTCGTTCGTGTTCTTCATCGGAACGGTCTGCGCGGTCCTGGTGATCCCGGTCGCCTTCGGCCGGCGCGAAGAGCTGCCGCCCGAGTAGCCTCCGCGCGTGGATTTCGAGCACGTCCTCGTCGTCGGCGCGGGCCAGATGGGCGGCGGAATCGCCCAGGTCGTCGCGGGCTCGGGCCGGCGCGTTTCGCTGTACGACGCGGCTCCCGGTGCCGTCGAGCACGGGCTGGAAACGATGCGCGGCAGCCTCGGGAAGCTCGCGGAGAAGGGCGGGCCCAACCCCGACGAGGTGCTCGACCGCGTCGAGCCGGTGGACGACCTCGTCCCCGCGGACCTGATGGTCGAGGCAGTGATCGAGGACGCCGCCGCCAAGGAAGACGTCTTCCGCCGCGCGGACGAGGCGCTCCCGCCCGAGGCCGTCCTCGCGTCGAACACGTCGTCGATCCCGATCTCCACGCTCGCGGCCGCGACCGGCCGGCCGGACCGCGTGATCGGCATGCACTTCTTCAACCCCGTCCCGATGATGTCGCTGGTCGAGGTCGTCCGCGGCAACGAGACCTCGGACGAGACCGCCGCCGCGATCACCGAGCTGGCGCGCGAGCTCGGCAAGACGCCCGCTGTCGCGAACGACTCCCCGGGCTTCGTCTCGAACAGGATCCTGATGCCGTTCATCAACGAGGCCGTGTGGGCGCTCCACGAAGGCGTCGCCGAGCCCGAGGCGATCGACACGATCGCGAAGCTCGGGTTCGCGCACCCGATGGGCCCGCTCGCGCTCGCCGACCTGATCGGCCTCGACACATGCGTCGCGATCATGGAGGTGCTCCGCGACGGTTTCGGTGACGACCGCTACGAGCCATGTCCGCTCCTTCGCGAGCACGTTGCCGCCGGCCGCCTGGGCCGAAAGTCGGGCCAGGGCTTCTACGATTACTCGTAGTGGACTTCGATCTGAGCCCTGAACAGAAGGAGATCCAGACGCTTGCGCGCGAGTTCGCGCAGGCCGAGATCGAGCCGCACGCGGCCGAGTGGGACCGCGAGCACCGCTTCCCGAAGGAGGTCTTCGTCAAGCTCGCCGAGCTCGGGCTGATGGGCGTCTGCGTGCCCGACAAGTACGGCGGCGCCGGTGCGGACTTCCTCTCCTACATCCTCGTCCTCGAGGAGCTCTCGCGGGGCGACGCTGGAGTGGGCGTGACCGTCGGCGTGCACACGAGCGCCGCCACGCTCCCGATTCTCACCTTCGGCACCGACGATCAGCGCTCGCGCTTCGTTCCCCCGCTCGCCCGCGGCGAGCTGATCGGCGCCTTCGCGCTCACCGAGACGGAGGCCGGCTCGGACGCGGGCTCGCTCCGCACCGCCGCCGAGGCGAACGGCGACGGCTGGCGCATCTCGGGCACCAAGCAGTTCATCTCCACGGCCGAGCACGCCGGCACGTTCCTGCTCTTCGCGCGCACCGACCCTGACACACCCGGCGCGCGCGGAGTCAGCGCTTTCATCCTCGACGCCGAGCACATCCGCGTCACCGGCCACGAGGAGAAGCTCGGCCTCAACTCGTCGGTCACGAACTCGATCGCGGTCGAAGGCGCCGAGGTCGGGCCGGATCGGCTGCTCCACGAGGAAGGCAAAGGCTTCACCGTCGCAATGGCGACGCTCGACGGCGGCCGGATCGGGATCGGCGCCCAGGCGCTCGGCATCGCCCAGGCCGCGTTCGATTTCGCCCGCAACTACTCGCTCGAGCGGAAGCAGTTCGGACAGCGGATCGCCGAGTTCCAGGCGATCCAGTGGAAGCTGGCGGACATGGCGACGGAGATCGACGCTGCGCGCCTGCTCGTGTACCGAGCCGCGTGGCGCAAGCAGCAGGGGCTCTCGCACACCGAGGAGGGCGCCAAGGCGAAGCTCTTCGCGTCCGAGACCGCGCGCCGCACGACCGGCGAAGCGATACAGATCCTCGGCGGGTACGGCTACACGAAGGAGTTCCCGGTCGAGCGCTACTACCGCGACGCGAAGATCACGGAAATCTACGAGGGCACGAGCGAGATCCAGCGCCTCGTCATCGCGCGCTCCATCCTCGGCCTTCAGCAGCGGGCCCTCGCGCAGGGCTGACAGTTAAGTACACGCGCGCGCCCCACCCGGGTGGGGAAGAGAATCCGCCCGCCACCCGCGGCGAGCGTACCGGTCCGACGGGCTCAGATCTGTGACGATTCCGGGTCAAGTCCGCTGCCGGTCCGCCTGGGGGCTCGCGCCGTCCCATCGATAGAGCGCGTCGGGCTCGCGCTTCATGTTCTCCGTGCCGTCGGTGAGCTTGACGAGCTCGAACCCGTGACGCTCGTAGAGCCGCCGTGCCGGGTTCTTCTGGAAGACCCAGAGGTAGAGCTCGGCCGGACGGAGCTCCTTCGCCTTGTCGAGGAGCGCCGAGCCGACGCCGCGGTTCTGCTCCGCCGGCTCGACGTAGATCTTCTCGAGGACCGGCGCACCGAGGTTCGTCGAGTGCTCGATCCCGAGGAAGCCGAGCAGGCGGCCGTCCTCCTCGGCGACCCAGACTTCCTCGTGCTCGCGAATCCGGGCCGCGATCGGCACGGCCGCCTCGTCTTGCACCTCCGGCAGGTAGTCCATCTCGTTCCGCGCCCGGATGAACAGCTGCGTCAGCGGCTCGATCTCGTCCTCACGCGCCGGTCGGATCTCCATGCGTCGTAATCTATGTCCGTGCCCCGCGAGCGCGATGAGCCGGTGCGGCTCACCCGGATCTACACCGGTGGGGGAGACCGCGGGGAGACGAGCCTCGGTGACGGAACCCGCGTCCCGAAGCTCGACTGCAGGATCGCCGCGTTCGGCGCGGTCGACGAGCTGAACTCGCACATCGGTCTCGCGCTTGCCGCTGACCTTCCCGCCGACATGGGCGAGGTCCTGACGCGCGTTCAGAACGAGCTCTTCGATCTCGGCGCCGATCTCTCCGTCCCGTTCGGAGTGACCGACCGGCTGCGGATCAGCGACGCGCAAATCTCCGCGCTCGAGCACGACTGCGACCGCTTCAACGCCGAGCTCCCCGACCTGACGAGCTTCGTGCTGCCCGGCGGCTCCGAGGTCGCCGCGCGGCTGCACGTGGCGCGCGCCGTCTGCCGCCGCGCCGAGCGGGAGGCGCTCGAAGCGGCCGAGCAAATGGAGATCAACCAGCTCGCGCTCGTCTACCTGAATCGGCTCTCGGATCTGCTCTTCATCCTGGCCCGCACGGCGAACGTGGACGGCCCGGAACCGCTCTGGAAGCCCGGCGGATCCACCTAGGAACTCCCGCCCGACACCTAGAATTCGTCTGGATGGCCACGACGGAGGACAAACGCGGGCTCGAGGGCGACGCGGCTGAATGGAAGCGCGAGCTCTACGAGGCTACGCCTGAGCGCGGCGAGGAGCTGTCGAGCACCATCTCGGGGCTCGAGAACGAGCCGCTCTACTCACCCGAGAACGTCGACATCGACTACGACGCCACGCTCGGCTACCCCGGCGTCTATCCGTTCACGCGCGGCGTCTACCCGTCGATGTACCGCGGGAAGCTCTGGACGATGCGCCAGTTCGCCGGCTTCGGCACCGCCGAGGAGACGAACGAGCGCTTCCGCTACCTGCTCGAGCACGGGCAGACGGGCCTCTCGACGGCGTTCGACATGCCGACGCTGATGGGCTACGA
>WNGI01004683.1_pt1 | contig 12244 bp, 7 predicted proteins | sample 5400621 | NCBI WGS metagenome assembly WNGI01 (sample SAMN13153374, study PRJNA577476) | soil metagenome | isolation source: 20 cm soil or saprolite under Garry oak tree replicate 1 | place: USA:California | collected 2016-06-15 | reverse complement strand
TTCGGCTGCATCGCCTGGAACGATATGCTCTGGTCCGCCTGGATGAATCCTTGCAGCCGGCCTGTGTCCTGCTGGGGGAAAAATCCCTTGGGAATATCGATGTACAGATAGACGTTGAGGCACACGACCGCGAGAAGAATCACCGTCGTGACCAGTCCGTGGTCGAGCGACCAGCTGAGGCTTCGCTCATACCCGCGATGCAGGGCGCCGAACGCGCGCTCGCTCCACGCATGAAAACGGCCGTGGCGCTGCTCCTTTTCCGGGCGCAGCAGACGCGAGCACATCATCGGCGTCATGGTCAGCGAAAGCACCAGCGAAATGAGGACCGCGACCGACAGCGTCACCGCGAACTCGCGGAAATAACGGCCGACAATGCCTCCCATCAACAGGATGGGAATGAAGACGGCAATTAACGACACGCTCATCGACAGCACCGTGAAGCCGACCTCGCGCGCGCCCTGCAGCGACGCCTTCATCGGCGACATCCCCTCCTCGATGTGACGCGAAACATTCTCGAGCACGACAATCGCATCATCGACCACGAAGCCCGTCGCGATGATCAGCGCCATTAGGGAGAGGTTGTTCAGGCTGAAGCCGCACAGATACATGACGCCGAAAGTCGCGATCAGCGATACCGGCACCGCGACGCTGGGGATCAACGTTGCCCGCCAGTTACGCAGGAACAAAAAGACGACCAGCACGACCAGGCAGACCGCTACCACCAGCGTCCGCTCGACGTCGCGCAACGATGCGCGGATGGTCGTCGTGCGCTCCATCACCACGTCGACCTTGATCGCGCCTGGAATGGATGCCCGAAGCTGCGGCAGCATCGCGGTGATGGTGTCGACGGTTTCGATAATGTTGGCGTTTGGCTGCCGGGTGATGATGATCAGCACCGAAGGCTTGCCGTTGGAGGAGCCCGAGTTGCGGAGATCCTGCACCGAGTCCACGACATTGCCCAAGTCGGTGAGCTTCACTGCCGAGCCATTGCGGTAGGCAATGATCAACGGCAGATAGTCGACCGCCTTCTTTGCCTGGTCGTTGGCATAAATCTGCCAGTGGCGATCTCCCGCCTCCAGCGACCCTTTGGGGCGGTTGGCATTGGTAGCGGCGAGGACGGCTCGCACATCCTCGAAGCCGACGCCATATTTGTTGAGCGTCTGCGGGTCGAGCTCGACCCGGACGGCGGGCAGGGAGCTTCCTCCGACCTGCACCTGTCCCACCCCCTGTAGCTGTGAGAGCTTCTGGGCGATGATGGTGGAACCCGCGTCGTACATCTGCCCCTGCGTCATGGTGTCCGAGGTGAGCGCCAGGATCATGATCGGCGCGTCGGCCGGATTGACCTTGCGATAGGTCGGATTGCTGGGAAGTCCGGTGGGCAAGAGGTTCCGCGCCGCGTTGAGCGCGGCCTGCACGTCGCGCGCGGCGCCATCGATATCGCGGCTCAGCTCGAACTGAAGCGTGACGCGAGACGAGCCGAGCGAGCTGTTCGATGTCATTTCGGTCACGCCGGCGATGCGGCCGAGCGAGCGCTCGAGCGGGGTGGCGACGGTGGCGGCCATGGTCTCCGGGCTCGCACCCGGGAGCGAAGCAGAAACCGAGATCGTCGGAAAGTCGACCTGAGGCAGCGGCGAGACCGGCAACAGGCGAAAGGCGGCGGCGCCTGCGAGCGCGAGCCCGATGGTGAGGAGCGTCGTCGCTACCGGACGATCGATGAACGGCGCCGACAGATTCACCTGAAGCGGCGACGTGTCGCGCGCATTCGGGTCCTCGTCAGGCGCGTCGGCGGACATGCTAATCACCGGGCGCCGGCGCAGGCGTTGGCTCTTGCTTGCCTTTGCCGCGCTTCTCGACCCTGCGCGCGAGGCTGTCGAAGGCGAGATAGATCACTGGCGTCGTGAACAGGGTCAGCATCTGGCTCACGATCAATCCCCCGACCATGGTGATGCCGAGCGGATGACGAAGCTCCGAACCCACACCCCAGCCGACCATCAACGGCAGCGCCGCGAGGAGCGCCGCCATGGTCGTCATCATGATCGGTCGGAAGCGCAACAGGCACGCCTGGTAAATCGCCTCGCGCGGCGGCTTGCCTTCCTTGCGCTCCGCATCGAGCGCGAAGTCGATCATCATGATCGCGTTCTTTTTCACGATGCCGATAAGGAGCACGATGCCGATGATGGCGATCACGCCGAGGTCCTTGCCGAAGATCATCAGCGCCAGCAGCGCTCCCACGCCGGCCGAGGGAAGCGTGGAGAGAATCGTGATCGGGTGGATAAAGCTCTCGTAGAGCACTCCGAGCACGATGTACATGGTGACGATGGCGGCAAGGATCAGCCAAAGCTCGTTACCTAGCGAACCGCGAAACGCCGCCGCAGCCCCTTGAAACTGGATTTGCGCGCTGGCGGGCAGGCCGATTTCGGCTTGCGTTTTCTGGATCGCGTCCACCGCGTCGCCGAGCGAAGCGCCTGGCGCGAGATTGAACGAGATGGTTGCCGCGGGGAACTGGCCGATGTGGTTGACGACCAGAGGCGAAGCGTGCTCGGTGATGCGCGCAATGGCCGTCAGCGGGACTTGCATCGACGCTTGCGAGCTCACGCCGGACGAGGTCGCCGATGATGTCGTCCCGGCTCCCGGTGCTGCCAGGGCCGCGGACGCGTTGGCGCCAGTGGTCGGCACCGATCCGGCGCTCGCCGTCGCAGAGCCCGAATTGGTCGCGGGCACGTAGATCTGCGAGAGCGCCTCGGGCCCCAACTGAAACTCGGGCTTCACTTCCAGAACCACCCGATACTGATTGGTTTGGGTGAAGATCGTCGATACCAGCCGCTGCCCGAACGCGTTGTAGAGCGCGTTGTCGATCGCCGCCGGCGTAATCCCGAAGCGACTCGCCGTTGCCCGGTCGATTTCCACGAATGCCTGCAGCCCACCGTTCTGCAAATCGGTCGCGACGTCGGCAAGCTGCGGTAGCTGCCGCAGACGATCTACGATACTGGGCACCCACACGTCGAGCTCATCCGGATTGGTGTCCTCGACCGTGAACTGGTACTGCGTGCGGCTGATGCGATCCTCGATCGTCAGGTCCTGCACCGGCTGCATGTAAAGCGTGATTCCCTCGACGCCGGCGAGCCTGGTTTGCAGGTTGTGAATCACTTCCTCGGCACGCGCGCTGCGTTTGGCAAGCGGCTTCAGATTGATCAGCATGCGGCCACTGTTCAGCGTCGAGTTGGTGCCGTCGACGCCGATGAACGAGGAAAGACTTTCCACCGCGGGATCCTGCAGGATAACGCGCGCGAGCGCCTGCTGGCGCTCGGCCATCGCGGCAAACGATATGGTTTGCGGCGCCTCGGTGATGCCCTGGATGGCACCGGTGTCCTGAACCGGAAAAAAGCCCTTGGAGATGAAAATGTAGAGGACGATGGTGAGGATCAGGGTGATGACCGCTACCACTAGCGTCGCGGCCTGCCGGTCCAGAACCCAGTTGAGCATGCTGCCGTAACGCGCGATAACGCTGTCGAATAGCTCTCCGCTCTTCCGGTAGAACTTGCCTTGCTGCTCTTTTTCGGTATGGCGAAGGAATTTGGCACACATCATCGGCGTCAGCGTCAGCGACACGACCGCTGAAATCAGAATCGAAATGGCGAGCGTGATCGCGAACTCGCGAAACAGCCGGCCGACGACATCGCCCATGAACAACAGCGGGATCAGCACGGCGATCAGTGAGATCGTCAGCGAAATGATCGTAAATCCGATCTGCTCCGCGCCCTTGAGCGCCGCGGCTAGCGGTTTCTCGCCGGCCTCGATATAGCGGGCGATATTCTCGATCATCACGATCGCGTCATCGACCACAAAGCCGGTCGCAATCGTCAACGCCATCAGCGTCAGGTTGTTGATCGAAAAACCGGCGAGGTACATCACGCCAAATGTTCCAATCAGCGACAGCGGCACCGCCACGCTCGGAATGACGGTCGCCGACAGGCTGCGCAGGAACAGGAAGATGACCATCACCACCAGTGCGACCGCGAGGAACAGCTCGAATTGCACGTCTTGCACGGAAGCCCGTACGGTGATCGTGCGATCGGTGAGTACGGCGACGTCGACCGCGGCGGGCAATGACGCCTGCAACTGCGGCAATAGCTGCTTGATCCTGTCGACGACCTCGATCACGTTGGCGCCAGGCTGGCGCTGGATGTTGACGATGATCGCTGGCAGCTCATTCGCCCATGCCGCGAGACGGTTGTTTTCCGCGCCGTCGACGACATCGGCCACATCGGTCAGCCGTACCGGCGATCCGTTGCGGTAGGCAATGATCATGCTCTTGTATTCTTCGGCCGATTTGAGCTGATCGTTGGCGTCGATGGTCGACGCCCGTGTCGGTCCGTCGAAGCTTCCCTTGGCCTGATTGGTGTTGGCATTGCTGATCGCGGTACGCACATCGTCGAGCGACAAGCCGTAGGCGGCGAGCGCGGTTGGATTCGCCTGAATGCGCACCGCGGGGCGCTGCCCGCCCGTGACGCTGACCAGGCCAACGCCGGGAAGCTGGGAGAGCTTGGTCGCGAGTCGCGTGTCCGCCAGATCCTCGATCTTCGGCAGCGGCATCGTGCTCGACGTCAGCGCCAGGGTCATGATTGGCGTGTCCGCCGGGTTGACCTTGTTGTAGATGGGCGGGTTCGGCAGGTCGGCGGGGAGGAAGCTTCCGGAGGCGTTGATTGCCGCTTGCACTTCCTGCTCCGCGACGTCGAGCGACAAGTCGAGGTCGAACTGAAGGGTGATGACCGAGGCGCCGCCGGAGCTCGTCGATGACATCTGCTTCAAGCCCGGCATCTGGCCGAACTGGCGCTCGAGCGGCGCGGTAATCGACGACGTCGTCACATCCGGGCTCGCGCCGGGATAAAGGGTGACGATCTGGATCGTAGGATAGTCGACCTGCGGCAGCGCCGAGATCGGCAGCAGGCGGTACGCGATGATCCCGGCCAGCAAGATGGCAAGCATCAGCAGCGAAGTCGCTACCGGCCGCAGAATAAAGGGACGGGACGGGTTCATCGCCCGTGGTTCACTTGGGTCAGACGATTCGTCGACACGCGGCTCGCCCGAGAATCAGCCGCCGCTCTTGGAACGGCGGCCTTGTCCTTGCCCATCTGCACCCTGTCCGCCCTTGCCCGATTTTGGCGGACCTTTTGGCGGACTCGCCGATTGCGCCGGCCGGGCGTTGGGATCGACCAGTTGTATCTTCGAGCCTTCGCGCAGCTTATCCGCACCGTCGACCACCACCAGATTTCCCGGCTCGACGCCGCTCTGCACCTCGGTGTTCTCACCTTCTATTGTGCCGACCTTGACCGGTGTGACCGATACGGTTTGATCCTGCTTGACCAGGAAGACGAAGGTCCCGGGAGCGCCGCGCTGGATGGCCGCCGTCGGAACCAGCGTGGCGTCAGTCTTAGTCTCGACCGCCATGCGCACGTTGACGAACTGATTCGGAAAAAGAACGCCGTCCTGATTGGGAAATTCCGCCCTGAGCTTGACGGTGCCCGTCGTCGTGTCGATTTGATTGTCGAACGTCAGCAGCCGTCCCGTCGCGAGCTTGTTCTTGCCGCTGCGGTCGTACGCCTCGACAGCGAGTTCCTCCCCACTCTGCGTGCGCTTGACGATGCGGGGAACGTTGTCTTCCGGCACCGGATAGATCACCGTCATCGGCTTGACTTGCGCGATGGTCACGAGTCCGTTCGAGTCCGACGCATGGACCATGTTGCCCGGATCCACCTGCCGCAGGCCTACGCGGCCGCTGATCGGCGCAGTGACGCGCGAGTATGTGAGCTGAAGCTTGGCATTGTCGATCGCGCCCTGATCGGTCGCGACCGTGCCTTGAAATTGGCGAACCAGAGCCTCCTGGGTATCGACCTGCTGCTTGGAGATCGAGTCCTGGGCGAGCAGAGTTCGATAGCGCTCGAGGTCGAGTTGCGCGTTCTTCAGTTGCGCCTGGTCGTGGGCCATCTGCCCGTTGGCCTGCGTCAGCATCACTTCGAACGGGCGAGGATCGATCTGCGCCAGCAGGTCGCCGGCCTTGACGTCCTGACCTTCGCGGAATGCGACGGTCATCAGTTGTCCGTCGACGCGGGTGCGCACAACCACCATGTTGCGCGGTGTCACGGTGCCGAGTGCGTCGATGTAGACGTCGATTGAGCCTTTGCGGGCGGGCGCCGCGACCACGGGTATGGTGCGCGCGTTCGGGTCCCCCTTGCCGCGGCCAGCCTTGGCCGGGTCGTCCGCTCCGCGGCCAAACCAGAACCAGGCGGCGACTGCCGCGGCGATCACCAGCACGGCGACGGCGATCCAGCGCCAACGGCGCGCGCGGGGAGCAGGACGGGTCAGGAGAGGCTGCTCGTCGACCTTTTCAACAGTCGGCGCGCGCCACTCGGCGGCTTGCTCGGTCGGCTTTCCGGGATCGCGAGGCTGGTCGTTCATCGCTTATGGGCCCTGCTGGGCATGGTGGTTGGATTGTGCGGGTTCTGTCTCGTTCGTTCGAGCAGAGTCGTAACGAGGTGCAGAGTTGTAACGAGGTGTTTGGCGGCGGCCGACGACGCGGGGATTCCTGCGCCCGGCCGGCTCCAAGATCGGCGCGCAAGTTGCGCGGCCAGATCACCCAAGAGGCTGATCTTACGATAAAATGCACGTTCCCGAGGAGCGTTGCAACAGGCCCGGCGGTCGATTCGGACCGCTTCCCCGCCTGCCAGGCTCGGGATTCTTCGCAACGGCGCTCGTTGAACCGCGATTCCCAGCGGGGTGACGAGGGCGATCCGTCTCTTCCCCCGTTCCGAGTCGCTCTAAACGGAGTGACGCATGAACGCGACAACCGATATCAAGAATTTCACCGATTTCAAGGTCGCCAACCTCGAGCTTGCCACCTGGGGGCGCAAGGAAATCGCCATCGCAGAGACCGAGATGCCGGGCTTGATGGCTATTCGCGAGGAATTCGCGGCGACCCAGCCTTTGCGCGGTGCGCGTATCGCCGGCTCGCTGCACATGACCATTCAGACCGCGGTGCTGATCGAGACATTGAAAGCGCTCGGCGCCGAGGTGCGCTGGGCCTCCTGCAATATCTATTCGACTCAGGATCACGCTGCGGCGGCCATCGCGACGACCGGAACACCGGTGTTCGCGTACAAGGGTGAGACGCTGGATGAATATTGGGAATACACGCATCGCGTTTTCGAGTGGCCGCTGCCGAATGGCGGCGCCGGCACGCCGAATATGATCCTCGATGACGGCGGCGACGCGACGCTTCTGGTACACCTGGGCGCGCAGGCGGAAGGTGATCGGTCGGTGATCGCGCATCCCGCGAACGAGGAGGAATTCGCGCTGTTCACGGCAATCGCCGGTCACCTGGCGCGCGACCCGCACTTCTATTCGCGCATCAAGACGAATATCAAGGGCGTGACCGAAGAGACGACGACCGGGGTCAAGCGTCTGTACACCATGCACAGGGAAGGCCGGCTGGGCTTTCCCGCGATCAATGTCAATGACTCGGTGACCAAGAGCAAGTTCGACAATCTCTACGGCTGTCGCGAGTCGCTGGTCGACGGCATCAAGCGCGCGACCGACGTCATGATCGCCGGCAAGATCGCACTGGTCTGCGGTTACGGCGACGTGGGCAAGGGCTCGGCGCAGGCGCTGCGCGCGCTGTCGGCGCAGGTGTGGATAGCGGAAATCGATCCGATCTGCGCGCTTCAGGCAGCGATGGAGGGCTATCGCGTCGTGACCATGAACTACGCCGCCGACAAGGCCGATATCTTTGTCACCGCGACCGGCAACATCGACGTGATCACCCACGATCACATGAAGCGGATGAAGAACAACGCCATCGTCTGCAACATCGGCCACTTCGACAACGAGATCGACGTCGCATCACTCAAAGCCTATACCTGGGACAACATCAAGCCGCAGGTCGACCACATCATCTTTCCCGACGGGAAGCGGATTATCCTGCTCGCCGAGGGGCGGCTGGTCAATCTGGGCTGCGGCACCGGGCATCCGAGCTACGTGATGTCGAGCTCTTTCGCCAATCAGGTGATGGCGCAAATCGAGCTATGGGCCGACACGCGCGAACGCACCGGCAAGTACCCGGTGGGGGTGTACGTGCTGCCCAAGCATCTCGATGAAAAGGTCGCGCGCCTGCAACTGACCAAGCTCGGCGCGATGTTGACGCCGCTCTCCGACAAGCAGGCGCGATACATCGGTGTCGACCTCGCCGGGCCCTATAAGCCGGATAGCTATCGTTATTGAGAGCACGTGCTAGAGGCGGATCCGACGGTCGTCCCATCCGCCACCGCCGGGGCGGTCGAGTTCGGGGACCCTACAAGGAGGTCGTGATGCGACTGTTGCTGGTGTGGCTGGTCAATGCGGTGGCGCTTATCGCGTTGCCTTATCTGATGTCGTCAATCCAGGTCGATTCGTTCGCGGCCGCTCTGATTGCGGCGCTGGTGCTCGGCCTCATCAACACCTTTATCCGGCCGCTCTTGGTGCTGCTTACTTTGCCGGCCACCGTATTGACGCTGGGGCTCTTCATCTTCGTGATCAATGGGCTTTTGTTCTGGTTTGTCGGCTCCTTCGTGCAGGGATTTCACGTGGCAGGTTTCTGGTCCGCGGTCGGCGGCGCAATCCTGTACAGCATTATTTCCTGGGCGCTGTCGGCCTTGCTGCTTCCCGACAAGAAATGACTCGGCATGAACGTCGAATGATCGGCAACGCCGATCGCTGTTTCAGCTTCGAGTTCTTTCCGCCGGCGACGCCGCAAGGCGTGGAAAAGCTCGTCGCGACGCGCGAACAGCTCGCGCAGCTGCGGCCTCAGTTCTTCTCCGTGACCTACGGCGCCGGTGGCTCGACGCGCGACCGAACGCTGGAGACGGTGCTGGAGATCCAGAAATCCGGACAGTGCGCTGCTCCGCACATCTCATGCATCGGATCGACCCGCGAGAGCATCCGTGAGACGTTAGCGACCTACCGCGAGCACGGCATCGGCCACCTGGTCGCGCTGCGCGGTGACCTGCCTTCCGGCAGTGTCGATGCGGGGGATTTTCGCTACGCGAGCGAACTGGTCGAGTTCATCCGAAGCGTGAGCGCCGACGCGTTTCACATCGATGTCGCCTGTTACCCCGAGTATCACCCGCAGGCGAGGAGTCCCGCAGACGACCTCGCGAGCTTCAAGCGCAAGATCGACGCCGGCGCGAGCTCGGCGATCACGCAGTACTTCTTCAGCGCCAGCAGCTATTATTATTTTGTCGATGATGCGGCAGCGCTCGGCATTCAGGTGCCGATCGTTCCGGGTGTGATGCCGATCGCGAGCTTTTCCAAGCTGGCGCGCTTTTCGGACGCTTGCGGCGCCGAGATCCCGCGCTGGATCCGCAAGAAGCTGGAGAGTTTCGGCGATGACAGCGCTTCGATCCGCGCCTTTGGCCTCGATGTGGTCACCGACTTGTGTGCCGACCTGCTGGCGCACGGCGCGCCTGGCCTGCACTTCTACACGCTCAACCAAGCCAGCCTGACGACGATTATCTGGCAACGGCTGGGCTTGCCGTAAGCGCACTGGTGGTGCGCGCGCAAGGCATGCGAACTCGCGCGGCGCTGCGGGTGTGGAGCGTTGCTTATCGCGCTTCCGATGGCCGCACCCGGCCTACTTGCCCGGCGTGAAGGAGACAAGCTCCGTGGTCGTGTATTCGGTGCGGATGGTGGCCGAATCGGGGCCGCCATGTAATTCAAAATATTCCGCATCATGGACTTCGCGCACGACGCCTTTGACTTCGGGCGCATACCTGACGGAATCGCGACGCGTCGTCTTGCTGCGCCAGAATTCATCATCATCGAGTTGCACGATGCGATAAATCGCCACGGCGTCATAGGTACCGGCCGGCACGGTCACTGGCGTACGGCCCTGCACCTCGCCATAGATCCGGATGTCATCCTTGAGCTGAGTGTCCCGACGAAACGTATCGACGACCTGGCGCCAGGAGCCGCGTTGGCCGATTGGAAAGTCGAGGAGCTTTAGCGGAGGCGAAAAACGCCGGACTTCATCATTGCGCAGCGCCCCCACGCGAAGGCCTCCGTCGGCATCGATCTCCTCGGTTTGCTCGCTGCGGCCGTAACTGTCGACGAACACGCGATGGATGGTCGCGACACCTGCATTGACCGCGACGACTTGCACGTCCAGCCGGGTCGTTGCCCCGCGGCGAAGGCCATCGGTGATGCGATATTCCCAGTGGTCACCCACGACGAAGTGTGGCGGGGCGACATTTTCTCCCAGCGGCAGGCGCGCTGCGCACGCGCAAAGGACAACTGCAGCGAACATCGCAACGAGGCGTGACAGCGGGAGCGAGCGTAACGTCGTCAGCATTGAGCTCTCTGGCAGAACCGAGCAGCGTCGGGCCTCCCCTCGCTATCCGCCATCGGTGATCGCGCCAAGACTCGCGGTCGAGACCAGCTTCATGTACTTGGCCAGCAGTCCGCGCGTGTAACGGGGCGCCGGGGCCTTCCATCGTGCGCGCCGGCGGTCAAGCTCGCCGTCATCGACGTTGAGCTGAATGAGCCGGCGGTGCGCGTCGACGGTGATCGAGTCGCCTTCGTGCACCAGCGCAATAGTGCCTCCGACGTACGCTTCCGGCGCGACGTGCCCGACCACCATTCCCCACGTGCCGCCGGAAAAGCGGCCGTCGGTGATAAGGCCGACACTCTCGCCTAAGCCCTGCCCGATCAGCGCCGAAGTCGGCGCAAGCATTTCCTGCATTCCCGGACCGCCTTTCGGACCTTCGTATCGAATTACCATCACGTCGCCTGGCTGAATGTTCCTGGCCATGATTGCATCGAGCGCGGCAGGCTCGGAGTCGAATACGCGCGCCGGCCCCGTGATCGACGGGTTCTTAAGGCCCGTTATTTTTGCCACGCAGCCCTCCGGCGCGAGATTTCCCTTGAGAATCGCGAGGTGGCCCTGCGGATACATGGGCCGGCTCCACGGACGTATGACCTCCTGATCTGCACGCGGGTTCTCGTCGACTTGGTCGAGCTCGTCGCCCATCGTCCTGCCCGTGATGGTCATGCACTCGCCGTGCAACAAGCCATGCGCCAGCAGCATCTTGAGTACTTGCGGCACACCGCCGGCGCGGTTGAAATCGACGGCTACGAACCGGCCCGACGGCTTCAGGTCACACAGCACGGGCACGCGCTGCCGCATTCGCTCGAAGTCATCGATGGTCCACTCGACTTCCGCTGCGGCGGCAATGGCGAGGTAGTGCAGCACCGCGTTGGTCGATCCGCCGGTCGCCATCACCACTGCGATCGCGTTTTCAATCGATTTGCGGGTGATGATGTCGCGCGGCTTTAAGTCTATCTTGATCGCGTTGACCAGGGTTTGTGCCGACGCCGCCGCGGAGTCGGCTTTCTCGGGATCGGGCGAAGCAAGTTGCGAGCTGCCCAGCAGGCTCATGCCGAGCGCCTCGAACGATGAGGACATGGTATTGGCGGTGTACTGACCTCCGCAGGCGCCGACCGTCGGGCACGCGTTTTTTTCGATGCCGTCGAAATCTTCCTTCGACATCTTGCCCGCCGCGAAAGCGCCGACCGCCTCGAACGGGCTTACGATGGTGAGCGTCTGTCCTTTCCACATTCCCGGCTTGATCGTCCCGGCGTAGACGAAAATTCCCGGAACATTCATGCGCGCCAGCGCCATCATCGCGCCGGGCATGTTCTTGTCGCAACCACCGACGCAAAGCACGCCGTCCATGCATTGTCCCATCACCGCCACTTCAATCGCGTCGGCGATCACCTCGCGCGACACCAGCGAATACTTCATTCCCTCGGTACCCATGCCGATGCCGTCAGTGACCGTCGGAAAACCGAAAACCTGGGGCTTCGCGTCGGCGGATTTGAGCGCGGCCATCGCGCGATCGACCAAGGGCTGGATCCCGGCGTTGCACGGATTCATGGTGCTGTGACCGTTGGCGACACCGACGATGGGCTTGTCGAAGTCTCCGTCGTCGAAACCAACCGCGCGCAGCATGGCGCGGTTCGGTGAGCGGGCGAAACCTTCGGTGATGATGCGGCTGCGGCGGTTGATCGGCACTGGATCCACCTCTCTCGTATAATCGTGGCGTTTACAAATTCTAACAAAGCGGGCAGCGATAGAACGACGCTGCGCCGCGCTCCCAATGTTCGTTCATCCTCAGTTCGATCCGGTCGCCGTTCAATTGGGCCCGCTTGCGGTGCG
>WNGI01024319.1_pt1 | contig 12245 bp, 1 predicted proteins | sample 5400621 | NCBI WGS metagenome assembly WNGI01 (sample SAMN13153374, study PRJNA577476) | soil metagenome | isolation source: 20 cm soil or saprolite under Garry oak tree replicate 1 | place: USA:California | collected 2016-06-15 | reverse complement strand
TGGTGGGCGTACCGGGCATGCCGCTGCCGGATCGTGTCGTCGCCCAGGTCCGGGAGCGGCTGCGGCAGGTCCGGCGGGGCCAGCTACGCCCCAGGCTGCTGTTCGTCCAGCCACCCAGCAGGCAGCAGCTGGCGTGGGCGGAGCGTCGGGCGGCCCGCGGAGTGGAGATCGTCGCGCCGCGCGACGCCGTGCAGGGCGGACCGTTTGGGCTCCTGTGGTGCCTCGAGGGATGGGAGTTGATCGTCAGGACCGCGGCCGGGGTCGAGCCGCGGCCGCTGGGTACGGCCTACCCCCCGGTGGCGCCGCGCGCGGACGTGCCGGCCGATGTTGCCGCCGCGGCCACGCGGACGCCGCTCGGCGTCCTCCTGGACGACCCGCACATGCCCGACCCGGTCCTCACAGAGTTGATGCAGCCCTATCCGGAACTGTTCACGGTGACGATCGCCACGCACACCGACCGGGTGAACTACCGGGCCGGCGAGCGGGTGGTCACCGTGGACGAGCTGGCCAGCCTGGTGTCGGCGCTGCCGGAGTCGTCTGAACTACCGGTGGCGCTGCTGACCGACCAGCCAGTCAGTCGGGTGGGTGGGCAACTGCTCGCCGACCACCTTCAGCGGCCGGTCCTCGCCCGCAGACAGCCTCGGTCCGAAGACGAGGCGGAGCTCGGGTGGTTGCTGTACGGGCCGCGCCGGCTGGACCTGCCGGACGCCGAGCCGGTCGATCTGGGCACCGCCGACCCGAACGGTGCGGACCCCCTCGTGGTCGCGGCGGTGGCCCGGCTGCTGGCGCACGAGGAGATTCGCCAGGTCGAGCCCCCGCTCGGCGTGACGGTGCGCCAGCTCCCGCTGCCGGCCGGGGCGACCGCGCGCCACCATGGTCTGCGGTTCGTCGTCGAGCCGGAGACGGATCGACTGTTCGCGACAGCGCTCGAGAGTGACCTTCTCCAGGTACTTCCCGGGCCGGACGAGGTTCACCTCTACGCCCGGTCGGTTCCCGACCATGAGCATGAGCAGGGCCGCCCGGTGCGGGATCTCGGCCCGCGGCTCGGCGGGATGTGGGAGTTGGCGACCGCCCTGGCGTCCGTGTCGCCTGACGAGTGGCGGGACCGGACGCTGGTATTGGTGGCCGACTCGCACCTCGATGGTGTGGACGGGGCCGGTCAGTTGCTGGCGAACTACACAGGCCGCCCGGTGGTGGCTCCGACCCGCCAGGTGTGGGCGCGCGGCCGGATGCTGGTCACGGCCAGCGCGGCGCTGTACGCGCGCCCGGGCGGCCGGCTGTACCTGGCTCCCGTGACACGTGCCGACGGCCTTTTCCTGCGCCGGGAGCCGCGCCGGGCCGACCGCCCCTCGGTTCCGGCAGTGCTGGGGTCGACGCTGCCCGCCGGTCGCCGACAGCCGGCGTGGACGGGCAGCCAGTTGGCCGTGCTGCCGGCGGTGAACCGGACCACCCCGGCCGAGCATGCGCAGCGCGACGCGCCCCGTGTCGAGCTGTTCGGCGAGGCGCAAAGGGTCTGGCAGGAGAGCGAACGGACCCCGCACGGCCGTTCGTTCTACGGGCAGCGGCCACGCGTTGTCGACCGCAGCCTCGTCGTTGAGGCCCGGTACGCCATTCCGCCCGGGAGCGTCTACCTCGTCGACGTCCATGGAACGACTTCCGGGTTCCGGGTCGGCGACCGGAACGTGCCGCCGGAGGTGTTGGCTCAGGCGGTCGTGGCTGACCCCCGCTGGACCGGGCAGCCGGTCCTGCTGGTCGCCTGCAACGAGTTCGACAACTCCGACCAGACCGCCGGGGTGTTCCTCCCGCTGCTGCAACTGTTCGCCGACGCTCTGCAAAGCCGCGCTCCACAGTGGAACGTGGTGGCGATCGGCGCCAGCGGCGTCGTCATGTCCGCCGGCGACGGCCGAATTTACGCAGCGTCGCGGTATATCTACACGCTGACCGGCAGCCGATTCATGCTCGCGCGGGCCCTGGACGCCGACGGATGGTTCCGAGTCGTCGGCCGTCGCGCTGGTGAGCGGGTCCACCCCCCGGAGCCGCTTGGCGCCACCTTTGCCTCTGACGGGAAGGAATATCCCATTCGGGTACCCGCCGGCGCGACGGGCACGCGCGTCCCGTTGGCGCCCGGGCCGGACCGTCGGTGGCCGGTCGCGCTCGACACGCCGCTTGACTGGGCCGACCGGTGGGCGGTGCGGCTGGCGTTGCGGCAGGGCGTATACGACCGGCTGCTGAACGAGCTGCGCGCCGACGGTGTGCCGGAGGACGAGCTGGTAGACCGGTGGGCGGAGCTGGTGGCATTGCGCGCCTACGAGCGCGACTCCGACGGGTACGACGCCGCCGGCGCGGTCGACCGGGACGCTCGCTCGGTCATCCGCGCCGCCTACACGACCGTGGAGTTGCCTTCCGAAGGAGCGACGTGGGTGCGGCCGCGGGTGCTGGTGGGCACTGCGGGCGCTGTGGAGCAGGAGTTGGAGGGCGCGCTCGGCACGCTGGCGCAGGGCGGCTTCGATCTGGTCGTGGGCGTGCCCGGGCGGCCGCTGCCGGGTTTCGCGCTGCCTACCGTGCTCCGGCGCGTCGAGAGGATCCCAGGAGCGTGGAGGGCGTCGGCGTGGGTGCTGCTGGCTGGGCGGACCAACCCGGCTCAGCGTGCCTGGGCGCGTCAGCAGATCGCGGAGTACGGGGTGCGGGTCCTCTACCTCGGCGCCGCGGCGCAGGAATCGGCCCTGGTCGACCCGGTCGCGGCGCTGGCCGCGACCGACGAGTGGATCCCGGTCACGCCCGGCACGGTCTCTCTGCCCGGTCCCGGCCAGCTGGTGCCGTTCGCGGCCGGGGTGCGGCTGCTGGCGCCGTCGGGGGTGGGGGATCCGCTTGCCGAGCCGTGGGACTTCGAGGGGTTGAGCGCGTCCCGGCAGGGCGGTGGGAGCCCGGATCGACGCAGCGTGTGGTTCACCGGCGCCGGGGAGGCGGCCGACGCCCTGTTCCGGGCGCAGGCCGAGCGGCTGGCCGTCGGCGGCACCGACCTGGTGGTGCACCTGGAGGGCCGGGACGGGATCGCCTACCACGCCGGGCGGCCGGTGCCGGTCGGGGTGCTGGCCGAGGTGCTGGCCAGCCTGCCGGTGAGTTTCACCCGGGTGGTCGTGTTGGTCTGCCAGGCCGGCCGCGGCGACCTGGTCCAGCTGCCGGCTCTGCTGGCCACCCGCGGCCGGCCGGGAATCGCGCTGCTGCTCAGCGACGAGTTGGTCGCGGTCAGCGCGGCGACCGGCGCCGCGGTCGCGCTGACCGTCGACTACGACGCGGACGGGACGCCACGGCCGCGGCGGACCGGGTTCCGCCGGGTCCGCGCCGACCCCGCCGGCGGCGTATGGAGCTCCCCGTCCCGAGCGACCTACCCGGCGGGCGCGGACATCCCCGCCGACCCCGGCCCGTTCGCGCTGCGGGCGCTGCCTGGGCCGGCGGCGCCGCGGCTGGAGCGGGCGGTGGCGTGGCTGGGCCGGCGGGCCGGGCGGTTGGAGACGGGTGGTGGCTATCGGGCGGCGGCGGTGGCGGGTGGGGTGTGGCTGCGGCCGCGGGAACTCGACGAACGAGGGCGGGAGTTCGAGACGGCGATCCGGGCGCTGCCTGGGCCGGCGGCCGGCGAGCGGCCGCTGATCCTGGTGGGCACGCCGGGTCGGGCGCTGCCGGATCATGTTGTGGACCAGGTGCGGGATCGGCTGCACCAGGCCGGGCCGGGCCCGCTGCGGTACAGGGTGCTGTTCGTCCAGCCGCTCAGCGAGCAGCAGTTGGCGTGGGCGCGGCGGCGGGCGGCGCGTGGTGTGGAGATCGTCGCGCCGTCCAGTGAGGTGACCGGTGGACCGTTCGGGCTGCTGCGGAGCGCCGCCGGCTGGGAGTTGATCACCGTGGCCGGTGCCGCCGAGCCCGGTGGTGTCGAGACGCGGCAGCTTGGTGCGGCCTACCCGCCGTTCGGGCCGGTGCAGAACGTGCCGGCCGACGTCGCCGCGGCGGCCACGCGGGGGCCGGGCGGCATCGTTCTGCACCCCACCGGGGAGGTGTTGACCGGGTTGATGCAGCCGCTTGCGGGATTGTTCGGGGTCCGGATCACCGTGCACGCCGACGGGATGAGCTACCGGGCCGGCGAGCGGGTGGGCACCGTGGACGAGTTGGCCGACCTGGTCGCGGCGTTGCCGGAGTCGGGCGAGTTGCCGGTGGCGGTGCTGTCCGACCAGCCGGTCAGTGGCGAGGGTGGGCGGCTGTTGGCCGACTACCTGCAGCGGCCGGTCCTGGCCCGCAGGGACCACGGGTCCACGGGTGAATTGGACCTTCGGTGGTGGCTGTACCAGCCGCGCCGGGTGGACCTGCCGGTCGCCGAGCCGGTCTATCTGGGCGCCGCCGACCCGACCGGGAAGGATCCGCGGGTGGCGGCGGCGGTTGCCCGGCCTTCAACCGCCGCCCGACCCGCCGCCGGGCCAGGGCGGTCCGTGGATCGTCATCCAGCAGACCGATGCTCCATTCGGTTACCTGCCCCCGGTAGCTGTCGGCCGGGACGAGGTCGCCGTCTACGTCCGGTCGCGGCCCGACCGCGAGCATGAGCTGGCCTTTCCGCGGTGGGCTCTCGGTGAGATGGTCGGCGATACCTGGCAGTTGGCGCGTGCGCTGGCATCCCTGCGGCGGGGGGTGTGGCAGGGCCGGACGCTGGTGCTGGTGGCTGACTCGCATTTCGACGGGGTGGACCGGGTCGGGCAGTTGCTGGCGAACTACACCGGCAGCCAGGTGGTGGCCGCGACCCGGCTGGTGTGGGCGACCGGTGGCTGGGTGCTGGTCTCGGCCAGCGCGGCCCTGTACGCCGGGCCGGGCGGCGGCGGCCTGAATCTGGCTCCGGCCGCGCCGGCCGACGGCCGGTTCCTGCTTCGTGCGCCGCGCCGGCCCGGCCACCGCCCGGTCACGAGGGTGCTGGGGGCGACGGTGCCGCCCGGCTCGCCACCGCCGGTGTGGCTGGGCGAGCAGGTGACGGTGCTGCCCGCGGTGAACCGGACCACCCCGGCCGAGCATCCGACCAGTGGCCTGCCCCGTGTCGAGCTGTCCGAAGACGCGCGGCTGCTGTGGCAGGACAGCCAGCCGACCCCGTACGGCCGTTCGTTCTACGGGCGGCCGCCGCTGCGCCCGGTCGACCGGCCGGCGGCGTTGGCCGCCACCCGGGGCCCCGCCCTGCCTCCGAACGCCTACGTCCTGGACATCCGTGCAGGAGTCGACGGGTTCTGGGTCGGCGAACAGAGGATGACGCCGAAGGAGCTGGCCGGAATCGTCGCCGCCGACCCGCAGTGGACCGGCCAGCCGATCGTGCTGACCGCCGGCAACGCGTTCGACAACTCCAGGTTGGACAACGCCGGGTTGGACAGCTCCGCTCCGGACGGCGGGGTGTTCCTCCCGTTGCCGCAACTGTTAGCCGACGCGCTGCAGGCCCTCGCCCCGCAGTGGCCGGTGCGGGTGATCGGCGCCAGCGGCCAGGTTTGGACCGGCACCGACGGCCGGCGCTACCCGGTGTCGATGTACGCCTACGCCACCGAGCCGACCCCCGGCTCGGGGCCGGCGGCAGCCTGGTACACCCCGACGGGCGAGCAGCGGCAGGCGCTGGCGGCGCTGGGCCGGCGGCCGACCGGGACCGACCCGGACGGGAACTCGTTCTTCGTCGCGTTGGGTCGGACCGCGCCGGTCGTGGTGGCCGGGGTGCTCGCGGCGGATACGTCCGCGGGTCGGCCGTACCCGTTCACGGTGCAGGGGATGCGCGATTTCATGGCAGACTTCCTGCTCGCCGACGTGCCGGGGAACCCCGGCCGGTACGCGCCGTTCGGGATCACCGCGCAGACCGTCGCCCCGCTGGCCGCCCGGCTGCGCCGTGACCTGGAATGGGACCGGGCGTGGGGGGACTGGCCGGCGATGGTGGCCGGGCTGGCGTTCGGGCTGAACGTGACGGTCGTGCTGCCCGACGGCGGGACGTCGGAGGCTGCGCCGCGGTCCGGTGAGCGGGTGTACCTGGTCGGCGTCGACTATCCGCGCGGGCACTACCTGGGCACCGCACCCGCCGCCGGCGGCGGGCTGTTCGACACCGAGCTGACCCGGCCGCGGACGCTGCGGTCGGCGGCGGCGACCGAGCGGGAGGAAGGGGCGCAGCGGCTGCGGGCGGCGGTGCTGGTCGCGCGCTCGACCAGCAGCACCCCCCCACCGCTGCGGGCGGCGCCGACCGACGGGAGGCTGCTGGCCTGGCTGCGCCGCATGGTCGACGAGGGGCTGTACACGGAGGAGTTCGAATCCGCATTGGCCGCACACGCCGGGCCGAACCTGGTCGGGTTCGACCCGCGGCCGGAGCCGGAGTTCCTGACCGGTGTCGACCTCGGCGGGCTGACCGCCGGGCAGGTCGCTCCGTTGCTGCGTTGGATCGACCTGGCCGGCCCCCGGCCGGAGCCCGGTGGGTGGCCGGGGTGGCTGGCCGGGCAGGGTCTGGCGCCGGTCAGCTCGAGCGCGCGGGACGACGCGCGCCGGGGCGCAGCAGCACGCCGGGCAGGTGCAGTTCGTGTTGTGGACCGACGTGCCACGGGCCCGGTTCGAGGCAGCCGACCGCACGCCCCCGGCGCCGCCCGGGGTGGCTGACCGGTACGCCGGGGAGCGGGCGATGCTCGCCTGGGCGCGGGAGCACGGCATCGCGCTGGTCAACGTCGAGGAGTTCTTCCACGCCGGTAACCCGATGCCGGCCTGGCTGCCGTACCGCATCGCCGTGGCCAAACAGACCGGGCCTGGGTACGCCGCTGCCAGCGACGTGTTGCGGCTGGCGATCCTGCTGCTGCTCGGCGGGGCCTACATCGAACTGGACAACGCCTACCTGGACAGCGCCGGGCAGCCGATGCCCAAGAGCGTGGTGTCCCTACTGGACGAGGTGGCCGGCTCGGCCAACGCGCTGGGCCTCCTCATGAACGACGTCTTCATCGTGCCGGCCTGGCACCCGTTCATCTACTACTGGCTCGAATCGTTCCGGGCGAACTACGGGCTGACCCAGGAGATCCTCCACGGCGGCTACGCGAACATGCCGGGGCGGTTCGGCACAGGGATCCCCGCAGGGCGTTACTCGGTGTTGGGTCGGCTGGCCTGGCGCACGGTGAGAGATTGGACGGGCCTTTTCCGGATGCCCGACTGGAGCCAGGCGATCAACCCCCGCGCCGCGCGCAGTTGGCTGCACACCGGCGGCACCACGGCCAGTGCTGAGCTGGCCCTGCCGGCGCCGCCGCCGACGGTTGCCGAGGTTGCCCGGGTGGTGCTGGGGGCCGCGCAGGCGCTGGGCCGGGAGTTGGTCAACCGGGATGGTGACTTGTACCTGACTGGTGTGGCGCCGGTGATCGCGGCGCTGCCCGACCCGGACGCTGCCTGGGTCGCGTTGTTCCGGGTGCTGTTCGTCGACCTCGGGCTGGCCGGGCGGGTCCGCTCGGTCACCCGGCACGGCATGCTGGGCGACGGCAGCGACTTGTACGTGACGCTGCCGCCGGAGGCCGAGGCGATGCTCGGCCCCGGTCGGCCGGACACCGCCTGGTTCGGCCAGCCGACGTCGACCGACGGCGGCCGGTCGGCGCGGCTGCTGTACGAGACGATCACCCCGGCCTCGGTGAACCCCGACCCGGCGCCGCTGCGCCCGCCGGCAGCCGCGGCGGCTTGGCTGGCCGAGTCGTCCGAGGTGCTGACCGATGCGCACGCCGGGCAGCGGCTGTGGCTGCGCACCGCCGAGCAGGCCGCGACCACCGGTGAGCGCAGCGCCGTCGAGGGTTCGGCGATGCCGGACGGGTATGTGGCGGTGGTCGTGGGTGACCGGTCGGGTGAGCCGTGGGTCGGTGAGCGCCGGGTGGAGGTGGCCGACATCGCGTTGCTGCTGGCCGAGCGGGGCTTGGCCGGCCGGCCGGTGTTCCTGGTCATGGACGGTGCCGGGCGCGGCAACGCCCGGTCGGCCGCAGCCCGGCTGGCCGGGGCCATCGAGCAGCCGGTACGGGCGACGGCCGGCCAGATCCGCTACGCCGAGGGCGACTCGGCAGTGATGGCCTGGTCCCGCGAGCAGGATCCGGTCACCGGCGCGGCGACCTGGCGGCGGGCGCCGTTCGTGGAGTTCCTGCCGTTCACCGGCGGTGTCGCGGTCGACGGGCACGGCGGGCAGGCGTTCGGCTCCAGCTACCCGCCCGAGCGCCATGTCCGCCCCGACGGTGAGCGCATCGGGATGCGGGCGTCGGGTGCCGATGGGTGGTTCGCACTCGATGGCCGCCGCGACGGTGAGTGGGTCGGTCCGGTGCGGCGGCTCGGCGCGACGTTTGCCTCCGGCGGGACGGAATTCGCCGGTCAGGTGCCTGCCGGGGTGGAGGCCAAGCCGGTGTCGTCGGCGCCGGGCCCCGACCGGGCCTGGCCGACCGAGTTGGGCAGACCGCTTCGGTGGGCTGACCGGTGGATGGTGCCGCTGGCGTTGCGGCAGGGGGTTTATGACCGGCTGTTGGGTGAGTTGCGGGGGGAGGGTGTGTCCGCGGCGGTGCTGGCAGACCGGGAGGCGGAGTTGGTGGCGTTGCGTGCCTATGAGCGGGATCTCGACGGGTACGACGCCGCGGCCGGTGCGGGCGACCCGGCCGCTCGTGCGGTCGTCCGGGCGGCGTCGGCGGCTTACCTGAGCGAGGAGTTGCCTGGCGGGGGTCGGTGGGTGCGGCCGGGGGTGGTGGTGGGTGCTGTGGAGCAGGAGTTTGCGGCTGCGGTCGGCGCGGTGGCGCCTGGTCGTTCTGATCTGGTCGTGGGGGTGCCGGGGCGGCCGTTGCCGGGCGTGGCGCTGGCTGAGGTGCGCCGGCACGCCGAGGGAATCCCGGACGGGCAGCGGGGGTCGGCGCGGGTCCGGTTGGCCGGGCGGACCGGTCCGGGCCAGCGTGCCTGGGCGGGTGAGCTGGCGACGCGCTACGGGGTGCAGGTCGAGTACCTGGATGCGGCCGGCCGGTGGACTCCGGTCACGCCCGAGACGGGGGGCGCCGAGACGGGGGGCGCGGTGCGGCCCGGGCCCGGCCAACCGGTGCCGTTCGCGGCCGGGACGCGGCTGCTGGCGCCGTCCGGGGTGGGGGATCCGTCCGCCCGGCCGTGGCGGCTGAGGGACTTGTCGGCGGCGGCCCGGACCGGCGGTCCGGACGGCCGCGGCGTGTGGTTCGCCAGCGGGAACGAGGCGGTCGACGCCCGGTTTGAGGCGGCGGCGTCGGTGCCGGCCGGCGCCGGCGACCTGGTGGTGCACCTGGAGGGCCGGGACGGGATCGTCTACCACGCCGGGCGGCCGGTGCCGGTCGGCGTGTTGGCCGGCGTGCTGGCCGGCCTGCCGGTGAGTTTCACCCGGGTGGTGGCGTTGGTCTGTCAGGCCGGCCGCGGCGATCTGATCCAGTTGCCGGCTCTGCTGGCCACCCGGGGCCGGCCGGGAATCGCGCTGCTGCTCAGCGAGGGGTTGGTGGCGGTCAGCGTAGCGACCGGCGCCGCGGTCGCGCTGACAGTCGACTACGACGCCGACGGGACGCCACGGCCGCGGCGGGCCGCGTTCCGCCGGGTCCGCGCCGACCCCGCCGGCGGCGTATGGAGCTCCCCGTCCCGAGCGACGTACCCGGAGGGCGCGGACATTTCCGCCGATCCCGGCCCGTTCGCGCTCAGGGCGTTGCCCGGGCGGGCGGCTCCGCGGGCGGACCGGTCGGTGGCGGCGCTGGGCCGGTGGGCCGGCCGGTTGGCCGCGGGTGGTGGCTACCGGACGGTGGACGTTCCTGGCGGCGTGTGGCTGCGGCCCCGGGACCTCGGTGCGCGGGGGCCGGCGTTCGGGGCGGTGCTCGGGGCGTGGCCGGCCGCGGCCCGCCAGCGGCCGCTGATGGTGGTGGGCGCACCGGGCGGGACGCTGCCCGATCATGTCGTCGATCAGGTGCGGGCGCTGTTGCGCCAGCCGGTGCCGCCGGGGCAGGCGCCGCCGGTGCTGCTGTTCGCCCAGCCGCTGAGCAGGGGGCAGTTGGCCTGGGCGGGCCGGCGGGCGGGCCGTGGCGTGGACATCGTCGCGCCGCTCGGCGAGGTGCAGGCCGGTCCGGCCGGGATCCTGTGGTCTGCCGGGGGTTGGCAGCTGATCAGCGGGGGTCCGGTTCCGCTGGGCGGATTTCTGGACCCGCGACTGGGTTTGCCCTCCCTGCTGACGGGGCCGTTGGAGGCCGGGCTGGCCGGCATTGCCGCCGGGGCGGGGAGGAGGCCGGATGGCGTCCTGTTCGAGGATCCGCTGGGGCCCGACCCGGTCCTGCGGGCGTCGACCGCGCCCTATCCGGGTCTGTTCCGGGTGACGGTCGCCGCGCACACCGATGGGGTGAACTACCGGATCGGCCAGCGGGTGGTCACCGTGGACGAGCTGGCCAGCCTGGTGTCGGCGCTGCCGGAATCGGCCGAATTGCCGGTAGCGGTGGTGACCGACCGGCCGGTCGGTCCCGCGGGTGGGCAGTTGCTGGCCGACTACCTCCAGCGCCCGGTGCTTGCGCGGGGCGTGCCCGGGTCCAGCGCCGAGGGGCAGCTCCGGTGGCGGCTGTACCAGCCGTTCCGGCTGGGCCTACCGGACGCGGCGCCGGTCCAGCTGGGCACCGCCGACCCGACCGGCGACCACGCCAGGGTGGTCGAGGCCAGCACCCGGCTGCGGGAAGCCGAGCACGTCGGCCAGCGCACGCGACCTATTGGCGCGACCGTGCGCACGCTCCCGCCACCGCCCGGCGAGGCGGCGCAGGAGGACCGCCCGCGGTTCGTCGCCGAGCCGAGCGACGCTCCGCTGGGCTACATGCCGCGCGAACGCGACCTGCTGAGTGCCCTTCCCTGGCCGAATCACGTCTTCCTCTACGCCCGGTCGACGCCTGACAGCGAGTGGGAGCAGCCCATCCCGTTGTTTGATCTCGGCGGGCGGCGGTTCGGCGACGCGTGGGAGTTGGCGGTTGCCCTGGCGTCCATGCCGCCCAATAGCTGGCAGGGCACGACGTTGGTGCTGATCGCGGACTCGCACTTCGACGGGGTCGACCGGGCCGGCCAAGTGCTGGCGAACTACACCGGCAGCACGGTGATCGCGGCGACCCGGCAGGTGTGGGCCCGCGACGGGGTCCTGGTCTCGGCCAGCGCCGCGCTGTACGCCCACCGGGACGGCGGGCTGTACCTGGCCCCCGCCAGGCCGGCCGACGGCCAGTTCCTCCGCTATACGCCCCACCGGACCGGCGACCGGTCGGCCCCCACGGCGTTGGGGGCGACGCTGCCGGAGGGGAGCCGGCGGCCGGCGTGGCCGGGCACCCAGCTTTCGGTGGTGCCGGCGGCGCACCGGACCGCCCCGGCCCAGCATGCGCAGAGCGACGTGCCCCGTGTGGAGTTGCACGGCGAGGCGTTGAGGGCGTGGCAGGACAGCGAACAAACCCCGCACGGCCGTTCGTTCTTCGGGCAACAGCCGCGCGTTGCCGACCGCGCGCTCCTCCTCGACGCCCGGCAACTCGTCCCGCCGGGCGAGAACGTCTACGTCGTACACGTGCATGGAGGAAGGGCCGGGTTCGCGGTCGCTGGCCGGAGGGTGCCGCTGGAGGTGTTGGCCGACGTAATCGCCGCCGACCCCCGGTGGACCGGGCAGCCGATCCTGCTGGACGCTTGCAACGCGTTCGACAACTCCGACCTGACCGCCGAAGTGTTCCTCCCGCTGCTCCAATTGCTCGCCGACGCGCTGCAAAGCCGTGCTCCACAGTGGACCGTGGTAGCGATCGGCGCGAGCCACCAGACCCTCCCGGCAGGCGACGGCCGACTCTACCCGGTGACCGAGTATTCCTACGCCAACAGCGAAGACACCGACCGGAGGACGACAGCCGCTGACGGATGGTTCCGAGTTACCGGCCGCCGGCCCGGTGGGTGGGTCACCCGCCCGCAGCCCAGGGGTGCCACCTATGCCTCGGGCGGGTGGACATACGACCGGGTGCCGGCCGACGCGGCGGCCACGCCCGTCGGCATGACGCCGGGGCCGGACCGGTCGTGGCCGGCGGTGTTGGGCGGGCCGCTTGGGTGGGCTGACCGGTGGGCGGTGCGGCTGGCGTTGCGGCAGGGCGTGTACGAACGGCTGCTCGGCGAGCTGCGCGTCGAAGGTGTGCCCGAGCAGGAGTTGGCCGACGGCTGGGCGGAGCTGGTGGCGCTGCACGCCTACGAGGGCGCACCGGACGGGTACGACGCCG
>WNGI01016364.1_pt1 | contig 12245 bp, 10 predicted proteins | sample 5400621 | NCBI WGS metagenome assembly WNGI01 (sample SAMN13153374, study PRJNA577476) | soil metagenome | isolation source: 20 cm soil or saprolite under Garry oak tree replicate 1 | place: USA:California | collected 2016-06-15 | reverse complement strand
TCTCGCGGCTGCTCGTGCGTCAAGCCCCGCCGGATCATGGCATCCACCTTACGCCGCTCGCGGATCAGGCGGTCGAGCTCCGGCGACACCCGGGCGGTCGCCTGCGCGTGGGCGCACGCCTCGTCCAGCACGTCGATGGCTTTGTCGGGGCGGGCGCGCTCGGGGACGAACCGGTCGGTGAGGACGATGGCCGCCTTGAGCGCGTCATCCGTGATCGCGACGGCGTGGTGCCGCTCCAGGCGGGGCCGTCGGGCGACGAGCACTTCCCACGTTTGAATGGCGTCGAGCTCCTCCACCAGGACGGGCTGGAAGCGGCGCTCGAGCGCCGGATCGCCGCGAATCCATTTGTCGTACTCGCCCCCCGTGGTCGCGCCGATGATCCGGATGTCGCCACGCACCAGGGCGGGCTTCAGCATGTTGGCCGCGTCCATGGCGGCGCCGAGCGCCGTGCCCTGACCGATGAGGTTGTGCAGCTCGTCGACGAACAGGATCAGGTCCGGGTCGGCCGACAGCTCGCGGACGAGCTTCCGAATGCGCTCCTCGTACTGGCCGCGGAACGTCGTGCCCGCGAGGAGGGCCACATGGTCGAGCGCGACCACGCGGACCTCCTTCAAAGCCGGCGGGACGTCCCCCGCGGCGACGCGTTGCGCGAGCCCTTCGACGATCGCCGTCTTCCCGACCCCGGCCTTCCCGATGAGCGCGGGGTTGTTCTTGCTCTGACGCAGCAGGATGTCCACCACGCGCGCAATCTCGGCGTCGCGACAGCGCACCGGCTCCAGGTCGCCCCGCCGCGCCTGCGTCGTGAGATTCACGCCCACGCGCTCGAGCACCTCCCCGGAGTCGAACAGCCCTTCGAACGGATCGCCCATTCAGGTCAGGCGGCCCCCAGGAATCGCCGGTACCAGTCGTAGATCGCGGGACCGAACACGAAGGCCACCGCGGCCCCCATGGCGAGAAATACCCCGAACGGGACGTGACGCTTCCGTTTCCCCAGGACGAGCAGCGGGACGTACACGAGGCTCCCGAACAGCGCGCCCGCGAATATCGTCAACAGCACGCCCTGCCAGTGGACGAAGGCGCCCACCATCGCCATCATCTTGATGTCGCCGCCTCCCATCGCCTCTTCCTTGAAGACCCAGCCCCCCACCAGGCCGACGGCGTACAGCAGGGCGAAGCCGGTAGCCGCGCCCAGCACCCCGTCGATGAAGCCCGGCACGCCCGCCGTCAGCGACAGGCCGAGCCCGATGACGAGCCCGATCCAGTTGTACTCGTCGGGAATGAGGTAATGGCGCGCATCGGTGAGAGCGATACCGAGGAGAATCGTGCCCAGCACGGCGGCCTCGACGAAGCGGACCGTCGGTCCGTAGGCCAGGATCGCGGCGATCCACAGGACTGCGACGACCGCCTCGATGATGGGGTACTGGATGGAGATCGGCTGACCGCACCAGCGACATCGACCGCGCAGCACCAACCACGAGACCACCGGGATGTTGTCCCGCCACGCGATCCGGCGCCCGCATCGCGGGCAGGTCGACGGCGGGTGGAACAGCGAGCGCTGCTTCTTGTCCTCCTTGGCGAGCCGCAGGATGCAGACGTTGAGGAAGCTCCCGATACAGAGCCCCAGGAGTCCAGCGCCGACGAGCAGGATCGGATCAACGACCACGCGTCACCTCGTAGAGCAGGATGCCGGCCGCCACCGCGACGTTGAGCGACTCGGCGCCCTGGGCCAGCGGGATCGCCACGCGCTGCGCGGCGACGGCGTTGAGCTGCGGGCGGATTCCCGCCCCCTCGTTTCCCACGATCACAGCAATGGGCCCGTCCACCCGTCCGACTCCCTCCTTCCCTCGCCCCCGCTCCAGCGCTCGATGCAGCGGCACGCCATCCGCAGCGCTCGCCCACAAGGTCAGGCCATGTTTCCTCGCCCAGGCGATGAAGCCGCCGTCGTCGAGCGACACGACGGGGTGGTGGAAGGTAGCTCCCATGGCCGCCCGCAGGGCCTTGGGGCTCGTCGGGTCGGCCGTGCCCCGCAGCACGACCGTGCCCGCGGCTCCGAGCGCGTGCGCCGTCCGGATCAGCGTGCCGACGTTACCGGGATCTTGGACGCCGTCGATCACGAGCGCCACCGCTCCCGCCGGCGGCACGAAGTCGCTCGCGCTCCAACGCCGCGGCTCGATGACGGCGATGATCCCCTGCGGCGTCTCGGTGTCGGCGAGTTGCGCGAAGGCGCGGGCGCCGACCTCCTCCACGCCGACGGCGTGCCCCTGGAGCTCCGCGACGAGCGCCGTGCCGCGCGCGGTGCGCGCCAGGTCGGGGGCAACCAGCGCCCCCTTGAATGCGACTCCGGCGGCGAGCGCCTCCTCCACGAGCCGGACGCCCTCGATCAGGGCGAGGCCGCGCCGGCCGCGCGCCTTGCGGCGTTGGAGATCACGTATCGTCGATTGCAGATTACTGGCGATGAGTCTCCTCGAGCATTCCCGGCCGCGGCCGAGCCTTCAATATGCGAAGAAGCGCGGGACGGGCGCTACGTGAAAATCGCCCTCACCATCGCGGGATCGGACTCGGGCGGCGGCGCCGGCATCCAGGCCGACCTGAAGACGTTCCACCAGTTCGGCGTGTTCGGCACGAGCGTGATCACCGCCGTGACGGCCCAGAACACGGTCGCGGTTCGGGCGTGGGAGCCGGTCCCGGTGGAGCTCGTCACCCGCCAACTCGAGGCGCTCGCCGACGACCTCCCGCCCGTCGCGGTGAAATCGGGCATGCTCGGCTCTGCTCCCATCGTCGAGGCTGTGGCCGACGGCATTGCCCGGCGGCGGCTCCCCAACTACGTGCTCGACCCCGTGATGGTCGCCACGTCGGGCGATCGCTTGCTCGACCGCACTGCCGAGCGACTCATCGTGCGGCGGCTCGTGCCGCTCGCCGCGCTCGTCACCCCGAACCTCGACGAAGCGGCGGTGCTCGTGGGCGGGAGCGTCCGCACCCCCGACGACATGGAGCGGGCCGGCCGGGCCCTCGTGGCGCTCGGCGCGAAAGCAGCGCTCGTGAAGGGTGGTCATCTCGAGGGTGAGCAGGTGGTGGACGTGTTGATCACGGACGGGACGGCCCGACGCTTCACCCGGCCGCACCTCGAGACGACCTCGACCCACGGCACCGGCTGCACGCTCTCAGCCGCTATCGCCGCGGGTCTGGCGCACGGCCGCCCGCTCGAGCGCGCCGTGGAAGACGCGCTCGACTTCGTGCACCGGGCGATCGCGGCCGCGCCCGGGTTGGGCCGGGGACACGGCCCCCTCAACCACTTCGTGCCCGCGCCCCCGCGGCCGCCGACGGACGGGCTCTAGGCCGTACGCGAGCGGAGTGAAATGGATGCGCCCTGCAGCAGCCCGCTACCCGTCGCGAGGCCCGGGCGCATACGGTTGACGGGTGAGCAGCGACCGAGTTCCCCTTCGTGTCTCGCACGACCGGCGGTTCACAAGGCTCCGCGGATATGACTACTCGCGTCCTGGAGCGTATTTCGTGACCATTCGTCTGCGAGAGCCCGGCCACTTGTTCGGAGAGGTGATTGCAGGGCACATGCGTCTCAATGATGTCGGTCGTGCCGCGAAGGAGTGCTGGTGTCAGATTCCGGCGCATTTCCCCACCGCTGCGGTGGATACCGTCATCGTGATGCCCGACCATGTGCACGGCATTGTCGTTATCGGCGATCGTCGGGGCCAAATCAGTCAGCGTGGGAACGACCACGACACGGGGAACGACCACAATGTAGGGGCGCAGCATGCTGCGCCCCTACACTTACCAGTACGTCCCTTGTCGCCCGGAAGCGACTCCCTTCTTACGCGGGGCCAATCCCTTCGTGTACCCCCCGGCTCCCTGGGTGCCATCATCCGGGCCTTCAAGTCCGCCACGACGAAGCGAATCAATGAACAGCAAGGAACGCCGGGCAAGAAGGTCTGGCAGCGTAACTACTATGACCCCGTGATCCGGAGCGACGACGAACTCCATCGCGCGCGACGGTACATCATGACGAATCCGGATCGGTGGTCAAAAACGGCCAATTCATGGGGCTCCTAGCCTATTTCCAGGTACCGACCCGGTCGTAGTGCGAGCAGGATGGCCAGACCGGCGGCGGCAGCGGCCAGCGAGACGCGGTCGCGGGTGATGAACCACACCACTCCATTCACCAGGCACCCACCCTCCACTACCGCCCAGCGCACGATGAGCCGGGCCTGGCTGGTCATCCACCATTGGTCGGTGGTCTGTCCCGGCGCGGGCGCAGGATCGGGCCCCGGAAGAACCCGCAGGCCGAGGAGCCCAGCGGCGAGGATCCCGAGTCCCACATATGTCAACAGCGGGCCGCTCACAGGCAGGGGAGCCGGGGGCGTGACGCGATGCACCCACGCCGTCACCAGCAAGAACAGGATGACGCCCGCCATCAAGGAGCCGTGGATGACCTTGGCGCTTCGCATGCGGGCTGCCTCCGTGTCGGGACGCCATATTACTAGCGATTCCAACCACGATCACAAGTGACGCCTCGTCCGTTTCTCGCCGCGCGCTGGTCGCACATCATTCTCCTCAGTTTCGAGGCGCCGGAAGACCTGATCCGACGCGCGATCCCCCCGGGTGTCGAGCCCGATCGGTGGGACGGCCGGACGCACGTGAGCCTCGTCGCGTTGCAGATGCTCGACCTGCGCATCAAGGGCTGGCGCATCCCGGGGTTCAGGGCGCACCCGCAGGTCAACTTCCGCACGTACGTCCGGGTGGCGGGAGAGGCGGGCGTCTGGTTCGTCCGCCAGTTCGTGTCCAGCCGGCTGATCGCCGCCGTGGGTCGGCTGCGGTACGGCGAGCCGTTCTGGCCCACGCCGATTCGCAGCCGGGTCGTCGAGACGCAGAGCGAGGTGCGGGTGGAGTATGGGGTGGGGCCCGCGGCGCTTGGCTGGCACGTGAGCGTGGCCGGCTCGCGGGCCACGCTGGTGCCGCCGCCGGACTCGCCGGAGCACTACTTCATCGAGCGGGCCTTCGCCTGCCGCGCACGGCCGGATGGCAACCTCGGTGTCTTCCGGGTCGCCCATCCGGCGTGGGCCGTGCGACAGATCCACGCCGTCGATTACCGCTTTGATTTTGGGTCCCTCTACGGGACCGAGTGGGAGTTCTTGAACCGCGCCCAGCCGGCCGGCGTGGTGTTCGCCGCAGGGTCGGAAGTGGCGGTGTATACGCCGTCGGATTCCACGGGCCTTACAGACCCTGCAGCACCCCCCTGATGAGCTGCTCGAGCTGGCCCGACACCTGCTTCCCGGCCTCGAGCACCTCGAGATGCGACAGCTTTTGCGACGACAACCCGGCCGCCACGTTCGTAATGCTCGAGAACCCGAGACAGCGCACGCCCCGGGCCCGCGCCGCGATCACCTCCGGCACCGTCGACATCCCCACGGCGTCCGCTCCGAGCCGCTGCAGCATCCGGATCTCCGCGGGCGTCTCGAACGAGGGCCCGAGCAGCCCGGCGTACACGCCTTCTTCGAGCGGGATCCGCTTCGTCCGCGCCACGTCGCGGGCCAGGCGGCGGAGCGCCGGGTCGTAGGGGTCGCTCATGTCGGGGAAACGCTCGTCCCCCTCGGCCACCGGCCCGACGAGCGGGTTCTTGAACATCAGATTGATGTGATCCGCAATGAGCATCAGGACGGGCGGGCGGAACGTGTGGCGGATGCCCCCGGCCGCGTTGGTGACCACCAGCGTGGTGGCGCCGAGTCTCGCGAACACGCGCGTGGGGAGGGCAGCGACGTCGGGCGCGTGACCCTCATACAAATGAAAGCGACCGCTCTGCACCAGGACCGGCACGCCTTCGAGCGTCCCGCCGACGAGCTCACCCTTGTGGCCCGGGGCGCCGGGCTCGGGAAAGCCGGGGATCTCCTTGTATGGAATGCGCACGGCGTCGCTCACCGCCTCCGCCACGCCCGCGAGGCCCGAGCCGAGCACGATCGCGACACGCGGCTTGAGCTTCCCGAGTCGTTCCGCGACGACGTCCGCGGCCGCACGGAGTGAACCGCTCCCCGCTCCCTGCTCCCCGCTCCTCACAACAGGATCCCCGCCAGCGTCGCCGACAGGAAGTTCGCGAGCGTCCCGGCGATCATCGCGCGGAACCCGAGCCGGGCGAGGTCGTGCTTGCGATCCGGGACGAGCGCGCCGATGCCGCCGATCTGGATGCCCACCGAGCTGATGTTCGCGAACCCACACAAGGCGAAGGTCGCGATAGTAAAGGAGAGGGGATCGAGTTGCCCTCTGAGCGGCCCGAGGTCCTTATATGCGAAGAACTCGTTCAGTACCATGCGCTCGCCCAGCAGGCTGCCGATGGTGCCCGAATCGTGCCACGGCACACCCATCGCGAACGCGATAGGCCGAAAGATCCAGCCGAGGACGGTCTGAATGTTCTCCGGAAACCAAGCGACGTGCCCGTGCACCCAACCGAAGCCACCGTTGACCAGCGCGACCAGTGCGACGAACGATACGAGCATCGCAATGACGTTGAGCATCAGGTGCAGCCCGTCGGTGGTGCCCCGCGCCGCCGCGTCGACGATGTTCACGTCGGTACGCGGAATCTCTACCCGCACGCCACCGAGCGTCTGCGGGGTTTCGGTTTCGGGCTCGAGAATCTTCGCCCTGGAAGGAACGGGCGGATCGTGAGCGGCGCCTCGGTCTGCCCCATGAAGATGGACGCCGCCACGTTCAAGCTCTCCGCCCCGCTCGCGCCCATCACCTTGTTCATCGCGATCGCGAACGCTTTCACCACGAGCTGCATCACGCCGAGGTAATAGAGAATCGCGAACAACGCCGAGACGAAGATGATGGCGGGGAGGACCTGAAAGGCGAAAATCAAGCCGAGACTGGAATGCTGCTTCCCGACCTCGCCGAACACGAACTCGGATCCGACGTAGGAGAAACTCAGAATCTTGGTGATCGCGTCGCCGAGGGTGCGAAACAGCTGCTGGCCCAGGGGCACCAGGAGCACGAAGACGGCGAAGGCGAGCTGCAGGCCGACCCCCCACCCCACGACCCGCCAGCTGATCGCCCCGCGGTTGCGCGACAGGGCGATCCCGATCCCCAGAATGAGCGCGATCCCGAAGATCCCGGTGAGCCGTTGCGGAACCGAGCGCGGCGCGGCCTGCGGCGCCGTGCCGCGTGGAGCGGCCTGCGTCGTGTCGGCCGTAGGCTGCTGGCGAACGGCTCCCTGGACGCTATTCCACACGAATCTCGGTAGTGTGAACACGGCGAGGGCGCACACGAACGCGACCACGAAGGCCAGGATGGTCCGCGGGGGGCGCAGCGCCATTAGAGAGCCTCCAGTTCGTTCTGCACGCGGGACACCAACGCCACCTTCTCGAAGTCCGGGAGAAACGCGCTCTCGCACGCGTTGAGCACGACGCGCGCGAGGTCCGGCTTGGTCAGGCCCAACACGCTCTGGGCGACGAAATACTCGTCGGTGAGCGAGATGCCGTCCACCAGTCGCCCGTCGGTGTTCAACGTCACGACCACGCCCTGGTCGAGATAGCGCTTGAACGGGTGCTCGGCGAGCGACGGCACCGTGTGGGTGTGCACGTTCGAGGTGAGGCACATCTCGAGCGGGATCTTCCGCTCGATGACGTACGCGAGCAGCGCGGGATCTTCCCCCAGGCGAGTGCCGTGCCCGATCCGCTGGGCGCCGCACTGGTGCAGCGCCTGGTGGATGGACTGCGGGCCGTCCCCTTCCCCAGCGTGGCAGGTGCACGCCATGCCGTGCTGCGCCGCGTACTCGAACGCCGCCGCGTGGTCGCGCGCCGCGTAGCCCCGCTCGGCGCCCGCCAGGTCGAACGCTACGACACCCGCCGTCCGATACCCCGCCGCGGCGCGCGCCAGCTCCAGCGACTCTGTGGGGGCCCGCGTGCGGATGCCGCACACGATCAGCCCGACCTTGGTGCCCGTCTCCGCTTCGCCGCGCTTGATCCCGGCGAGCGGGGCCTCGATCGCCTGCGCCAGGGTGAGCGCGGGTCGGTGCAGCAGCGGTGAGTAGCGCACCTCCACATAGCGGAGCCCGTCCGCCGCCGCGTCCAGCACGAACTCGTAGGCGACCCGCTCGAGCGCCGCCGCCGTCTGCATGACCGACAGCGTGATCTCGTACTTCGTGAGGTACTCCTCGAGGCTCTTGGCGTGCTTCACGTGGAGCGCCTGAGCCAGACCCTCGGGCGTGTCCGCCGGGAGCCGGATCCCCTGCGCCCGCCCGAGCTCGAGCAGCGTCGCGGGGCGGAGGCAGCCATCGAGATGGACGTGCAGCTCCGCCTTGGGCCAGCGACGCAGCGCCTCCTTGGTGAGGCGGGGCGCCCCCTGGCGGGCGCTCACCACCACGCGGAGAATGGCGCCCCCCTCGCCCACCGGATCGCCCGCGTCCACGACTCGGCCGACGCCGTCGGTCACGTAGGCCACGCCGCGCCCCACGAGGTCGGCGAGCTCGCGGTCGAGCACCGCGACGGCGTCGCGGACGCTCGCCCCCGGCGCCACGCTCACCGGCCGCTCGTTCACGAAGACGCGAATCAGCGGCCACCTCCCTCGCGATAGAAGCGCCGGTCGTCCGGCGCGGAGATCGGCTGGCGCAGCACCGCGACGTACTGGATCAACGCGTCCAGGTCGGTGACGCCCACTTCTCCCGACGGCTTGCCCTGGAGCATCGTGTAGCCGCTGCCCCCGGCGGCGAGGAAGTCGCTCACGGCCAGCGTGTAGGTCCGTCCGTCGTCCAGGTCCTTGCCGTTCGCGAGTCGCAGCCTCTTGATGCGTCGGCCGGCCGGCTTGCCGGCGTCGTACCACACAACGATCCCCGCGACATGCGCGTCCGGACCCTCGCCCGTCAGCGCATGCTCCAGCGCTTGCTTCAGCACGGCTCCCGACACGGCGAGGCGCATGAGCCGGTTCTGAAACGGCTCGACCCGGTACAAGTCGCCGTACGTCGCGAGTCCGGCGGCGACGTCGGCGCGGATGCCGCCGTTGTTGACCAGGGCGACGTCGGCCTTGGCAACGTTGCGCTGTGCGTCGGCGATGAGCCGGCCGAGTCCGTATTCGGCGCCCGTCCGCCGCAGCTCCGTTCCGAACCGGGCCACCGGCCGGTCGGTGAACACCGAGACGGACGCCTGGCTCAAGCGCAGCGCGTCCACGAGCGTGGGATCCGGGCGTATGCGGTCCGCAAACGGCGTATCGATGCGCGCCCGTACCTCACGCCGCACACCACCCGCCCCGCTCACCCGCACGAAGTCAACGACCGCGATCCCGGCCCCGGACGAGCGCGCCTGTACGATCGGAATCCCGTTCACGACGGTGTTCACCAGCGAATGGGTGTGGCCGCTCACGATCAGGTCCACGGAGCCCGAGTCGAGGCCACGGGCCAGGTCGATGATCTCGCCGTGGCATGCGTCGGGCCCGAGGGGCGCCGCCGCCCCGTCGCCGTCGCAGAACGCACCCACGTGGGCCACGACGATGACGTAGTCGCCCGCGGCGCGCGCCTGCGGCAGCACCCGGCGCACCGCCCGCGCAGCATCGCCGAAGGCGAGCCCCCGGACGTTCCGCGGCGACGTGGTCTCGGGCGTCGCCGGCAGGGCGAGCCCGACGACCGCCACGCGCACGCCGCCGCGCTCGATCACGGTGAACGGCTGTGCCCAGTCCGGGCGGGCGGTGCCTGCTAAATCGGTGATGTTCGCCGCGAGGAAGCGGTAGTGCGCCTCGGCCATCCGGGTGCGCAGCGTGTCCAGGGTCCAGTCGAATTCGTGGTTGCCGATCGCCGCCGCGTCGATCCCGAGCGCGTTGAGCGCCGCGATCGCCGGCCGTCCGAAGTTGAAGTTGGAGACCGGCGTCCCCTGCATCTCGTCGCCGGCGTCGAGCCGGATGCTGGTGCAGAAGCATCCGCGCGCGAGGCTGTCGAGCCACGGCTTGAGCGCCGCCGCCCCGCCTACCGGTCGCCCGGCGGACCAGGGCCATACCTGCGGCTCGAGCGCGCCGTGAAAGTCGTTGATCGCCAGCACCCGCAGCAGCGTGCTGTCCGGCCGCGGCACGGCCACCACGGACGGCGTGAACGCCTGGCGCAGGGCCGCGTGGGCTTCGGCCGGCCCCAACGACCAGGTGGGTGAATACGCGGCCTGCGCGGTCAGGAGGCGGCGGGTCCGAATCTCTTCGGCGAGGAGGTCCCGGATCGACTCGCCCCGGTCGTACACGACGCGCGCGCCCTGGAGCATGGTGTAGGCGCCGCCACCCGATTGGCGGTAGCTGCTCAGCGCCAGGGTGAAACTGTCTCCCGGCGCGACGGCGCGACCGCGGAACGCGAGCCCGCGGATGCGCCGTCCCGGTCCTTGCGTCAGGTCGATGGTGTACGTCGCGCCGCTCAGGACGTCGAAGTTGAAACCCGGGACGCTGTCGTTGATGAGCGGCACGCCCGGCTGATACGTGCGGAAGTACCGAGCCGTTTGCTCGAGGTAGGCCTTGAGCTGGTCGCCGGAAATGCGGACCGCCCGCAGCGTGTTCTCGTAGGGGTAGATCCCTGACACGTCGCGCTCCCGCACCTCACCTTCCGGGAGGCCCGCGCCCAGGTCGAAGTCGGCGGCCGCCGAAAGATCGGCGCCGGCACGACGACGCTGCACTTCGTTGATGAAATCCAGCAGCGGTGTGTCCTCGGCGCGCCCGTACCGCGCGGAGAAGCCCGGGCCCGCGGTGCCGAGCGGCGTCGCCGCCCAGCCGCGTACCCGCTCGTGCGCCGCGGTGAACCGACGCACGAACCGCGGCTGCTCGGCGACGCCGGCGAGCGGGATCAGTTCCGGACGCATCGATATCAACCGGTACCCGCTCGTCTCCTTCGCGAAGGAGACGTGCACGACCGCGAGACTGAGCGCGAAGTTCCTGGGCTGGACGAAGTGCACGCCGTTCACGACGTAGTCGCGCATCTCCTTGTGGCTGTGTCCGACGATCACGAGGTCGGGTCGGGGAGCGGGGAGGGGAATGCTCGCGAGCCCGAGCGCGGCGTTTTCGGCGCCCACACCCACCGTGTCGTAGGACGACGGCTCGTTCAGGCCGCTGTGGATCAGCACGACCTTGAGATCGACGCCGGCGAGATCCAGGCGGCGCAGCGCGAGCGGGGCGATTTCCGCAATCGGCCGCACCCGGATCCGACCGCCGAGCTGGCTCCGGTCCCACACCATCACGCCGGGCGTCGTGAGACCGGTGATGCCGATTTTCACGCCCGCACGCGTGACGACGACGTGGGGAGGATAGACGAGCGTGTCGCTCGCGCCCCGGAAGATGTTGGCGGAGACGTAGTGGTACGTGGCGTCCCCCGTGGCGCGCGCCAGCACGGCCGGCCCGAAGTCGAACTCGTGGTTCCCGAGGGTGGCCACGTCGTACTGCATCGCGTTGAGCGCATCCACCACCGGGTGGGGGCGCTGGGAATCGCGCTCGGCGAAGTACCCGGCGAACAGGTTGCCTTCGATCAGGTCGCCCGCGTCCACCAGCACGACCTGGTCTGGATATTGGGCCCGCAGCGTCTCGACCACGGTGGCGGCGCGCGACAGCCCCCCCGGCGCCGCGACGTCCCGCACATAATCCCACCCGAGCACTCGGCCGTGCACGTCCGTCGTCGCGACGATGACGACGTGTGCGGTATCGGAAGCGGCGGACGAGACGGGGGCGGCAGGGGCGGCGGCTTGTTGGAAGGCGAGCAGCGCGAAGAGCACGTGCATAGGTGCGCTGAAAATTGCGGAGGGCGAGCGCGTTGCGCTACCTTGCACGACGGCTATGACCGAGTCCGAGAGTCACCGCATCCTCGTGGTCGACGACGAGCCCGACATCACCGCGCTCGTCGCCTACCACCTCGCCAAGGCGGGCTACCGGGTGATCACGGCGGCGAACGGGCGCGACGCGCTGCGGACGGCGCGGGAGGAGCGGCCCGTCCTGGTCGTGCTCGACCTGATGCTGCCCGGCGTCTCGGGCTACGACGTGCTCGCGGAGCTGCGCCGCCGCGAGGAAACGAAGGACTTGGGCGTCATCCTGCTCACGGCGCGCAAGGACGAGCCGGACCGCATCAAGGGCCTCTCGCTCGGCGCCGACGACTACCTCCCGAAGCCGTTCTCGCCCCAGGAGCTCGTCCTCCGCGTCGGCGCGGTCCTGCGCCGCCTGGCGGCGCCGGCGGTCGCTACCGGCGGCCTCGTGACGGCCGGGCCGATCGCGCTGGACCGGAGCGCACACCGGGTGACGGT
>WNGI01041848.1_pt1 | contig 12246 bp, 10 predicted proteins | sample 5400621 | NCBI WGS metagenome assembly WNGI01 (sample SAMN13153374, study PRJNA577476) | soil metagenome | isolation source: 20 cm soil or saprolite under Garry oak tree replicate 1 | place: USA:California | collected 2016-06-15 | reverse complement strand
GGTCTTCGCGTGCGTGCCGCGGGCGAGCACCCGGATGCAGCGGAAAGCGTGGGAGTGAGCGTGAAGCGCGTTCGGTACGCGGCAGTCGCGATCTCCGGAATTCTGGCGGCGCTCGGCGGCGTGTATCTCGCCCTCGATCAGCATCAGTTTACCGACCAGATGACGGCAGGTCGCGGGTTCATTGCCATCTCCGCGGTTATCTTCGGAAGATGGGATCCAATACGCGCCGCTCTCGCCTGCCTGCTCTTTGCCGCGGCGGAGACGCTGCAGATCCAGCTGCAGGGGAGTCACGCCATTCCGTCGCAGTTCATCGAGATGATCCCGTATGCGCTCACCATCGTCGCGCTCGCCGGCGTAGTCGGCAGGGCGGTTCCTCCCGCCGCATTGGGTAGAGCACAGGGCTGATGCCGTCGGGGATTCGCGGGCACATCTCGAGAGCGGCCAACGCCAAGTTGGCCGTTCTGATCATCACCAACTTCGTCGATATGGTCGGGTTGCTGATGATCATCCCGCTGATGCCCTTCTACGCGCGCGAGATGGGAGGTGGCGCGCTAATCGTCGCGATCCTGATGGGGTCGTTCACTGCGGCCCAGCTTGTCAGTGCGCCGTGGTGGGGACGATTCTCCGATCGATATGGCCGGCGTCCCGCGCTGTTGGTCGGGCTTACCGCGTCGTGCATTGCTTACGTCGTCTTCGCTTTCGCGAATTCGATCTGGCTGCTGCTGCTGTCGCGGGTCGTGCAGGGTGCCGGCGGTGGGACGGTCGGAGTTATTCAGGCCTATGTTGCCGACTCGGTCGAGCCGGACAATCGCGCCAAGGCGCTGGGCTGGCTGTCCGCTGCCACCAACGTCGGCGTCGCGATCGGTCCGGCCATCGGATCCGCCGCGCTCAGACTTGGCTCGCGCGGTCCCGGATTGACGGCAGCGACGCTGTGCGTGATCAACATCTACTTTGCCTGGAGATTCCTGCGAGAGTCTCGTGACATGACCGAGGCGCACGAGAAGAAACCGCGCACTTCACGTGCTGTGATCGCGCGGGTCCTCACGCATCCGGGCGAAGCGGCGCCGCGATTGATCTGGATCTATGCGATTGCGATGGGCGCGTTCTCCGGCTTGATGGCGATCCTCGCCCTTTTTCTCGCCGATCAGTTCGGGGTGACGCGGGATCACATCTGGATTTTTTACACCTATGTCGGTGCGATCTCGGTGATCACCCGCGCCGGCATCCTTGGGCGACTGGTCGATCGCTACGGTGAGGCGTACCTGTCGAAAGTCGGATTGATCCTGTTGGCGACAGGACTCGCCACGCTGCCACTTGCCCGCGGGTACTTCAGTCTCGCGATCTCTGTCGCGCTGATTCCGCTGGGCACTGCGTTCACGTTCCCCTGTGTGACATCAATGCTTTCGCGCGTGATCTCCAGTCGCGAGCGCGGTCTGTACATGGGCGTGCAACAGACTTTCGGTGGAGTGGGTCGCGTGCTGATTCCGTTGTGGGCCGGATTCTCCTACGATCATTTCGGCAAGTCGGTGCCGATGTTTACGTCAGCCGCGCTCGTCATCGGAGTCATCGCGCTCGGCTACGGTATCGATGATGGGAGAAAAGCCGAGCTGAGGGTTGCCAGCTAGGAACGAGGGTGCCAGGTGGCTGCGAACTGGGAACCGACTGCCAGTTCGATCTGCGATCTAGCTGCGAAGGGCGAATCTACTGCGAACCGCGGACAGAACTATGTAGAAGGCGGAGCGTATTCGGGGATATTGGCCTGGATGAACGCGAGGTGCTCCCGGATGTCTTCGTCGGCGGGATCGAGCTCCACCGCCAGCGCAACATCGCGGAACGCCTGTGAGTAGTATTTCGCGCTTGCCTCGCCTGGTGTCGTTCGCCCGAGCTCGTACGTCACCAATGCCCGTTCATTCAGGACATCGGCATCCTGAGGAGCCTGGACGAGCGCGTTGTTCAAATCCTCCAGCGCGTCCTCGTTCTGATCGGCTCGCGCATTGTACTTGGCGCGCTGAAACCGGAATTCCCACAGATTTCCGCTTTGCAGCGCGCGCTGATAGAGCTCTATCGCATCGCCGTTTCTCCCCGCTGATTCGGCCATTCGACCCTGGTCCCAGTCGACGAAACCCTTGAGCGATGCGATGCGCGGGTTGCGTTTGGCGTACGGCGCGGGTTGCGTTTGGCATACGGAGCGGACTCGTCGGCGAACCGCGCCATCATTTCGTAGGAACCGCCCCATCGCGGCAGTATGCTAAGCATGTATCCCATTCGCAGCACGAAGCTATTGGGCTGCAGCTTCAGTCCCTGATCGAGGAATTTTCGGGACGCTCTTACATTCCCCTCCGCGCGAGCAAGGTCGATCAGTTGACGATACGCGGCAAATGATTTCGGATCGAGACGGAGTGCGGTGTCCAGATCCGCTGCGGAGAGCCGAAAGAAGTTCCCCATTCGCTGGAACTGTTCCTTCGATGTTTCGCGCGCGAACTTGTATCCGCGCGCATTCCAGGCGGAGGCACGAAAGAACATTGCGCGGGCGAGGTGAGCGCTCGGCGAGTTCGGACGCTCGCGTACCCATTCAGTAAGCAGCGGCTCGAGCGGGGGAACGGCCACGTCGAACGCGGCGTAGGCATCGAACAGTCGATACTCCACGCGATAATCACGAAGAACGCTGTCGCCGTACGCCGCGAGCACACGATCGAGCGCATCGTACGATTTCGCCAGCAGAAGTCGCCGCATGGCAAGCCGATCGACGGTCTGCGTCGGATAGCCAAAGTCTTCCGCGGGCTGGCCGGCATTGGGCAGCAGCACCGAAAGATCTCTTGCGGATATCGGCGCTGTGTTGGAGCCGCTCGACGGCACCGCGGCGACTGCTGTCGAGGCGTCCACCGTGGCGCTGTCACCAGCTGTATCTTCGACCGCTATCTTCCTGCCGCGAACATCGCGAAGCGTCGCACTGACGTGCAACGGTTTGCAGACTGGGCCATCAACCACCGCCAGAGCACTCGAGCCGTCGTTGCGACCAGACTCGTAACACGTTTCGACACCGTTCTGATGGGTCGCCTTCGCGCGCCAGCCATGCTCGTCTGCGCTTTCTATAGACAGTGAGAGTCCGCGCGGCAGCGTGAGAGAAACGATCAGCGACTGGTCGGCTGAATACCGCAGGTTCGCCGCGTAATAGATGTCTTCCGCGGCGGCGAGGTCGGTCAGGGCCGTCCTTATTTGAGTGCCCTGGACCGTCCGATTGTCACGGCGGCAAGCGCCAAGGGTTAGAGCGAGCGTGATGGCGAACACGCGGTTTAGATCCCGGAACCGGAAGAGGCTGCCTATCATCCCACTCAGGACGGGCGAGTTGCGACACTCGCAACCGACAGGGGTCATCCCTTAGTCCATGCGGCAAATAGCTAAACTGCGAGTAGCACCGGTTACTTAGTCGCCTCAGTCGCTCGCGCCGGTTGAAGTCGGTACCCCGCATAGAGAAAAACCGCGCCGATCACGAAGAACAGCAGCACGCGCCAGATCGTCTCTACGCTCGCCATGTCGACCAGCAACAAACGCACAACGACGATCACGATCGTCACGCCTCCGAGTTGACGCAGCATTCGCTCACCCCCGCGCCTTCTGCTCAATACGAGCAGCGCCGCGCCGAAAAGCGCATACGTTGCCGTGACCAGCGGCGGCCAGATCGGCTCCAGCACGTCGATGATAACGATCAGCGATGTGAGGTAGGTCAACACGGCCAGCACCACGCCCTGGATTCGCTCGGCCGGATCTGCGACAAGCTTCTGACTGGTGATCGCGGTTGCGCCCAGTGTCACCAGCTCAGCGACGATCCAGCGCCAGCGGAGCAGGCCAGTCTCGCCGGACGACAGCCCATGTCCCGCTGCGACAGCGAGCGCAATGACGAGCGTCGCCTTCGCAATCGTGCGCGGACCGATCAATACTTTCCTGACGTAGATGAGGATCAGCGCCGCGAACAGCGCGGCTGCTCCAAGGTTCTCGGGCGTGGGGGCGACTTTCAGAATGCCAAGGAGTGTCCAGAGCGCAGCGGCCGTGAACACGACCTGACGGAACTCGGCGTCCGCGAATTTGCTCATCGCAAATGACAGCGCCGCGGATCCAAGGCCAACGAGTATCAGGCCCGACACCTCTGGCGGAAGGCTAAGCCAGATATTCGCGAGGCTGCTCACCGCGAGTATCGGACTCAGCAACGTCATCACCCACATTGCCAGGCTGTCGGGTGAGCTCTTTCCTCCGCCGAGTGCTTTCGAGAACGCGTCGAGCCCCTCCATGACGCGCTGTGTCGCTTCGTTGACCGGAGTCGCTGTGTATCTGCTCGATCCCGTCGCCAGCAACCGACGTCTCAATGAAGGCACGCGAGTGAATACCGCACCTGCCAGAATCAACAGAATGGAAACCGCGATCGAGCCCGGCGCGCCCGCGCGGATCACACCGCCTGATAGGGTCGTTCCGTTGACGATGAGCCAGAAGGCGACGAAGGTGATCCAGATCGTGGACTGCCATCCGCGCAGCAGATAGATGAACACACCCGTTGCCGCGACAGCGCCGAGGTAGAGCGCGAGTGGCGTCAAGGAAACGATCGGCGCGAACAGAACGAATGGCGTGGCGAAACCGGTCGCGACTGCGATGAAGCCGAAAACCTCGCTCCGCTCCTGGAGTGAGATCCACGCCGACACGATCGTCAGCACGAAAAACAACAATCGGGCGGACGGAATCGAGATGAGCCCATACCATACCGAGGCCGCGTAGGCCGTCAGATACCAAACGCCGAGCGCGCCACCGTAGAGGACCTGACGCAGCCCGAACCCTGTCGGTGTCCTGGCATCGTCGTGCGTTCTCGTGGCGGCCCAGAAGAGACCTCCGCCGACCAGCGCGCCGGCGAGGACGCGGAGTGGCGGGGTTATCCAACCCTTGTCGACAGCGAAGCTGTACAGAAAGAGAACCGCGATGACGACGAAGCCGATGCCGAGCCGGCTCAGCCACCACTCGGGCGAGCGCGATGAAAACCATTCGGAGATCGTCGCTCCGATGTCGTCGCCTGCATTCGCGCGCGCACGGGCGTGACCCGGCGCTGCGGAGCGCGCACTAGACCCGTCGCCCGCCCGAGAAGTTTCGGAGGCTGGCGATGATGCGCCGCGCCGCTCTTTCAGCAATCCGTCTACGGACTGCTGAATAGCCGCGATCGTGCTTTCGATTCTGGAGAGGCGAGCCTCGAGCCCGTGCTCCTTTGCTGGGTCCATCACCCGTCACCTTCTGTCGACTACCTGTAGACGACGGGCGAGTGGGACTGGTTTCTCAGCCGCTCCGCAGAGCCCCGAACACCGCCGGCAGCGCGCCGACTACCCAAACAATCACCGCTATGATCGCTGCCTGCTGTTTGGTCACCTTGCCCACGACGTAGATGCCGATCCCAAGGAGCACGGTGATCCAGATAGTGAAGAGATCGAATCTGCTTGCCAGCGCGATCGACACGGCAGACGCGGTGTCCGGGTTCATGAACCGCGCGGGATTGAGCCCGACGCTATTGATCGCGTTGAGCCTCTCCGGACTCATGAACAGCGCCTGGGCCGCGTTCACCAGTATCTGTACGACGCGCGGCACTTCCGAGTACGTCGCGATCATGATCGCCGCGGCAACCGACTCCTTGGCGTCGAACAGCTTGCCCACCAGCCACAGCACGAGGCCGGCACCGAAGACGCTGATCGTCAGGCCGATGGCGAAGAAGAAAGCGCTCTGTCTCGTGAACTCCGCGTCCATGATCGGCTGCATCGCGTTCTTCGTCAGAAAGAACAGGATCGTGCCCGTCACGATCAGAAATAGCAGCGCCAGTCCGAACTTTCCATCTGCGCGTCGGGCAAATACTGACGATGGTGCGTAGAAGATGTCGACGAAGTCTTCCCACAAGCCTGCCTTCGACGGTGCCGGCTCCACTTCTCTCACTGCGTCAGCGTTGTTCCCCATTGACTGTTCCTCTTCTCGGAAGAATACTCGGGCACAACATTACCACCTCCCTCCCCTCCCCACCACCCGGGATCTGACATGCAATCGGATACGAAATCGCTTCGCCCCGTGGATGTGGACTTGCTCGTCCACCCCAAGGAAAAGATCTATTTCGCCATCTGCGTCGTTTTCAGCATCGCCATCTACTACGTCCTGGTGCGAATCGTATTTTCCGGCGTTGAGGCAAGCGGAGTTGTCCTGTTCTACACCATTGCCATCATCGTCGGCTACTTCATTTTTCATGGTGTGATGCTGGGCCAGATCCGCGGCAATGGAATCCGCGTCTCCGTGCGACAATTCCCCGAGTTGATGGCGATGGCGAACCAGCACGCGGCTCGACTCGGAATGGACGAAACCCCCGATGTATTCGTGCTCCAGTCGGGTGGCATGCTGAACGCGTTCGCGACGCGCTTCCTCGGCCGCAATTTCGTCGTGCTCTATTCCGACGTGCTGGCGCTGGCGACGCAGAAGGGCGAGAAGGCCGTCAGCTTCGTCCTCGGACACGAGCTCGGCCACGTCCGCCGCAAGCACATGACCCGGCGCGCACTGGTTTATCCGGCGATGATCTTCCCATTCCTCGGCGGCGCGTACTCGCGTGCCTGCGAGTACACCTGTGACCAGGTTGGAAACGCGCTCGAGCCAGAGGGCGGAGTCGACGGACTGCTCGTTCTGGCCGCCGGCCGCGACTTGTACACCCAGGTCAATTCAGCCGAGTACAGCAATCAGCGAGAGACGGAGACCGGGTTCTTCGTGCGATTCGCCGAGATTCTTTCGACTCACCCGAACCTCACCAAACGCGTCGCAGCGGTAGGAGGAGCACGCCGGCGCGAGCCCGCGGCGAGCTCCGTTGTCGCGAATAGAGTCGTTGCTGGCTAGGTGATTAACTGCGAACTGGCAGTTGGTTCGCCGCTCGCAGTTTGAGCCAACCGCCAGGCCCCATCAGCTCCCCGGCGGTTTGTATCTCTCCACATCCGTAATCAGCCTCACCCCCGCCTGCGACGTGAAGTAAGCGTACGCCCACTCGGTCAGCACTACGATTCGATTGCGGAATCCGATCAGGTACGTGATGTGGACGAATAGCCAAAACACCCACGCAAACCAGCCGGAGAATCTGATCCAGCCAAGATCCGCGATGGCGCGTGATCTGCCGATGACGGCCAGGTCGCCCTTGTTCCAGTAGTGAAACGGTTTCCTCGCCTCGCGTCGCAGCTCACGCAGGATGTTCTTCGCCGCTGATTTTCCTTCCTGAAGCGCCGCCGGTCCCACTCCGGGTATCGGCCGGCCATCCTGAACGAGCGCCGCCAGATCACCGACGATGAAAACGTTGGGGACACCCGGCACCGACAAATCCGGATTCACTTGCACGCGACCGGCGCGATCCAGCGGCGCGCCCAGAAATTTTCCCAATGGAGAGGAAAGATTTCCCGCCGCCCAGAACGCCGTGCGAGCGCGAATCTTTTCGCTACCGACCATTACTCCGTCTGGACCGACACCCGTCACCATGGAGCCGACTCGCACTTCGACCCCAAGGTCATTAAGGTCGCGGAGCGCGCGCGCCGCCAGATCCTCGGGAAACGTCGGCAGAATCCGCGGGCCAGCTTCCACCAGGATGACGCGCGTCTTGCGCGTATCGACTTTCCGGAAATCCGGAGCCAGCGCTTTCCTGGCGATGTATGGCATCGCTCCCGCCAGCTCGACGCCCGTCGGGCCGCCACCGACGATCACGAACGTCAATAGCTCCTCGCGCTCCTTCTCGTCGTCCGTTTTCTCCGCGTGCTCATATGCGAGGAGGAAGCGTCGCCTGATCTCCGACGCGTCTTCGATCGCTTTCAGTCCGGGCGCGTACGGCTCCCACTCGTTGTGGCCGAAGTACGCGTGACGCGATCCGGTGGCGACGATCAGATAGTCGTAGGGAATCTCCCGCAGGGATCGGCATTGCGCTGATGCCGCAGAACCCACCTTATCGGCGCGGTGATGTCGCTCGGCGCCAGCGCCGCCGTCGCCACCTGATAGAGAAGCGGCTGGAATATGAAATGGTTGGTGCGATCGATCAGCGTGACGGCGACGTGCGCGTGCCCCAGTCCCCGGGCCGCGGCCAGGCCGCCGAATCCACCGCCGATGATTACGACGCGCGGACGATTGAGCGGATCAGGCAAGTCTCTCCTCGAACGATCTGGCGACGAGCGTCATCAGAAGCACCAGCAGGATCAACAGGACACTGTACGCGGCAGCGGTTCCGAAAGCCAGAGCGCGCAGCTGCGCCAGGATCTCCATAGAAATCGGCCGGTTCGCATGAGTGTATAGCACGACGCTGGCGACGAACTCTCCCACCGCAGTCACCGCGGCGAGCAGACCGCCCGCCACCAGGCCCGGCCGCGCCGCCGGAATGATCACTCGACGCATCGTCATCAGCCACGACGCGCCGAGCCCACGGGCCGCGTCTTCCAATGACGGATCCATCTGCCGTAGCGACGACTCGACCGCTGACGAGACCAGCGGCGTGTCACGAATGAAATAGGCGAGCGGCAGGATCCAGAACGTTCCCACGAGCAGCACGCGCCCAGTCAACAGGTCGTTCCGATTGAACGTCGCGGCTAGTCCGAGCGCGATCGCCGTCGCCGGAATTGCCCACGGCAGTGCGACGAGCAGCTCCAGCAACCCCCTGCCCGCAAATCTTCTGAAGACAATCAGATAGCCGGCGATGAAGCAGACGACCAGGTTTGCCGCCGTCGCGATCAAAGCCATCGAGACGCTGTTGTAGATCGGCCGCCAAAGCTCACTCTCGGAGAAAAGCCGTCGATAGTTCTCCATAGTGTACTCCGGCGGCAGCACCTGCGTCGTCCACGACCCGTCCCGCGCAAACGACACCAGCACCACCATCAGGTGCGGCAGCACCAGCGCGATGACGATGATTGCCGCGAAGATACTGGTGAGAACCTGAATCCTTCTCGAGCGAATTGTCTTTCTCGCCCGGCCACCTTTGCTCGCCAGCGTGTATTTCCTCTTTCTGTCGAGCCAGCGGAACAACGCCAGCCCTGCCACGGCGCTCAACGCGAGCACGGTGGTCTCGACGTAGGCCAGGCCCATTGCGCCGTTCGTTTTCGAAGCCAGTATTTGCGTCGATAAAACGCGAAGCCCGCCGCCGAACACGTACGGCGCCGAGAAGGAGCCGAGCGCGTTCATGAACACCAGCAGCATCGATCCCGCGACAGCGGGCATGAGCAGGGGAATCGTCACACGCCGAAGGCGCTGGAGGTTGCTCGCCCCAAGTCCGGAAGCCGCTTCATCGAGGGAGGCATCGAATCTCTCGAGACCTGCGGACACGAACAGAAAGACGTAGACGTACATCGTGTATGCGTGGACGAACACGATCGCGCCTACACCTTGCAGTCGCCACGGCGCTTCCGCCATCCCGAACGCGCGCTGAATCGCGCGCGTCACCACTCCGCTCTCGCCGTAGAGAAACAGAAACGCGATTACTCCCACCAGCGGCGGCAGTGCGGCCGGCAGCGTCGCCACCGCGCGCAGCAGCCTGCGTCCCGGGAATTCGAAGCGGCCGAGCAGAAAGGCGAGCGGAATTCCGATCGCCAGCGATGCGAATACGGATGCGACAGAGATGACGATGCTGGTACGAAGCGCCTCACGGTCGGCCGGGGAGTTGAAGAACTCTCGCCAATGTCCCAGTCCATTCTCGAAGCTTCCCGCGATCACTGCTGCATTTGGATAAATCACGCTCCAGACGAGCAGCGCGATCACCGGGAAAGCAATCAGCCAGCTTTGGCGCCTCTGTGACTCTATCATCCCGGCACCAACGGAAATGGGCCCTTGAGCGGAGACACCGAGACTGTGTCGTCCTCGTGCGCATCGGCAGCGTTCGATTCGATCTCGACAGTCACACCGTCGGCGAGCTCGACGCGGTACACCACCACGCCTGCGAACCGGCGATTGATCACGCGGCCGCGCCACGCGAAAACACCCGCGCCGCGTGAGACCTCGAGGGCATCAGGTCGCATCACCACGAACGCGCGCTCGAATCGAGAGTCCGCTCCTTTCGGCCGCGTCACAGCCAGTTCCCGAGCGACACCACCAATAGTCACTCTGGCGGTGGTCCCTTTGTCCTCGGCGGGCACGATGCTGCCCCGCCCGATGAACGCCGCCACCTCGCGTGAGACGGGAGCGTAGTAGAGCTCTTCGGGCGTGCCGCACTGCAGCAGTTTCCCCCTTTTCAGGAGCGCGATCCGATCCGCGATCGCGAAGGCATCCTCCTGATCGTGGGTCACGAACAGCGCCGGTACTCCCACCCGCCGTAGCATCTCGCGCAGATCGTCCCGCGTCGACTGGCGCAGCGTTGGATCGAGATTGGAGAGTGGCTCATCCAGCAACAGCGCCTGTGGCTCGATGACTAGTGCGCGCGCGAGGGCCACCCGCTGCTGCTCGCCACCGGACAATGATTGGATCGGTCTCGGTCCCGCGCCTTCCAGGCCCACACTCGCCAGCGCAGCACGCGCTTTGATCAAGCGGTCGACCTTGTTGACGCCGCGCGCCTCCAGCCCGAACGCGACGTTCTCCTCGACCGGCATGTGTGGAAACAGCGCGTAGTGCTGGAATACCATTCCGAATCCGCGCCGCTCCGGCGGCACTCTGGTGATGTCCCTTCCGCCGAGCATGACCGTTCCTGCGTCCGGAATCTCGTAACCGGCGGCGATGCGCAGCGTCGTCGTCTTGCCCGAGCCCGACGCTCCGACAAGCGCCAGCAGCTCTCCGGGCGCAACCTCGAGCGAGACATTGTCGACGGCCGTGAACTCGCCGAAGCGGCGACTGATTCCATTCAGCGCGAGAATCCCGCGCTCGCCGCCGCTTTCCCCTTCAGATCGCGCCTGCGGCGCGGCGGTCACTGCCTCTGCCCGCGGTTCCTGATGTTCGCGTCCCAGTATTTCATCCACTCGTCGAGATGCGCGGCCATCACTTCGCGATCGACGGGCATCGGCTTGATCTTCGCCATCGCATCGCGGATCCATGCGGGAAGCTTCGACAACGGAATGTCCTTCCGCGCCGGAATGCGGAGGAAGGAATCGGCAGCTGCGATCATTGCTTCGGGAGTCGTGACGTACTCGTAGTACTCTTGGGCTTCCTTAGGATGCTTCGTTCCGCGGACGATTGCGATCCCATCGACCAGCAGCGGAGTCCCGCTCGTGGGAATGACATAAGCGATGGGAATTTTCGTCCGCTGCTCGAGTGTCGCGAAGTCGGGCATGTCCCACAAGCTGATCACTCCTTCCTGCCTGCCGAGCTTCTGGTACAGGATCGTGGGATTGAGAGTGTACTCCCTCGTGTTCGCATCGAGTTTGCGCAGCCACTCGTACCCCGCGTCGGGTTTGCCCGTCTGCGCGATCGAGCGCGCCATGATCGCTCCAAAGATCGCCCGCATCGTGCCCGATGCAATCGGGTCGCGAATAACGATCTTCCCTTTCCATTTGGGATCGATGAGGTCGTCCCAATCCTTCGGCGCGTCTTCCGCTTTGATTGCGTCCCGATTGTACCCGATGACCTCGGGCGTCAAATATGTGCCGTACCAATTGTCGCGGACGTCGTGGGCGTCCGGATCGACCGCGTTCGCCCAGGTTGGCTTATATGGCTGGAGCAACTGCTCCCTCGTCGCGCGATCGAACGCTTCTGCCGGCGCTCCGAACCAGACGTCCGCCTGTGGATTCGGCTTCTCGGCGCGCACTCGCTCCAAAACTTCCTGAGAGCCCATGTCCACCCACTGCACGTCGATGTCGGGGTGCGCCTTCTCGAACCCTTTCTCGAAGTACTCGAGCAGCTCCTTCCCATGCGGGGAATAGACGATGAGGACTTTTCGATTGTCCGAGCTGCAGCCCGCGAGAGCTGCCATCGCGAGCAAGCCTATCGCCGGCCGAAGCCTCATCTGATTGTGTTGCCGCCCAGCAGGTTCGCGAAAATACGCGCGCCACCAGGCACACCGGCGGGGAGCTGACGGAAGAGAGCGAGGGGAACGTAGATGTAGGTGCCACGACCGTACGCTGCGGCCAGAATTGCTGCGCGATTCGGCTGCTCGCCCGGATCGTTCATCGACAGCATCGTTCGATAATGGGAGTCGAATGTCGACGGCATGTACGTCGATCTCTCCTGGACCCAGCCGGCGAAATCCGCCTGCGTGATTTTGTTCGGCGAATTGAGCAACGGTGAGGAAGGATCGGTGAACGTCACCGG
>WNGI01014620.1_pt1 | contig 12246 bp, 13 predicted proteins | sample 5400621 | NCBI WGS metagenome assembly WNGI01 (sample SAMN13153374, study PRJNA577476) | soil metagenome | isolation source: 20 cm soil or saprolite under Garry oak tree replicate 1 | place: USA:California | collected 2016-06-15 | reverse complement strand
ATCGATTTTGCGAAGAAGAAAAATTTTCTTCGCATCACGCTGTTGACTGACCGGCCTGAAAATGTTGCGCAGGAATTTTTCCGACGTCATGGCTTCGTTGAATCTTCGATGATTCCGATGCGCCTGTGGATCACGCCGCTGACCGACCAGACGGAGCAAAATACGTGACGAGGTGTAGTGGCAGCCGTGCCCGCTGCAACCTTACAGAACGCAGGAGACACGCCTGCGTCTACAGATCTTTCTGGCCAATCCAGGCGTTTAATTGAGAAGTGAGCCGTTTTTTGAATTCTGCGCGAACCTGAATTTCATCGACGGCTTTCGCCACTTCCGGGGCGCTTTCCGGAGGCAAATTATTTTTTGCGTAGATTTTTAATTCATCGGCGCGCGAGTCATCAGAGAAAAACGTGAACAGGCTGGGCGCGTAGCGGTTTGCACCTGCCGCATCGGTTTTGGCGAGCAGCGCTTTCACGTTCGCCTTGGCGAATTCCCAGGCAACGTCCGGATGACCGCCGTCTCGCGCGACTTTTGGAACAAGAGACGTTGCACGGCTCGTCGGCAGCTCGTCGGTGAGCGCAATCGCAAGGGTCTTCGCCACAAGCTTGGGTTCGGTCGCGCAAGCAAGCGCATTGTAATAATTTTGTTTTTCCTCAATGCTCGTCGTTTTCAGGCCGAGTTCGTGCAGCTTCGTCCAAGTTTTTTCGTCGGCATAGCTGCCGACGACCGTGAAAACTGCGGGGCGCAGATCGGGTACGAGCGAAGCCGAGTTCGCGAGATATTTTGCAAAACGTTCGCGACAACCCGCGACAATTTCCGGGTCATTTAAGTCTCCAAGAGCGTTGATTAAACTCGCGCGCAAGTTTGCGGCGGTGGGCGGTTCATGCTCTTTTGGTTCCCAGCCGAGCGTGTCAAACGCTGGACGCAAAAGCGACCGAGCGTAGCGTTGAAATTTTCCGCGATCCGGATTTCCAACGAGCAGACCGTTGATGAATTCCAGTACATTGATGATCTGTTCGCGTTCGGCGATCTCAGTGGAAGCGGGCAATTTCTCAACCAATTTAAAATAGAGCGAGACCGGCGTGCGATCGGCCTGCACCAGAGCCCACGCATCGCTGAGAAGGTTTACGCGATCTTCAACGCCGAGCTTCGGCAGAGCTTGTAACAATAAAATCCAGGATGGCTCATCATATTCGGTGCGATAATTTCCAGCGCCGTTTACATTCAACTTGAGCACGCGATCTGCGGGAATGTTCTCCAGAACGTCTGTTTTGCTGGCCATCAATAAAGTCGCAGGCGCTTGTCCGATGATGGAATATGTCAGCGGGATCTTCCACTCTAGCAGCGGCGCGTTTTTGAAATTCACGGTGAAACGCTCGTGTGTGAACCGAACCTTCCCACCTGCTTCTCGCTTAACTTTCACGACTGGAAATCCGGGCTGCTCCGTCCAACTAACTGCGATCTCGGCCACTGGTTTCTTCGAAGCTTCCGAGAGCGCATTCCACAAATCCGCAGTGGTCGAATTGGAATATTTCCGCGCGGCAATGTACCGGCGAATTCCATCGCGGAAAACATCGTCGCCAAGAAAGCTCTCCAACATTCGCAGAAACGATTGGCCTTTTTTGTAGGTGATATCATCGAAAGCACTGTTGGCTTCCGCCTCTGTTGCGATGCGCTGGTGAATCGGGTGGGTCGTCGACCTCGCGTCGCCTTCCATCGCTTGCTCTTTCGCAATGCCGACACGCCGGGTCGGATCGCGCGGCAAATTGCGCCGCAGCCAGACCTCCCATTGAGGATTAAAACGCGCCGTGCATTTGGTGCCCATCCATGATGCGAACCCTTCGTTGAGCCAGAGATTGTCCCACCAGGCCATCGTCACGAGATCGCCAAACCACTGGTGCGCCATCTCGTGCGCGACAACTTCGTAGATATTTTGCTTCGTCTCTGCGGAGGAGTTTTTCGGATCAAACAGAAGTCCAGATTCGTAGTAAGTAATGCCGCCCCAGTTTTCCATCGCGCCACCGAAACCGCCCGGCAAAGCGATTTGATCCAGCTTCGGCAATGGATACGGCACGCCGAAATAGTCGTTGTAGTACTGCAAAATTTGCGCTGTTACTTCAAGCGCGTAGCGGCCCAGTTCTGCTTTGCCTTTCGTTGCGATCACACGAATCTGGGTCGGGCCGACTCGCGATTGGATGAGATCCAACTCGCCGGCAACGAATACGTTGAGATAACTGGACATTGGTGGAGTAGCGGCAAAGCGGACCTCTTTCCCTTCAGCGATTTTTTTCTCGATCTCGACCGGCATGTTGGAGACAGCCAGCCAATTTTCCGGAACGACTACGGTCAATTGAAAGCGCGCCCGAAAGACCGGTTCATCCCAGCAAGGAAAAAATCGCCGCGCGTCGGTCGCTTCGAATTGGGTTCCCAGCATAATTTTTTGTGCGCCGCTGCCTTGCTCCTGATACCGCATGTAGAAAAGGCCCTGGCCCTGCTGATTGATTTTGCCCGAGAAACCAAGCGCGAGTGTGTGATCTCTCGGCGAAAGCTCTGACGTCGAAGCGAGCGTTATGAGTTCCTTTTCCTTATCAATCTTGAGCGCAGACTTAGGCAGCGCCTGGCCGTCGAGAGACGCTTCGGTGATCTCGAGCTCGACCGCATTCAGCACCAGCTGATGAACCGGACTGCGCACATTCAGCTTCACCGTCTCTGCTCCGGTGAATGTGAACGCGTCGATGTTCGGAATAATCCGAATGGAGTAATCAGTCGGAACAACCTCTTTCGTCAATTTTCCCGGAGTATCCTTGAAGCTGAATGGGTTCTCCGCAGTCATGCCGGGACGAAACATAATCAGAAACAGACCAACGAGAAGAAGTAGCCGCGCACGCGTTTCGGGATTAAAACAGAGCTTGCGAAAGTTTGATCTGCGAAGACTACGGCTTCGTTGCTCTATATGGCTAGCGCCACAGGCGCAATATTCACCGCCAGCCTGGGGCAGCGCCCCAGGATTTATGGTACCGCCAAAAGCGTGAGCGCTGAAAGCGCGATTCACTCTTGGCGCCATGTCGATCATTCCATCCGCTGAATTGAAACGCGCTTTCAGCGCTTGGTTGCTCGGACGACCGCATTTCTGGGGCGATGCCCCAGGCTGTGATGAGAACGCCGCCTTTGGCGCTAGACATATGCTAGACATATATTTGGCGTTTGCGAAGCCATTACGCTGGTCCTGCCCTACTGTACAACCAATACCAACAGCAATTGTCCGCTGCCGACTTGTGGACCTTTGATCACCAACGGGCTGCGCTTGCTTAGTTTGGCATCTGTTTCAAGCAGGAGCTCTTTCTCTTTGTAAAGTTTCAGGTTCAAAACGTAGCCCGCTTCGCTCTCGCCTTGTGCGTCAACATGCAGGCCGAAAAACTTGCTGGTCGCGAGCCAGTCTTCCTGGCCGGTTTTGAGCGTCTTTTGCGATTGGCCGATCACCTGAAATTGGTTGTAGCCAAAAAAACTTTTCAGAGATCCCTCTATGCGCGTCAATTCCGGCGGAATCCGTTGTGGTTGTGCGACGTTTTCCGCGATGACAAGTCCACTCCAGACAGTCTCTGCGGCCTCTACCCCGGGTGTCGCGCAGATGATCAGGGCGACAACAGGAACTAAGCACGCCGACAAGCGACCCATGAGCAATTATTTGGCCGCGTAATTGGCTGGCAAACTTTGCAATCCCTCTGTCCAAAGCACCGTTACGCGGTCTTGTCTTACCTCAAAGATTGAGACAGTCGCATTTGGGCTGACGACCGGATCAACCCGGGCATTTAAAATTTGGGTAAGGTATTGTGATTCCGCGGCCGGCTTTTCGTTCTGCATGACGAGAAACGTACAAACCAAAAAGAGAGCTAGCGACACGGTGCCCATCCACAAGAGGCGAGGAATTGTCCACCATGAGGAGTTTTTTCTACGGCGGGCAGCAGACGCCCAAGACCCCTCGCCTGTTTCCTGTTCGATTCTTTCGCGGAGCTGGTGGCTAAAAAACTCTTCGTTTGTTAGAGTCCGCGCGCCCAGTTCGCGCTTCAAAAGCTCGCCAACTTTTTTTGCGTCCGCTTTTTCCGCTTCAGCGGCAGCTCTGTCGGGAAGCGAGGCCTCGAATTCCGATAATTCTCGCCCGGTGAGCTGGCCGTCGAGCCAAGCGGTCCATTTTTCCTCAAACGTTTTCATAAACGTCCCTCAGTAAGTTCTGCAACTTCTTGCGTGCATAAAACAGACGCGACATCACCGTGCCAATAGAGCACCCCAGAGCTTCTGCGATCTCGTGGTATTGCATGTCTTCGAGTTCCTTCATCAAAATGACCGCTCGGTGTTCGGGCGACAGCTGGGCGATTGCTTGCTCGATCCGGGCGCGAATCTCGTCTCGTTGCATCGTCTCGTACGGCAACGCTTCCTTTTTGGGAACAGTTTTGGAAGCCGGATCAACTTGCCTCAACTGAATCGCGTCATCGAACTCGGCGCCTACCCCTTTGATATGCTTTTTTCGCAGCCAATCGATCGTCACGTTCATAACGATCCGATAAATCCAAGTGTAGAAGGATGAGCGCCCGCGAAAGCGCTTAATTGACTTCCACGCTTTAAGGAAGCTGTCTTGAGCCAGGTCCCAGGCGTCCTGCTCACTATGAACCATGTTGTAAATCATGCTGAACACGCGTGTCCGGTAGCGGGTTACGAGCTCGTCGAATGCTTCGGTGTCACCGGCCTGACATCGTCTCACCAGGTCTAATTCCGATACATCGGCCTGAGCCGGAGTCGCTTCCGTTTGCATGATTGGACGGAACCCGCCCCTATTTCATTCAACTGCGATAACCTTCAGAGCCGAACCGGCGACGCCATTCGCCGCGGTATTCACCCATCAGGGTAACAATTCCGTCCCGCACCTGAAAGAGTCGCTGCTGGAGTACTGCATATTGCGAACGGCTGATCTGCCCCGCGGGCTTCCGCAGTTGGGCTGCCGCCTCCATGGAAACCGTAATAGCCTTCAAGGCGCGCTTTAGATACGCGATCGTCATTCCGATTTCGTCGAGGCTATCACCACTCAACGCTGCCGCCAATTTCGCACTGGCTAGCGCTGCGTGCGTAGCCAACTTGACAGCTGCAGGTTCGCTCTGAAGCGAAGCATTTTGATCGAACAGTTGATCGATCCAGATGGTGAGCGCGAACGCAGCGCGATACAGGTCATGCTCCTCGAAGACCTCGGACCTCCTAGTATCCTCGAGGTCGACCTCGTCCTCTTCTTCCCTCACACCCTGATCCAGCAACGCATCGACTTCGGCGCTCCAATCCTTGGCGTCTAACAACTGGGTCCAACCCATTTCGCGGGCGATGATCTCGTCGCGCTCAGGATCATCAAGGTATGTCTCCAGCAAATGCATGTACTTTTCAGTCTTGCCGTCCTGTTGCTGAAGGAAACGCTCCCACTCGTACTCATCCCAGATGCGTTCAGGCTCACCCTCGTAATCAGCCATGTCGCATTAAACGCGAGCTTCGCCGTGCACGCAAAATTTTTTGCTACCTGTAGCGGCAATCTTTTGCGGCCGGACAGATCACCCGTTTTCGTTCAACATCTGCCGCCCTATAGCGCGACAGGCAGAGCCCCGCTGGAGAAGTCGCGCTTCATTTGCAATCGCAGTTGTCCGCACGCAGCATCGATGTCACGGCCCTTTTCGCGGCGCAACGTCGCTGGAATCCCTTCGATCCGTAAAATCGACAAAAATTTTCCCTGACGGCTCTCTGACGGTCGCGTCCAAGGCAGACCGGACACGTTATTGTACGGAATCAAGTTTACCTTTGCTGAGACCCGGCGTGCGTGGCGAGAAAGGAGGCGCGCCTGCTGGTCAGTGTCGTTCACATCTGCGATTAAAATGTATTCGAAAGTGAGGCGCCGCTTCGTGTGAGCAAAGTAGTGGTCGCAAGCCAAAAGCAATGTTTCGACGTTGTAACGGCGATTGATTGGCATGATCTGATTACGCACTTCGTCAGTGGCACCGTGCAGAGAAACAGCGAGCCGAATTTGCAAAGGTTCCTCGGCCAGCCTGCGAATTTGTGGCGCGAGTCCACTCGTAGAGACCGTAATGCGTCGCGCGCCGATCGCGAGGCCCCACGGTGCGTTGATAATCCGAATCGCACGCACCACGTTCTCGAAATTCGCAAGTGGTTCGCCCATCCCCATGAAAACTACATTGTCGATCTTTTCTCCGCTTTCCTGCTCGATCGCGGTGATTTGATTGACAATTTCGTTGGCTCGCAGATTCCGCGTGAACCCTTCCAAACCGCTCGCGCAAAATTTGCAGCCGTAGGCACAGCCTACCTGGGTCGAGACGCAGATTGTCCGGCGATCCGATCTTCCTCCGTAAAGCGCCGGCGACGCCGGAATCAAAACCGATTCTATCAGATTTCCGTCCGCCAAACGAAAAAGAAACTTCCGCGTCGTGTCGCGCGCACCGAGCACGCGCACGAGGTCAATCTTGCCGAGTGAAAATCTCTCCATAAGCCGCGTGCGCAGCGATCGCGGCATATCGGTCATTTCATCGATTGTGTTGACGCGGTTTTTGTAAAGCCAGTCGGTAATCTGACCAGTGCGATAAGAGGGTTCACCCCATTCGCGAAGGTGCTCCTGAAGCTCGCGAACCAGGAGAGATTTGATATCGGTTTTGCCCGGGTTCGTCACCATGGAATCTATCGAACACCGCGGGTTGCATCAAACATATCCAAAGTTAGGTTCGTCGCTGTGAGGGAACGCTTTGCAATGCGCACGGTGTTGGTTTTCGTGATCGCATTGCTGCTCTCCGCCTGTGCGTCATCCGATGAAGCAACAACCGGTGGGTCGACCTCTCAACCTAACGCGACTGTTCCTGGAGAAAAAATGTCGGATGAGGGACGTTACGCTCCTGGGCCACCCGGATCCAGCGGAAGCGTGCACTGGTGAGTTGGCGCCATTACAATTCCGTTTAGCGCCTTAACCCCGAAAGCTTTCGGGGCTCGCGAAATGCAAGAGCGCTTCATGAACGCCCGCGCCACAATCGCGCCTTTGTGGTAATCAGCGTGACAAAAACGCAGGTAGACTGTGTTCCGTTGGTAATCCAGGTTCGGGTGCTCGGCTCGCGCTCTTTCAATAAACTCGATGATCCGCTCCATTTCTTCATCGTTCTCTGCCACAAGTCCCTCGAGACGCTCGGCGTCGTAAATAAGACGCGCCTTCGCGTTTTGGTTCACGAAATCCACGACTTCGGCAAGGACCGAGTTAGCCGAAGAAAACAATTCGGCGTGATCTCGCGCGCACCGCTCGTTCCAATCCCCAAATGGCTCCCATTCGTCTCCGTTTCGCCCGGGGCGAAAAACATCGCGCTCAGTCGTGAGAATGAAATCCGGGCGGATGGGGAATGCGAAATCCGCAAGCCCGGATTGAAGCAGATCAACGGAACGGCCCGTGTTAATCGTCCAGATGGCACCAGCCTTCTGCAGTTTGCGAATCAATTCCATGCACTGCGCGTCGAGAACCGGTTCGCTCACCCGTGACACAAGCGTGCCATCGAAATCGATGCTCAGCAGTTTGATTAATGGATGCATTCAAAACAAATTTAGGAATTGATCTCGTGAACGCAATTGGCCACGGTTTGGTAGGCCGCGACCGCCGCGCGCGTCGTTGGAAAACGTGCAAGAGTAACATAGAAAGATGAAATCGGCTTACGAACTGGCGATGGAACGGCTCCAAAAAACGTCACCATCGCTTTCTCTCACCGAAGATCAGAAGAAAGAACTTGCGGAGGTTGATTCCGTGTATCGAGCGAAAATCGCCGAGAAAGAGCTGTTCCTCAAAAATCAGATTCTGAAGGCGCAGGGGGCGGGTAAACTCGAGGAAGTGGAATCTCTGGAGAAGCAGCTTGGATCAGAAATCCAGCGATTGCAGGAGGAGTGCGAAGCCACGAAGGAAAAGCTGCGCGCCGGTTTCGCGAAGTCGTTGTAGAGGCGCTCGCCGCGGCGAGCGCCCGTCTATTTGGATTCGGCGTTTGACACAAACGCCGCTACACCCGCGCCATCACTCGTGGACGTCTGTTCGCCGCGCCTCGGCAAATCGCGGTCTAGAAATCCTAGCATGTGTGCTCGCTTTATCGTGCGGACGCCTTCCTGCTTCTGTAAATCCGCGATGCTTTGGTGGAATTTTTCCATTTTCGTCCAGTGAACTTTCGGCCGGAAATGGTGTTCCGCATGGTATCCGTTATAAAAGAAAAGCCAGTTGTAGATTTTTCCATAGCTGCTGACGCCCCACGCAATCGGCTTGTCAGGGTTCGCGCCGTAATGGCGGTAATAGCCGTTCAAATAGCTGAAGCAATGGCCTAAATACCAAAACGGCAGGAAATAGAGAATCACGTAACGCCAGTTGAACACAAACATGGCGAGCAGCGTGATCGCGAACGCTGCCAACTCAAGATTTCCCCAGAACACGTCATTGTTGCCGCGTTTGCGCAGTTCCTTGCGAATCGCGCCGACATCGTCGCGGAAAAAACTGAGGAACACATAGCGCCACGGACTTTCCGGTTCGCCGTCGTGCCCATGGCGGTAGATGGACAACCAATCGATTGTATCACCCTTTTCATCCTGTCGATCCGAATTTCCTTTGTGGTGCTGCATGTGGACGCCGTCGTACATCGTCTGCGAAAAACAGTTCGCGATCGATTGCGTGATTCCAAACAGCCGATTCAGCAGTTTTGAGCGGAAGAACGGGTTGTGAATGAAATTGTGCCCCACCCCGTTGATGTTTGCGTTAACCATCAGCGAATAAATGAACCCGAGAATCAACATCACCCACAGCGGCGCGCGCGGGTAAAGGAAGAAGAGGCCCAGGAAATAGGCGAGATGAAAAAGACCCGCCGCGGCCGGGACAGCATCCCAGCGCGTATGCGCGAAGAGCTTTGAGTTGGTAGTTGGGCGTTCTATTCGAATCGCATTCGCATTCATCGGGGAAAACCTCGAATAGAAACTATTCGCCAAAGAAATTGCGCCTGGCAAGTTTTGAAGATTGCCAACGCCGTTTTCGCGCGCCTAAGCCAACCGCGATTTCGCCGAGCGAATTTGCAAATACGTCGGCGTCCCTCTCGGGCAGGCAACGATCAGCTCGTTTCACGACGGCGAGACTTACGTCAGGGAGCCATAGAAACATCTGTAACAAAATATTGATGAACCGCAATATGTCCGCAACCTTACCGGCGTGAGGTTCGAATGGGACAAGAAGAGGGAAGCCGCGAACATCGCGAAGCACGGTGTCGATTTTACCGATGCTCAAACCGCGTTTAGCGATCCGCTGTTTCTCATGGCAGCGGACGAAGGCCACAGCAAGACTGAACCGCGCCTGTTCTGCATCGGTCGTAGTAGAAGCGGCGGTATTCTTACCGTGCGTTTCTCTTATCGCGGCGACTGCATTCGAATCATTGGTGCGGGATACCGGAGGAAAGGCAGGAAAATCTATGAAAAAAAGAACCGTTAAGTACACAGAGGACAAGGGTGAGATCGTGGGCGAGTTACGCCCTGTTAGAAAAGGCGAGCTGCCATCTCTTGATGAGCTTGTCGGTAAGTTGCGCCGGCAAACGAAAGTCACGCTCGCGCTCGACAATGAGGCCCTAGACTTTTTCAAGCGCGAAGCGCGGCGGCGCAACACCAGCTATCAGCGGATGATCCGCAATCTGGTGCGCTCGTACGCGCGTGCGCACGCTTCGGCAAAGTAAAGGTCATGGCATTGCCTCGACGCTGAGAGCATTCTCGATTTGCCAATCTCGATCTTGCGCGCCTACACTAGCGCCTCGCGATGTTTGCGCTTCAGCCAGAATTAAAAGTCTTCTCCGGCTCCGCAAACCGCGATTTGGCCGAGCGGATTTGCAAATACATCGGTGTCCCGCTTGGCCGGGCGACGATCAGCTCGTTTCCGGATGGCGAGACTTACGTGAGAATCGAGGAGAACATTCGTGGGCACGACGTCTTCATCATTCAGCCGACCTGTCCGCCGACCAACCAGCACTTGATGGAGCTGCTCATCATGGTGGACGCGGCGCGGCGCGCCAGCGCAGATCGGATCACGGCGGTTATTCCATTTTTCGGATACGCGCGCCAGGACCGCAAGGATCAGCCGCGCGTCCCAATCACGGCGAAGCTCGTGGCCAATTTATTGTACGCGGCGGGGGTGAGCCGGGTGCTTACGATGGATCTGCACGCGCAGCAGGTGCAGGGCTTCTTCGACATTCCGGTGGACCATCTCTACTCGCTGCCCGTGTTGATCAAATATCTGCGACAGCAGCTCACTGGGAAAACGACGGTCGTTTCGCCGGACCTGGGTGGACTCAAGATGGCTTCGGCGTACGCGGAAGCGTTGCGCGCAAATCTGGCGATCGTAGCAAAGGAGCGCCGCAGCGCGACAGAGACCGAGGCGGCGTATCTGATCGGCGAAGTGGAAGGCAGCGACGTTCTTCTCGTTGACGACCTCACCGAAACGGCTGGGACGTTGACTTCTGCGGCTGAGCTTTTGAAAAAGCGCGGAGCACAGAAAATCTACGCGGGCGTTTCGCATGCTGTGCTGGTCGATATCGCGATCCAACGTTTGCAAAAATCGAAAATTACGGAATTAGTAACCACCAACAGCACGCCGATCCGCCCGGTGGATGGATTTAAGATTACGGTGCTGTGCGTCTCCGAGCTTCTCGGGGAAGGCATCAAACGGATACATAACGACGAGTCTGTGTCGTCGCTGTTCAACATCGAGAACGAAAAAAATGGCAAAACAAGTTAAGCTGAAAGCAGAACCACGGACGAACGTGGGACGCTCGGCCGTGCGCAAACTCAGAGCGCGTGGATTGATTCCTGCCGTCATCTACGGCGGCAACGATAAACCGCAGCCGTTGCAAGTCGCTACGCGCGAGATCAACGCCATGATGAGCCACGCTTCTGGAGAAAACGTTCTGGTCGCCGTCTCCATGGACCAGATGATTCAGGCCGAAGTTCCGCTCGAACCGACCGGCACGCCTGTGGGCGTCAAAACTTTTGGGGGATTGCTTGAGCAAAGCTTGCGCATGCTGGCGATTGAATGTCTGCCGGGCGATTTGCCGGATCGGATCACTGTCGATGTTTCACAGCTGAACATTGGTGATTCCATACACGTCCGCGACATCCAATTTCCCTCCGGGGTAACGCCAAAGGTGCCGCCCGATCTCACTGCGTTCTCCGTGCTCGCGCCAGTGGTTGAAGAAGAGGCGCCTGTGGCCGAAGCGGAAGCGGCGGCTGCCGGACCGGAAGTCATCACCGAGAAAAAGGAAGAGGGCGAGGCTGCTGCGCCCGCTCCGGCTGGAAAGGAAAAGGCTCCAAAAGAAAAGGAGCAGAAGAAATAGCGTCATCCCGAGCGAAGCGCAGCGAAGTCAAGGGAGACCGTTGAACGAGGTTTGTGTACTTCTACGGGATTCTTCGACTCCGTTCCGCTGCGCTTCACTCCGCTCAGAATGACGACAGAAAGCATGATTCGCTTGGTCGCCGGTCTTGGAAATCCCGGCCCCGAATACGTGGCTACGCGTCATAATATCGGATTCATGGTTGCCGATCAGTTCGCCGCGCAAGTTGGATCGACATGGGAAAAGTCGTCAAAGTGGGACGCGCTTTTAGCAAAATGCGGTTCCATTCTTCTGGTCAAACCGATGAGCTTCATGAATCGGAGTGGCCATCCGCTATTTGCGGTGGCGCAGTTTTACAAAATCGAGCCCCAGCAAATTCTGGTCGTCCTCGATGATCTTGCGTTACCGGTGGGTCGCTTGCGCCTGCGAGCGCGCGGCGGGTCGGGTGGACACAACGGCCTCGAATCCATTATCATGCAATTCGGAACTGAGGAGATCCCGCGTTTGCGCATCGGGATCGGCGAAGCGCCGCGCGAGGGATCGGTCGATTACGTATTGAACCGATTTTTCGATGAGGAGAAGCCTCTGGTTAGATCGACAATTGATCGCGCAGTGGAAGCTGTGAAATGCGCGATTGACAAAGGCCTCGTTTCCGCGATGAACACTTTCAACAAAACCGAATCTGAAGAAACATGAACCGCCGCTACGAAGCTCTGCTGGTACTGAATGCTCAGGGCAAAGAAGATACCGTCAGGGAAATTATCGAGCGACTGGAATCGGAGTTTCAAAAAGAAGGAGCTCAGATCGAACAGGTGCAAAAAATGGACAAGCGCCACTTTTCGTA